>Ga0164243_10000941_pt1 | contig 50720 bp, 51 predicted proteins | sample OricompcompostOP_FD_108781 | JGI IMG/M metagenome (GOLD analysis project Ga0164243, IMG submission 108781) | Organic Plus compost microbial communities from Emeryville, California, USA - Original compost - Organic plus compost (OP) | ecosystem: Engineered > Solid waste > Mixed feedstock >... | reverse complement strand
GAGCGGCGCGGCGACTACCTGGGCGACACCGTCCAGGTGATCCCGCACATCACCAACGAGATCATGGACCAGATGCTCCGGATGGCCGAGCCCGGTCCGGACGGGAAGCCGATCGACGTCGTCATTCACGAGATCGGCGGCACCGTGGGCGACATCGAGTCACAACCGTTCCTTGAAGCGGCCCGACAGGTGCGGCATCTGGTCGGCCGGACCAACGTGTTCTTCCTGCACGTGTCGCTGCTGCCCTACATCGGGCCGAGCGGTGAGCTGAAGACCAAGCCGACCCAGCACTCGGTGGCGGCGCTGCGTCAGGCAGGCATCCAACCCGATGCGATCGTCTGCCGGGCCAACCGGGAGATCCCGGACTCGGTGAAGCGCAAGATCTCGTTGATGTGTGACGTCGACGAACAGGGCGTGATCGAGAACGTCGACGCGCCGAGCATCTACGACATTCCGAAGGTGTTGCACAGCCAGGGGCTCGACGCGTACCTGGTACGCCGTCTCGATCTGCGGTTCCGCGATGTCGACTGGACGCGGTGGAACGATCTGCTCGATCGGGTGCACAACCCGAAGGAGGAGGTCACCATCGCATTGGTGGGCAAGTACATCGACCTGCCCGACGCCTATCTGTCGGTGGTCGAAGCCTTGCGTGCCGGCGGGTTCGCCAACCGGGCCAAGGTGAACGTCCGCTGGGTGCGTTCGGACGACTGTGAGACCCCGGAGGGCGCGGCGCAGGCGTTGGCCGATGCCGACGGCGTGTGCATCCCGGGCGGCTTCGGAATCCGTGGCGTGGAAGGAAAGATCGGCGCGATCACGTACGCCCGGACCCAACGGATCCCGATCCTGGGATTGTGCCTCGGGCTGCAGTGCATGGTGATCGAGGTGGCCCGCAATCTGGCCGGCCTGGTCGGTGCGGATTCCAGCGAGTTCACCCCGGACACGGAATATCCGGTGATCGCGACGATGGCCGAACAGGTCAAGATCGTTTCCGGTGACGGTGATCTTGGTGGATCGATGCGGCTCGGCGCCTACCCGGCCGAACTGGTCGGCGGCACGATCGTCGCCAAGCAGTACGGCACCACCGAGGTCAGCGAACGGCATCGGCATCGCTACGAGGTGAACAACAGCTACCGCGCGGAGTTGGAGAAGGCCGGTCTGGTGATCAGCGGCACCTCGCCCGATTCCACCCTGGTCGAGTTCATCGAGCTGGACCGCGGGGTGCACCCCTACTTCGTGGCCACCCAGGCCCATCCGGAGCTGAAGTCCCGGCCGACCCACCCACACCCGCTGTTCGCCGGCCTGGTCGAGGCCGCCCTCGATCGGAAGCTGGCCACCCGGCTCCCGGTGGACGGGGTGACCGCGTGAACCGGTCGGTGACGTCCGACCCGAGGATCAGCCGACCGACCGACGGAACCCGCTCCGAGAAGTTGATCATCAGCGGCGACGAGCTGGCCGATGTGCCGGCCGCCTGGCCGGTGACCGACAGGCAGCTGCTGGCCCGCGGGGCGATCAGCTCCTTCGTCGCCGAGACGGTGCTCACCCCCGACGGCGAACCCCTGGAGCGGCAGTTTACCCTGCATCCGGGCGCTGTCGGGATCCTGGCGATGGATGATCAGGAGCGCGTCGCGTTGGTCCGGCAGTACCGGCACCCGGTACGTCACCGGCTGATCGAACCGCCCGCCGGGTTGCTGGACGTCGAGGGCGAGGACTATCTGTCGGCTGCCCGGCGGGAACTGGCCGAGGAGGTGGGCGTCGCGGCAACCGATTGGCGAGTGCTGGCCGAGGAATTCACCTCACCCGGTGGACTGGCCGAGAGCATGCGGATGTTCCTCGCCCGTGGGTTGTCGGAGGCTCCGACGCCGGACGGCTTCGTCAAGCACGGCGAGGAAGCCGACATGGACATCGTCTGGGCGGGTCTTGATGATCTTGTCGAAGGAATCCTGGCCGGTCGGCTGCACAGCCCGACCTTGATCACCGGTGTGTTGGCAGCCTGGGCTGCGAAGACCCGGGAGGGATTCGATGCGCTGCGTCCTGCCGACGCGCCGTGGCCGTCCCGGGAGGAGTCCCTGGAGCGGCAGAGCCGCTATTGACGTCGTGGTCGGCCGCGAGGCGGGGATCTACGATGGCGGAGATGACCGCACCATCGTGGGTCGTGGTACCGGCCCGAGCCTGGCCGAGCACAGCGGAACCGAGCCCAACAGGGAACGGTGGAGCATTTTTCCACATCATGGCGTCGGAGTGGATATGATCTCCATCAAGGTGCCAGGGAGGAGCAACAAGAATGAAGGTTGGGGTTCCGACCGAGATCAAGAGCCAGGAGTACCGGGTCGCGATCACACCGGCGGGAGTTCGGGAGTTCACGACCAACGGGCATCAGGTCCTGATCGAATCCGGCGCCGGTAACGGTTCGTCACTGACCGACGCGGAGTACGAGGCCGCCGGGGCAACCGTGGTCGACACTGCCGACGAGGTCTGGGGCGAAGCCGAACTGATCTTGAAGGTGAAGGAGCCGATCGCCGAGGAATACCACCGGATGCGGTCGGGTCAGGTGCTGTTCACCTACCTGCATCTGGCCGCCAGCCGGCCGTGCACCGAGGCGCTGCTGGAACGCGGCGTGACCGGGATCGCGTACGAGACGGTGCAGAACGCCGACGGGGCGCTGCCGTTGTTGGCGCCGATGAGCGAGGTTGCCGGCAGGTTGGCGCCGCAGGTCGGTGCGTACCACCTGATGCGCAGCGCCGGTGGCGGTGGCGGCGGTGGCCGGGGCGTCCTGATGGGCGGAGTGTCCGGCGTCTACGCGGCCAAGGTGGTGGTGATCGGCGCCGGCGTGGCCGGGATGAACGCAGCAGCGATCGCCCTGGGCATGCAGGCCGAGGTACTCATCCTGGACAAGAACATCGAACGACTGCGGCAGGCCGACCGGATCTACCGCGGGCACCTGCAGACGGTGGTGTCCAACACCTACGAGGTGGAGCGCGCGGTGCTGGACGCCGACCTGGTGATCGGCGCCGTACTGGTGCCCGGTGCGAAGGCGCCGACCTTGATCAGCAACGAACTGGTGTCCCGGATGCTGCCCGGCAGCGTGCTGGTCGACATTGCGATCGATCAGGGCGGCTGCTTCGAGGATTCCCGCCCGACGACCCACGCCGACCCGACCTACCGGGTGCACGATTCGGTCTTCTACTGTGTGGCCAACATGCCCGGCGGTGTACCGCACACCTCGACCTTCGCATTGACCAACGTCACGCTCCCGTACGCCGTCAGCCTGGCCAACAAGGGCTGGCGTGAGGCGCTGAGTCATGATCACGCACTGGCCGCGGGACTGAACACCTACGACGGCAACGTGACCTATCCGTCGGTCGCCGAGGCCCACGGCCTGGAGCTGTTGCCGGTGGAGAAGGTGCTGGCCTGAGCGGTGGACCCGATCGAGCGGACCATTCGGTCCTTTCTTGATCATCTGACCGTCGAGCGCGGGCTGTCGCCCAACACGGTCGAGGGCTACCGGCGCGACCTGCGGCGGTACTCCGAGTATCTGGCCGCCGAACGGATCACCGAGCCGACGGCGATCACCCCGGCGGCGATCACCGGCTATGCGGTCAGTCTTGCCGAGGGCGTACCGGCGGAGGGCGAGCCGGAGGGCAGCGACCGGGCGGGCGGGTCGGTCCGCTGGCGTCACCCGCCGCTCGCGCCGTCCAGCGCCGCCAGGGCGCTGGCAGCCGTACGCGGTCTGCACAAGTTCGCTGCCGAAGAGGGTGTGACGGCGGACAACCCAGCGGCCCGGATCAAGCCGCCCAAGCCGCCCCGGCGCCTGCCCAAGGCACTCCCGCTGGACGCGGTCCAGGCGCTGTTGGCGGCACCCGGGACCGAGACCCCGGCCGCACTCCGGGACACCGCACTGCTGGAGTTGCTGTACGGGACCGGTGGGCGGATCTCCGAGATCGTCGGACTGGATGTCGACGAGCTGTCCGGACTGCTCACCGAGCCCGAGGAGGTCGGCGGGCTACGAGTGATCGGCAAGGGCAACAAGGAACGCTTCGTTCCGCTGGGCCGCTACGCCAAGAAGGCGGTCACCGACTATCTGGTGCGCGGCCGGCCGGAGCTGGCCCGCCGCGGACATGGCACGCCGGCGCTGCTGGTGAACGCCCGCGGCGGCCGGTTGTCCCGCCAGGGTGCCTGGTTGATCCTGCAGCAGGCAGCCGAACGCGCCAAGATCAACATTGAGGTTTCGCCGCACACGCTGCGGCACTCCTTCGCCACCCATCTGTTGGACGGCGGTGCCGACGTCCGCGTTGTCCAGGAACTGCTCGGGCATGCGTCGGTGACGACGACCCAGATCTACACGTTGATCACGGTTGATCATCTGCGGGAGGTGTATCTGACCTCGCACCCGCGGGCGACCTGATCTGCGGCCTGGCGCCCGCTCGCCGCACCAGTTCCTCGGCCGCGCACCAGTTGGTCGTCCGCGCACCCGTTGCAACCGGTGCGGGGCCGAGCAATTGGTGCGGGTCGAGCAATTGGTGCGCCGCCGGGCAATTGGTGCGGGGCGGACCAACCGATGCGAGGAAGCTGCCCGACGAGTAGGGTCGGCCCGGCGCACCCGCTCGTTGGGCACCGGCAATCGGCGAGGCTGCCGGGCGGCGGCTGCACCCGACGAGCCGTCCGTACTAGAGTCTTGCGGAATATGAACGGGTCAGAGCAGGGTGAGCGAACCCGAGGGCCGGGTCCCGACGACCGGCCGGAAGAAGGAGGATCGGTGCAGACGACGCAGGATCCGCGTGAACCGGAGCTCCCGCAGACAGAGTCCGGAAACCGCGGCAGACCCGTCGACGCACCCGCTGCCGAGGACCCGTCTCCCGATCAGCTCGTGAGCCGGCAGCACAACCACCACACGGATCCCGGGCACGGACCGGCCGAGCAGCCGCTGTTCGACCCGGTCACCGACGGCCACAGCACCGAGACGTTCGTCGTACCGCCCGCGGACGAGACCGGTGTCGCACCGGCCACGGCGCAGGCCGACGAGGTCGCCGAGACCCAGCCCGAAGCGGCACCGGAACCTCGGCTCGGCCCGACCGGCCGGCCCTGGCCCGATCTGCCGCCGCCACCACCGGTGCAACCCGGAGACCAGACGATGATCATGGCGATGTGCAACCAGAAGGGTGGGGTCGGCAAGACGACCACGACCATCAACCTCGGCGCCGCCCTCACCGAACTCGGTCGCAAGGTGCTGCTGGTCGACTTCGACCCCCAGGGCTCGCTGTCGGTCGGCCTCGGGGTCAATCCGCACACCCTGGAACTGAGCATCTACAACCTGCTGCTCAGCCGTGACGTCACCCCCGAGGAGGTGATCGCCCCGACCTCGGTGCCGGGTCTGGACATCCTGCCCAGCAACATCGATCTCTCCGCGGCCGAACTGCAGCTGGTATCCGAGGTCGCCCGGGAGCAGACACTGTCCAGAGTGCTGGACAAGGTACGGGGCAACTACGACGTGGTGCTGATCGACTGCGCGCCCTCGTTGGGCCTGCTGACGATCAACGCGCTGACCGCCTCGGACCAGGTGATCGTCCCGCTGGAGTGCGAGTTCTTCGCGCTGCGCGGCGTCGCGCTGCTCACCGACACCATCGAGAAGGTGCAGGAGCGGCTCAACCCGGACCTGGAGATGCTCGGCATCCTGGGCACCATGTACGACCCGCGTACGCTGCACAGCCGTGAGGTCCTGGAGCGGGTGGTGCAGGCCTTCGGCGACAAGGTCTTCCACACCGTGATCCGGCGCACCATCAAGTTTCCCGAGACCACGGTGGCCGGCGAACCGATCACCACCTACGCCTCCGACTCGCCCGGCGCCGAGGCGTACCGATCATTGGCCCGCGAGGTGCTTGCCCGATGCCACGTCGGGTGAGCCTGCCGGGCGCGGCCGAGCTCTTCCGCGCCACACCGTCGGACATGCAGCAGGACCAGGCGGCAGAGCAAACCCCCCGACCAGCGGCCGATCCGGTAGCGGACCAGGCATCGGCCGGCCGAGCGTCCCGACGTACGCCGCGAGGCTCCGGCCGGGTCCGGCACGACGAGAAGATCACCGTCTACGTCAGCAGCGACGAGCTGCTGGAGCTGGAACGCGCCCGCCTGCAACTGCGCGCCGAACACGGCATGGCCGTGGATCGCGGCCGGATCGTCCGCGAGGCCCTCGCACTCGCCATGGGTGACCTCGCCGAACGCGGCGCCGATTCCGATCTGGTCCGAAGGCTCTCCCAGTCGTGAGCCAGATCGCCCCGCGCGAGCCGACGGTGACCGAGACGAGCAACCAGAACGAGCAGGCCGACGGCGCCGGCTTCAGCGTCCGATTGACCAACTTCGAGGGCCCGTTCGACCTGCTGCTGCAACTGATCAGCAAGCACAAACTCGACATCACCGAAGTCGCACTGTCCCAGGTCACCGACGACTTCATCGCCCACATCAAGGCGTTGGGTGACCAGTGGGACCTGGAACAGACCAGCCAGTTCATCGTGGTGGCAGCAACCCTGCTCGACCTCAAGGCCGCCCGCCTGCTGCCCAGTGGCGAAGTCGAGGATCCCGAGGACCTGGCGCTGCTCGAGGCGCGGGATCTGCTCTTCGCCCGGCTGTTGCAGTACCGGGCCTTCAAACAGCTGGCAGCCGCCTTCGCCGAACAACTCACCGCGCAGAGCCGTCGGTTGCCGCGGACCGCGGGCCTCGACCCGGAATTCAGCCGGCTGGTCCCGGAGATCACCATCCCCGTCACCCCGGAACGGTTCGCCCGGATCGCGGCCCGGGCGATGACGCCCAAAGAGGCCGACGTGCTGTCCCTGGCACACCTGCATGCGCCGGTGGTCAGCGTCCGGGAACAGGCGGTGGTGGTCGCCGAGCGACTACGATCCCGCGGACAGACGACCTTCCGGGAGCTGACCAGGGATTCACCCGACCGGATCACCACCGTCTGCCGCTTCCTGGCCCTGCTGGAGCTGTTCCGCGAACAGGCGGTGGTGTTCGAGCAGCCCAGACCCTTGGCTGAATTGGTGATCCGCTGGACGGGTACCGAGGACCAGCAGGTCAGCATCTCCGACGAGTTCGACGCGCCACCCGAACAACGCCGGGAGGGTGGCGAGGCGACCGAAGAAGACGGACACTGGAAGGCCGTCGACGGATCCGGCACGGGTCCGACCAAGGGGGACGAAGCGACGACGGAACGGGATGAATGACTGACGAGACAAGGGAACCGACCGCCGAATCGGTTCCGGATCTGGCAACTGACGTTCGGCCGGCGGATCCGCCGGGCGACGAGCCCGAGCAGCCGACGCTGGTCGACGAGCCCCGGGTCAGCAGCCCCGAACAGCTGCGCGGGGCTTTGGAGGCGCTGTTGTTGATCGCCGACGAGCCGGTCAACGAGACCAGTCTCGCGGCCGCTCTGCGGGTGCCGACCGACGAGGTCCGTCAGGGTCTGGACGATCTGGTCGCGTTCTACGCCGAGACCGGCCGGGGCTTCGAGCTTCGCCGCGTCGCCGGCGGTTGGCGCTACTACACCCGCCAGGAGTACGCCGACCTGATCGGCGCCTACGTCCTGGAGGGGCAGACCGCCAAGCTGTCCCAGGCCGCGCTGGAGACCCTGGCGGTGATCGCCTACCTGCAGCCGGTCAGCCGGTCGCGGGTGTCGGCGGTCCGCGGCGTGAACGTCGACGGCGTCGTCCGCACCCTGCTGGCCCGCGACCTGATCACCGAGACCGGGTCGGAGGAGTCCGGCGCGACGCTGTTCCGGACCACGGACTACTTCCTGGAGCGGATGGGACTGCAATCGCTGGACGAGTTGCCCGAGCTGGCGCCGTACCTGCCCGAAGCCACCGAACTGGAGGAGGAACTCGGCCAGCTCGCCGTGGTTCCGGCCGCCGAGGAGACGGCCCGGGAGTCCGACGACGCAGCGGCGCGGGTGCCGGACGAGGTGGAATCGTGAAGCCCGCCGGACGGACGCCGCACAGCCGGCCCGACGGCGATATGACCAACCAGCACGGCACCGCCGCCCGGGTGGGCGCGGAGGGAGTACGCCTGCAGAAGGTGTTGGCTGCGGCCGGCATCGGATCCCGCCGGGCCAGCGAACAGATGATCGCCGAGGGCCGGGTCGAGGTGAACGGCAAGGTCGTCGCGGTCCAGGGCATGCGGGTCGACCCCGACCGGGACGTGATCCGGGTCGACGGAGAACGGATCCCGCCGCCTCGCCGCCACGTCTACCTGGTGTTCAACAAACCGCGCGGCGTGGTGTCCACCCTCGACGACCCGGAAGGCCGGCCGACGCTCGCCCAATTCCTGGAGGGTCGCAAGGAACGGTTGTTCCATGTCGGCCGGCTGGATGCCGACACCGAGGGCCTGTTGATCCTGACCAACGACGGCGAATTCGCCCACCGGCTGGCTCATCCGTCGTACAAGGTACCGAAGACCTACGTGGCCGAAGTGGTCGGAACAGTCGACCGGGCGACCCTGAACAAGCTCCGCCGGCCCTTGATGCTGGAGGACGGACCGGTACGCGCCGAGCAGGTTCGGCTGGTTTCTGCCACCGCGGAACGTAGCATGGTCAACATCACCTTGCACGAAGGGAGAAACCGCATCGTGCGACGCATGTTGGATTCGGTCGGTCATCCGGTCAGAAGGCTTTCCCGGGTCGCCATCGGCCCGGTCAGGCTGGGCAACCTCAAGCCCGGCGAGATCCGCGATCTTGATCAGTCAGAGCTGGGCAAGCTGCTGGATCTGGTCGGTCGGTAGCAGGTCGATCCCATGGACCGACGGATCTTCGGACTGGAAACCGAATACGGCGTCGCCTGCACCTCCGGGGGGAGCCGTCGGCTGACCCCGGACGAGGTCGCCCGCTATCTCTTCCGGCGGGTGGTCACCTGGGGCCGTTCCAGCAATGTCTTCCTGCGCAACGGATCGCGGATCTACCTCGACGTGGGATCCCATCCCGAGTACGCCACCGCCGAGTGCGACAGCCTGCCCATCCTGATCGCCCACGACAAGGCCGGGGAACGGATCCTCGAGGACCTGATCATCGACGCCGAACAACGGTTGAGCGCAGAGGGCATCACCGGCGACATCTATCTGTTCAAGAACAACACCGACAGCCACGGCAACTCCTACGGCTGCCACGAGAACTACCTGATCAGCCGGATCGGCGACTTCTCCAAGATCACCGACGTGTTGGTGCCGTTCCTGGTGTCGCGGCAGCTGATCTGCGGCGCCGGCAAGGTGCTGCAGACGGTGCGCGGCGCGGAATACTCGGTGTCCCAGCGCGCCGAACACATCTGGGAATCGGTCTCCAGCGCCACCACCCGCTCCCGGCCGATCATCAACACGCGCGACGAGCCGCACGCCGATCCGGAGCGGTACCGCCGGTTGCACGTGATCGTCGGCGACTCCAACATGAGCGAGACCACCACCCTGCTCAAGGTCGGGTCGACCGAGTTGGTGCTGCGGCTGGTCGAGGCCGGGGTGCAGATGCGTGACCTGACCCTGGAGAACCCGATCCGCGCGATCCGCGACATCAGCCGGGACCGCAGTGGCCGGGTGCTGGTCGCGCTGGCCAACGGCCGTCGGATGAGCGCGCTGGAACTGCAGCGGGCCTACTACGAGAAGGTGGCCGCCTTCGTCGCCGAACGCGGCCTGGAAACCGCCACCACCCTGCGCGTCCTCGACCTCTGGGAGCGGACCATCCGTGCGGTCGAGGACGACAAACTGTCACTGATCGACACCGAGATCGACTGGGCGATCAAGTACAAGCTGTTGGATGCGTACGCCGCCAAGCACGGTCTGAGTTTCGCCGATCCGCGGATCGCGCAACTGGACCTGGCCTATCACGACATCCGCCGCGGCCGCGGCCTGTTCAGCATGCTGGAGCGGCGCGGCGCAGCGGCCCGGGTGGTCACCGATCCCGAGGTGTTCCGGGCCAAGACCGTCCCGCCGCAGACCACCCGAGCAAAGCTGCGCGGCGATTTCATCAGGCACGCCCAGGAGGGTCGCAACGACTACACCGTCGACTGGGTGCACCTGAAGCTCAACGACCAGGCGCAACGAACGGTGCTGTGCAAGGACCCGTTCGCCTCCAGCGATGAGCGGGTGGACCGGTTGATCGCCAGCATGCACCGGCACTCCTGAACCGCGCCGGCTGAGACGCGGCCTGGATCGGTCACCGGCTCGGCTCCGGTTTGCCGGCACGGTTAGGTATGGTCTGGTAGCCGAAACGACCGAATCGAAAGCTGAGGCCGACGCGACGTGACCCCGCCGCTGCACCTGACGTTGCCGCCCCGTACCCGCCGGGTGAGTTCCGGCACCGTCAAGGCGCTGGTCGCGGGCGCCGTCACGGTCAGCCTGGCATTGCTCGGCGGCTGCGGTGACGGCAAGGCGTCCAGCAACTCCAAGAGCCCGTCGGCGACGCCGTCCCCGTCGGTCGCGGCGTCGGCGTCCCCGTCGCCCAGCGCATCCCCGTCCGCCACCGTCAAACCTTCGAACAATCTCGACGCGTTGAAGGTCACCGGCGACTACGGGAAACCTCCCAAGTTGTCCTTCAAGCATCCCTGGGCGATCGACAACACCCAGTCCAAGGTGTTGAAGAAGGGCGACGGCGCCAAGGTCTCTGCCGACAGCACGGTCGCCGTCAACTACTCCGCCTGGAACGGGCGGACCGGTAAGGAGTTCGACTCCTCCTACGACAAGAAGTTCCAACACCAGCAGTTGGCCTACTTCCCGCTGAGCGGCGTGGTGCCCGGCTTCAAGAAGGGCCTGCAGGGCCACCGGGTCGGCGACCGGGTGCTGATCGCGATGACCGGCAAGGACGGCTATGACAGTTCCGGCGGCAATCCGCAGATCGGTATCAATGTCGGCGACACGCTCATCTTCGTCGCCGACATCGCGGGTGCGACGCTGAAGAGTGCCGAGGGCACCGCGGTCAAGCCGGCCGCCGGACTGCCGACGGTCACGCTGTCCGACGACAAGCCGACGGTGAAGATCCCGTCGACAGATCCGCCGGACAAGACCACGGTGCAGCCGCTGATCAAGGGCACCGGCCCGAAGGTGAAGGCGAGCGACAACGTCACCACCCGCTCGGTCACCGTGCTGTGGAACGGCGGCAAGGTCGTCGACGACAGTTGGAAGACCCCGTTCACCCCGCAGACCGACCCGAACACCGGCGAGACCAGCCCGATGCGGCTGAAGGCGATGCAACAGGCCATGGTCGGGCAGCGGATCGGCAGCCGGCTGCTGATCGTCTTCCCGTCCGGCAAGGCCTACCCCAACGGCGACAAGAGCCAGGGGATCAGCAAGGACGACACCGTCGTGATGGTGGTCGACATCCTGTTCAGCCAGCCGCAGCAATAGCACGGGCCTGCGGCGCCCGTTTACCCGGCCGGTGATATCGCTCTGCGGTGATATCACCCGGCTGCTGGGTACAGGACCGGCATGAGCACAGAAGCGAACCCGGCGGACGGCCCGTCGGTGAACCAGCGCGACCGGGTCACGGATCGGGACACTGAGCCGACCACGGACCGGGTCACCGACGTCGACGGCACCGCTCCTGCTCCGGGGCGGCACGAGGTCGTACGGCGCCAGCGCGAGGCCTACGGTGGTATCAAGTTCGGCTCCTGTTTCTTCGGTTGGCTGACGGCAACCGGTACAGCGGTGCTGCTCACCGCCCTGGTCGCCGCCGCCGGCCTGGGGGTCGGTCTGGCTCAGAACATGACGGCATCCGATGCCGCCGAGAATCCGCGGCCGCTCGGGTTGGCCGGCGCGATCGCTCTGGTCGTCATCGTGTTCATCGCCTACCTGGCGGGCGGATACGTCGCCGGGCGGATGGCACGTTTCAACGGCGCTCGGCAAGGCGTCGGAGTCTGGCTGTGGGCGATCGTCATCGCGATCATCCTCGGTGTGATCGGACTCATCGCCGGCAACCGCTACAACGTGCTGAGCATTACCAACAGCTTCCCGCGGATGCCGGTGAACGAGGGCACCATGACCGCGGGTGGCATCATCCTCGCCGCCGCGCTGGTGGTGGTCGCGTTGATCGGCGCGGTGCTCGGCGGCCTGCTGGGCATGCGGTTCCATCGCCGGGTCGACCGGGTCGGTCTGGAGCCGACCGAGACCGCGCTCTGACCAGGCCGGATCGCGACCCGACCAGGTATCGCGATACAGCTCAGGTATCGCGATACAGGCAGAACGGATGGCCGTCCGGGTCGAGCATGACCCGGACGTCGTCCTGGGGCTGGAAGGCGGCCGGTTCGGCGCCCAGCGCCACCGCATCCTCGACGGCGGCCTCGACGTCGGTGACCCCGACGTCGAGATGGAACTGCATCTGCTGTCGGCCCTCCTCGTTCGGCCACACCGGCCGCTCATAGATCGTCTCCAGCTGGAAGGCGAGGTTGGCCGGAATCGGCTTACCCTCTCCGTCACGCATCTGCATGGTGACCCAGGTGGGCTCGTCGCCGGCGATCTCCCAGCCGAGGAGATCCCGGTAGAAGCCGGCCAGCCTCCGTGGGTCCGGGCTGCCGAGGACGACGCCCAGCCAACCGGTGAATCCGCGAATACCTGTCATGCCCTGACACCGTACGGCGACCTCCGGACAGCCGTCGCCCTTGCATCCCGAGACTTATTACCGTATGGTAAACTTTACCAATAAGTAATGCATAGGGAGGCGGACAATGCCACAGGTAACCCGATCACTGGAGATCGCCGCCCCGCCGAGTGTCGTGTGGTCGTGGTTCACGACTGCGGAGAAGCTGCGCCGATGGATCGCGCCGAGTCTCGACATCGATCTGCGGGAGGGCGGCGGATACCGGATGCAGGGCCCCGACGGCACCTGGATCAGCGGAGTCGTTCTGGAACTGGTGCCGGAGGGGCGGCTCGTGCTGTCCTGGATCGAGGAGGACTCCGGCTGGCTGCACCCTGGCCGACTGGTCATCGAACTGCAGCCGGTGTCCGCCGGGACGCGGGTGTCCCTGGTGCACGACGGGTTCGCCGGCATCGGCACGCACGGCTGGCGCAACATCATGCAGGCCTACGAGCGCGGTGCCGACCGGCACCTGGTGCTGCAGCGACTGGCCGACCTGGTCGCGGCGCAGGAATCCGTTGCCTAGTCCCGACGACCCGTTCCGGGTGATCGCCGATCCGACCCGACGGCGGATCCTCGACCTGCTGGCCGAAAGCGGTTCGCTGACGGTCGGAGAGTTGGCCGCCCGCTTCCCCGAACTGGTGGCGTCCGGGATCTCCAAGCATCTGATGGCGCTCCGCGCCGCCGGGCTGGTCCGCTCGGAGAAACACGGACGCAACCAGCACTACCGGATCGATCCCGACGGATTCCGCCGCGCCTTCGGCGACTGGGCCCTGAGGTATGCGGCGTACTGGGATGCGTCACTGGCCACGCTGAAGTCGCTGGCCGAAGGCGATCGACATCCCGACGGCGACGGCTGATGATCACGACCGGTCGTCCGCGGCTCGGTTGCGGCACCACCAGGACGCTGGCCTATACCCCTCCGGTGGCCGACAGGGTGGTGATCGTCGGTGCATCTCCAGGGTCGCTGTCCAGCGACCAGGTCGAGGACGTCGTCGGAAAGGCGCGGACGGTGCGCGGAGTTCCGCTGACCGGAAAGAGTTCGATCAGGCTGCCGTCGACCAGGATCCGGGCGGGCCCGCTGGTCTCGGCCACCGGGTGATGATCATCACCGTCGTGCAGGGTGAGGCGTACCGGTGTCTCGGACCGGATCTCGAACGCCCGTCGAGTGATCGGGCGGCCGGCGGGAAGACGGTCGCCACGTAGCCTTTCGAGTTCTGCCGCCGGCGCGGACACCAATTGATCATCGTGGATCGACAGCTCGCGCGGGAAGGTCAGCGCCCCGGCCCACCCGGCGTCCAGGATCTGGTCCGCGGTCCGGCCGATCTCGCGCGCCCAGCCCCAGATGAGCACCCGGTCATCGGTGACCAGCACCTGGGGGGCGTAGTAGGCCGGGCCGTCATCGACCCGTCCACCGGACCGGGCGGCGAATCGCAGTCGGTCACCGGCGGTTTCCAGATCACCGATCAGGTAGACGGTGCAGAAGTCGTCGTCCCGCCAGCAGGACAGCACCAGGACCCACCGACCGTCCAACCGGAACAGGTTCGGGCACTCCCAGGTTCTGGACGCGGCCACCTGCCGGACCAGCGGGTCGGTGTAGTCCAGCAGCACGCCGAGGTAGGTCCAGTTCTCCAGATCGTCGCAGGCGTAGAGCAGAACCGCCGGATCGGCCTTGGCGCCGCCGGTGCCCTGGACCGCGTAACGATGGCCATGGAACTCGAAGAGATAGGGGTCCCTGGTCTCGGTGAGGCGGCGATCGGCGGGCGGTCCGATGACGCCGTGGTCGGACTGCCGCCAGGTCAGCAGCGTCCGATCGTCGCTGCGCGCCAGCGCTACCACCGCATCGGCGGCGTTCTCGCGGACGGCGGTGTAGACGGCCGTCGGTACGCCATGATCATCGACGACACATCCGGTCCAGCAGCCTGCCTGGTCGATCGTGCCCGGACGGTTGACCAGCGCTTCGGGGTGGTAGTGCCAGGTGATCAGATCCGATGAGCTCGCGTGGCCCCACTTGATCGACCGGTGCAGGGGCTCGTCGGGATTGTGCTGGTAGAAGACGTGGTAGCGGTCGTCGATCAGGGCCAATCCGTTGGGATCGTTGAGCCAGCCGTCGGACGGCCGGATGTGCAGTCCGGGAAAGGATGGGTCGGCCGCCCTGTCATGAGTTGCCCTGTCGCGGGATGTCCTGTCCTGGGTGGCGGGGATGGCGAGCTCCTGGCGTCAGAACGGTGGCCCAACGCGTGTTAGGTATGCCCTACTGTGCGGCCGGGGCAAAGTTGATGTCAACCCCGGCGTCAGGCCGGGTCAGGAGGCCAGTAGCCGTACGGCCAGCCGTCCCGCGGCAGCCGCGGCCAGGAAATACGCCGGATCAGCGTCGAGGTCCCGGCCCATCGTCGACAACGGGACAGGACAGGAGAGCAGCGCACGGTCCAGACCGGCGAGATCGATGCTATGCAGCCGATGCAGTCCGGCGAGCACGGCGACCGCCTCGTTGATCCGGGGCGCGAAGCGGGGAAGTGCGTACAGATCGCGAATGCCGGCCAGGGCGGAGACGTCGGAGAAGTCCGGTACCGCAATGTCGGCCGTACGCAGTGCCACCTTGCCGTAGGCGGTGAGGCTGTGGTGGGAGACCCCGCGGTGCCGGAACCGCGGGTCCGCGCTGGAGATCCGCAGCGAGCCGATCGGCCTGCCGTTGAGCACCGACGCCGCGTTGATCACCTCGCCGGCACCGGTACCGGAGAAGCCCCAACGCGTTCCGGTGCCGAGATTTCCCGGGCCCTGGCTGACGATCACCAGGTCGGCCTGCATCACGATCTTGGCCGCCAACAGACCGGAGTGCACGGTGACGGCCTCGAGATCGCCGCCGTATGCCTGCCCGCAGGTGATCGTGCCGACCAGCCAGTCCTCGGCGCGCAGCGCGGCGACGGTCCGGGAGAAGGCGATCGGCAGCGCCGCTTCGTCGGTCATCAGATAGGCGACCCGAGGCACCCGATCACCGGAGTCGTTGCGGATGCCGGCGAGGATCGCCGGCAGCGCCGAATGCAGGTCGGCGACGATCACCGGCAGCTGTTCAAGATCATCGGTGGAGTCGAGTTGATCATGGAACTCCGAGTCCTGCTCGTCGACGCCGGAGATCATCACCTGCAGCGGGGTGTAGCGGGCCTTGACCAGATGGCCCTTGGGCAGTTCGGGCTGCCCGACCAGGCGCCCGTGCTCATCGAGCACGGCCACCACCAGTGCGTAGCCTCCGGTGCCCAGTCCGCGGGCGACGGCAGCGATGTTGATCACCACCCGGTCGCCGAGCCGGGGCTGGGGCATCAGATCGAGGTAGGCCAGCGATCGGAACGTTTGTCCACCGTCGGTGTCGATGATCAACTCGACGGCACCGGACCACCGGTCACCGACGACCGCAACGGTTCCCTCCGCCCAGATGATCACGACCCGAGCCTATCGGGGCGGGGATCAGAGGATCGGCTTGCCTCCGGTCACTGCGATGCGTGCGCCGGAGACATAGCTGCCCTCGTCGGAGGCCAGCATGACGTAGACCGGGGCAAGTTCGGCCGGCTGGCCCGGGCGCTGCAGCGGTGCCTGCTGGCCGAAGCTCTCCACCTTCTCCGGCGGCATCGTGGACGGGATCAACGGCGTCCAGATCGGACCCGGAGCCACGCTGTTGGCCCGGATACCGCGTTCAGCCAGCAGTTGGGCCAGGGATGCGGTCATGTTGGCGATCGCCGCCTTGGTCGCGGCGTACGGCATCAGCGTCGGTGACGGTGCATCGGAGTTGACCGACGACGAGCCGATGATGCTGCCACCTTCGCTCATGTGCGGGAGTGCGGCCTTCACCAGATAGAAGTAGGCGTTGAGGTTGGTCCGAACGGTGTAGTCGAACTCCTCGTCGCTGACCTCCTCGACGGTTTCATGGGTCATCTGGTAGGCCGCGTTGCTGACCAGGATGTCGACGCGACCGAACTCCTCGACGGTCTTGGAGATGATCTTGCGGCAGTGGTCGGCGTCCGACACGTCGCCGGGGATCAGCACGGCCCGCCGGCCGGCCTTCTCCACCCATTGCTTGGTGTCCTCGGCGTCCTCGTGCTCGCTCAGATAGCTGATCACCAGATCGGCTCCTTCACGGGCGTACGCGATCGCGACGGCCTTGCCGATCCCGCTGTCGCCGCCGGTGATCACCGCGACCTTGCCCTCCAGTCGGCCCTTGCCGACGTAGCTGCGCTCGCCGTGATCCGCCTTCGGTTCCATGGCCGATTCGGTGCCGGGTGGTTGCTGCTGTTGGGATGGCTGGTTCATGCCCGGCGTGATACCCCGGGACCGGACTGTCAAGCAGCGCGCCGAGCCGGTCAGCCGGTGACGATCCAGGGCGACCGGGGGAGCCGTTCGGGGTCGAATCGGGCCTGCAGGGTTTCAAGATCAACCGTTTCGCCGTCCTCGGCCAACTCCAGTGACACGGCGATCCTGCTCAGTACCTCCGCCGGCCCGACGCCGCGGGGCGCGAGATCGGCCAGCGTCACCGCACCGTCGCGTTTGGCCAGCCGGCTGCCCTCGGCGTTGAGCGCCAGCGGAACATGGGCATAGCTCGGCACCTCGCGTCCCAGCAGCCGGGCCAGATAGGCCTGGCTGATCGCGGATCCGAGCAGGTCGTCGCCGCGTACCACCTGGTTGACGCCGGAGTCGGCGTCGTCGAGAACGACCGCCAGGTGATAGGCCGGTGTGCCGTCGTTGCGCTGCAGGACGATGTCGTCGGGGATCCCGGTGACCTCGCCGTAGATCACGTCGGAGATGGTCAGCTGTTGGTGTTCGGCACGCAATCTGATCGCGGGTCGGCGGGTGCGCCGCCGTTCGGCCCGCTCGGCCGCCGACAGATCGCGGCAGGTCCCCGGGTAGCGGCCCGGCGACCCGTGCGGTGCCGAGGCGGCCTCGGCGATCTCCCGGCGACTGCAGAAGCATTCGAACGTCCGGTCCTGCAAGGACTGCAGGGCGTTTTGGTAGGCCTCGGTGCGTTCGGACTGGACGACCAGCGGGGGATCGAAGCTCAGTCCGAGCGATTCCAGATCCGCCCACTGCTGCTCGGCGATACCAGGGCGTACGCGGCCCCGGTCGAGGTCCTCGATCCGATAGAGCAGTTCGCCGACTGCGCCCTCGCGATCGTTGTCGTGGGCGAACAGGTAGGCCAGCACCGCCGTGCGCAGATTGCCAAGGTGCAGATCGCCGGTCGGACTTGGTGCGTACCGGCCGCGAATCCGTCGCCGGCTGTGCTCGGATTGCGTCACAGTGGCACACCGTACAGGCGCCGCGATGACGCTTGGGAAAAACCACGGCGCGGCGCATAATCGAACGGTTGTGTGATGGTAGCGTCCACAGTTGCCCGGACTTCTAGGAGATTGCCTCTCTCATGGCTCCTCGCAAGACGGAGCGGATCCTCAACCTGACGATCTGCCTGCTGGTCACGCGGAACTTCCTGCCCAAGAGCCGGATCCGCGAGATCGTCGAGGGCTATCACGACCTGTCCGACCAGGCGTTCGAGCGGACCTTCGAACGGGACAAGGAAGAACTGCGCAAGCTCGGCATTCCGCTGCAGGTGGGTTCCTTTGACCCGTTGTTCGACGACGAACCGGGTTACCGCATCGAACGGTCGGCCTTCGAGCTGCCGCCGATCGAGTTGGATGCCGAGGAAGCTGCGGTGGTCGGCGTCGCCGCCAGGTCCTGGCAGCACACTGCGGTGGCCGATTCGACGCGGAGTGCGTTGGCCAAGCTCAGGGCTGCCGGTATCGAGCCGGACGCCGCGGGGTTGGCGGCGTTGGAACCCAATGTTTCGGCCAACGAGCCGGCCTTCGAACCGCTCTGGCACGCGGTGCTGGACCGGGCCCGGGTGTCCTTCACCTACCGCGGCGGTGCCACCCGGACCCTGGAACCCTGGGGACTGACCTCCAACAAGGGCCGCTGGTACGTGATCGGGCACGACACCGACCGCAACGCCACAAGGATGTTCAAACTGTCCCGCATCCTCGACACGCCCAAGCGGGTGTCCAAGGACGGCGCGTACGAGGTCCCGGCAGATCTCGACCTGCGCGCCCTCGCCAGATCGCTTGCCCCGGAAGAACCTCGGGCGACCGCGGTGATCGCGATCCGGCCCGGTCGGGCTCCCGGCCTGCGGCGACGCGGTCGACCGTTGTCCGCCGAGCGGCTGGACCGGCTGGCGTACGCCTGGCCGGTCGGCTTCGACGTGGTCGAGGTGGGCTATGCCGACGCCGCCTACCTCTGCGAGGAAGTCGCCGGCTACGCCGCCGATGCCGTGGTACTGGAGCCGACAGACCTGCGGACAGCAGTCATCGACCAGCTGCGCGCCGTTGCGGCCACCCGCTCCGCTCCGCGGCGCTATGCGGCTGTGGGTGCGGTTGCCGACGCGGACAGTGTCGAGGAGGTCGTGCGATGACCGGGTCGAAACAGCCGGCCGCATCGAAACAAGCCGCACCGAAACAAGGTGGTCAGACCGCCCAGGCGCAGGTGAAGCGCCTGCTCAGCCTGATCCCGTACCTGCGCCAGCACGACGGCGTGGCGATCACCGATGTTGCCGAGGCGTTCGGCGTGTCCCCGCAGCGGATCCGCGAGGACCTCAACGTGCTGTGGATGTGCGGGCTGCCGGGCCTCAGCCCGGGGGACCTGATCGACATCGACATGGATGCGGTGGACGGCGAGGGCATCATCCACCTGTCCAACGCCGACTACCTGACCCGCCCGCTGCGGCTGACCGCAGACGAGGCGCTGGCGCTGATCCTGGCGCTGCGGACTTTGCGCAGCGTGACCGCGACGGGGGACCGGGAAGCGATCGACCGGGCGCTGACCAAACTCGAGGCCGTCGCCGGCGAACGTCCGGAGCGGGTCGCCGGTCAGGCGGAGGTCGCGGTCACCGGCGGCCGGGAGGACATCACCGCTACGGTCACCGAGGCGCTGCGACGCGGCAAGCGGCTGGAACTGACCTACGACGTGGCCAGCCGGGCCGAAACCACCCATCGGTTCGTCGACCCGCTGCGGGTATTCGTCCTTGAGGGCTACGGCTACCTGGACGCCTGGTGCTACTCGGCCAACGGACTGCGCTCCTTCCGGATGGATCGGATCGCGTCGATCAGGATCACCGACACCGACGTGGTGGAGCACGACGTCAGGCTCCGGGACGTGAGCAGGGGATGGTTCGACGCGCTGAAGGATGCGCCGCTGGTCACCCTGGCACTGGACCGGAGCGCCGCCTGGGTCGCCGAGTACTACCCGATGGAGTCGGTCACGCCCGCCGACGACGGGGGTCTGACCGTCACCACCCGGGTCAGCGATCCGGCCTGGCTGCGCAGTCTGCTGCTGCGGCTCGGGGGTGGCGCCAGGGTGCTCTCGCCGGAGGGTGCCGGGGATTCGGCCGCCGACGCCGCCTCGGAGGCGCTCGACCAGTACGCCGCCCTCGCCGGCTGACGGGGAAACCTCGCCCGAGCCAGTCCTGGCCCGCGCCTCTTTCCGCACCAGTTGCTCGCCGCCGCACCAGTTGCTGGGCGGCGCACCAGTTGCTGGGCGGCGCACCGGCGGCAACTGGTGCGCGGCGGAGTTAGTAGTGCGCGGACGAGCAAACGGTGCGGGAGTGCCGCCGCCCGGCACCGGTGACGTACGCTGACGCCCGTGATCTGGGTCTACGTGTTCGGCGGCATCGCCGTTGCCGGGCTCATCATGCTGGTCGCGTACGGGATCTGGCTGGCGCACAAGGCGTCGGACGTGTTCGCGGAGCTGAAAGTGCTCGGTCGGCGTACCGGGCAGCTCGCCGAACTCGCCGCGCAGGTGCAGGTGCCGGAGCTGGGAACCGGCCCGGATCGGGTCGCCGATCCTGATAAGAATGCAATCAAGAATGAAACCCCGCAAAACCTCGAAGCGGCGACCGACGACGTAGGATGACGTGAGTTGCAGCCGTCGCACCGATGCGGCGGCAGGACGCAACTGCTCCACAGCGAAATGAGGAACCTTATGTCCCCGTTGGCCGGATTCATGAACCTCGGTCCCACCGAGCTCATCATCATCCTTGTCATCGTCCTTGTGCTCTTCGGTGGTGCCCGACTGGCCGGACTGGGCAAGAGCACCGGTCGCGCGATTCGGGAGTTCAAGGAAGAGACCAAGAACCTCGCCGACAAGAAGGACGATTCCGAGGTCGTCGACGCCGAGGTGGTCGATCCCCAGCCGACCGAGCAGACCCCGCCGGCGGTGGGTGGCCCGCAGCAGCAGGTGCAACAGCCGACCAATTCGGCAGCACAGCCGTCCGAAGCTCGTCGCGACAACTGATCCGGGCCGGCTCACGCCAAGGCCCGGATAGCCAGAACAGACCGTAAACGTCGTGGCACTCAGTCTCCGAGGACGACCGATCCGGTTCAGCCTGGCATGGCTGAAACCGCCGCCGATGCCGTCAGACGGCAACATGACCCTCTGGGAGCATCTGCGGGAACTGCGCTACCGCCTGGTGATCATTGCGGCAGCGATCATCATCGGTACGGTTGTTGCGTTCATCTTCAACACGCAGCTGTACGACCTGCTGATGCACCCGTACACCGTCGCCGCCGAGAACCTGCACAAGACCAACCCAGAGCTGCACGTGCAGCCGGTGATCGAGGGTGCGACCACGCCCTTCACCCTGGTCCTCAAGACGTGCTTCGTCGCGGCGCTGGTCGGGACCTCGCCGATCTGGCTGTACCAGATCTGGGCGTTCATCGTTCCCGGACTGCTGGCCAAGGAGAAGAAGTGGGCGCTGATCTTCCTCAGCGCCGCGGTGCCGCTGTTCCTCAGCGGCGTCGTTCTCGGCTACTACCTGATTCCCAAGGGCATCTCGGTGCTGATCGGGTTCACCCCGGGCAGCGGGCAGATCGAGAACCTGCTTGATCTGACCAACTTCCTGAACTTCCTGATCCGGGTGATGTTGGTCTTCGGCGCCGGCTTCCTGGTCCCGGTCTTCGTGCTCGGGCTCAACTTCATGGGCATCGTCAAGGCCAATCAGCTGGCCAAGGCACGCTCGTTCGTGATCTTCGGCTGTTTCATCTTCGGCGCAGTGGCGACGCCGCAGACCGACCCGGTGTCGATGCTGATGCTGGCCGTGCCGATGACGATCCTCTACCTCGCCGCCGAGGTGATCGCACATCTGCACGACCGGTCGATGCGGCGCCGCGGCATCGAGCCGGGCTTCGGCAACCGGGGCGGCAGCGTGGAGAACGATCGCGCACTGGCTGCTCTCGAGGGCCGCGATCTCGAGGCCGAGCAGGCGGCCAAGAGGCCGACGGTGGCCGATCTCCTCGGCCTCACCAAGAAGGACGATGAGCAGTCCTGAGCCTGCTGTCGCCCCGCGGCCTCCGTCGAACATCGCCCTGGTCGTCAACCCGTCGGCGGGCAAGGGCCGTTCCCAGGAACTGCTTCCCGAGATCGCCGGCCGGATCCGGGACGCCGGGCATGAACTCGACATCTGGCTCAGCCGGGATTTCGACGAAGCACACTCGCTGATCAACAAGGCAGCCAACTCCGGTGCCGACGTGATGGTCGTGATGGGCGGCGACGGCATGCTGCATCTGGGCGTCAACGAAGCCGTACGCGCCCAGCAGTCCGCCCCTGCCGCGCCGACCCTCGGCCTGATCCCGTCCGGCACCGGCAACGACCTGTGCCGCGGACTGGACATCGGCACCGACCCACTCGCCGCCGTCGAGATCATCCTGGGCGGTCACGAGAACGCCGTCGACCTGGCGCGGGTCGGGGAGGCTTACATCGGCACGATCATCGCCAGCGGTTTCGACGCCATGGTCAACCGCCGCGCCAACGACATGCGTTGGCCGAAGGGGTCGTCCCGCTATCCGCTCGCCCTGTTTGCGGTGCTGCGGACCTTCGAACCGCTGCACTACCAACTCACCATCGACGGCGTCCGCCGCGACCTGGACGCCATGCTGGTGGCGGTGGGCAACACCCGGTCCTACGGCGGCGGCATCCGGATCTGCCCGGACGCCGATCCGGCTGACGGACTGCTGGACGTGACGATCATCCATCCGGTCGGCCGTCCGACACTGTTGCGGCTGATGCCGCTGCTCTACACCGGGGGTTTCGTCACCGATCCGTGTGTGGAACTGCTGCGGGTTCGGTCGATCACGATCGACGGGCCGGGCCTGGTCGGCTTCGGCGACGGTGAGATGATCGGCGCCACGCCGCTGGCGGTGGAACAGATACCGGCGGCGCTCCGGGTTTGCCGCCCGGCGGTCTGAACCGAGATCTCTGCCAGGCGGAAAAGTTTCACAATTCGGTTGAATTGCGGCAATAACTTTCGACAGGATGGCCGGGTTTTGTCCCATCCCCTCGGAAGGAGCCGTTTCATGGCCAAGAGACTGCTGATGAGTCTGCTGGCGATCATCTCTCTGGGCGTGCTCGGCGCGTCGCTGGTGGTCCAGCCCGCCGCAGCCGCTGATCACAGCATGTACACGAAGGACACCATCTTCGGGCCGCTCGGCGAGGACCCCGCCGGTCACATGTGGTTCAACGAACACGGCGACGTCGTGACGCTCTGCGACAACGACGCCGACGGCCAGAAGCCGATCCTGCACGTCGCCGACGGCGACCCCTACGGGCCGGACTACTACACCGAGGTCGTCGGCGGCGAGGGCAAGTGCATCACCCGCAAGGCTTCGATGGGCGGCAAGTACAACCTCCCGGAGAACCACTACATCGGGTTCCTGATCTGCATCTACCCGGACGGCTATTGCAACGCCGCGAAGTGGTACAACGATCACTGATCACCCGACGTCGGTGCAGGGCTCGGCAGCGGGGTACGTTGGCAGACGATGTCCGCCAACCCTGAACAGGAACCCGCTGCCAGCCCGGCCGAGGCGTACGCCAGTTTCCGGGCCGGCCAGATGAGCCGTTCGCTGACCACCTTCGCCGAGGCGTACGGCTTCACCTTCGACCCCTACCAGCGGGAGGCCTGCGAGTACGTCGAGGCCGGTTCCGGCGTGCTGGTCGCGGCCCCGACCGGCGCCGGCAAGACCATCGTCGGCGAGTACGCGGTGTTCCTGGCTCTGGAGCAGGGCCGCAAGGCCTTCTACACGACCCCGATCAAGGCGCTGTCCAACCAGAAGTACGCCGACCTGGTCCGTCGGCACGGCGCCGCCAACGTCGGACTGCTCACCGGCGACTCGACGATCAACTCCGAGGCACCGGTGGTGGTGATGACCACCGAAGTGCTGCGCAACATGATCTATGCCGGGTCGTCCACCCTGGCCAATCTCGGCTACGTGGTGATGGACGAGGTGCACTACCTCGCCGACCGCCTCCGCGGTGCGGTCTGGGAAGAGGTGATCATCGGACTGGCCGACTCCGTCCAGGTCGTCGCGCTGTCGGCGACGGTGAGTAATGCCGAGGAGTTCGGCGACTGGCTGGCCGAGGTGCGCGGCGACATCGAGATCGTGGTCTCCGAGCGACGACCCGTTCCGCTGTATCAGCACGTGATGGTCGGCACCAAGCTCTACGACCTGTTCGCCGGTGTGGCGCCGACCGCGATCACCGATCACTCGACCGAAGCCCGACGGGCCGAGGTCAATCCGGCGCTGACCAAGATCGCACAGCAGGAGGCCCGGGCGGTCCGGGACGACTCCCGCCGGCCCCGTGGACGCAGCGGCAAGGGCAAGCGTGCCGTCTCCTACGGCAGCGGCCGCTACGGCGGCGCGGCACACCGCAGGAACTGGCAGGACCGTGATCAGGATCGCGGCCGTAACCCACGAGCGCGGACCGTGCCGAGTCGCTACGAGATGATCGACGTCCTGGACCGGGAGAACCTGCTCCCGGCGATCGTCTTCATCTTCTCCCGGGCCGGCTGTGATGCCGCGGTACGCCAACTGCTCGGTTCCCGCCTGATGCTCACCGACGCCACCGAACGCGCCCAGCTCACCGAGATCGCCGAGCGACACACCGCAGGCCTCACCGCGGCCGACAAACAGGCGCTGGGTTACGCGATCTTCGCCGAGGCCCTGGTGCGGGGGGTCGCCGCGCACCATGCCGGCCTGCTGCCGGCGTTCAAGGAGTGTGTCGAGGAGGCCTTCGTCAAGGGCCTGGTGAAGGTGGTCTTCGCCACCGAGACCCTGGCGCTGGGCATCAACATGCCGGCTCGTTCGGTGGTGTTGGAGAAGTTGGTCAAGTTCAACGGTGAGACCCACGCCGACATCACGCCGGGGGAGTACACCCAGCTGACCGGTCGTGCCGGACGGCGCGGCATCGATGTCGAGGGCCACGCCGTCGTGCTCTGGCAACCCGGCCTGGATCCGCGGGCCGTTGCGGGGCTGGCGTCCCGGCGCACCTATCCGCTGAACTCGTCGTTCGCGCCGACGTACAACATGGCGGTCAATCTGGTCGGAGCGGTCGGCCGGGACCGCGCCCGCACCTTATTGGAACAGTCCTTCGCGCAGTACCAGTCCGACCGCTCGGTGGTCGGTCTCGCCCGCAAGGTGGCGCGCAACAAACGGGAGATCGCAGACCTGTTCGAGAAGGCGGCCTGCGATCGTGGCGACTTCACCGAATACGCCAAGCTCCGCGATGAGATCAGCCGGATCGAGAGCGAGGCGGCCCGCGACCGCAAGATCAACCGGCAGTCGGAGGCGATCGCGGCCCTGCAGCAGTTGCAGCGCGGCGACATCATCCGCGTGCCGGCCGGCCGGTCAACCGGCTGGGCGGTGATCATCGACCCGGGAGTGGCCGGGCACCGTCAGGCACCCCAGCCGCAGGTGGAGACCGAGGAGGGGCAGGTGCGACGCCTCGGACTGGTCGACTTCCCGTCACCGCCACCGGTGATCGGCCGGCTCAAGGTGCCCAGGCACTACCACCCCAAGGACAAGGCGACGGTACGCAACCTGCGCGCGGCGCTGGAGTCGAAGCTCCGCGGTCTTGATCTTGATCTGTCCCATTTCCGGGCGCCGGCGATGGATCCGGCCGCTGCGCAGCGGGTCGCCGAACTCCGGCGCGAACTGGAAGATCATCCGTGCCACAACTGCCCGGATCGGGAGACCCATGCCCGGTTCGCTGCCCAGGCGTTGCGGCTGCAGCGCGAGAACGACCAGGCGGACCGCCAGATGGCCCGACGGACGTCGACGATCGCCAGCCAGTTCGACAAGATCTGCCAGGTGTTGATCACCTTCGGCTATCTCGACGAGGACGGCGATCGGGTCACCGACGACGGCCGGATGCTCTCCCGGATCTATGCCGAACTCGATCTCGTGACGGCCGAGTGCATCCGAACCGGGGTCTTCGATGATCTTGGCGTGGCTCAGCTGGCCGGTGTCTTGTCCACCCTGATCTATGAGGCGCGGCGTAACGACCACGGCCGGTTCCGTCCGCAGATGCCCGACCGCACCAGCGAGGACGCCATGGTGGCGCTGCGCCGGGTGTGGCGCGAGGTGTCACTGGCGGAAAGGGATGCACGGATCGAACGTGGGCCGGAGCCGGACATCGGGTTCGCCCGGGCAGCCCACGGTTGGGCCGCAGGGCGGCCACTGGGCCAGGTGTTGGAGGACAACGAGCTGACCGCCGGCGATTTCGTCCGCTGGGTCCGGCAGGTGATCGACTTCGCCGGACAGATCGCTGACGCCGCGGGTCCGGGGCCCCTGCGTGACAAGGCCCGCCAGGTGGTCTCGGCGATGCGCCGCGGCGTGATCGACTTCAACCCCGAGGAGCCGGACGGTACCCCGGATCTCTATGTCGCCGACGACCGCTGAGATCAGCCGTTGCGCAGCCGATCGGCGGCCTTGGCGAGCCGTCGGGCGCGGGTCTCGGGCTTCTTGGCGGAGGTGATCGATTCGGCGATCTCCCGCTTGTTGGGAAGCTCAGTCGCTGCCAGGCCTCCAGCGCGGCCTTGTCGCCGGCGAGGGCAGCGGCAAGATCATCGGGGAGGTCGACGGTCCGGTCTGCCGTGTCGGCGACAATGTCCAGGGTGTAGGTCTCGCCGACGGTCAGCTCGGCCTCCTCGCGTCGCGCTTTGCTGATGCCGAGCCAGTACGGCCCGCCCATCTTGGCGATCGAGGTGCGGAAGACCTTGTCGCCGACCGTGACCTTGACCTTCGGTCGTCGGCCGGCGGCCAGTGCCTCGACGAAGTCATCGGGAATGACGAAGGCGGCGGTGTTGCCGCCCGTACTCTCCAGTACGCCGGTGTACTCCATGGCACGACGGTAGCAATCGGGGTCGGCGTGATCAGGCAACATCGAGTGCGTGCAGGTGTTGCATCCCTGCCGCCGTACGCCAGATCTCCTGGGCGAGTTCGTTGCTCCCCAGATCATGCGTGCCGGTGTCGTTGGTGATCAACACCCGACCGTACCGGGTCTTCCACACGTACGTTCCCGGCAGCGGTTGTCGGAGGGACAGGTGGCCGATGGTCTTGGCCCGGTGTTCGGAACGAGTGAGCGGTCCCAGATTGTGCAACCCGGTCTGACCCGGTGGCCCGCCCGGCGGGGGCAGATAAGGGACGGTGTGATAGATATCGTTGTGGCGGTTGAGGCTCCCGGTCCACGGGAAGACGCTCGCCGGTGTCCGGGCAAGCAGCGCATCACGCATCCGCTCGGTACTGATCGCCTCGTCTGGTCCCGTGAAAGCCTCGGCGCTGAGGTGGATGTGCAGGCTCGGTGACGGCAGCAGCTTGGCGGGATCGATCCGTTCGGCGACCTGCTCGACCAGCTCGGACGGGACAGCGGTCTCGGCGTCGACGCCCTCTCCGCCTTGGTCGCGGCGCCCCGGGCCGGGACCTCGGCAGGAAGCCGGTCCCGCCTGGCCAGCAACACATCGGCGAGATAATCCAGGGACAGGTCGACCGCCGCCGCGTCGTTGGCGGGCAACGAGCCCCAGAACCCGACCATGTTGTCCTGATCCGGCCGTCCGAAGCGTACGTCGCGATCCTCCAGTGCGCGGCGGGCCGCCTGCTCCCGGGCTTCTTGATCGACCCGGGCGGTCGCCGCGTTGATCAGATGCTCCGGGCGAGTGCGGGATAGGTTGCCCAGGTGGCCCGCGATGCAGCGATCGACCGACTCGGCCTGCTTGACCGTCAGGTGCCGGGCCTTCTGCGCCACGAGCCGCGCCTGCCGGGCCGGGACCGCGCCGGCCTCGATCCGTGCCCACAGGCAAGGGAAGCGGCGACATCCGGTGTGCCGTCGCCGCCCACCACCAGCCGACGCTCGTCGACACCGTTGTTGAGTTTGATCTCGAGGGGGAGCCCGTCGCCCGGGTGCTTGTGCGCCCACTCGGCGGCGATCCGCAGCACATTGCATCCGGCGAGCATCTCGGCGTGCACGCCGGCGGCGGCTGCTGCGGCCAGCTGCGCAACACTCCAGTCCGCCAGTTCCCTTGCCATACAAGAAATTCTAGTAGTGCCCTCCGACAGTCGACCGCGGTTGGTGTTGTCGGATCCAAGTCGGTGTTGTCGGTTCTACGACGCGACGATCTCCACCTCGAAACCGTGATCATTCTCCAGGTAGGCCGCGTAATGATCACGGCCTCCGGCGTAAGGGTGCCGATCGGCGAAGAGCACTGTCCACCCATGATCAGCGGCACCGCCGACGACGTGATCGAGCACCTCGCGGGCCGCCGTGACGGCAAGATGATTGATGCCCGGGCGGAGTCGACTGTAGGTGCCGGCCTTGAGGTCGGGCGACTCCTCGATCACGACATAGCTGCCGTCGGCTGCTTGCCAGGAACGTCCGCCCTCCCAGCGCTGGTACGGCTCCCAGCCGAGTTCGCCGAAGAGCCAGTCCCAGGACGGCAGTTGGGCGCCGAGGTCGGGCAGCCACAGCTCGACGTGATGGATGGACGCACGATCGCTCATGCGTCCATGATCACACGTTCAGCACTTCACATACGGCTTGGAATGCCGGCGCGGGAATTTGCAGGTGTCGACGCGTGAGCCCTTCTTGATCAGGTACGCGGTGTCGGTGGTGTTGTTCCAGATGTACCACTTCTGGTTCCAGTACAGGTTCGAGGCGGTGTTCCTGCCCTGGCCGGTGTGCACCGTGACGCTCCTGCCCGCCTTGAGCGTGAAGCTTCTGGGGAAGGTGTAGGTGTGGCCGGCCTTGTCCTTGATCCGGTAGCTCCCCATCTTCACCTTCTTGTGGCCCGCATTGTGCACGACCACATATTCGGCGTTCAGCGACCGGTTCCCGCCGCGGTCGGTGCCGGGTGAGTCGGCGTAGAGCTTGGTGAACTTGATCTTGCCGGCGGCCGACGCTGCGGGGAGGGGAGCAGTGGTGAGCGCGACCGTTGCTGCGATCGCAGCGAGAACGGTTGTGGTGGTGCGCAGGATCCTCATGGCGGCTCCGAATGACGGGTGGTGTTCTCGGGTGGGTTCTCCACCGACGATAGGAAGCCCGTCGGCGCCGCACTCCCGGTCTGCAGAAGAAGGGACTTCGGTCCCGGATCGGGGTGTCGAATAGGGTTTGATGCATGAGTCTGGCGGTGCGGGTCATCCCGTGTCTCGATGTGCACGACGGCCGCGTCGTGAAGGGCGTCAACTTCACCAATCTGCGGGACGCCGGGGATCCGGTCGAACTGGCCGCCGCCTATGACCAGGAGGGGGCCGACGAGGTCACCTTCCTGGACATCTCGGCGTCGGCCGAGGGCCGGGAAACCACGGTCGACATCGTCCGGGAGACGGCGGGCAGCGTCTTCATCCCGCTGACGGTCGGCGGCGGCATCGCCTCGGTCGCCGACGTGGACCGGATGCTTCGGGCCGGGGCGGACAAGGTTGCGGTGAACACCGCCGCCATCCACCGGCCCGAGCTGATCGGCGAGATCAGCCGACGGTTCGGCAACCAGGTGCTGGTGCTTTCCCTCGACGCCCGCCGCGAGCTCGGCCAGCCCTCAGGATTCGGCGTGACCACCCACGGCGGGCGCAAGACCGCCGGTCTGGACGCGCTGGAGTGGGCCCGGCGCGCCGCCGACCTGGGTGTCGGTGAGATCCTGCTCAACTCGATGGACGCGGACGGCACCACGGACGGGTTCGACCTGGAGATGATCCGTGCGGTCCGCCGGGTCGTCGACGTCCCGCTGATCGCCTCCGGGGGAGCCGGCAAGGCCGAGGACTTCCCGCCGGCGGTCGAGGCCGGCGCCGATGCGGTGCTGGCTGCCACCGTGTTCCACTACGGGACGCTGAGCCTCGCCGACGTCAAGAAGGCGCTGACGACGGCCGGTTACCCGGTTCGTTGAGGTCTCCTGGCAAGATCGACCTCATGCGTGTGTGGGTGCCCTTCGAATCGGAAGCCGAAGCCCGGGGGAAACTCGGTGAGCTGCCGGAGAACATCGAGCTCGACTTCTACAACGGCGGGGAGTTTCCCTCGACCGCCGACGAAGTGGAGTTCTACATCCATCCCTACCTTGGCGACCCCGACCCGTGGCGACGGTTCGGCGAGCTGCCGAAGCTGAAGGTCGTCCAGATCCAGTCGGCCGGCTACGACGACATCAAGCCGTTCATCCCCGAGGGCGTCACGCTGTGCAACGCCGCCGGCGTCCACGACGCCAGCACCGCCGAGCTGGCGGTCGCGCTCTCCCTCGCGCTCGGCCGCCACCTCGACGAGTTCGCCCGGAACCAGACCACCGGGACCTGGCAGACCGCGTTCGGCAGCTCGATCGCCGACAAGCGGGTGACCATCCTGGGGTACGGCCACATCGGCCAGGCCATCGAGCGTCGGCTGACCGGCTTCGAGGTGGCCTCGATCACCCGGGTCGCCCGCCGTGCCCGTACCGAGCCGGTACCGGTGCATCCGATCGCCGAACTCGACCGCGTGCTGGCGCAGACCGACGTGCTGTTCCTGATCACGCCCCTCACCCCGGACACCGAGAAGATCATCGACAAACACGCCCTGTCCTTGTTGCCCGACGGTGCCCAGGTGATCAATGTCGGTCGGGGCCGGCTGATCGACACCGATGCCCTTGTCGCTGAGACGAGTACCGGCCGGATCACCGCGGGCCTGGACGTGACCGAACCCGAACCATTGCCGTCCGACCATCCGCTGTGGCGCACGCCCGGCGTACTGATCTCGCCGCACATCGGCGGAGCGAGCAGCGCCTTCTATCCGCGGACCCGGGCGCTGATGGCCGCCCAACTGCGCCGGTACGCCGCCGGCGAGCCGTTGGAGAACGTGGTGCTATGACCGAGAACATCCCAGCCGACTGCGTCTTCTGCAAGATCATCGCCGGTGACATCCCGTCCCGGAAGATCGACGAGGATGAACATTCCTATTCCTTCCTCGACATCGCACCGTTCCATCCGGGGCACACCCTGGTTGTGCCGAAGCGGCACGTCGACAGCTTCCTCGCCGATCCGCCCGCGTTGTCCGAGATCACCCCCGCCATCGACCGGGTCTCCCGGTTGCTGGTCGACCGGCTGGACGCCGACGGCATGAATCTCTTCTCCTCGGCCGGCGCCGTCGCCGGGCAGGAGGTCTTCCACCTGCACGTGCACCTGGTGCCGCGGTACGCCGAGACCGGGGGACTGCGGAATCTCTTCGGTCCCAAACCGGCGGCGACCGACGAGGACCTGGAGGCGGTATGGAAACAACTCACCGACCACTGACCGGGTTCCGGCGATTCCGCCGCTGGCTGGTCGAGTTCCTCCCTGCCTACCTGGTGTCGCTGGTCATGCTGCCGCTGATCATCGCCGGCGGACGCTTCTGGCCCTTCAGGCCGTCGACGATGGACCTCCAGGTGTACTACTACGCGGTCCGGGCGATGCTGCACGGGCAGAACATCATGGAGTGGACCTCCCCGGGATTCCATCTCTGGTTCATCTATCCGCCTGCTGCGGCGATCATCATGGTGCCGCTGGCGGTCGGACCGTTCATCGTCTGGGAACTGCTCTGGATCGCCGGTCTGGTGATCGCCCAGAACGTCGTGATGATGCGATGCGGAGTGCCGCGCGGGTGGCCACTGGCCCTGCTCTCGCTGGCCCTGGTGATCGGCATGGAGCCAATCCGCACCACCATCGGGTACGGCCAGATCAACACCTTCCTGATGGTGCTGGTGATCATCGACCTGCTGCCCACCGAACCCGGCCGCAGACGCCGGATCCCGCAGGGTGTGTTGATCGGCCTGGCCGCCGCGATCAAGCTCACCCCGGCGATCTTCGTGCTGCTGCTTCTGCTGCTCGGCAAGAAGAAGCCGGCACTCACCGCGATCATCACCTTCGTCGTGCTGACCGCGATCGGCACCATCGTCCAGCCGTCCGCGACGGTGTCCTATCTGAAGAGCCTGGCCGGCGGCAACACCCACACCTCGGGACCGGTCTACGTCGGCAACCAGTCGTTGCTGGGTGTCGTGCTGCGGCTCTTCGGCGAGAACCCGACCAACACCTACATCGGCCTCGGCGTCTCGGTGATCATGGCGGTCGTTGCCGCGATCGTCGGTGCACACTGGTGGAAACAGGGCGCGCACGTCCTGGCCATCGCGTTCGTCGGCCTGGGCAGCAACCTGGCCTCGCCGCTGTCCTGGACCCACCACTTCGTCTGGATCCTGCCGCTGGCGGTCGCGGTGCTCTACCAGCTGCGGCGCCGCCCCTGGCCGGGGGCGCGGGCCGACCACGTGCCGATGCCGCCCTGGCTGCTGGTGTCCTCGGCAGCCATCGTGCTCTACGTCAGCGCCTGCCTCCCGCTGGCCCTGCTGCCGTACTACGCCGGTGCCGCCGACTCCTACACCGTGTTGCAGGAGCTGATCGCGAACCTCGGTCCGTTGCTGATCACCGCCGTACTGCTCGCCGCCGCAGTACTGATGCTCCTCGGCTCCGGGCGGGAGACCGTGCCCAAAGGCCGGTCCGGTGCCGGTCAGCTGATCCGGCAAGGGTAGTTTGACGCCTATGTCCAGCAGCTCTGTCGACACCAGCACGCCCGCGTCCGGCGCACAGAACACCGGTCCGGACATCAAGCCCCGCTCGCGGACCGTCACCGACGGCCTGGAGGCCACCGCCGCCCGCGGCATGCTGCGCGCGGTCGGAATGGGCGACGAGGACTTCGCCAAACCGCAGATCGGCGTCGCCTCCAGCTGGAACGAGATCACCCCCTGCAACCTGTCCCTCGACCGGCTGGCCAAGGCCGTCAAGAACGGTGTGCACGCCGCCGGCGGATATCCGTTGGAGTTCGGCACCATCTCGGTCTCCGACGGGATCTCGATGGGTCATGTCGGCATGCACTACTCGCTGGTCAGCCGGGAGATCATCGCCGACTCGGTGGAAACCGTGATGGAGGCCGAGCGGCTGGACGGCTCGGTATTGCTGGCCGGCTGTGACAAGTCGCTGCCCGGGATGTTGATGGCCGCGGCCCGTCTTGATCTTGCTTCGGTCTTCCTCTACGCCGGGTCGATCATGCCGGGCAGTGTCGACGGCAAGGACGTCACGATCATCGACGCGTTCGAGGCCGTCGGCGCCTGCGTCCGCGGTCTGATCAGCCGCGACGAGGTGGACCGCATCGAACGGGCGATCTGTCCGGGCGAAGGTGCCTGCGGCGGCATGTACACCGCGAACACCATGGCCAGCGCGGCCGAGGCGCTCGGCATGTCGATCCCCGGCTCGGCGGCACCGCCCGCCGTCGACCGCCGTCGGGACGGGTTCGCCCATCGCAGCGGCGAGGCCGTCGTGACCATGCTCAAGCGGGGGATCACCGCACGGCAGATCATGACCCGGGAGGCGTTCGAGAACGCCATCGCGGTGGTGATGGCCTTCGGCGGGTCGACCAACGCAGTGCTGCACCTGCTGGCGATCGCCAACGAGGCAGGCGTTGAGCTGACCATGGACGACTTCGCCAGGATCGGCAAGAAGGTTCCGCACCTGGGCGATCTGAAGCCGTTCGGCCGGTTCGTGATGAACGACGTCGACAAGATCGGCGGTGTGCCGGTGGTGATGAAGGCGCTGCTGGACGCCGGGCTGATCCACGGCGACTGCCTGACGGTGACCGGAAGGACCGTCGCGGAGAACCTCGCCGACATCAACCCGCCGGACGTCGACGGCAAGATCATCCGGGCTCTCTCCGAGCCGATCCACCCGACCGGCGGCATCACCATCCTGCACGGTTCGCTGGCGCCCGAGGGCGCTGTGGTCAAGAGCGCCGGTTTCGACGACACGGTGATCGAGGGCACCGCCCGGGTGTTCGACGGCGAGCGGGCCGCGATGGATGCGCTCGAGGACGGGACGATCACCAGCGGCGATGTCGTGGTGATCCGCTACGAGGGCCCGAAGGGTGGTCCGGGCATGCGCGAGATGCTCGCCATCACGGGCGCGATCAAGGGAGCCGGACTCGGTAAGGACGTCATGTTGATCACCGACGGGCGGTTCTCCGGCGGGACCACCGGGCTGTGCGTCGGGCACATCGCACCGGAGGCGACCGAGGGTGGTCCGATCGCGCTGGTCGAGGACGGCGACAAGATCGTTCTCGACGTCGCGGAGGGCACGCTGGAACTCGACGTGCCGGCCGACGAGCTGGAACGCCGCCGGGCGGCATGGGTGCTGCCGGAGCGGCCGCAGCCGCGTGGTGTGCTGGCCAAGTACGCCAAGTTGGTCAAGTCCGCCAATGTCGGAGCCGTTTGTTCCTGATCTTGATCACCCGGTGACGGTCGGCTGAAGCAGGTCGGCCAGCTCCCGTCGGCCGTCACGCTGCCGGCCGCGGTCGACGGCCGGCGCGAAGTCGTCGCCCAGGCGGGCTCTGAGCTTGTTCGACCAGCGCTGCTCCAGAACGGCGATCATCGGCCAGGGACGCACCTCGAGCGGAGCCCGCAGGGCTTCGGCGGTGCCGAGCAGTTCGGCGCCGCGGAGCTCATTGCCGTCCGACAGGGCGATTCCGGCGGCGACAGCCAGACAGCGGGCAATTCCGTCCACGTGGGCCAGGTCGAGGTAGTACGGGGCAGCGTTCCTGAGGTGTCTGGTGGCCTCGGACGGGTTCGCGGCCTGTGCCGAGTACGCCGCGAGATGGAACTCGGCGTCGGCATTCAGATTGCGGTCACCGAGCTCGTGGCTGATCTGCAGCGCGTCCCGGTAGTGCCGGGCGGCGATGTCCTGCTTGCCGTCCAGCAGCGACGCGTCCCCGAGATGGGTCAGCGCGTAGCCGAGTCCCGCCCGGTAGCCGCAGTCGGTGAACAGATCGACAGCGCGGGTGAGACGCTCACGGGCCTTGCGTACCTGGGCGGCCGAGTCGGGTCGGGTGCTCAGACCGAACACCATCAGGCCCATGGCGTACAGCCGGTCGTCCAGCAGCCGCATCTCGGGTAGCCAGTAGCGCAGCATGGTGTTCGCCTCCGGATACCGGCAGGCGTTGACCAGCTGGCCCATGTGCAACCAGCTCAACGCCGCGCGGTCCGGCCCGTGATCATCAACAGGATGATCATCGACGGGGTTATCGTCGACGGGGTGATCATCGACCGTCCGATCATCGACCGTCCGATCATCATGAACGTCATGATCGGAGACCGACAACTCCTGCAGCCAGCCGGAGACATCGGGCAGGTGGCGGATCCGCCCGCGGAGCTGACCCCAAACCCAACAGGACCCCAGGGCACTGATCAAACCGACCAGCGGTCGATGCCGGGCGTGCAACCAGGTCAACGTCGCCGACAGATCACCGAGCCGCGCATCGAGGGTGAGTGCCGCCGGCCCCTGATCGGCGCTGTGCAGCCGAGGCGCCGCGGTCCGGTACACAGTGACCAGCTGGCGTTCCAGGGCCGCGAAACAGGAGTCCTCCTCACCGGAGGCCGCCAGTCGGCTGCGCGCCTGGGCGTGAATGGTCTCCAGCATCGCGAATGCTGGTTGACCGTCCGGTCGGGTGGTCGGTGACACCAGGCTGTGGTCCAGCAGCGCCCCCAGTCCGGCGGTCACCTCCAGACCGTCCCAGCCGCAGACCTGGATCGCCTCGTCGAGGGTGAACCCGCCGGAGAACACCGCGAGGCGGGCGAAGAGGGTCCGGGCCGGCCCGTCCAACAGCCCGTGGCTCCATTCGACGGTCGCGCGCAAGGTGCGTTGCCGGGCCGGGAGATCGGCGTAGGCGGCATCGGAGATCTGTCCGGTCAGCCAGCCGTCGATCCGGGCCAGCAGCTGGTCCGGGGCGAACAGGCGCAGCTGGGGCGCTGCGAGTTCGAGGGCCAGCGGAAGCCCGTCCAGCCGCCTGCAGAGCCGGATGATGGCCTCCCGGTTGTGATCATCGACGGCGAAGTCGGGGCGTGCCGAGCGGGCGCGTTCCTCGAAGAGTGTGACGGCCGGGCCGGAGTCGTCGGAACCGGTCGGGTCGGTGACCGGCAGGGGACGGATCCGGTATTCGGTCTCACCACGCAGTCGCAGCAATCCGCGGCTGGTCACCAACAGCTGCAGGTGCGGGCACCGCTCCAACAGCGCCGCGAGCTGCGGTGCCGCGGGGAGCACCTGTTCGAAGTTGTCGATGACGATCAGCCAGTGGCCGGCGGTCAACTGCCTGACCAGTGCGTCGGCGACGTTCTCCCGGCCCTCCTCACGGATGCCCGAGCCGACGGCAATGGCCACAAGCACGCCCTGTGGGTCGGTGACCGAGGACAGGTCGACGAAGATCGTGTTACCGGTCCACGATCGCTGCAGTTGATCCAGGACGGCCAGGGCGACCCGGGTCTTGCCGACGCCGCCCGGGCCGGTCAGTGTGATCAACCGGCGGCCGGACCGCACGAGTCCGGCTATCTCGTCGATCTCGGCACCCCGGCCGACCAGGCTGGTCGTCGGTTCCGGCGCCGCAGCCTGGGTGCCTCGGGACGTCGGCGCGGCAGCCGGGGTGAACCGCTCGGTGAGCATCAGCGCCAGATCGTCCAGCACCAGCAGCCGCAACTCCTCGGCGGTCGAGAAGGACTTGTAACTGACCGCATCACCCGATTGCAGACGCTTGAGCATCTCCGACAGCCGCGGCTCGATGTCGGGCGCGGGCCGCTTGAGATACATCAGCCGAGGCATCCCGTCGGCCAGTTCGAACTCGTCCTCCAGCCCGGAGATCGTCATGTCAGGGGCGACCCAGCCGTACCGCTGCCAATAGATGCCGACGAACACGTCGGACTGCGCCAGATAGGACCGGTACAAGGCGCGCGGCGGGTGGGGCCGGGCGCCCATCTCGAACATGATCGGACTCAGCCGCAACTGCTCGATGGCCGACCGGACCGCGCGGCGCTCGTCGACGAGTTCGCCGAGTGTCGACGAGACGAAGACCCGGACCCGGCGATCAGGTGTCCGGATCAGATTCTGCTCTGCATCCCCCGATTGCATGCCTACCCCCGCGCAGCAGCGTAGTGGCCGGCGCGGCGGCCGGAGGCCAACAGCGCGAATCCGCGGCGGTGGTCACACGTCTCAGCAGATCTTGTGTTTCTGCCAGCGCAGATCCTCGTTGTAGTCGACCACCCGGAGGTTGCGGTCGCTCCAGTAGTACTTCAGGCTCTCGTCGGTCCAGCCCTGGTAGACCTCGTCCCAGGTGAGGATGTTGCAGTGCGGGCTGATCGCACCGTGGGTGATCGGCTCGTCGTCACGTTGGTAGCGCATGTCCAGCGACAACCGGACCTGCTCACCGCGGATGTTGGGCTGGCTGCGGTGCACTGTGAGACTGGTGAAGGTCAGTACGTCGCCGGCCCGGAAATCGGCGACACCCCAGTTGTAGCCGGAATTGCAGATGTAGGCCTCCAGTTCACCCGCCCCCTTGGCGGCGTGATAGGTCAGCAGGCCGTCGGCATGCGAACCGACCAGCACTGTGAGCCCACCCAACTCGACCGGGCAGTCACCCAGCGCGAACCAGGCGGTCCAGACGTTCTTGGTGCCCTGGATGTGGATGAAATCCTGGTGTGCCGGTGTCGGAGTCGAGTCCGTGCCGGGCACCATCACCCGTGCGATGGACAGCGGCTGTCGCAGGACGTGGCCGCCGAGCAATCCGTCGTAGAGACCGAGCAGCGCGGGGTCGTGGCCGATGCCGTGGAAGTCCTGGATGCGATAGACGTCCCGGTACGCGTCCGGCGGGACACCCGTACCGCAGAACGCGGCGGCCCTGGCGTCGACCCTGTCGAAGGCGTCAACATCGGCGATCCCGTCCATCAGGTCGGTGCCCGCCTTGAGCCAGCCGTGGTCGGCGACCACCTGCATGATCTGTCGGCGGACGTCGAGCACCCTGTCCCGATCCAGCAGACCCCGGAAGAACAGATAGCCGTCCGCGCCGGCGCGTTCCAGCAATCGTTGCGGATCACCGAGCAGTGGGGTGGAGTCGGTCAGCTCGACCGACGGGAGTTGGGTGCTGTCTGCGACGGCCGTCATTGGCCTGCCTCCTGATGCATGTGCACGGTCGGTTCGACCCCGACGCTGCCACATCGTCAGCGGCACAGCAAGGCCGTCCTGTCGGATCGGTTTGGCAGGATGCAGCCCGTGCAGCGCATCAACGGACGGGTCAACGGGCGGATGAACGGGCGGATCAACTCCGAGCAGCGACGGCACAGCTCGCCCGACGCCAACGCCTGGTCGGAACACAACCTGGTGATGTCGAGGAACTGACCCGTGACCTGGTGTGTCTGCACGCCACTGACCCGGCGACCGTCTATCTCTCCGCGAGGGCCAGGATCCCAGGCTTCACCATTTCAGACCTGGACCGCGCTCTCTATCGGGACCGCACCCTGATCAAGCAGCTGGCCATGCGCCGCACCCTGTTCGTGATCGACCGCGACCATCTCGCCGACGTGCAGCCGGCGGCGGGCGAGCGGGTGGCCGGATCCGAATCACGCAAGATGATTAAGATGATCGAGGAGGCCGGCGTCGCCTCGGACGGGGCACGCTGGCTGCGCCGGGCGAGGAAGGCTGTGCTCGACGCGCTGGCCGGCGGTCGGGAGGCCACCTCTACCGAGCTCAGGGACGAGCTGCCGATCCTGCAGGGCATGGTCCGCTACGGCAGCGGCAAGTGGTCCGCGGATCTGCCGATCGCACCGAGGGTCCTCACCATCCTGTCGGCCGAGGGGCAGGTCGTCCGATCGACCAATCGCGGCCCCTGGTACACCTCCCGTCCACGGTGGACAACCATGGACTCCTGGCTGGGCCGCGGATGGGAACCGACCGACCCGTTTGTTGCCCACCGCCGGATGGTGCGTCGCTGGCTGCATGCCTTCGGACCCGGCACCGCGGCCGACATCAAATGGTGGCTGGGCTCGACTGTCGCCGCGGTGAAGCGCTCGCTCGGCGAACTCGACGTCGTCGAAGTCGATCTCGACGGGGCCTCCGGATATCTGCTCGAGGATGATCTTGCCGACCTCCTGGACAGCCCTCCGGTGGACCCGTGGATCGCCCTGCTGCCCGCATTGGACCCGACGCCGATGGGCTGGACCGACCGCAGCTGGTATCTGGGTGATCACAAGGGTCTCGTCTACGACAGCAACGGCAACGCCGGTCCGACCATCTGGTACGCGGGCCGGATCGTCGGCGGCTGGTGGCAGGACCCCGATGGCGTCGTGATCACCCACCTCCTGGAGGATGTCGGTCACGACGCGGAGGCTATGGTGAACGCGGAAGCGGAGCGGCTCACCGCCTGGCTGGACGGAAAGGTCGTCATGCCAAGGTTCCCGTCTCCCTTGGCCAAGGCCGTCGCCGGATGATCATCCGAATTCGAGAAGGGCTGTTGGATTGCGTACGATCAAGATCACTGCTGTCGACGTCGAGGTTGTGCGCGGACCACACCCCCAACTGCCGGAGGGGCCGCGACAGAAGCAGGTCCGCCCGATCATCCTGTATCCCGAGCATCGGCCGCCGATGCAGCAGTCCCGGGCCGACCGTCCGGCGGAACTCAGTTCGCTGTACCTGAGAATCGACACGGATCAGGGCATCAGCGGGTTCTACGGTCCGATCGACTACGACGCCGCCTGGCCGATCCTTGATCGGTACGCCGATTTCCTGATCGGCCAGGACGCGCTGGCCGGCACCATCATCTGGGACAAACTGGAACGGCTCGACCGACACGCCCGGCACGGCCATCTCAAGATCGCCATCAGTGCGATCGACAACGCGCTCTGGGACCTGCGCGGCAAGGTCTACGACGCACCGGTGTGGCAACTGCTCGGCGGTGCCTCACGGGACCGGATCCCGGCCTATGTCAGCACGCTGGGCACCTCGCTGGAACCCGAGGCTGTTGCCGCGACGGCGGCCGAGCTGAAGGCGGCCGGTTTCGACGGCCAGAAGTGGTTCTTCGCCGACGGGCCGGGCGACGGACCCGACGGGCTGACCCGCAACGTCGACCTGGCCCGGACGGTCCGGGAGACCGTCGGCCCCGACTTCCCGATCATGTTCGACGCCTTCATGGGCTGGGACCTCGGCTACGCCCGGGCCTGGGTGGACAGGGTCCGCGACCTCCGGCCGACCTGGCTGGAGGAGGTCTTCCTGCCCAATCGGGTGGATGCGTTCGTCGAACTCCATCGCAGCACCGGCCAGCCGCTCAGCGCCGGTGAACACCTCTACGACCGGCCCGATGTCCTGCCGTTCCTGCAGGCGGGCGCGCTGGCGGTGGTGCAGTGTGATCCCGAATGGTGCGGGGGAGTGACCGAACTGGTCCGGATCTGCGCGCTCGCCGACTCGTTCACCGTGCCGGTCATCCCGCACGGACACGGGCTGCACGCGGCGCTGCACGTGGTGGCCAGCCAGAGTCCGGCGACCTGCCCGAAGGTCGAGTACCTGTACCGGATCATGCCGAACCGGCACCATTTCGAAGCCAACCCGCTAACCCCGGACGGCGGGTCCTTCGGGCTGCCGCAGCGCCCGGGTTTCGGTATCGAGCTGGACGAGTCCAAGATCACCGCGCGGGAGCTGCTGCGCCGCTGATCATCGCGTCGCGCCGGGGTGGTCAGCGCGCGAGGAGCGCCTGCCCCGGTTTCACCGAGAGCACCGGGCAGCGGGCGTCGATCAGGATCGCCTGCGCCGTACTGCCGGAGATGATCTTGCCGACCGGGCTGCGACGACGCAGGCCGATGACGATCAGCCCGGCGTCCGACTCGTCGGCAGCCGCCAGGATCGTCTCTGCGGCGGACGTCGGGCCGCCGGACTGGCGGATCTCGTGCTCGATGCCGGCGTCGGTGAGATCGGCATCGATGGCGTCGAGATCCTGCGCCGAAGCGAAGTTCGGATGGGCGTTGTTGCCGTGGTGACCGGTGTTGATCACCACCAGTTTGTGTCCGCCGGTCCGGGCCAACTCCCGGGCCTGTTCGAAGGCGGCCGAACCTTCGGCGCTGGGGATGTAGCCCACGACGATGATCATTCTGCGTCCTCCTCAGCGGAGGGTCTGTTCGTCCGGTTCGAGCGTCCGCGCCCCGGTCATGATCGCCACCGCGTCCTCCATGCTGTGACTCTGCGGCGTGATCACTCCCGCGACTCCACCCAGCCGCTGGATGTGGATCCGGTCGGCGGTCTCGAAGACGTTCGGCATGTTGTGGCTGATCAGGATCACGGCAAGGCCCCGTTCGCGCAGGTCCCTGACGAGTTTCAGCACCTGACCGGTCTCCCGGACGCCGAGAGCGGCAGTGGGCTCGTCCAGGATGACCACCTTGCTGCCGAACGCGGCGGCCCGCGCCACCGCGACGACCTGCCGTTGACCACCGGACAGCGTCTCGACCGCCTGGTCGATGTTCTGCAGGGTGGTGATGCCGAGATCGGAGATGAACTGCCGGGCGTGCTCACGCATCGCCTTGCGGTCGACCATCCGCAGCACCGAACCCAGGAACCCGGGCCGGCGGATCTCCCTGGCCAGGAACAGATTGCTGGTCACGTCGAGCGCAGGAGCCACGGCAAGGTTCTGGTACACGGTCTCGATACCGGCGGCGCGCGCGTCCTGGGTGCTGCTGAAGTTGGCCGGTCGCCCGTCGACCATGATGGTGCCCTGGTCCGGCTGCAGCGCCCCGGACAGGCACTTGATCAAGGTGGACTTGCCGGCGCCGTTGTCACCGATCACCGCAAGCACCTCGCCGGGGTACAGCCGCAGGTCGACGCCACGCAGACCGACCACCCGGCCGAACAGCTTGACCAGGCCGTTCGCCTCGAGGACCGGACGCTCGTCCGATCCGGCGCCGGGTTGTTCGGGAGCGGTTGCTGTGCTCATCAGCTCTTCACTCTCCTGATCCACTGATCGATCGCAACGGCGAGGATGACCAGGATGCCGGTGGCCAGCACCTGGTAGTTCGGGTCGACGCCGGCCAGGGCGAGGCCGCTGTTGAAGGTCTGCACGATCAATGCGCCGATCAGCGTGCCGACCACCGAACCGCGGCCGCCGAACAGGCTGGTGCCGCCGATCACCACGGCGGTGATGGACAACAGGTTGTAGTTCAGGCCGGCGTTGGGATCCGCGCCACCGACCCGCCCGCAGACGATCCAGGCAGCGACACCGACGCAGATGCCGGCCACCAGGTACGCGCTGAACAGCACCCGCTGGGTGGCGATGCCGGCCAGCTGCGCCGCTTCCCGATCGTCGCCGGTTGCGTACAGATGGCGTCCCCAGGACGAGGTGCGCAGTGCGAATCCGAGCACCAGGAACAATGCCAGCATCAGCAGCACACCCCAGGTGACGCTCACCGGACCGAGCCGCAGGCTCCTTCCGGTCACCAAGAGGAAGGCGTCGGGATCCAGTGTCACCGTCTGGCCCTGGGCGTACAGCAACGAGATCGCGGTGAAGATCGAGAACGTGCCCAACGTGACGATGAACGGCGGCAGGTTGATCCGGGTCACCAGGAACCCGTTCAGTAGGCCGGTGGCCACGGCGACGGCGAAACCGATCAACAAGGCGATCACGCCGGGTACGCCGTCGAAGCTGAGCTTGGCCATCACCAGCGAGGCCAGCACCATCGCCATGCCGATCGACAGATCGACCCCGGCAGTGAGGATGATCAAGGTCTGTCCAGCTGCCAGCGCGCCGACCACCGCCATCTGCTGCACCAACAGGGAGAGTGCCTGCGGCCGAAGGAAGCCCTCGGAGACGATGCCGAAGACGATGATCGCGACGATCAGTACGATCAACGGGCTCAGCGCCGGGCTGCCGTGCAGCAGATGCTGGATGCGCTCCAGCGGACTGCGTCTGCGGCTCAGCAAGTCCTCCACACTGGCCGGATTTCCTACCTGAGTGGTCATCGCCTTCCTCTCCGCTGCGGCACGTCCGGTGAACGCGTCGGTCGTGAACGGCTCTGCTCCGCCGGCTGCGGGCCGATGCTCAGCCCCAGCACTTCTTCGCAGCCTCATCCGGGGTCTGGCTCTTCACCCCGTCCACCGGATGCGCCGTGGCCAGGGCGGTGCCGGTGTCGTAGAAGTCCTTGCCCTTGGTCTTCGGCGGGGGAGCCCCGCCGCGGGCGATCCTGGCGACGGCATCGACTCCGAGCTCGGCCATCTTGCCCGGGTACTGCACGGCGTCGGCATCGAATACGCCGCTACGTACCATCTTGATCCCGTCGCAGCTACCGTCGATGACGACCAACAGGACCTTGTCCGCCTTGCCGGCCGCCCGCAGCGCCGCGTACGCGCCCTCGCCGGCCGGCTCGTTCATCGCATAGACGACGTTGATGTCCGGATCGGCCGACAGGCATTGCTCCATCGCCTGTCGGCCGCCGTCGATCGCGCCCTGGGTCGGTCGGTGGCAGACGATCCGGTACTGGCCGCCCTTGCCGCCCTTGTACCGGCCGGTCTTGGGTTCCAGACCGTTGATCGCGTGCGGGTCGTTCGGTATCCCCATGCCGTCCAGGAAGCCGTGATCACGACCGGTGTCCACCTCGACCACCTGATCGTTGTAGAGATCGAGCATCGCGATGGTCGCCTTCTGCCCGTTGAGCCGGGCGGCGGCGTACTTGCCGATCAACAGACCCGCCTGGTGGTTGTCGGTGGCAAAGGTGTTGTCCGCGGTGTCCACCGGCGTCAGCGGCGTGTCCAGGGCACTGACGTACAGGCCGGACTCCTGTGCCTGCCGCAGCGCTGCGTTGATCGCATTGCCGTTGCTGGTGATCAGGATGCCCCGGTCGCCGCGAGCGATCGCGGTGTAGATCTCGTTGATCTGGTTCTGGGTGTCCCCGTCCTGGGTGCCTGCAGCGATCGACAGCCGGATCCCCTGACGCTCGGCCTCGTCCAGCGCGGCCTTCTTCATCGCCACGAAGTAGGGGTTGGTCTGGGTCTTCAGGATCAGCGAGACCCCGGGGCGCGGGTCCCGGCCGGCGCAGGCGGTCAGCACACAGCAGAAGCCGATGGCCAGGCACAGCAGGCCTCTGGTGAACCGGACCGGGCCGGAACGCCGCTGCACTGAACTGCGTCGCTGCATGGAGCCTCCGCTTCGTCGTCGATCCCGGGGGGTGATCTCGAGGCAGGCTTCAGGTCTATCCGCGGGCGGGGCGATCGTCAAGGATCGGGCGGTCCTCCCGGCGTGTCCCGTGGCCGGCGGCTGCCCGGATAGCAAGACGGCCGGTATCAGAAGTTGACATCGGCAAGCGAATGGGCGCACTCTGGGACCGTGCGTAATGCATCCGCGATTCTCGTACTCAGAAAGCGCGCCGGCTGAGCCCAAGCTCTCGACACCGACGCGCTCCCTCGTCTGCCTGCTGGCGGCGGGGGTTTTTGTTTGTACGGAACTGTGCACGTGAATCGTGGCTCATCCACCGAGGCAGGAGTAAGGACATGGCTGAGGAGCGGTCCGAGAACAGCTCGGCCGACCCCGCTGCAGGGGGCGCGGCCCTGACCGGAGCCCAGGCGTTGGTCCGGTCGCTGGAACGTGTCGGGGCCGACGTCGTATTCGGGATCCCCGGGGGAGCGATCCTCCCCGCCTACGACCCGCTCTACGACTCCGAAGCCGTACGGCACATCCTGGTCCGCCACGAGCAGGGCGCAGGACATGCCGCCGAAGGCTATGCGATGGTCACCGGCAAGGTGGGCGTCTGCATGGCCACCTCCGGCCCCGGTGCGACCAATCTGGTCACCGCGATCGCCGACGCCCACATGGACTCGGTCCCGATCGTGGCGATCACCGGCCAGGTCGGTTCCGGATCGATCGGCACCGACGCCTTCCAGGAAGCCGACATCACCGGCATCACCCTGCCGATCACCAAGCACAGCTTCCTGGTCAAGAAGGCCGAGGACATTCCGCACGCGATCGCCGCGGCCTTCCACATCGCGTCCACCGGCCGGCCCGGTCCGGTGCTGGTGGACATCACCAAGGACGCGCTGCAGGGTACGGCGCCCTTCCGCTGGCCCAAGCGACTCGACCTGCCGGGCTACCGCCCGGTGACCAAGCCGCACAACAAGCAGATCCGTGAGGCGGCGAAGTTGATCTACGCCGCCCAACGCCCGGTGCTGTACGTCGGCGGCGGAGTGGTCAAGTCCGGTGCGTCGGAGGTGCTGGGACGGCTCGTCGAGCTGACCGGCATCCCGGTGGTCACCACGCTGATGGCCCGCGGGGCCGTCCCCGACAGCCACCCGCTCAACTACGGTATGCCCGGCATGCACGGCGCGGTGGCGGCCGTCGGCGCCCTGCAGCGCAGCGACCTGTTGATCTCCCTCGGTGCCCGGTTCGACGACCGGGTGACCGGTGACCTTGCCTCCTTCGCGACGGGCGCCAAGGTGATCCATGCCGACATCGACCCGGCCGAGATCAGCAAGAACCGGCAGGCCGATGTGCCGATCGTCGGCGACTGCACCGAGGTGATCACCGAACTGATCACCGTGCTGCAGGCCGACCGGAAGATCCCCGACTTCGGCGCCTGGCAGCGGTACCTGGACGATCTGGCCGCCCGTTATCCGACCGGCTACGACGAACCGAGTAACGGGACCCTGTCCCCGCAGCACGTGATCAAGCGGATCGGCGAACTGACCGGGCCGGACGCGTACTACGTCACCGGTGTGGGCCAACACCAGATGTGGGCGGCGCACTTCCTGCCGTTCGAGCGTTCCGGACACTGGCTCAACTCCGGCGGCCTCGGCACCATGGGCTACGGTGTGCCGGCCGCGATGGGTGCCAAGGTCGGGCAGCCCGATGCCACCGTCTGGTGTATTGACGGTGACGGCTGCTTCCAGATGACCAACCAGGAGCTGGTCACCTGCGCCCTGGAGGGCATCCCGGTCAAGATCGCAGTGATCAACAACCAGAGCCTCGGCATGGTCCGGCAGTGGCAGACCCTCTTCTACCAGGGTCGCTACTCCAACACCGACCTGAAGACCAACCGGATCCCGGACTTCCAGAAGCTGGCCGAGGCGATGGGCTGCGTCGGGTTGCGGGCCGAGACGCCGGACGAGGTCGACTCGGTGATCGACAAGGCACTCTCGATCAACGACGCGCCGGTCGTCGTGGAATTCGTGGTGCACAAGGATGCGATGGTCTGGCCGATGGTGGCCGCCGGCACGAGCAACGATGCGATCAAGATCGCCCGTGATCTTGCTCCGAACTGGGAAGGGGACGAGCTGTGACCAGTCGCACGCTCTCGGTGCTGGTCGAGAACAAGCCGGGCGTGCTCGCCCGGGTGGCAGGACTCTTCTCCCGGCGCGGCTTCAACATCGACTCGCTCGCCGTCGGGCCGACCGAGCATTCCGACACCTCGCGGATCACCATCGCCACCGACGTGGACGATGCCGTGTTGGAGCAGCTGACCAAGCAGCTCAACAAGCTCGTCGAGGTGCTCAAGATCGTCGAACTCGACCCGGACTCCATCCGGTCGGAGTTGATCCTGGTCAAGGTGCGTGCCGATCAGCAGACCCGCGGGCAGGTGCTGGAGATCGTCCAGCTGTTCAAGGCGAAGTCGGTCGACGTCACCGCAGACACAATCACCATTCAAGCCACCGGGAACCCGGACAAACTCAACTCCCTGCTCGCGATGCTGGAACCGTACGGCATCCGTGAGCTGGTGCAGTCCGGGCTGGTGGCCCTGGGGAGAGGCGGTCGGTCGATCACCGACCGCACGCCCAGGGCGGATCGTGCCGGCGAACGCGTCGGCGACCGCAAGGCGATCCGCGCAATCTCCTGATCCGACCACCCGACCGGATCATCCGGTCCCGGGTCGTACGATTCCGGTGGCCGACGCAACACCCTTACCGAATCGAAATTCAGGAGTTGGACCAAGTGCCCGCACAAATGTTCTATGACGACGACGCCGACCTCTCGGTGATCCAGGGACGCAATGTGGCGATCCTCGGCTTCGGCAGCCAGGGTCACGCCCATGCGCTCTCCCTGCGTGATTCCGGTGTCGACGTACGCGTCGGGCTGCCGGAGGGCAGCAGGAGCCGCGCCAAGGCCGAGGCACAGGGCCTGCGGGTGCTCACCCCGTACGAGGCCTGTGAGGAAGCCGATCTGATCATGGTCCTCACCCCGGATCCGAGCCAGCGCAAGGTGTATGAGGAGGCGATCGCCCCGAACCTCGTGCCCGGCGACGCGCTCTTCTTCAGCCACGGGTTCAACATCCGCTACGGTTACATCAAGCCGCCGGAGGGTGTCGACGTCGCCATGGTCGCGCCGAAGGGGCCGGGCCACCTGGTCCGCCGGGAGTACGCGGAGGGGCGTGGCGTCCCGGTGCTGGTCGCGGTCGAGCAGGACGGCAGTGGCAAGGCCTGGGATCTGGCGCTGGCCTACGCCAAGGGGATCGGCGGCCTGCGGGCCGGCGGCATCAAGACCACCTTCACCGAGGAGACCGAAACCGACCTGTTCGGCGAGCAGGCGGTGCTCTGCGGCGGCGCCAGCAATCTGATCATGGCCGGCTTCGAGACGCTGACCAATGCCGGCTACCAGCCGGAGGTCGCCTATTTCGAGTGCCTGCACGAGCTGAAGCTGATCGTCGACCTGATGTACGAGGGCGGCATCGCCAAGCAGCGGTGGAGCATCTCCGACACTGCCGAGTACGGCGACTACGTGTCCGGCCCGCGGGTGATCGACGACCACGTCAAGGAATCGATGCGGGGCGTGCTCAAGGACATCCAGGACGGCACCTTCGCCCAGCGTTTCATCGACGACCAGGACGCCGGCGCATCGGAGTTCAAGCGCTTCCGTGAGCAGGCCGAGCAGCATCCGATCGAGAAGGTCGGCAAGGAACTGCGCAATCTGATGGCCTGGGTGAAGAGCCACGACGACGACTACGTCGAAGGCACCGCCGCCCGCTGACGGGCCGATCGCGCCATCAACCGAGCGTTCCGGGGGCGACGGCCCCCGGAACGCTCATCGGTTTCGGGGCCGGGACAGCTTCACCGCGATTCCTCGTGGATGTTGACCAGCATGGCGCCGTTCTTCCGGAAGCCGCTGGTCACCTCGTACAACGTGTCGGCCAGGGGGCCCGAGGAGTCGCTCTCGGCCGATGCGTCGTTGGCCCGGACGCAGATCTTCTTGAGACCCTTGGTCTCCAACCGCGTCGGATGATCGGCGATACACGGACCGAAGGCCTTGTCGAGTGTGCGCAGCGTGTGCTTCTGCTCGGCCACCGGGATCTCCACCAGCGCGTCCAGGGTGAAGTCGTGGGTCGACTTGTAGTGGGAGCTGATCAGTTTCGTACCTTCGGGCAGATCGATGTCACCCCACCACTCGATGTCGGCCCGGGTGAGATCGTCACAGTGGTAACCGGTGAAATCATTGACACAGGTCGTGCCGCGGTCGGTGACGAAGGAGAAGTAAGGCACCCCCCAACCGCCGGCGTACCGACTCAAGATCACGAACGGAGTCGCCGCGACGATGATCATGATGGCGATCCCGATCAAGATCCGGGCCGCGCGATGCCGTCGGCGAGCAGCCATGACACCCCCTCTCCGTCCCTGACACTGGTGCACATGATGCCAACAGCGCTCGCCGCGAACCAGCGGGCCACACGGCTGCTGTCAGAACGTGCATCGGTCTGCCACTGTGGTCATTCCCCTTCCGACTGTAACCCTGCCAAAGTGATCATCGAGTCCGGTGCAGAAGAGTCGACAGGAAGGTGCGCACGGTGATCACCATCGAGGTTCCGGAATCGGACCGGGCAGCCGGCGGACTGGCGCCGGAGAGATTGCAGACGGCGCTCGACGCGCTCCGGATGGACGGCATCGTCGTCCTGGCCGACATCATCGACCCGGACCATCTCGACGCGCTGCACGAGCAGATGATGCATGACCTGGACGCGCTGCAGGCGCGCCCCGACGCTCCGTACAACTGGACGACGGGCAACATCCAACAGGATCCGCCGCCGTTCCAGCCCTACCTCTTCGAGGACGTCCTGCTCAATCCGCAGGCCATCGCGGTGACCTCGGCGCTGCTGGGTCCGGGCCTGCGCAACGTCATGTACAGCGGGAACACCGCGTTACCGAGTGACGCCCGGCAGCCGGTACACGCAGACATCGGTCACCTGTGGCCGTCCGAGGTCCTCGAGCTGGCGCACCCGGCGGCCCAGCTGGTGGTCAACGTCCCGACGGTCGACGTCTCGGCCGAGAACGGGGCGACCGAGATCTGGCTGGGTACCCATCGCGATGTGACCGTCGGCATGGGCGGTGACATCGAGGTGCCGACAGAGGTCCTGGAGTCCCGCCGGGAGGTCTGTCCGCCGATCCAGCCGACGATCACGCGGGGCAGTGTGGTGATCCGCGACGCCCGGCTGTGGCACGCGGGGATGCCGAACCGCACCGGCAACCCGCGACCGATGATCGCCATGCTGCATGTCAGCAACTGGCTCGACGTCGGCAGCCCGCTGGAGTTCCCGGCCGGGACCGAGGCCTTCTTCGATCACCCGGTGCTCACCACTGCAGCGCGGTTCACCGAAGCCCCGACCGATCACATCCACCGCAGCCACGGCTTCGGCCTGACAGGCGAACCGGCTGAACACTTCGGCTGAGCCGAAGCCTCAGGCCGTGTCGGACATCCGGTCGATCGCGGCCCGGAAATTGCCGTCCGCTGCGGGTCGCTCGTCCACCCGGGGCAGGACGTTGCGTCGGGCCAGCTCGCCCAGCCAGGCCAGGCTCGGCCTGGGCCGGCGGGCGAAGGTCGTCCGGTCGACACCGATCAGCCCGAAGGTCGGCCGGTAGGAGCCCCATTCGTAGTTGTCCAGCAGCGACCAGTGCAGGTAGCCACGGACATCGCAACCGTCCTCGATCGCCTCGGCCACCCCGCTCAGCGCACCCGAGGTGTAGTCGATCCGCCGTGCATCGTCGGTGGTGGCGATACCGTTCTCGGTAACCATCATCGGGATGCCGCCGGTGACCTCGCGGGTGTGACGCAACGCCTGCCCGAGCGCCTCCGGGTAATACTCCCAACCGGTCAGCGTCCGCTCGACATCGTCGGGGAACGGTACCGGTCCGTCGGGTCCGATGATCGTCCGCAGATAGGACTGGACGCCGACGAAATCGTCCGCCCGGCTCTGCTCGAGGAAGAAGTCCTCCCGCCAGTACGCCCACTCGTCGCGTTCCTTCTCCGCCCCCGGAGCAGCCTGATAGACCTGGTTGGCGACCGACCAGCCCGCCGTGATCCCGCCCACACCACCAAGTACCTCCATCGCCGCCCGGTGGGCCTCGGCGATCACCTGGGCCGCGTGCGGCGAGGGTCCGGGGAAGTTGACCCCGACCTCGGTGTCGATCCGTGCTTCGGACTGGTTGACCATCATGTTCGGTTCGTTGATGGTGATCACCCAGGAGACGTCGCGGAGGATGCGGGTCGCCGCCTCGGTGAAGATCCGGAACCGGTCGACCACGTCCGGTGCATACCAACCGCCCTCCCGGTACTGCCACAGCGGAACGGTGAAGTGTTGCAGGGTGACGACCGGCTCGACCTCGAGGGAGCGGCAGGTGTCGATCATCCGCCGGTAGTGGTCGAGCTGGGCCCGGGAGATCTCACCCTTGGCCGGTTCGATGCGTGACCATTCCAAGGAGAACCGGTACGCCTTCAGCCCGGCACCGGCGAGCAGCCTGATGTCCTCCGGATAGCGATGATAGGAATCGCAGGCGTCCCCGGACGGCTCCTGGACCTCGGTGTCCGGGGCGTGTTCGAGCAGCCAATGGCCGGTGTTGACATTGCCGCCCTCGATCTGGTGGCCGGCGGTGGCAGCGCCCCACAGGAAGCCTTCGGGTGCGGGCGTTGTCGACTGGGTCATGGGTCGTCTCTCCTTTCGGGGATTGACGGGGGGATTGACGGGGGGATTGACGTGGGGATTGACGTGGGG
>Ga0164243_10000938_pt1 | contig 50753 bp, 51 predicted proteins | sample OricompcompostOP_FD_108781 | JGI IMG/M metagenome (GOLD analysis project Ga0164243, IMG submission 108781) | Organic Plus compost microbial communities from Emeryville, California, USA - Original compost - Organic plus compost (OP) | ecosystem: Engineered > Solid waste > Mixed feedstock >... | reverse complement strand
CGGCTTCATGTGTTGGGGCGTGTGGGCCCACCACATGTTCGTGTCCGGCATCGGCCCGATCTCGGTCACGACCTTCTCGCTCACGACGATGTTCATCGCGGTGCCCACCGGCGTGAAGATCCTCAACTGGACCGCCACCATGTGGGGCGGCAAGTTGAAGTTCACGACGCCGATGCTGTTCTCGATCGGCCTGGTCACGATGTTCACCATCGGCGGCCTCTCGGGCGTGACCCACTCGGTCGCCCCGGCCGACGCCCAGCAGACCGACACCTACTACATCGTCGCCCACTTCCACTACGTGCTCTTCGGCGGTGCCTTCTTCGGCTTCGTCGGTGCCTTCTACTTCTACTGGCCCAAGGCGTTCGGCTACATGCTGAACGAGACGCTCGGGAAGACGAACTTCTGGCTGATGCTGCTCGGCTTCAACCTGACGTTCGCCCCGATGCACATCCTCGGCCTCCAGGGCATGAGCCGGCGCATCTACACCTACGACGCCGGCTACGGCTTCGAGCTGTGGAACAAGGTGGCCACGATCGGCTCGCTGATCCTCGCCTCCAGCGTCTTCCTGTTCATCTTCAACATCTTCTACAGCTGGAAGAAGTCGAAGACCCTGCCGCCTCCGGGCGCCGATCCCTGGGACGCCCGCACCATCGAGTGGATGACCCCCTCGCCGGTGCCGGCCTACAACTTCGACCCGATCCCCACCGTCACCCGGGTCGACGACTTCTGGTACCGGAAGTACGGCGAGACCAAGGACGGCAAGCTCGTCCGCATCGCCGCCACCGAGGACGTCGTGCAGCCTCTGTCCGACGGCAAGCACATCCACCTGCCCTCGCCGTCCTACTGGCCGCTGGTGGTGGCCTTCGGCCTGCCGATCGTGGCCTACGGCCTCATCTTCAGCCTGTGGCTGTGCCTCGTCGGCGGCATCATCACCGTCGGTGGCCTCTTCGGCTGGGTGATGGAGCCGCCGGACGATCCCGACGCGGCCCACGAGGACCACGGTCCCGGCGGCCACACCTCCGACGACGGCACTGCGGTCGAGGAGATCACCGAGGGCGAGCCCACGGCCGAGGCCGACGCCGAGGCGAGCAAGGAGGCCGAGACCGTTGGCTGAGACCGTGTACGCCCACGAGACGGTCGCGGAGGCCGACGCCCACGCGCCGACCGCTCACATCGAGCACGACACCAACACCGGCATCTCCAACACCAAGCTGGCCATGTGGCTGTTCCTGGCCTCGGAGTGCCTGCTGTTCGGTGGCCTGATCACCACCTACATCCTCTACCGCAACCCGCTCGAGGGACCGACCTCCGAGGACATCTTCGACATCCCGTTCACGTCGACGTCGTCGTTCGTCCTCCTGATGAGCTCGCTCACCATGGTGCTGGCCGTCTCCGCCATCGAGCGGGGCGACCACCAGCGCCTGCGGGTCTGGCTCGGCGCCACCGCCGCCCTCGGCGCCACGTTCATCGCCGGCCAGGTCTACGAGTTCACGGTGTTCTACCGGGAGGGCCTCGGCTTCACCACGAGCCGGTTCTCGTCCGCCTTCTACACGCTCACCGGCTTCCACGGCGTGCACGTCACCATCGGCATCATCATGCTGATGTCGATGCTGCTCCTCTCGCTGCGGGGCAAGCTCCCGGAGCACCGGTCCGAGACGGTCGAGGTCGTCGGCCTGTACTGGCACTTCGTCGACATCGTCTGGATCCTCATCTTCGCCGTCGTCTACCTGGTCCCTGCGTAGGAGTCCTGATGGCCCTCACCTCTCACGACGAGATCCCCACCGACGTCCTCGACGGTGCGGTCAAGCCCTACTCCCGGGACAAGGTCTACGTCCTCACGGCCCTGTTCCTCGCCGCCATCACGGTGGTCGAGGTGCTGACCTACACGATGCCGGACTTCCCGCTGTGGAGCCACGACAACAACATGATCATCCCCGCGCTGATGATCATGATGGCGGTGAAGTTCTTCACCGTGGCCTACATCTTCATGCACCTGAAGTTCGACAAGCCCATCCTCACCTGGGTCTTCTACTCCGGCCTCGTCCTCGCGGTGCTGGTGTACATCGCCGTGCTGTCGGCCTTCCGGATCTGGTGGCCGGGCGAGCACACCTGACGCCCGCGCTCACCGAGTCGCACACGACGCCCCCCGATCCGGGGGGCGTCGTCGCGTCCGGAGACCCTGTCGGTGCCGGGCCCGCCCGCTGTGGCGCGCCGAACAGCCAGGGCGCTGGGGCGCCGCCCACCCTCCGGTCGTCTGTCGTCTGTCGTCTGTCGTCCTTTGTCCGTCGTCGCCCCTCGTCGCTCGGTGCGACGGCTCGCGGCCGGACGCGGTCCGCCGACGGTCAGCGCGGTCGGCGGACGGGCGAGGTGCGGGCCGGGCCGTCACCGGCCTGCCGGATCACTCCCAGCGGAAGAGGCGCACGGCGGCGGCGGGCAGCACCACCGCCCAGACCGCCAGCACCACCCACGCGGTGCCCGCTCCCGGGGCGCCGTCGCGCAGGCAGCTCTGCATCACCGTGCTCAGCGCGCCCGCCGGCGTGGCCTCGCCGATCCACCCCAGCGCCGACGGCATCTCCGAGAAGGGGATGATCATGCCGCCGAGCAGGAGCAGCACCAGGTAGAGGCCGTTGGCGAGGGCGAGGGTGGCGGTGCCCCGCAGGGTCCCGGCCATCAGCAGGCCGAGGCCGGCGAAGGCGGCGGTGCCGAGGAGGATCGCCACCGGCACCAGCACGGGCGTGCCGCCGGGCGACCAGCCGAGGACCGCCGCGGCGACGACCAGGACGAGCACCTGCAGGACGATGAGGGCCAGGACCATGGTGATCTTGGCGCCCACCCAGCGGCCACGACCGAGCGGGGTGGCGCCCAGGCGCTTCAGCACCTTGTACTGCCGCTCGAAGCCGGTGCCGATGCCGAGGCTGACCATCGCGCTCGACATCACCGCCAGGGCGAGCACGCCCGGGGTGAGGAAGTCGACCGCCTCGGGCACCCCCTCGGGGAGGGGCAGCACGTCGACCAGCGAGAAGAAGACGAGCAGCAGCAGGGGGATGACGATGCTGACCAGCAGCTGCTCCCCGTTGCGGAGGCTGAGCGCCAGCTCGGTGCGGGTCTGGGAGAGGTAGGCCCTCACCGCGGGCCCCTCCGGGCACGACGCCCGCGACCCCGGCCGGCCGTCGCCCGCTCGTCGGCGCCGGCCTCGGCCTCGGTGTCGCGGGTGAGGCGGAGGAAGACGTCCTCCAGGCTCTGGCGCGCGGCCCGCAGGTCGGCGAGGGGGAGGTCGTGCTCGGCCAGCCACGCGGTGAGGGCGGCCACCGTGGCCGGGTCGGGCGGTGCCGCCACCCGGTACTCCCCGGGGCTCTCCTCGGTGACGGCGGCGCCCATGCGTTCGCCGAGGGCAGCGGTGTCGAGCCCGCCGGACGCCCCGAAGAGCAGCTCGTCGCCCTGGCCGCTGGCCATCAGCTCGGTGGGCGAGGCGTCGGCGAGGAGGTGTCCGTGGTCGATGATCACCACGCGGTCGGCCAGCTTCTCGGCCTCGTCGAGGTCGTGGGTGGTGAGCAGCACGGCGACACCGTCGGCCCGCAGGTCGGCCACGATGCGGCGGATCAGCTGGCGGCCGGCGGGATCGATGCCCGAGGTGGGCTCGTCGAGGAACGCCACCTCCGGCCGCCCGACGAGGGCGAGCGCCAGCGACAGGCGCTGCTGCTCGCCGCCGGACAGGGAGCGCCAGGTGGACCGGCGCCGATCGGCCAGCCCCACCCGCTCGAGCAGCTCGTCGGGGTCGGCCGGGTCGTCGAAGTAGCTGGCGAAGAGGCGCAGCACCTCGGGTGGGCGGATCCCGGTGTAGACGCCCCCGCTCTGGAGCATCACCCCGATGCGGGCGACGAGCTGGTCGTGCTGGGTCCACGGGTCGAGGCCCAGCACCCGCACGGTGCCCGACGTGGCCCGCCGGTAGCCCTCGAGGGTCTCGACGGTGGAGGTCTTCCCCGCGCCGTTGGGGCCCAGCAGGGCGGTGATCCGGCCCCGCTCGGCCACGAAGGAGAGCCCGTCGACGGCGACGTGGTCGCCGTAGCGGATGGTGAGGTCCCGCACCTCGACGACCGGAGGTGCAGCGGGATCCGGGGGGCCCACGGGCGGAAGAACCACGGTCGGACGCTACCGGGCCGACGACTACGGTTCTGAACCGTGATCGACGTCCGCCGCGTGCGCACCGACTACGAGGCCGTGCGGGCCGCCCTGGCCCGTCGCGGCGACGGCACCGACGAGCTCGAGCGCCTGCAGGCGTTCGACGAGCGATCCCGGCAGGTCAGCTCCGAGCGCGACGAGCTCCGGGCCCGCATCAACGCCATCTCCAAGGAGGTCGGCGCCCTCCGCCGCGACGGCGACGTGGCGGGGGCGGAGGCCAAGCAGGCCGAGAGCCGCGGGCTGGGCGAGCAGGAGAAGGCCCTCGCCGCCGAGGCCGACGAGGTCGCGGCCGCGGTGCGGGAGCTGCTGCTGCGCATCCCCAACCTGCCGTCGCCCGACGCCCCCGACGGCGCCAGCGACGCCGACAACCCCGTGGTGAAGGTGGTCGGGCCCGGCGACGACCCGTCGGCCTGGGCCGAGCACCAGCGGGTGCCGCACTGGGAGACCGGCGTCGCCCTCGGCATCCTCGACCTCGAGCGGGCCGTGAAGATCTCCGGCGCCATGTTCACCATGTACCGCAAGCAAGGCGCCACCCTGCAGCGGGCGTTGTGCCAGCTCGCCCTCGACCGCAACTCCGACGCGTTCGAGGAGGTGCGCCCGCCGAGCCTGGTGCTGAGCGCCACCCTCACCGCCACCGGCCAGCTGCCGAAGTTCGCCGACGACGCCTACCACGTCGAGCGCGACGACCTCTGGTGCATCCCCACCGCCGAGGTGCCGCTCACGTCGATCGCCAAGGACGAGATCCTCGACGAGGCCGACCTGCCCACCCGGCTGATGGCCTACTCGCCGTGCTTCCGCCGGGAGGCCGGCTCCGCCGGCCGCGACACGCGCGGGCTGCTGCGGGTGCACGAGTTCGACAAGGTCGAGCTGCTCGCCTACACCACGCCCGAGCAGGCGCCAGCCATGCTCGACGAGATCCTCGGTCGGGCCGAGGCCCTGGTCTCGGCCCTCGGGCTCACCTACCGGGTGCTCGACATCTGCACCGGCGACATGGGCCAGTCCCACCACCGCTCGTTCGACATCGAGGTCTACTCGCCCGGCGTCGGCCAGTGGTTGGAGGTGTCGTCGGTGTCGTGGTTCAGCGACTACCAGGCCCGCCGGGCGAACATCCGCTACCGCCCCACCGAGGGCAAGGGCACCGAGCACGTGCACACCCTCAACGGGTCGGCGCTCGCCGTGCCCCGGGTGTGGGCCGCCATCGTGGAGACCCACCGCCAGCCCGACGGCTCGGTGCGCATCCCCGAGGTGCTGCTGCCCTACATGCGCGGCGCCACCGAGATCCGCTGACCGGTGGCGGTTCGCCTGCCCCTGCGCCCGCTGGCGGTGGCCGCTGGCGGGGCGGTGGGCAGCTGGCTGCGGTGGGGTGCGTCGTCCGCCTTCCCCGTGAGCCCGGGCACGTTCCCGGTCACCACCCTCGCGATCAACGTGCTCGGCTCCGCCCTGCTGGGAGTGGTGCTGGTGGTGCTGCTCGACCGGTCGGCGCCCCGCACGGGCTGGCATGCCCTGTTGGGCACCGGCGTGCTCGGCGCGTTCACCACGTTCTCGACCTTCGCGGTGGAGTCGGTCGAGCTGGTGCGGGTCGGGCGGTGGCCGGTCGCGCTGGCCTACGTGGCGTCGAGCATCGGCGTCGGCCTGGCGGCGGTCGTCGTCGCCCTGGCGGTCACCCGCCGGGCCACGGGGGCGACGCAGGTGGCGACGCCGTGAACGGGCTCCTGGTGGTCGGCGGCGCGGGCGCGCTGGGGGCGGTGGGCCGCCACCTCCTCGACGTCGGGCTGCGGCGCCGGTACCCCGAGGGCCCGTCGGTCGGCATCCTGGCCGCCAACGTGGTGGGTTCGCTGGTGCTGGGCGTGCTCACCGGCGTGGCCGCGCACCGCGCGATCGATCCGGACCTGCGACTCGCCGTGGCCGTCGGCTTCTGCGGCGGGCTCACCACCTTCTCCACGTTCATGGCGCAGTTGGCGGAGGAGCTCGAGGGAGGCGGCGGCGCCAAGGCGGCCGTCCGGTGGGCGGTGGTGATGCTCGTGGCCGGCGGGATGGCGGCGGCGGTGGGCGTGGCGCTCGGGCGGGGGCTGTCGTGAGCTCGTCACCCGAGGTCGACGCGCTCCGAGCCGAGCTGGTGGCGCGGGGTCTGCGGCGGGAGGACCTGGCCGCCGACCCGATGGAGCAGGTCCGCCGGTGGTACGACGACGCCCGGGCGGCAGGCCTGCACGAGCCCGACGCCATCGTGGTGTCCACCGTGGCCGCCGACGGCACCCCGTCATCTCGCTACGTGCTCATGCGGGGCCTCGACCACGGGTTCGTGTTCTTCACCAACTTCGAGAGCCGCAAGGGCCGGGAGATCGAGGCCCGGCCGGTGGCGGCGATCGTGTTCCCGTGGCACCCCCTGTCGCGCCAGGTGCGGGCGGTGGGCAGGGTGGAGCGGGTGTCCGACGCCGAGAGCGACGCCTACTTCGCCGGTCGGCCCCGGGGCAGCCAGATCGGGGCGTGGGCGTCACCCCAGAGCGAGCCGCTGGTCGACCGGGCCGACCTGGAAGCCCGCACGGCCGAGGTCGAGGCCCGCTTCGCCGGCGTCGAGGTGACCCGTCCCCCGCACTGGGGTGGCTACCGGGTGGTGCCCGACGAGGTGGAGGTGTGGCAGGGCCGGGCCGACCGGCTCCACGACCGCGTCGCCTACCGCCGCCACCCCGACGACCCCACCACCTGGACCGTCACCCGCCTCGCCCCCTGATCATCGTCCGCCCGGTTGTATGGCTCGTTTGGCGGTGCTGGAGCACCGCCAAACGAGCCACGGATCGGTGGTCTCGTGGGTGGGTGGCTCATCTGGCGGTGTTGAAGCACCGCCAAACGAGCCACGGATCGGTGACGCGGGGGTCAGGGGAGGAGCTTCATGACCTGGTCGGCGACCAGGCGGAGGTGGTCGAGGTCCCGCATGTCGAGCACCTGGAGGTAGATGCGCTCGGCGCCGGCCTCGGCGTAGGTGGCGATCTTGTCGAGCACCTCGGAGGGGGTGCCGGCGGCACCGTTCTCCCGCAGCTCGTCGGAGGCCCGACCGATGTTGCCGGCCCGGCGCTCGACCTCGGCGTCGTTCTCGCCGCAGCACAGGACCAGGGCCGCCGAGAAGATCATGGTGGCGGGGTCGCGGTCGCGCTCCTCGCAGGCCGCGATCACCCGTTGGCGCTGGGCGGCGAAGGCCTCGACCGGCGCGAACGGCAGGTTGAACTCGTGGGCGTAGTGGGCGGCCAGCCGCGGGGTGCGCCGGGGCCCGTGGCCGCCGATGATGATCGGCGGTCCGCCCGGCTGGAGCGGCTTGGGTAGGGCCGGCGAGCCGACCAGGCCGTAGTGCTCGCCCTCGAACGTGTACTGCGAGTCGGCCGGGGTGCGCCACAGGTTGGTGATGATCTCGAGCTGCTCCTCGAGACGGTCGAAGCGCTCCTTGGTGCCCGGGAAGGGGATCCCGTAGGCGACGTGCTCGTCGTCGAACCAGCCGGCGCCGAGGCCGAGCTCCACCCGGCCGCCGCTCATGTCGTCGACCTGGGCCACCTGGATGGCGAGCGGCCCGGGGAGGCGGAAGGTGGCGGAGGTGACGAGCGTGCCGAGGCGGATGGTGAGCGTCTCCCGGGCGATGGCGCCGAGGGTGACCCACGCGTCGGTGGGGCCGGGCAGGCCGCTCACGTCGCCCATCTTCAGGAAGTGGTCGGAGCGGAAGAACGCGTCGTAGCCGAGCTCCTCGGCCGTCTGGGCGACCGTGAGCTGGTCGAGGTAGGACGCCCCCTGCTGGGGTTCGACGAAGACGCGCAGGTCCATGGTGTGCTCCTGTGTCGGCGGGCGCGGTGAGGCTACCGGCGCGGCCCGTCCGGCCGTGCCGCTCCCGTGGGGGACGGCGGCACCTCCGGCGCCGAGCCCGAGGGTCGGCGGGTCACCGCCACCAGCACCACCACGGCGATGGCGAGGGCCAGCAGCAGGCCCACCCGCACCGGGCCGACCGAGTCGATCCAGTCGGTCATGCGCCCGCTCAGGTCGAACATCCACTGGGCGACGCCGCCGCCCGAGGTGTCGCCGTCGTAGACCCGCAGCTCGTACCAGCCGTAGTAGACGACGTAGGCGCCGGCGAGCAGCAGCAGGGCACCGGAGATGCGGTTCACGTAGGGCAGCACGCTGCGCATCCGCCGCACCAGCGACTGGCGGGCGAGGGCGATGGCCAGCGTGAGCACCAGCAGCACGAGGCCCATGCCCAGGGCGTAGGCCACGAAGGCGCCGATGCCGGTGAGGATGCTCTCGTGGTCGATGGTGGTGGACACCGCGGCGGTGAAGAGGGCGAAGGTGCAGCTCAGCGACACCAGGGCGTAGGAGATCCCGAAGAGGAACACCGAGGTGAGCTCCCGGGAGTCGGTGCCCTTGTTCAGCTTCGGCAGGCGCACGGTGAGCGTGCGGCCGGCGAGCATCACCATGCCGAGGCCGACCAGCACGACGCCGAGCACGATGGTGAGCCACGGGAGGCGGTCGGAGATCCGGTTCAGCACCGGTTCGAGCAGGATGCCCAGCACCCCGAACACGGCCACGAAGCCGGCGGTCATGGCCACCCCGACCTTCAGCGCCCGGCCCACCGCCCGCGCGGTGTCGAGATCGTCGGCGTGCTCGGCGCCCTCCAGCCCGAGGAAGTAGGAGAGATAGGCGGGCAGCATGGCGAACCCGCACGGGTTGAACGTGGCGACCATGCCCACGCCGAAGGCGTAGACGATCGACCCGTCCATCAGCTCGCCAGGCTCTCGTCGATGGCGGCCTGGAGCTCGGCCTCGGTGAGCGCCCCGGACTCGGCGAAGGTGATCCGGCCGTCGGTGCCCACGATGACGGTGCGGGGCAGGCCCACGCCCCCGAGCGCCCGGAACACCTCAGCCCGCGGGTCGCGAGCCGTCGGGTAGGTGATGCCGGTCTTCTCGATCATCGAGAGGCCGCTCTCGGCCCGCTCCGCCACCTGGAGGCCCAGGAAGTCGACGGTGGCGCGGTTGGCCACGTAGGCCCGTTCGAGGTCGGGCATCTCGTAGAGGCACGGGGCGCAGGTGGAGGCCCAGAAGTTCACGAGGAGGGGCTTGTCGCGGGGCTCGAGGACCAGGTCCTCGCCGTCGAAGCTGCGGTAGGTGAGCTCGGGCAGCTCGTCGCCGGTGACGTCGTCGCCCCTGAGGCTGTCGTCGGCGGTGGGGATGCCGTTCGGGGCGATCTGTTCGGTGCCGGGCGCGGCATCGTCGTCGCCGCCACCGACGAACGCCACGACCGTGGCGATGGCGAGCACGACCACCGCGAGGGCGGCGGCCCAGACGAGGCCGCGGTTGGCCCGTCGGGGACCGGCCTCGGGCGGCCGGTCGTCGGGTGGAAGAGAGGTGGTCTCCATGGCGAAACGGGCAGCTGGGGCCCGGGATCGACCGTAGCCGTGGGGCCTCGCCGGTCCCAACCGCCCTCGGTCCCGTTCCGGGCGGGTCCTTCGCCCGGGGCAAGGGGCCTCGCCACAGGCCGGCGGGGGTGACCGTGGGCACGGCCACCGGCCCGCCGGCCCGGGCTGGTCCTCGGGCCGGTGGGGGCGGGGAGGGGGATCCCCGTGCACCCACCGGCCAGGTCCCGCTCGTCGGCCGTCGTCGGGTCCCCCGGCCCTCCCGGCAGGCGGGGCCGGCTCGAAGCAGCGGCCCCACCCGGGGCTGTGGGGCGGAGGGTCCCGCTCAGGCCGAGCGGAGGTAGCCCTGGAGGTGCACCGGCACCGGGATGTCCGGCAGCTGGTCCTCGGGGCGTGGGGTCTTGGGCGGGCGGCCGCGGCGACGCTTGGTGGCGAGGATCTTCCCGTTGAGGAACATCTGGCCGCCCCACACGCCCCACGGCTCGCGGCGCTCGATGGCTCCTTCGAGGCACTCGAGGATCACCGGGCAGGTGGCGCAGATGCTCTTGGCCGCGGCGATGTCCTGGAGCTCTTCGGAGAAGAAGACGCCGGTCAGCGAGCCCTCGAGGTCGTTGCACGCGGCGTTCGCCCGCACGGCTGGTGAGATGTCGTCGATCGTCTCGGCGAGCATCGGGTGTCCCTTTCGGTGTGGTGGACGGGGCGGTGGTGTCGGGTGAGGGTGGATGGGGTCCGTCTGGTTCCGACCTCCGACAGGGCCGGAACTCAGCGGTGGTGTGCGCCGAACGCAGAAAGGCCGCCGGGAGAACCCGGCGGCCTGAGGAGCGTGCGACGCAGCGTGGGCTACGTCAGGCTCGGAGGTCGCCGGGCGGGATGCTTGTGGCCGAAGTCGGAGGCGGCATCCATGACCGGGGCGTACCACGCGATGGTGGTGATCACGGCCGGGTTCGCCACGGTGGCGCGGACGCGGGCGCCCGAGAGGGCGACGTCGGCGCAGGCGAAGGCGGTCGTGAACATGGGTGCCAGGGAACCACAGGCTCCCGGATCCGTCAACGCAATTATCGGGTTGCGCGTCGAGGACGGAGGGGTCCGGGCCCGGCCGGTGGGGTGGGCGGTAGGGTCCGGCCGATGGCGGGAGCGACCGAGCGACGCAGGCCCAACGGCGGCGACGAGCTGCTGCCGGTGCCGTCGAAGGGTCGGGTCCACCGGGACGGGCGCAAGGTCCGCCTCGGCGACGTCGACCCGACCGGGCGGCTCCGCCTCGACGCTCTCGCCCGCTACCTCCAGGACATCAGCGGTGACGACTCCGAGGAGTCGGGGGTCCCCGATGCGCACTCGTGGATCGTGCGCCGCACCGTGCTCGAGCAGCGGGCGCCCGCCCGCATCCACGAGCGGCTGGAGCTGGCCACCTTCTGCTCGGGCTACGGGAGCCGCTGGGCGGAGCGCCGCGTCGCCCTCCTCGGTGCCGGTGGCGCGAGCATCGACGCCGCCACCGTGTGGGTGCACGTCGACCCCGCCACCGGACGACCCCGCCGCCTCCCTCCCGAGTTCCACGAGGTCTACGGCGTGGCGGCCGATGGCCGGGAGGTGGTCGCCCGCAACGACCACGAGCCGGTCGAGCCGGACGGTGACGGCGTCGAGACGTTCCGCTGGCAGCCCCGCACCACCGACCTGGATCTCATCGACCACGTGAACAACGCCATCGCCTGGGCCGTGGTGGAGCAGGTCTGCGCCCGACTCCTGGTGGCCGCCGGGGGCGCGCGGGGCGGGCCCGCCGACCGGCTGGCGGCGCCGTTCCGGGCGGAGGTGGAGTTCCGTGACGCCGTCGAGCGCGCCGCGGTCGACGCGGGCGACCCGCTGCTGGTCGCCCACCGGGCCGATGGCGACGGCCTGTCCCTCACCCTCTGGTCGGCCGACGGCGCGGCCGTGCACCAGACGGCGCGGGTTCAGCCCTTGGGGGAGAGCACCCGGCCGTAGAGCAGGGGTGCGCCGGTGGGCCGGTCGCGCACCAGCACCAGGAAGGGCCGGTCGACCACGACCGCCACGGGACGGGCACCGGCCAGGCCCAGGCCGACCGCAGCTGACGCGGCCGTCGTGGTCGAGGTCGTGGCCGGGACGCCGGTCGAACCGGTCGAACCGGACGAACCGGACGAACCGGCACCGTCGTCCGGCACTCTGCCCGCCGCTCGCGGCGAGGTCGTCGCGGGCGTCCGGACCGTCGTGGTGGTGCGGCGCGGCGCGGGTGCCGTGGCGGTGGCCTCGGTGCCCTGCTCGTCGACGGCCAGGTACGTCTGGTGCAGCACCGAGGACAGCCAGAGCGGTTCGGGGCTGATCCCGCTGAGGTCGGCGGCGGTGGGCCCGGTGGCGTCGGTGAGGCCCAGCGCCCGCAGGGCGTCGGTGAGGGGGAGGTCGGTGGTGAAGCCGAACTTCGGGAGGGAGAGGTCGACGGCCGCGGGCTCGAGGGAGGCGAGGAGCTCGGGGAGGCCCTCGCCCCGGAGGGCCTCCTCCACGTCGGTGAACCGCCCCGGGGCGGGCAGGATCACCGTCATCCACAGCGACCGGCCCAGGTAGGGAAGGTCGACCGCCTCCCAGCCCTCGCCCCGGCCGAACCGGGCGTCGTCCAGCTCACGGTTCCGCATCATCGGCACGGTCGACTCGGAGCCGTCGAGGTGGTGGAACCGGCCGAGCCGGGTGTCGGTGTCGGCGAACGGGGTCACCCACGGCGCCTTCAGGTAGGCGGCCCCCGCCGCGAGCACGCGCGTGGTGGGGGAGATCGACCCCCTGGGGGCCAGCTGGTCGATGTGGCCGTCGGTGGCGTCGGCCATCCAGCGGTTGACCGCCTTGCGGGCGGTCTCCTGGTCGGAACGGAAGTCGGTCGTCCGCACGCCGGCGCCCCAGGTGGTGACCAGACCGTCGAGCCACGCCTGGTCGACGGCGGTGCCCTTCTGCAGCCACAGGCTCTGGACCAGGTCGATCGAGACGGTGCCGGTGCGCGACGTCACCGCCCGGTGCTCGCCTTCCCGGGACCCGAGGACCTGCTCGAGCGACGCGAGGCCCGCGGCCAGGGCGTCCGCACCTCCGTCGGCGGGGGCGTGGAGCACCCGGTCGAGCTCCTCGGCGGTGGTGCCCCGAGCGCCGTCGCGGAGCTGAGAGAGCGACACGGCGACCGGCAGGGGCGCGACCGCGAGGTCGGCGCCGGGGTTGGCGCGGGCCAGCTGCTGCTCGAGCTCCACGGCCAGGGCGAGGAGGGGTCCCGACGCCTGCGCGGCGGCGGCCCGGTCGACGGGCGCCTGGGTCCCCGACCCCTTCAGCTCGGTGCCCGTGCCGGTGGCGCAGCCGAGCGCGAGGAGCGACAGCGCCACCACGGCGAGGCCGAGCGCACGACGGGCGCGGGTCATGGCGCCACGGTAGGGCCCGGTCAGGTCGATGCGGGATCGAGGGCGGCGTCGAGGGCCGCGGTGGCGGCGGCGAGCATCCGGGCGGAGCACCCGGCCATGGCCACCGGCGGGGCGAGCTCGTCGACCAGGCGGGAGGTGATGGCCCGGAACGCGTCGGCCGCGTCGCCCGACGCCAGCGCCACCGGCTGACCCGCGTCGCCGCCGGCGGAGACGGCGGGCTCGAGGGGCACCGTTCCGACCAGGGGCACCTCGGCGTCGGCGGCGAGGGCGGCGCCGCCTCCCTCGCCGAAGACGGCGTGGAGCTCACCGTGCTCGCACCGGAAGGCGCTCATGTTCTCGATGACGCCCAGCACGTGGAGGTGGCTCTTGCGGGCCATGGTGACGGCGCGGGCCGCCACCCGCTGGGCGGCGAGGGCGGGCGTGGTCACCACGAGCATCTCGGCCTGCGGGAGCATGCGGGCCAGGCCCATCTGCACGTCGCCGGTGCCCGGGGGGAGGTCGATCACCAGGTAGTCGAGGTCGTCGGCCCAGGCCACGTCCTCGAGGAAGTGCTGCACCGCCCGGTTGAGGATGAGGCCCCGCCACATGAGGGCGTCGGTCTCGTCGTCGACGAGCAGGCCCATCGACACCACGTCGAGTCGGCCGGGCCCGACGGGCACGGTGTGGGGCTGGATGCGGCGACCGCCGTCGGGGGTGGCCTCGGCGGCGAGGCGGCCCTCGAGCCCGAGCATGCGGGGGATGGAGAAGCCCCAGATGTCGGCGTCGATGACGCCCACGGCGAAGCCCCGGGCGGCCAGGGCGGCGGCCAGGTTGGCGGTGACCGACGACTTGCCCACGCCGCCCTTGCCGGAGGCGACGGCCAGCACCCGGGCCCCGGTGGGCACCGCGGTGGGGCCGGCGCTGTCCTGGGCGGCGCGGCGGGCGACGTCCATCGCCGCCGCCTTCTGCTCGGCGGTCATCTCGGCCCAGTCGATGGCGACCGAGGTGACCCCGGGGAGACCCTCGACACGCGTCACGATCTCCCGCATCAGCTGGGCGCGCAGGGGGCAGCCGGCGGTGGTGAGGGCGACGGTGACGCGGACGGCGCCGTCGGGGGCGACCGCGGCGGCGCGGGCCATGCCCAGCTCGACGATGTCGGCGCCGAGCTCGGGATCGATGACGCCGCGCAGGGCGACGAGCACGTCGTCGGAGGTCGGCAGCGGAGGCACGAGGGGGATTCTAACGGGGTCCCCCGTGTAAACTCCGTGGCGTGGAACGTCCGGCGGACTCCCCGCGCCTCGACGTGCTGAAGGCGCTCGGCGACAACACCCGGTACGCCATCTACCTGGAACTGGCGCGCTCCCCCCTGCCGCTCGCCACGGCCGAGGTGGCCGACGCGCTGGGCCTGCACGTCAACACGGTGCGGCCCCACCTGGAGCGCATGCGCGACGTCGGCCTGCTCGTCGTCGACACCGAGACCCGTGGCACCGTCGGCCGGCCCCAGCACCGCTGGTCGCTCAGCCCCGACGCCCCCACCCTCGGCCTCGAGCCGTCGCCGTGGCCCACCCTCGCTCGCACCCTGCTCGACGCCGCCGCCCACGGGGGGCTCGCCCCCGAGGACCTCGCCGACGCCGGCCGTCGCCAGGGCCGCGCCGACGCCGCCCAGTGGCCCGTCGGCACCGGCTGCCTCGACGGGCTGGTCGTCGAGCAGGCCCGCCTGGGGTTCGACCCGGCCACCGTCGAGTCCGACACCCGGGCCACCGTGGCCTTCGCCCACTGCCCGTTCCGCGACCTCGCCGCCGAGCACCCGCAGCTGGTCTGCGCCCTGCACGGCGGCATGGTCGAGGGGTTCGTCACCGCGTTCGAGGGCAGCGCCGTCGAACGGTTCCACGCCCTCGTCGACCGGTCACCCTGCCAGGTCGACCTCGTCCTCGCCGCACCCGACCCCGAACCATCCACCCCGGGCTGACGCACCGGCGTCCGCGCCCGCTAGCCTTCGAACCACACGTAGTTCCACTGGAGGACACCCGTGATCACGCTCACCGAGAACGCCTCGCTCAAGGTCAAGGAGCTCCTCGCCCAGGAGGGCGAGGACGGGCTCATGCTGCGGGTCGCGGTGCGGCCCGGCGGCTGCAGCGGCTTCAGCTACGAGATGTTCTTCGACAGCGAGAAGGACAACGACGACCTGGTGAACGACCAGGGCGGCGTGCCCGTGGTGGTCGACCCGTCGAGCGCCCAGCTCCTCACCGGCGCCACCCTCGACTACAAGGACGGCCTCCAGGGAGCCGGGTTCGCCATCGACAACCCGAACGCCCAGAAGACCTGCGGCTGCGGCCAGTCCTTCAGCTGAACGCCGCCGCCCCACGGCGGCGACACCACGATCCGCGCCGACGGCCGCCCTCCCGGGCGGCCGTCGCCGCGCCCGGCCCCGGACCCCCTCTTGGCTCACGTGGTCAGGTGATGCCTGACGAGGTGAGCCAGGGTGGGGTTGGTCCTCGACGTTGGCTCACGTGGTCAGGTGATGCCTGACGAGGTGAGCCAGGGTGGGGTTGGTCCTCGACGTTGGCTCACGTGGTCAGGTGATGCCTGACGAGGTGAGCCAGGGTCGGTCGGGATCAGGGAGTGGTCGGGGTCAGGCGACGGCGCCCTGGAAGGCCCGGGCGATCTCGGTGCGGTCGAAGATGTTGTCGAGCCGGGCCGTGACTGTGCCGTCGGCCCGGGCCACGAACAGGCTGGGCTCGAAGGTCAGGCCGTAGGCGTCCACCGCCTCGGTGAGGCCGCCGGCCGCCGGGTCGCCCCCGGCGCCGGGGTCGACGTAGACCTCGGCATGCACCACCGTGAGCCCGGGCACCTGGGCCGCCTGCTCCATCACCAGGTCGAGCACCGGGCCGCACACTCCGGTCTGGCAGTACTGCGGGGTGCTGATCATCAGGGCCACCGGGGTGCCGGCGGCCAGCGCCTCGGTGAGGGTGAGGTCGTGGTACGGGCATTCGGGGGAGCGGGTGCAGATCGGGTTCACGCCCCGGGCGTCGGCCGTGGTGGGGGTGGCCACCGGCACCATCTGCTGGCCGACCTGGAGGATGGCGCTCTCGCCCGGGGGCTCGACGAGGAAGCTCTGGGCGACCGGGCGGTCGTCGAGCGTGGTGCTCACCGCCCACGTGCCGGGCTCGGCGAAGGTGGCCTCGAGCGGGTAGTACCCGATCGGGACGCCGTCGGCGTGGCGGGCCAGGGTGATCGGGTCGCCGACGTCGGTGCCGTCGCGCGACAGCTGCACGGTGAGGGAGTCGGGGCCGTCGGGGTCGGGTGGGCCCTCCGGGGTGGCGATGATCAGCGCCAGGCGCTGCGGCGCCCCGGCCTCGACGTAGTTGCCGGTGTAGTTGAACAGGCCAACCAGCTGGCGCCCGCCGAGGTCGGGGCTGAGGGTGAGGGTGTCGCCCTCCGCGCCGTCGTCGCTCGTGCTCGAGCCGCAGGCGGCGAGGAGCGAGGGGGCACCGAGCGCCAGCGCGCCGAGCCCGCCGAGCGCGCCGGCTCGGCGGAGGAAGGCGCGCCGACCGAGCGGGGGGAACTTCGGTTCGGGGCTCATCGTGGGCCGAACCTATCCTGCGGCCGATGTCGGATCCCGTCGCCCCCTCGCCCCGCTCCGCCGCCGTGTCGTTCGTGGTGGACGGCCGCCCGGTGGAGGTCCCCGACGACGGCTCCTCGCTGCTCGTGGCCCTGCGCGACCACCTCGGCGTGCGCTCGCCCAAGGACGGCTGCAGCCCCCAGGGGCAGTGCGGCTGCTGCACCGTGCTGGTCGACGGTGCGCCCCGGGTCTCCTGCGTCACCCCGGTGCGCCGCGTGGCCGGCCGGGTGATCACCACCGTCGACGGGCTCGACGAGGCCGACCGGCAGCGCTGGGCCGACGCCTTCCTCGCCACCGGCGCGAGCCAGTGCGGGTTCTGCACGCCCGGCATCGTGTGCCGCCTGGAGGGCCTGCGGGTCAAGGGGACCGCAGCCGACGACCGGGCCGCGGTCGACCGGGCCCTCGCCGCCCACCTGTGCCGCTGCACGGGATGGCAGACCATCGGCGAGGCGTGGGCCCTCGCCGCGTCCGGTGCAGCCGGCACCGCGGGCGCCTTGGCCGCGGAGCGCGACCTCGACGCCGCCACCCGCCGGGCCACCCTCGAGGGGGGTGCCCCGCAGCACGTCGGTGCCGACGTGGTGCTGGGCCGGGCCGGGTTCGCCGACGACACCGCCCCGGAGGGCGCCCTCGTCGCGGTCCGCGACGCCGAGGGGGGCTGGGCGGTGGGGGAGACCCTGACCGAGGCCCGGGCCGCGGCGGGCAAGGTGCAGGGTCGGCACGGCACGGTGGAGCCGGTGCCGCCCCTGGAGCTCCCCGAGGGGGAGTGGGCCGTGGCGCTGCGCACGAGCTGGGTCGAGCCGGCCTACCTGGAGACCGACGCGGCCTGGTGCGAGCCCGGCGGGGAGCCGGTCGGTCCGCTCGGCAACGGCGGTGCCTTCGGCGGCAAGCGGGCCTCGGTCGCCCCTGCCGCGGCCCGGGAGCTGGCCGACCGACACGGTCGTCCCGTGCGGGTGCTGCTCTCCCGGGAGGACACGGTCCGCCTCGGCCCCAAGCGGCCGCCGGTGGCGGCCGGCGTGCGCACCGACGGCACGGGCGTGCTGCGGGTGGTGCGCACCCCCGGCATCGTCGAGGCCGTGGCTGCGGCGGCACCCGGGTTGGTGGTGGAGGAGGTCGACATCCCCGGTCCGCCGACGTCGGTCGACGTGCGTGGCGCCGGCTGGGTGGAGGCCGCGGTGCTGCTGGCCGCTCTGCGCGCCCGGGTCGAGGGCGCCCAGGTGGTCCGCGTGGTCAGCCCCGCCGGGGCCGAGGCCGAGGCCGCGGTGGGCCCGGACGGCACGGTGCGCGTCTCGCTGTCCTGCGGACCGGTCCTCGACGAGGTGGTGCTCCGCTCCTACGTCATCGGCGCCGCCCACATGGCGCTCGGCTGGGTCACCAGCGAGGGCCTGTCGGTGGCCGCCGACGGCACGGTGAACGACCTCACCATCCGCTCCTTCGGGGTGCTCCGCGCGGCCGACATGCCGCTGGTGGAGGTGACCCTGCACGACGGCGAGGGCGAGCCGGTGAACGGCTCCGACGCGGTGTTCGCGGCGGTGGCGGCCGCCGCATGGGGTGCGCAGGGCTGGCCGGTGGACTGGCCGACCGGCCGACCGATCACCGACGCCGGTGTGCCACAGTGACGCCATGAGCGCACCCGTCGGTCCCTACACCCCCATCGTCCGTGCCGGCGACCTCCTGGTGGTCTCGGGCCAGCTGGGCCTGGTCGACGGCCAGATGGTGGCGGGCGGCGTCGCGGCCGAGACCACCCAGGCCATCGCCAACCTGGCGGCGCTGCTCGAGGGCGAGGGCGCCTCGCTCACCGACGTGGTCAAGACCACCGTCTTCCTGCGCCACATGCGGGACTTCCCGATCATGAACGACGCCTACGTTGAGGCCTTCGGCGACCACCGCCCGGCCCGCAGCGCGTTCGCCGTGGCCGAGCTGCCCATGGTGGCCCTCGTCGAGATCGAGGCTTGGGCCTACGCCCCGGTCCAGGGGTAGGGTGTCGCCGTGCCCGGCGCCGTCATCATCGTCCTCGTGCTCGTCATCGGGATCCCCGTCGCCTTCCTGATCACGATGGGGGTCGTCGCCCTCGTCCTCGGGTGGACGATCACGTCCGAGGTCGACGAGGCCTTCGAGGGCACCGAGGACCTGGCCATCAGCCGCATGTAGCCGTCGTCGGGCCCCGTACCGACCTCTGCGATCCGGTCCGACCCGCCGCTCGGGTGACATCGCCGCGTCAGCGAGCGTTCGCGAAGAACCCGTCGACGTGACGGATGTTTCCTACTAGCGTGCGCCGCACCAAGAAGGTGCAGGGAAGGTTGTCCGACCCCGCAGTTACAGAAAGGGGTGTCGGAGTGGCCTCCGGTACCGTGAAGTGGTTCAACGCCGAGAAGGGCTACGGCTTCATCTCGCGTGAGGGTGGTCCCGACGTGTTCGTGCACTACAGCGCGATCCAGGGCTCGGGCTATCGCTCGCTCGAGGAGGGCCAGGCTGTGGAGTTCGAGGTCACCTCGGGCCCCAAGGGCGACCAGGCCCAGGACGTCCGCCCGGTCTGATCCGGCACAGGACCGAGAACGACGAAGAGCCGCCCTCCGGGGCGGCTCTTCTGCGTCTCCTCGAAGGGCGGAGGTGGCTCAGAGGCTCCAGCGGGACTGGCCGAAGCGGTAGCCCACGCTGCGCACCGTCTGGATGAGGTTGGCGTGGCCCTCGCCGAGCTTGGCCCGCAGCCGGCGGATGTGGACGTCGACGGTGCGGGCCCCGCCGTAGTACTCGTAGCCCCACACCCGGCTGAGGAGGGTCTCGCGGGTGAACACCTTGCCCGGGTGCGAGGAGAGGAACTTGAGCAGCTCGTACTCCATGTAGGTGAGGTCGAGCGGCTTGCCGGCGATGGCGGCCTGGTAGGTCTCGAGGTTGAGCACGAGGTCGCCGTACTCGATCAGCTCGGGCCGGGTGCCCCGGCCGGTGCGCCAGAACAGGTGCTTGAGCCGGGCCTCCAGCTCGCGGGGGTGGAACGGGGCCAGGCAGAAGTCGTCGAAGAGGTCGTCGCGCAGCTCGAGGTCGCCGAGCTGGGTGCCGCTCACCAGCAGCAGCACCGGCTCGAGCGGCGCGTCGCGCTTGCGCAGGGCCCGGCACAGGGCGAAGGCCCGCTCGGGTTCCACGTGGGCGCACACGATGGCGCCCGCCCATCCGTCGTCGGGCTCGATGCGAGCCGCGGTCGCCTCGTCGGCCGCGGCCTTCCACGGGTAGCCGGCCAGGTCGAGGGCCTGGGCCAGCTCCGGTGGGACCGGGTCGGGGAAGAGGAGGATGGGTTCCATCAGGGCCTCACCAGGTGGGCAGGTAGCGATCCAGCTCGAACTGGGTGACCTGGGACTTGTAATCGAACCACTCGGAGCGCTTGTTGCGCAGGAACCACTCGAAGATGTGCTCGCCGAGCGCCTCGGCGACCAGCTCGGACCCCTCCATGACGTCGAGGGCGTCGGAGAGGGACTGGGGGAGGGGCTTGATGCCCTCCGCCGCCCGCTCCTCGGGGGTCATCTCGAAGACGTTGGCGGTGGTCTCGGGCGGGAGCTCGTAGCCCTCCTCGATCCCCTTGAGGCCCGCGGCCAGCATCACCGAGTAGGCGAGGTAGGGGTTGCAGGCGGGATCCGGGGCCCGGTACTCGATGCGGGTGGAGGACTGCTTGCCCCGCTTGGTGACCGGCACCCGCACCAGGGCCGACTCGTTGTTGCGGGCCCAGGTGACGTACACCGGGGCCTCGTAGCCGGCGATGAGGCGCTTGTAGGAGTTCACCAGCTGGTTGGTGACCGCGGTGATCTCGTGGCTGTGGTGGAGCAGGCCGGCGATGAAGCCCCGCGCGACCTTCGACAGGCCGTACTGGTCGCCGGGCTCGTGGAAGGCGTTCGTGTCGCCCTCGAAGAGCGACATGTGGGTGTGCATGCCCGAGCCCTGCACGCCGGCGAGCGGCTTCGGCATGAACGTGGCGAAGGCGCCCTGCTCCTGGGCGATCTCGCGCACCACGAGCCGGAACGTCATCACGTTGTCGGCCATCGTGAGGGCGTCGGTGTAGCGCAGGTCGATCTCGTGCTGGCTGGGCGCGTCCTCGTGGAAGGAGTACTCCACCGGGATGCCCATGTTCTCGAGCACCAGCAGCGTGCGCTTGCGCAGGTCGCTGGCCACGTCGGCGGTGGTGAGGTCGAAGTAGCCACCGGTGTCGAGGGGCTGGAGCGGCTTCCTGGGGTCGCCCTCGGCGAAGTAGAAGAACTCCATCTGGGGGGCGACCATGAACGAGTACCCACGGTCGTGGGCCTTGTCGAGGTTGCGCTTCAGGACCTGGCGCGGGTCACCCTCGAAGGGCGTGCCGTCGGGGCCCTGGATGTCGCAGAACATGCGGGCCGAGATGTCCCTGCCGCTGCCCCAGGGCAGCAGCTCGAACGTGTTGGGGTCGGGCTTGGCGAGGGCGTCGCTCTCCTGCACGCGGCTGAAGCCGTCGATGGCCGAGCCGTCGAAGTGCATGCCCTCCTCGAAGGCGTTCTCCAGCTCGGCGGGAGAGATGGCGACGGACTTCAGCTGGCCCAGCACGTCGGTGAACCAGAGACGGATCAGGCGAACCTCGCGCTCCTCGACCGTCCTGAGCACGTAGTCCTGCTGTCGTTCCATCGGGGCATCCTCCCACAGGTTGCGCGTCGGTCCTCAAGGCGAGGAGGCTGTGGAAGATCCGGTTCATGCACCGTTCACAATGGAGCAACAGCCGGGAAAACCCACCCTGACAGGCTGCCCTCGGCTCAGCACCCCGGGCAGGCGCACGCCGGCCGGGGGCAGTCCATGTCGATTCGCGGCTCGTCAGCAGGCGCTGACCAGTCGCACCCCCACAGGAGGAACCGTGCCGGAACGCACCCCCGAAGAAGTGCTCGCTCTCGTGAAGGACGAAGGTTGTGAGTTCGTCGACCTTCGCTTCTCGGATCTGCCGGGCGTGATGCAGCACGTGACCATCCCCGCCCACGTGCTGAGCGAGGACCACTTCACCGACGGCCACGGCTTCGACGGCTCCTCCGTCCGCGGGTTCCAGGAGATCCAGGAATCCGACATGGTCCTCATCAGCGACCCGAACACCGTCTACATCGACCCGTTCATGAAGCGGAAGACCGCGGTCATCCACTGCTTCGTGGCCGACCCGGTCACCGGCGAGAGCTACAGCCGTGACCCCCGCTACGTCGCCCAGAAGGCCGAGGCCTACCTGAAGTCGACCGGCATCGCCGACACCGCCTTCTTCGGCCCCGAGTCCGAGTTCTTCGTCTTCGACGACGTCCGCTTCGACACCCAGCCGAACGGCAGCTTCTACCAGGTCGACTCGATCGAGGGCGTCTGGAACACCGGCACCAGCGAGGAGGGCGGCAACCTCTCCTACAAGCCCCGCACCAAGCAGGGCTACTTCCCGGTGCCCCCGATGGACCACTACCAGGACCTGCGGTCCGACATGTCGGTGGCCCTCCACGACGTCGGCATCGAGACCGAGCTGCACCACCACGAGGTCGCCTCGGGTGGTCAGGGCGAGATCGGCATCAAGTTCAACACGCTGCTCGCCCAGGCCGACAACCTGATGACCTTCAAGTACATCCTGAAGGGCGTCGCCTGGCAGGCCGGCAAGTCGCTGACCTTCATGCCGAAGCCGATCTTCGAGGACAACGGCTCGGGCATGCACACCCACCAGTCGCTCTGGAAGGGCGGGGAGCCGCTCTTCTACGACGAGGCCGGCTACGCGGGCCTGTCCGACATCGCCCGCTGGTACATCGGTGGCCTGCTCCACCACGCCCACGCGGTGATCGCCTTCACCAACCCGACCACCAACAGCTTCAAGCGCCTGGTGCCGGGCTACGAGGCCCCGGTGAACCTCGTCTACAGCCAGCGGAACCGCTCGGCGTCGTGCCGCATCCCGCTCGCCTCGCAGAGCCCCAAGGCCAAGCGGATCGAGTTCCGGTGCCCCGACTCCACCGCCAACCCGTACCTCGCCTTCTCGGCGATGATGCTCGCCGGCCTCGACGGCATCCAGAACCGCATCGAGCCGCCGGCGCCGGTCGACAAGGACCTCTACGACCTGCCGCCGGAGGAGCTGGCCAAGGTCCCGCAGGTCCCGTCGTCGCTCGACGAGGCGCTCGTCGCCCTGGAGGCCGACAACGACTTCCTGAAGGCCGGTGGCGTCTTCACCGACGACCTCATCGAGACCTGGATCGACTACAAGCGGACCGCGGAGATCGACGCCATCCGCCTGCGGCCCCACCCGTACGAGTTCAACCTCTACTACGACATCTGATCCACCGTCGTGACCAGGCCGCAGGCCGCGCGCCGCAGATGGCGCCCGGCCTGCGGCCGTCTTCGCGCAGTTTTCGCGTCGCCTGCTCGGAGCTGCACGGTCGCGGTCGACCGTTGACGCGCTGGTCGTCGCCTCGGCGCTCCGGGTCGGCGGCGGTGTCGTCCTCACACGCCGGCGACGGGGAGGTCTCCGCCGAGGGAGACGAGGTCGGCGCCGTCGAGCAGATCTCCGGTGCCTCGCTCCTCCGGGTCTCGGCGGGGCTCGTCAGCGGGTGGGCCGGTGGGCGGGTAGCTTCCGCCGATGAGAAGAATCGCTGCCGTCCTGTTCGTGACGCTTGCGCTGGGCGCCGCGTCCGCGTGCGACGATCAGGGCAGCGGTGCGGCCCCGCCTCCGACGAGCGTCGCTTCCGAGGTGACGACAGGGGTCCTCCTGGGGGATGACCCGCGGGCGCAGGAGATCGCCGACCTCGTGGAGGCGTCGCTCACCGAGCTCGACCTGCTGTCGGTGGTGTTCGGCGTGTGGGTCGGTGAGGAGGAGATCGTCCGCGGCGCCGTCGATGCGCCGTCGGCTCCGTCGCCCACCGCCGTCGACGCGCGGGTGCGGGTCGGCCAACCGATGGAGGCCATGCTCGGGACGGTCCTGCTCCAGCTGGGATCAGAGGGCGTGATCGACCTTGACGCCCCCGTCGCCCGCTACGTGCCCGATCTGGTGAACGGCGACCGCATCACCGCTCGCATGCTGGCCAACAGCACCGGCGGCACGCCCGACTACGTGACCGACCCCGGCTTCGTGCAGCGGGTGATGACCAACCCGTTCAGCCGGTACACGTTCGACGAGCTCCTGGGGTACGCCCAGCAGACGCCGCCCCTGTTCGAGCCCGGGACCGACTGGGCCTACTCGCACACCGAGATGGCGGCGCTGGTGGAGGTGCTCGAGGCCGCCTCGGGCCAGTCCTTCGAGGAGCTGATGGCCGCCCGCATCTTCAGACCGCTGGGGATGACGGCGAGCGCCGCCCACCAGGACAACACCATCGAGCAGCCGGCGTTCCACGCCTTCACCAGCCAGCGGGGCGTCTACGAGGACTCGACCTACTGGGACCCCACCTGGGGCTTCAACGGCGGGATGAACGCGTCGGTGGCCGATCTGGGCACGTGGTTGAGGGCGCTCGAGCGCGGCGAGCTCCTCTCTCCGAGCGACGCCGAGGAGTCGCTCGCCCCGGTGACGGCCGGGCTCGGCGCCATGACCGACCAGCGGTACTTCGCCTACGGGTCGCTCGTGAGCGGCAGGTGGATCCTGGGCAATCCCAGCCTGAACGGCTACCAGGGCTTCACCGCCCAGCACCGGGACCCGTCGCTCACCATCGTGGTGTGGTCGACGGAGGCACCGGGCAACGCGGAGGAGTCCAACGCCTCGCAGGCGATCAGCCAGCGCATCGCGGACATCGTCGGTGACGACCCCATCGATCTGTCGCGACCCAGCTGAGCCTTCCCTCGAGTCGTTGCATGATCAAGTAGCGTCACCCGTCCCACCGGACCCCGACGGAAGAGATCCCCAGTGCGACGAGCCCCGTTGGTCCTCCTCTTCGTCGCAGCGATCCTCGCCGGCTGCTCGTCGGACACGAACGGCAACGGCGCGACGTCGACGACCTCAGCGGGTCACGGCACCGGGGTCGCGGCCGGGTACCCGACCGACGTCGACGTGCTGTCGCCGCTGCTCGTGACCGTGCTCGGCCCCCGACCCGATCCCGGTCACGGGGACCGACGGAAAGGTCCACGTGGCCTACGAGCTCCAGGTGCTGAACTTCTCGCCGCGCCCCGCCACCTTGACCCGGCTGGAGACGATCGAGGGCGGGCCCGAAGGTCCCGTGGTCGCGACGGTCGACGGCGGCGGCCTCACGGCCGCGACGGTCGTGGTGATGGATCCGGCCCGGGCCCCGACCGCCACCATCCCGGTGGGTGGCACGGGACTGGTCCTGGTCGACGACGTCTACGACGAGCGTGCCGACGTGCCGGCGACGGTCACCCACCGGCTGGAGGCCTCGTTCGGGCCCCTCACACCGGAGTACGAATGGGCCGCCCCGCTGTGGCCCGAGGGGCCGACCACGACCGCCACCGGAGGGATCGTGACGACCAGCGCCGAACCTCCGGTGGTGATCGGCCCGCCGCTCGCCGGACCCGACTGGTTCGCCGGCAACGCATGCTGTGACTACAACAACCACCGCAACGTGCTGCTCCCGGTCGGCGGCCGCATCAACGGCGCCGAGCGCTTCGCGGTGGACTGGTTCCGGTGGGATTCCGACGGCGACCGCGAGCGGTTCGCCCGCGGCGAGCTGGCCACGTTCCGGGGGGACCCGGCGGCCAACGAGGACTACCTGGCCTACGGCGCGCCGGTGCTGGCGGTGGCGGACGGCACGGTGGTGGCGGTCGAGTCCGCCACGCCGGACAGCGCGCCGGGCGCCCTCCCGCGTGGGATCGACCTGGCCCACCTGGGCGGCAACCACGTGATCATCGACATCGGCGGCGGCATCTACGCGTCCTACCTCCACCTCGCCCCTGGTGGGCCGGCGGTGGAGGTCGGCGCCACGGTGACCCGCGGCCAGGTCATCGGGCACCTCGGGAACTCCGGCAACAGCAGCGAGGCCCACCTCCACTTCCAGCTGCAGCGGACTCCGGCCTTCCTCCCGGGCGACAACGTCCCGTTCGAGATCGATGACCTCACCTTCATGGGATCGGTCGACGGGGGTGGGGGCTTCGTTGCCGGGCCGAACGCCGGCCATCGCGCCAACCAGCTCCCGCTCGTCCTGTCGGTGGTCGAGTTCCCGCCGGTCCGCGACTAGCGAAGCCGGGCGACGGGCTCGCTCGGGACCACGGCGGGAGCGCGTGGCCACACGCCTCGTTCGCCGGGTGGCCGAGTGCCTCCGTACGAGCCGTGACCGGATGACAGCCCAGGTGGGTAGGAGGACCTGGTGCCCGGCCGGACCTTCGACCGGGGCGCAGGGAGGCAACGTGGCAACGATGGACAGACCTCGTCGGCGGAGGCAGACGGCCCCGCCGGACTGGGACCTCGTGCGCGTCGATCCCACCAGCCGTCGGCTCACCAACCGCACCGGCGCGCCCGCCCGCAGCCTCAAGGTCGTGGTGGCGGAGACCCAGACGGCCGTGGCGCTCCGCGACGTCGTCGACGACGCCGGCTCGGTCACGTTCCGCAGCCCTCCTGACGCGCGCCTCGCCGTGAGCTGGATCGCCCCGACCGGGGACCTCCGCGTCCGTCTCCTGTGAGCATCGACGTGGAGCGCTACTTCCCCGCCGACCTCGACCAGCTCGGGGTGGCCCGGACCTGGTCGGTCGCGTGCTGTCGGGAGATGGGGTGCGCCGAGCTCGGCGCCACCGTCGAGCTCCTCGTCGACGAGCTGCTCACCAACGCCTTCGTCCACGCCGGCTCGTCGGCGGCCGTCTGCCTCGTGTGCGACGGCCCGACCCTCCACGGCGAGGTCACCGACTACGGCCCCGGGCAGGTGGCGCGGCGCGACCCCGAACCGGGCCGGATCGGGGGATGGGGCCTCCAGGTGGTCGACGGCCTGTCGACGCAGTGGAGCGTCGGCTACCACCGGGTGGGCAAGACGGTGTCGTTCACGCTCGTCCGACCGGTCTGAGGATCGGCTCGGAGGCTGACCTGCGAGCAGCCGGACGTCGGGCTGGGCCGTCCGGCTCATTCTGCGCCCCACGGTCTGGGATCGACCCCCGCGGGTAACTCTTGACGCATAGTGAGACGATCGTCACGCAGTGTGAAGGCCGGGACCAGCGGAGGTGGACACGTGGGAAGAGTCGGAGCCTGGCGGCGGGTCCGCGCGGTGATCGCGCTGGTCTGCCTGGCGATCGGGGTGGTGGCGGTGATGCCCTCGGCCGCGTCGGCGTCCACCGGCGGGACGGGTGAGGCCACGGGCGTCGAGCTCGACGTCGGGGCCCTGACGATCGAGGACGTGCCGATCCTTCCCGGCCTCACCGCCACGTTGGCCCAGGCCACCGCCCTGCCTCCGGACGAGAACGGCAACAGCGCCTACGTCGACACCGTCACGATCGGTGCTCCGCCCGTCCTCGACGCCACGGTCATCGGCGCCCAGGTCGTGCGCACCACCGGGGGCCTCACCGCCAGCTCGGAGATCACCGACCTCTCGGTCGACCTCCTCGGCGTCGAGGACCTGGTCGCCGCGGAGGTCATCACCTCGTTGGCGGTCTGCCCGATCGACGGGGTCGGCACACCGTCGGCCGACGCCACGGTGACCGGACTGACCATCGCCGGCAGCGCAGCGAGCGTCGGTGCGACCGACGTGCCCGTCGACGTCGACCTCGGTGTGGGGGGCGTCGTCGAGTCCGGCCTCTACGTGAGCATCACCCAGGTCGTGAGCGAGGGTGTCACCGGAGCCGACGCCACCGCCGTGCGGGTCACCGTCGACCTCGTGGTCGACTTCCTCGTGCTCCCCGACATCGACCTGACGCTGCTGGAGCTGGACCTGGCCCAGAGCTCGTGCACGGTGCCCCTCGGCATCGCCCCGACCGCCGCCAGCCTGGCACCCACCTCGGGTCCGGAGGGCACCGTCGTGGCCATCACCGGCACCGGCTTCATCCCCGGGGCGACCACCGTGGACATCGCCGGCGAGACCGTGCCCGCGGACGCGGTGACCGTCTCCGACGTCGGAACCACCGCCTCGTTCACCGTGCCGGCCGACGCCCCGGTCGGACCCACCACGGTCGTCGCCACCACCCCTGCCGGGTCCACTGGCCCCCTCGTCTTCGAGGTGACGCCCCCGCCGCCCACCGCCCTCTCGCTCACGCCCGACGAGGGGCCCAGCGGGGTGACGGTCACCGTCCTCGGCTCGGACTTCGTCCCGTCGGCCACCACGGTCGGCTTCGGTGCGCTCACCATCGCCGCTCCCGACGTCACCGTCGCACCCGACGGCGCGTCGTTGACCTTCCTGGTGCCGGACGGCGCGCCCCTCGGCCCCACCGCCGTGCACGTGGCCACCCCGGCCGGGACCAGCGGTGACCTGTCGTTCACCGTGACCGAGATGCCCGCCGTGCCGACCGTCACCGGCCTGGACCCCGACGAGGGACCGGTCGGGACCGTGGTCGAGGTGACCGGCACCGACCTGGTGCCGGGCGGGACGTCGGTCGACGTGGGCGGCACCGTGGTGCCCGCCACCGAGGTGGCGGTGTCACCCGACGGCACGACGGCCACCTTCATCGTGCCCGACGGCCTCCCGCTGGGCCCGGCGAGCGTCTCGGTCACCACCCCGGCGGGCACCGCTGACGCCCCGGCGTTCCTCGTGACCGCCGGGGTTGCGCCCACCGCCACCGGCATCACCCCGGCGGAAGGACCGGCCGGCACGGTCGTCACCCTGATCGGGACGGGCTTCGTCCCCGGTGCCACCACCGTGCAGTTCGGCACCCACGCCATCGCCGCCGCGCTGGTCACCGTCGGGGCGGACGGCACCACCGCCACCTTCACGGTGCCGGCAGGAGCGCCGGTGGGCCAGACGAGCGTGACCGCCACGACGCCGGACGGCACCTCGTCGCCGCAGACCTTCACGGTCACCGCCCCGGCGCCGGCCCCGCCGGTTCGCGGCGGCGGCACCCTTCCCTACACAGGTGGTGGGCTCCCGCTGGCCCTGGCCGGCGCCGGCCTCCTGGTGGTCGGCGCCGTCGCCCTCGGGTTCGGGCGGGTCGCACGAGCCCGGAGGCAGATGGCCTGACGGCTGGCCGCAGGCGCCGGTCCGGGGTGGTCCTCGACCCCGGACCGGCGCCGGCCACCGAGAGGAGGCGGCGTGAGGCAGCGACGGCGGGAAGCGAGTGGGGGTCCCCGGCGCGTCCGGCCCGGGGCCTGGGCGTGGGCGATCCTCGTCGTCGGCACGACGCTGTCGGCCCTCGCCGGAGCCCAGTGGGACCGGGTCGTGACCCAGCGCGAGGAGCAGGCCCTCGAGGCGGTGGCCGACAACGTGCGGGCCGCGGTCGGCACCGCGATCCAACGCCAGGACGACCTGCTGGCGTCGGTGCAGGGGATGGTCGACGCCCACCCCGACCTCACGAACCTCGAGTTCCGCCGGTGGTACGAGAGCGCGGAGGTGGCGGAACGCTTCCCGTCGGGCTACGGCGTGGGGTTCGTCGAACGGGTGCCCGTCGTGGAGCTGCCGGCGTTCGCCGAGCGCCTGGAGGCCGACCCCGCCCGGCCGCTGGCCGAGGGTGAGCGCTTCGAGGTCTTCCCCGAGCCGGCGGCGGCCGAGGTCTGCCTCCAGCGGTTGACGGTGTGGCGAGGTGGGGAGGTGCGGGGCCTCACGGTGTCGCCCGGGTTCGACCTCTGCGCCCGCGAGATCCCCGGGGCCGGCACGTCGCTGGTGCCCGACGTGCTCGACCGGGCCACCACCACCGGCCGCGCCGCGCTCGTCCCACCCGACCAGTTCGTCGACGGCGTGCTCGCCTTCTTCGCGCCGGTCTACCGCGGGGGCGTGACCCCGACCTCGGTGGAGGAGCGCCGGGCGCAGGTCCGCGGTTGGGTCGGTGCCACCTTCTCGTCCGACCTGTTGCTCGCCGGCGCCGGAGCCGAGGGGTCGGCGCTGGTGGAGGTGCTGTACCGGTTCCCCACCGGCTGGGACGGGATCGTCTCCGGCGGCGGGCTCGGTTCCGGCCGGGCGGCCGAGACCACCGTGCCCGTCACCGACGGAGGAGAGTGGGAGGTCCGGGTGGCCAGCACCGTGGCGACCTCGAGCCTGGAACCCTGGGTGCAGGGCGTGCTGGTCGCCCTCACCGGGATGGTGATCAGCGGCCTCATGTTCGCCGTCGTGCGGTTGCTCGCCGGCTCCCGCCGGCGAGCGCTCGACCTGGCCGAGGCGTCCACCGCCGAGCTCCACCACCTCGCCCTCCACGACGGGCTGACCGGGCTGGCGAACCGACGCCTCCTGTTCGAGCATGCCGACGCCATGCTCGGCCGGGAAGAGGGCGGCCCCACCGCGGTCGCCGCCCTCTTCCTCGACCTCGACGACTTCAAGGCCGTGAACGACACGTTCGGCCACGCGGGCGGCGACGACTTCCTGCGGGCGGTCGGCGCCCGCCTGGAGGGCTCGGTGCGGTCGAGCGACGTGGTCGGGCGCATCGGTGGTGACGAGTTCGTGGTCCTCGTGCCGTCGCCCGACGAGGTCGGCGGTGTCGCCCAGGTGGCCGACCACCTCCTGGACGTGCTGCACGAGCCGATCGTCGTGGAAGGGATCGCCCTACCCGTCTCGGTGAGCCTCGGCGTCGCCTGCGGCTCCCGGATCTCGGCCGCCGAGCTCCTTCGCCGCGCCGACCTCGCCATGTACCGGGCCAAGGCCGACGGCAAGGGCCGCGTCGTGCACTACGAGCCGAGCATGCTCGACGAGCTGAAGGAGCGGGTGCAGGTCGACTGGGACCTCCACCGCGCCCTCGAGCGCGACGAGCTGCGGCTGCGGTACCAGCCCTGCATCGACCTGGCGACCGGACGGGTGGTCGGCCTCGAGGCGCTGGTGCGGTGGTCGCACCCGACGCGCGGCCTGGTCGGTCCCGACCAGTTCATCCCGTCGGCGGAGCGCACCGGGCTCATCGTCCCCGTCGGGCGATGGGTGCTGCAGACCGCCTGCCGCGAGGCGGCCCGGCTCCACCGGGACGGGTTCGAGGTGCGGATGGCGGTGAACCTCTCCGCCCGACAGCTCGAGGAGGAGTCCGTCGTCGATGACGTCGAGCGGACGCTCGCAGCGACCGGCCTCGAGCCGTGCCACCTGGTGCTGGAGATCACCGAGACCTCGTTGATGCGAGACGTCCGCACCTCCGAGGCCCGCCTGCGCGCGCTGACCGACCTGGGGGTGCGCCTCTCCGTCGACGACTTCGGCACCGGCTACTCGTCGATGGCCTACCTCCAGCGCTTCCCCGTCGACCAGCTGAAGATCGACCGGAGCTTCATCGCGGACCTCCCCGGGTCGGAGCAGGCCGCCGCCCTCGTCCGCACGCTTCTCCAGCTGGCCCGGGCGCTCGACCTGGAGACCGTCGCCGAGGGCATCGAGCGGGTCGACCAGTGGCACCACCTCGTCGAGCTGGGCTGTGACAGCGGCCAGGGCTACCTGTTCGCGCCGCCGCTCGACGCCACATCCCTGCGATCCCACCTCGCGCGGCCGAACCTCCTGCCGCGCCAGGTGGACGAGGGGCTGCGCACCCCGAGGTGAGCCCTCGACGCTCCCCGGCGTCCGGGAGGGCGGCCGGTACACTCCGGGCGCTGGCGTCGAGGTCAGGCGCTCCCGACCGAGGTGAGGCACTGGGGATGGACGCGGCGTCGAGGGGCGAGGGCGAGCCTCGGGCGGAGACCTACGAGGCGCTCGCCCGTGCCCTCGAGGAGGAGCGCCGCGAGCGACGGCACCTGCTGGCCCTCGACCGGCTCACCGACGTGGTGCTCGGCGCCTCCGACGCCCGGCGCCTGCTCGCCGCCGCCGCCCAGGCCCTCGTGCCGGCCTTCGCCGACTGGTGCACGGTCCACTACGTGCCCGGCGAGGGGGAGGCCCGCCAGATCGCCGTGGCGGCGGGCGATCCGGCCGCGGCACCGTGGGGCGAGCAGCTCCTCGCCTGCCTGAAGCTCCGCCCCGCCGGCGAGCCGGCGGTGTCACGGGTGATGGCGGCGGCCCGCTCCGAGCTGGTCGACCCGGTCGACGGGCCCACCATGGCGAAGGTCCTCAGCCGCTGGGTCGTCGACGTCGAGGGTGTGCTGGAAGCCGTCGACCGCCTCGGTGTGGCGAGCGTGCTCAGCGTGCCCCTGCTCACCCGCCGCGGGGTGCGAGGCGCCCTGTGGATGGTCGACGCCACCCCGGCGCGGCGCTTCGACCCCGACACCATCGCCACCCTCGAGCTGGCCGCCAGCCGGATCTCCGAGGGCCTCGACAACGTGCTCACGGCCGAGCAGCACCGGCACATCTCGGCGACCCTGCAACGTGCCCTCCTCCCTCCCGTGCTCCCCGAGGTCGACGGCGTCGAGGTCGCGGTGCGCTACTGGCCGGCGGGTCTGGCGGTCGAGGCCGGCGGTGACTTCTACGACCTGTTCGCCCTCGACGAGCGCTCGTGGGCGGTGCTCATCGGCGACGTGTGCGGCACCGGCCCCGACGCCGCCGCCCTCACCGGCATCGCCCGCCACACGGTGCGGGCCGCGGTCCGGCACGGGCAGGATCACCGCTCCGTCCTGGAGTGGCTGAACGAGGCGGTGCTCACCTCCAACCGCGATCGCTTCTGCACCGCGGTGTACGGCACCCTCGAGTGCGACGCGGACGCCGGCTGGTCGCTCACCACCTGCTCCGCCGGGCACCCGCTCCCGATCCTGGTGCGGCCGGGGGAGCCCGCTCGCCCGCTGGGCCGGCCCGGCACGCTCGTCGGCGCGTTCGAGCGCATCGACCTCACCGTCGAGCGAACGCCGCTGCGCCCGGGCGACCTCGTGGTGCTCTACACCGACGGCGTCACCGACCTGCCCCCGCCCGCCCTGCGGACGGCCGACGACCTCGTCGAGTTGCTGAGCGGGCTCGCCGAGGGGCTCGGGGTGGAGGAGGTTGCCGAGGAGATCGGTCGTTGGACGGCGGAACGGATCCCGCCCAGCGACCGGGGTGACGACGTCGCCCTCGTCGTGCTGCGGGTCGGCTGAGCCGGCGACGACCCGATCCCAGCTCTTTTGGCGGGCCGAGGACGCGGCCGCCCGGCGGGGCATGGACCGCCGCCGCTTCCTCCAGACCAGCGCGGGCATGGCGCTCATGCTCGGCGTGGTGAACGCGGCCGCCTGCTCCAGCGACGCCCCGACGGCAGGGCCGGGCACCACCGGCGACACGGGCAGCACCGCCCCGGGCGGGACCTTCGCCGTGCCCGACACCATCGACGAGATCGAGTGCGCCGCCGCCCTGTCCGGTGACGAGCTCATCATCGACGTCCACACGCACCACGTGATGCCCGACGGGCCGTGGCGCCGGAGCGTGCCGTCGATCGAGGCGATGATCGAGAACCTGGTGCCCGCCAGCTGCACCGAGGCCGACCCGCTCGTGTGCCTCGACCGCCAGGCATACGTCCAGGACCTGTTCCTCGGCAGCGACACGACGGTCGCCCTGCTGAGCGACGTCCCCAGCTCGGGGCGGGCCGACGACTCGCCCGTGCCGTTCGAGGACCAGGTCGGCACCCACGACTTCGTCGCCACGCTGGCCGGCGAGGGCGAGCCCCGCCTGTTCGTGCAGAGCATCGTGGCCCCGAACTTCTTCTCCGGCGCCGAGCAGCTCGAGCGCATGGAGCAGCAGGCCGCCACCGGCACCGTCGCCAGCTTCAAGGCGTACACCGCATGGGGCCCCGACGGGCGGGGCTACCGGCTCGACGACCCGGTGCTGGGGCTGCCGGTGATCGAGAAGGCGCGCCAGCTCGGCGTGACGGTGATCGCCGCCCACAAGGGCCTCCCGATCCAGGGCTTCGACCAACGCTTCAACGACCCCGACGACGTCGTGGCCGCGGCCGCGCTGTTCCCCGACGTCCAGTTCGTCGTCTACCACGCGGGGTTCGAGCGGGAGACGACCGAGGGGCCATGGGACCCGACCCGCGCGTCCCGTGGCACCAACGCGCTGCTCCTGGCCATGGACGCCCACGCCATGCCGCCGAGCTCGAACGTGTGGTGCGAGCTGGGCACCACGTGGCGGGAGGTGATGAGCGCCCCGACCGAGGCGGCCCACGTGCTCGGCAAGCTCCTCACCCGCATGGATCCCGACAGGGTCATGTGGGGCACCGACGGCATCTGGTTGGGTTCGCCGCAGCCGCAGATCATGGCGTTCCGGGCCTTCCAGATCGCTCCCGAGGTGCAGGAGCGGTTCGGCTACCCGGAGCTCACGCCGGCCCTCAAGGCGCAGGTGTTCGGCCTCAACGCCGCCGCCCTCCTCGGCCTCGATCCCGAGGCGACCCGGTGCGGCCTCGCCGGCTCCGGGCTCACCCTGGCCCGGGCCGAGCACGACGAGCAGCACCGGGCGGGTGTCGTCACCGAGCCGTGGACGGCTCGGGCACCGATCACCCGCCGCCAGATGCTGGGCTGGCTCGGGCGGGGCGCGGGGAGCCTCGCCCCGTTCTGAGCGCGCCGGGGAACCCGCCACCGTCCGGTCGCTGCCGGTACGGTCCTGCGCCATGGCGCCCGTCGTGATGCCCGCGCTGCTCCGCCTCGACGCGACCCGTCCCCTCGCCGGGACGCGGCGCGCGACGAGGCCGACCGGGGCGGTGGCCTGATGGGGCGCGTCGCCATCGTCACCGGTGGGGCCAGCGGCATGGGGGCCGCCACCGTCGGGCGGCTGCGGGCCCAGGGGGTCGAGGTCGCCGTCTTCGACGTGCAGGGCGAGCACCCCGTCGACGTGTCCGACCGGGCGGCGGTGGAGGCGGCCGTGGCCGACGTGCGCGCCACCTCGGGGCCCGTGGACATCGTCGTGAACTGCGCGGGCGTCGGGGTGGGCGGCCTGGTCGAGGGCGACGCCTACGTGGAGGACTGGGAGCGCGCGCTTGCCGTGAACCTCAACGGCGCCATGTACGTCGTGCGCGCCTGCATCGGGGACCTCACCGCCAGCGGCCACGGCCGCATCGTCAACGTCGCCTCCACCGAGGCCCTCTCCGCCCAGCGGTTCACCGGGGCGTACTCGGTGTCCAAGCACGCCCTGCTCGGCTTCACCCGCTCCATCGCCGTCGACTACGCCCGCACCGGGCTCACCTCGAACTGCGTGTGCCCGGGCGCCACCGACACGCCGATGGTGGCGGGCATCCCCACGGAACGCCGTGCCGAGTTCATCCGGCGGAACGTCCCCGTCGGACGGTGGGGCACCCCCGACGAGGTCGCGTACGTGATCGTGATGCTCACCGCGGTGGAGGCGTCGTTCGTCAACGGCGCGGTGATCGCCGTCGACGGCGGCATGACGGCCAAGGGCCCGTGACGGCCCGGGTCCCACGGCACCGGGCCCTGGCCGAGGAGCTGCTCACCGCCATCGCCGACGGCACCTATCCCGTCGGCAGCCGGTTGCCGACCGAGGAGGAGCTGGCGGCCACCCACGGCATGGCCCGCGAGACCGTGCGGCGGGCCCTCTCCCGGCTCCAGCAGCTCGGCCTCATCGACCGGCGGCCCGGCGCCGGCACCACCGTCGTCGCCCGGCGCCCGATCGACGCCTACCAGCCCGTGGCCCGCAGCGCCTCCGACGTGGTGGCGTTCTCGGAGCGCACCCGGCTGCTGCACCCGGTCACCCGCGACGTCGTCGCCGACCGGGTGCTGGCCCGCCGTCTGGGCACGCGGACCGGCACCGCCTGGCACCTCCTGGAGGGGGCCCGCGTGCTGCGAGGCTCCCGCGACCGTCCGCTGTGCTGGAGCGAGCACTACCTCCGGGGCGACCTGCCGGCGGAGTCCCTCCGGGTCCCCTCGGTGCCCGATCCCTCCTACGTGGAGGACTACCGGGTCGAGCAGACCGTGACCGCCGAGCTGCTCTCGCCGGCCCTCGCCGAGGCGCTCGATGCCGAGCCCGGCGGTCCGGCCTTGGTGATCACCCGCCGGGTGCGCGACCGCGACGGGCGGCTCCACAACGTGGGCATCCACACCCATCCGGCCGATCGGTTCGAGATCACCACGGTCATCGGGCCCGACGACGCCCGTTGAGCGCTACGGCACCAGCGCCACCTTGCCCGCCACCCGGCGCTCGGCGAGGTCGCGCAGGGCCCGTCCGGCGTCCTCCAGCGGGTAGGTGGTCGGCTCCACCGGCCGGAGGCGCCCTTCGGCGATGAGGGCCAGGACCTCGTCGACCATCCGCTGGTCCTCGTCCGGGTGCCGCGTCGCCCACCCGCCCCACTCCACGCCCACGACCCGCCGGTTGCGCAGGAGGATCTGGTTGGCCGGCAGCTGGGGGATGCCGGCCACGAACCCGACGACGAGGTGGGTGCCCTCGTCGCCGAGGGCCCGGAGGCACTCGGTGCCGAGGTCGCCTCCGACGGGGTCGTAGAGCAGGTCGACGCCACGGTCGGAGAGCTCGCGGGCCCGGGCCTTCACGTCCTCGGTGGAGGAGTCGATGACCGCCGCGGCGCCGGCCGCGCGGGCCAGCGCCCGCTTCTCGGGGCTGGACGCGGCGGCGTAGACCTCGAGGCCCAGGGCGCTGCCGATGTCGACGGCGGCGAGGCCGACCCCGCTGCCCGCGCCCAGCACCAGCAGGCGCTGGCCGGGGGACGTGGTGGTGCGGCGGGTGAGGGCGAACCACCCGGTGAGGTAGCTCTGCATGAACGTGGCGGCCTGGCCGTCGGTGAGGTCCTCGGGCAGGGCGACGCACCTCTCCGCGGGCACCACGGCCTCGCTGACGTACCCGCCGATGCCCACGTTGACGAAGACCCGCTGGCCGAGGGCCACGCCATCGACGCCGGGGCCGACCTCGGTGACGCGACCCACGATCTCCATGCCGGGCGTGAACGGCGCCGGGATCTTCACCTGGTAGAGGCCCTGCACCATGAGGCCCTCGACGTAGTTGACGCCGCAGGCCGAGACCGCGACGCGGACCTGGCCCTGGGCCACCGGGCCGAGCACACGCTCCTCCACGACGAGGTCCTCGACCGGCCCCCATTGCTGGCACACCACCGCTCGCATGGGCGGCAGCGTAGGCCCGGGCCTCGCCGGTCAAGGGATGACCCCGTGCGTCCGGTGGACACGGCGTGCGCGGCGGGCACGGGGGCCGGGCGATCCTGGCAACATGCGTCGGAGCGCGCACGACCGGTGCGCCCGCACAGGGGGAAGACATGACCGACTGGGTCCTCATCGACGAGCCCGCGCCGCACGTCCGGCGGATCACCATGAACCGCCCGGAGAAGCGCAACGCCCTCAACCATCCGCTGCGCGGCGCCATCCTCGAGGCCCTCTACGAGGGGGACAAGGACGAAAACGTCCACGTGCAGATCATCCGGGGGGCCGGACCGTCGTTCTCCGCCGGCTACGAGCTGGGCGACGGCAACGACGGCTACGAGTACCCCTTCTACACGCCGGGCGGCGACGGGCAGTGGCCCCGCCACGTCACCGAGGGGTGGATGGGCATCTGGGACCTGGCCAAGCCGGTGATCGCACAGGTCCACGGCTACTGCCTCGCCGGAGGGAGCGAGCTGGCCACCGGCTGCGACCTCGTCACCATCGCCGAGGACGCCCAGATGGGCTACCCGGCGGTGCGCTTCGGCGTGCCGGACATGCACTTCCACGCCTGGTTCCTGGGCATGCGCCGAGCGATGGACATGATGGTCACCGGTGACTCGATCAGCGGCGTGGAGGCGGTGGCCGAGGGTTGGGCCAACAAGTGCTTCCCGGCCGACCAGCTCGACGAGGAGACGGTCAAGTACGCCTCGCGCATCGCCGCGCTCCCGCCCGAGGTGGTGCAGCTCAACAAGCGGGTCGTGCACCGCCAGATGGACTACATGGGCATGCGCAGCGGCATCCGGGCCGGCACCGAGCTGTGCGCCATCGGCACCCACACCAAGGCCATGGCCGAGTTCACCGCCAAGGCCCGCGAGAAGGGCCTCACCAAGGCCCTCGACGAGCGCGACGCCCAGTTCGGCGACTACCGCACCACCTGACCCGTCTCCCCTCCTCGGTCCCCGCGACTCCGTTCTGGCATGCGTTGTGCACCCGTAGGGGTGCACAACGCATGCCAGAACGGGCACGGGGAGCGCCGCTCGGGCGGTTCGGGCGACTGGGGCGGTTCGGGCGACGGGGCGGCGGGCGGGTTCGGTGGGGAGGGGCCGGGCGTGGGAGCATCGGGAGATGGTTGACACTGCGAAGGACCTGGGTCGGGACCTGACGGGCAAGGTGGCGCTCGTCGTGGGTGCGGGGCCGGGCGTGGGCCGGGCCAGCGCCGTCGCCTTCGCCCGGGACGGTGCCGACGTCGTGGTGTCGGCCCGCCGGGCCGAGCCCCTCGCCGAGCTGGCTGCGGAGGTGGCGGCCGAGACCGGCCGGCGGGTCGAGCCGGTCGTGGCCGACCTCTCCGACCTCGACTCGCTCGCCGCCCTCGTCGACCGGTCGGTCGAGCTCATGGGCGGCATCGACGCCCTGGTCACGGTGGCCACCGCCGGCGGGGGCCAGATCCCGATCGACGAGGCCGACTGGGACATGTGGCGCCACGCCTTCCAGGTCAACGTCATCGGCACCATGGAGGTGAGCCGCCTCGCGGCCCGCTCGATGGTGACCCGCGGGGGCGGCTCGATCGTGCACATCAGCACGTTCGGCACCCATTCGATGCCGGCCCGCCAGGCCGCCTACACCTCCACCAAGCAGGCGGCCATGACCGCCTCACGCACCATGGCCAAGGAGCTCGGCCCCCAGAACGTGCGGGTGAACGTGGTGACCCCCGGCTACATCACCGGCGAGCCGCTCGACCACCTGTTCCAGGGCGTGGCCGAGCGCACCGGCGAGACAGTCGAGCAGGTCTCGGCCCGCATGGCCAAGACCGCCGCCCTGCGCCGCCACGTGAGCCCGGAGGACATCGCCGAGGCGGTGCTGTTCCTGTGCTCGGAGCGGGGACGGGGCGTGACCGGCGTGGAGATCCCGGTCACCGCCGGCCAGCACCCGCTCTGACGCCACCGGACGAACGGCGGGCCCTGCCGTCCGGCGCGGGCGCGGCGGCCGCCGGCTCGCGCAGGTCGATCTGATCGAGGGCGGAGAGCACCTGCTCGTGCAGGTCGAGCGACGGGTCGCGCCGGCAGCGGCGGGTGGCCCACTTGAGGGCGGCCCCGAGCACGGCACCGACCAGCTCGGGGTCGACCGTGTCGCACGCGCCCTCCCGGCGCTCGAGGCCGCTGCTCACCCCGGCCTCCCACGCCCGCAGGGCGCGGCCCGAGCGGCCCCGGAGGTTCGGTGACCCCATGAAGATCGACACCATCCGGCGGTGGTCGCCGTCCGGCACGTACGGGTGGGCCCCCGCGAACGTGGCGTAGGCGCGCCGGGCTGCGTCGAAGGCGTTGAGCTCGGGCGGCTGGGCGGCGATGAGGTCGCTGAGGGTGGTGATCGGCTCGGCCCAATGGGCGAACACCACCTGCTCCTTGGTGGGGAAGTACCGGAAGAACGTGCGCAGCGACACGTCCGCCCGGTCGGCGATCTGCTCCGCGGTGGTCTGGTCGAAGCCCTGCGTCTCGAACAGCTCGAGCGCGGCGCGCTCGATCGCCGTCCTCGTGCGCTCCTTGTTCCGCTCCCGCCGGCTCGGCTCGTTGTGCACGTCAGCCCCCACGGAGGGAGCATAGCCGGCCGGTGACAGGGTGTGTCATGTGACACCCGATGCTTTATGACATCTAAAGCCAAGTGGCACGAATTGCCGCTTTCCCGGTCGGTGCGCCATGCTCTCGCGCCACACGTGTCGGGAGGGTGCGGAGCGCGCACCCCGGGGACCGTTCTCGTCATCCGGACCGCGCCGCCCGCGGCGACGGTCCACGACGTGGAGGCCCCGTCCGCTCGACCGTGCCCGCCCGAAGGGGGAGTGGATGAGAAGGTCGAAGTCGCTGAGGTGGCTGGTCGCCCTGGTGGCCGCCGCACTGTTCCTGGGAGCCTGCGCGTCGAGCAGCGACAGCGGTTCCGGATCGGAAGGCGGTGAGGGCGAGGACAACATCCAGCCCATCGTCGCCGGGTGGGCCAACCCGGTCGACCCGACGCCGACCACTGGCGGCACGCTGAACGTGACCCTGCCGAGCCCGCCCTCGGGCCTCGACCCGAACTCGGGCACCCTCGGCCTCGCCACCCAGGGCCCGATCTTCACCGCCATCTTCGACTCGCTGCTGCAGTACGACAACGAGACCGGCGAGATCTCCGGCCGTCTGGCCGAGGGCATCACCAGCAACGCCGACTTCACCGAGTGGACCCTGAAGCTCCGCCCGGACGTGAAGTTCAGCGACGGCACGCCGCTCAACGCCGAGGCCGTGAAGTTCTCGATCGAGCGGATCAAGGGCGCCCGGAACGCTGCTGCCAGCTACCCCGCCTACTTCTCGTCGATCGAGACCCCCGACGAGACCACCGTCGTGCTGAAGCTCGACGAGCCGCTGAACAACGTCGACGCCCTCTTCACCACCGAGCTCGGCTACGTCGTGTCGCCGACCGCTGCCGAGGCCGCCGGCGACGAGTTCTCCCGGAACCCGGTTGGTGCCGGCCCGTTCAAGGTCCAGAGCTTCAACCCGGACTCCGAGCTGGTGCTCGTGAAGAACGAGAACTTCGCGCTCGGTGACGTGGCGCTGGACGAGATCCGCATGACGTGGAGCTCCGACCAGGGCGCCAACCTCGACAAGGTCACCACCGGCCAGTCGGACATGGCGTTCTTCAGCAGCATCCCGCTGATCGCCCGTGCGGTCGACGCCGGCCTGCCGGTGTACTCGGCTCCCGTCGCCGGTGCCGGCTTCGCCATCAACAGCGCCGAGGGCCGCCCGTTCCCGGGCAACGACCCGCGGATCCACCAGGCCCTCTCGATGGCCGCCAACCCCGAGCTTCTGAACGAGCGGGCCAACGACGGCCGCGGCGTGGCCGGCCGTTGGCTGTTCGCCCCCGGCTCCCGCTTCTACGTCGACACCCCGTACTCGATCGGTGACGTCGACAAGGCCAAGGAGCTCGTCGAGGCCGTGAAGGCCGAGACCGGCTGGGACGGCAGCATCACCATGGTGACCCCGCCGCCGGAAGACCAGGCCCTCGCCTACCAGGCGCAGCTGAACGCCGTCGGCTTCAACGTCACCGTCGACCCGGTGGCCAGCTTCACCCAGCTCGTCGAGCGGGTGCTGCTCAAGCGGGACTTCGACCTGTCGATCTGGACCCTGAGCACCTACGAGACGAACATCTACCAGGTCCTCAGCCGGAGCCTCATGAGCTCCTCGCCCAACAACTACGCCAGCTTCAGCAACGCCGAGTTCGACGCGCTGCTCAAGGAGCTGCGGGCGGCCCCGAACGACGACGCCACCCTGGAGATCCTCAACCGGATCGCCAAGCTGTGGCAGACCACGCAGCCGTTCTTCCTCGCTGCCCAGCAGGGGAACAGCGCGGTGATGCGTGAGAACGTCGCCGGTCTCATCGAGACCTCCAACGGCGTCTTCTTCTGGAACGAGGTCTTCAAGGCGTGAACGTGACCGCGCAGGAGCCCGCCGACGCCAGCGTCGGCGCGGCTCCTGCCAGGCGTCGGCGGCGACGGGGCCGGTACGGCCTCGTCGCCCGACGTCTGGGTGAGCTCGTGGTGGTGCTGGTCCTGGTCACCTTCGCCACGGCGATGATCATCGAGCTGCTGCCCGGCAACGCAGCAGTGACCATCCTCGGCGATTCGCAGCCTCCTGAGGCCTACGCCGAGCTCGAACGGGAGCTGGGCCTCGACCAGAACCTGTTCGTCCGGTACGGCCAGTGGCTGGGCGACGCCGTCCAGGGTGACCTGGGTCGATCGATCATCCCGCCGGGTGGTGAGGTGATGGACCGCATCAGCTCGGCCCTGCCGGTGAGCGTGCAGCTCGCGGTGATGGGCCTGGTGATCGCGCTCGGGGTGTCGGTGCCGCTGGCCCTGTGGTCGGCGTGGCGTCCCGGCGGCCGGGTCGACCGCATCATCACGACGCTCACCTTCGGTCTGGTGTCGTTGCCCAGCTTCGTGGCGGGCATGGTGCTCATCCTGCTCTTCGTGCGGGTGTGGCCGATCTTCCCCCGGGCCGAATGGGTCCGGTTGAGCGACGGCCTGGGCGACAACCTCATGCACGCCTTCCTGCCCGCCCTCGTCGTCGCCCTCGGCGAGATCCCGGTGTTCCTCCGGGTCCTGCGTGGCGACCTGGTGGAGACCCTCCAGCAGGACTTCGTCACCGCCGCCCGGGCGCGGGGCATGGCGCCGGCCCGGGTGCTGGTGTCCGAGGCGCTGCGCCCGTCCTCGCTCTCGCTGGTCACGGTGGCCGGCGTCAGCCTGGGCCGGCTCATCGGCTCGACGGTCATCGCCGAGACCCTGTTCGGCCTCCCCGGCATCGGCTCGCTGATCGTCTCGTCGGCCCTCTCCAAGGACCTCGCCCTCCTCCAGGGCGCGGTCGTGACCGTGGCGGTCATCTACGTACTGGTGAACGCCGCCGTCGACCTGTCCTACTCCCGTCTCGACCCGAGGTTGCGCCGTGCCTCCGCATAGCGACGACGACGCCCAGGGCCTGCGCAGCGCCGCCACCAGTGCGCCGGAGCCGGGCTCGCGCAACGAGGAGCTCCTCCTCCGGGCGCGCGACTCGGCTGCGCCGCTCGAGGAGGCCGAGGCCCTCCTCGGGGAGCCGGTGCTCCCCGAGGGCCCTCGGGCCCACCGGTCGCCCCGCTCGCGCGGGCTGGGCATCGCCGTCGGGCTGGGCCTGGCCCTGGCCGGGGGCGTGCTCGTGCTCCTCGGCACGTCGGTGCTGCGCAAGGAGCTGGTGATGGCGGGCCGGGTCGGCCTGTCGCTCCTCGGCGTGGTGGTCGCCTACCTCGGCATCGCCCGGGTCGTGCGGGCCATCTGGGGGCCCCGCACCGACGTCGCCTACTACATGGCGCTGGTCTGGATCATCGTGCTCGTGCTGGCCGCGCTCCTGGCCCCCGTGCTGCCCATCGGTGAGGCCGAGAACTCCTCGCTCACCCTCACCGAGCCCATCAACGCCCGCCCCGAGCTGTGGAGCGACCACCCGCTCGGCACCAACCGGCTGGGCCTCGACCTGCTGGCTCGCGTGCTCTACGGCGCCCGCACCTCGCTGGTGGTGGCCCTGGTCGCCACCCTGATCGGCATGGTGCTGGGCGGCACCTTCGGTCTGATCTCGGGCTACCTGCGCGGGTGGACCGACTCGCTGGTCGGCATCGTCACCAACGTCCTCCTCGCCTTCCCGCCCCTGGTCCTCCTGCTGGCCCTCGCCGCGGTGCTGCCCCGCACGGCCCGCAACCAGGCCCTCACCCTGTCGATCCTGGTGATCCCGGTGAACGTGCGGCTGGCCCGGGCGTCGACCCTGGCGTTCTCCCAGCGGGAGTTCGTCCTGGCGGCCAAGGCCATCGGTGCCAAGCGGCGCCGCATCATGGTGAGCGAGCTGCTCCCGAACGTGCTGGTCCCGCTGCTCAGCTACGCGTTCATCGTGCTCGCCGTGCTGATCGTGGCCGAGGCCTCGCTCAGCTTCCTGGGGCTGGGCATCCCGCAGCCGGCTCCGACCTGGGGGAACATGATCGCCGAGGGCCGCAACGGGGTGTTCGAGCAGTACCCGCACCTCGTGTTCGTCCCCGCCACGGCGCTCTTCCTCACCGTGCTGTCGTTCAACCTCGTGGGCGAGCGCCTGCGCCTGCGGTTCACCTCGGGCAAGCAGGTGGAGGTGTGAGCGCCGTGTCCCCTGCGACCGAGGGCGACGTGCTCCTCCAGGTCGACGACCTGCGCACGACCTTCCACACCGCGGGCGGCGACGTCGCCGCGGTGTCCGGCGTCTCGCTCACCGTCCGCCGGGGCCAGACCGTCGGCATCGTCGGCGAGTCCGGTTCCGGCAAGTCGGTGTTCGTCCGGTCGGTCATGGGCCTCACCGGCCTGACCCCCACCGCCGAGGTCACCGGCCGGGTGATGTTCGACGGGCGGGAGCTCTCCGGGCTCCGCCCCAAGGAGCTGCGCAGCGTGTGGGGTCCGGAGATCGGGATGATCTTCCAGGACCCGATGACCTCGCTCAACCCGGTGAAGAAGATCGGCGCCCACTTCGCCCAGCCCCTGCGCCAGCACCTCGGGCTGAGCCGGAAGGACGCGCGCACCCGGGCCGCCGAGCTGCTGGCGGAGGTGGGGATCCCCGAACCGGTGCGCCGGCTCGACCAGTACCCCCACGAGCTCTCCGGCGGCATGCGCCAGCGGGTGTGCATCGCCCTCGCGCTGGCGTGCCGGCCGAAGCTGCTGATCGCCGACGAGCCCACCACCGCGCTCGACGTGACCGTGCAGCGCCAGATCCTCGACCTCCTCGCGCAGGTCACCGCCGACACCGGCATGGCCACCATCATCATCACCCACGACCTGGGCGTGGTCGCCCGCCGGGCCGACGACATCGTGGTCATGTACGCCGGACGGGCGGTCGAGACGGCGCCGGTCGGCCCCGTCTTCCGCCGCACCGCCCACCGCTACACCGAAGCCCTCCTCGCCTCGGTGCCGCGGGTGGCGAACCCGCCCCACACCCGCCTGGCCGCCATCCCCGGCACCCCGCCGGACCTGCGGCGGGCCATCCACGGGTGCGCCTTCGCCCCCCGGTGCGCCCACGCCGACGACGCCTGCCGGGGGGAGCGACCCCTCCTGGTGCCGGTCGACGGCGACGAGGGGCACCTCGCCGCGTGCGTGCACCCGGCGACCGACGACGTCCCCGTGGGGACCCCGACCGGAGGAGCGAGCTGATGGCCGGCACCGGAAAGGGCCACCTCCGTCCCGACGAGGCCGTCCTCACCGTCGAGGACCTGGTCGTGGAGTACGAGACCGCGGCAGGCACGGTCCACGCCGTCTCCGGCATCAGCTTCGACCTGCGCGCCGGCGAGACGCTCGGCCTGGTCGGCGAGTCCGGGTGCGGCAAGTCCTCGGCGGGCAAGGCCCTCATGCAGCTGCCGCCTCCGACCTCCGGCACGGTGACCCTCGGCCTGGTCGAGCTCACCGAGCTCGACGAGGAGAAGCTCCGCCTCGCCCGGTCGAAGATGCAGATGATCTTCCAGGACCCGATCTCGTCGCTGAACCCGCGCCGACGGATCAACCAGGTCGTGGCCGAGCCCATCCACGTCTGGGAGGGCAAGCGCCGCCCCGACGAGGCGGAGCGGGTCCGCGAGGCGCTCTCCGCCGTCGGCCTCGACCCCGACGTGGTGTGGGACCGTCGTCCCCACGAGCTCTCCGGCGGCCAGTGCCAGCGCGTCTGCATCGCCCGCACGATCGTGATGGAGCCGCAGGTCGTGATCTGCGACGAGCCGGTGTCCGCGCTCGACGTGAGCGTCCAGGCCCAGATCCTCAACCTGCTCGAGGACGCCAAGGAGCGCTACGGGCTGAGCCTGGTGTTCATCGCCCACGACCTGGCCGTGGTGAAGAACATCAGCGACCGGGTGATGGTGATGTACCTCGGCAAGGCGTGCGAGGTGGCCCCCTCCGACGCGCTCTACGAGCGGCCGGCCCACCCCTACACCCGGGTGCTGCTCGCCTCCATCCCCGAACCCGACCCGGACGCGCCGGAGCCGGCCGTGGAGGTCAGCGGCGAGCTGCCGTCACCGCTCAACCCGCCCAGCGGCTGCCGGTTCCGCACCCGCTGCCCGCGCGCCGACGCCCGGTGCGCGGCGGAGGAGCCGGTGCTGGCCGAGGTCGGCCCCGGCCACTGGGTGGCGTGCCACCACCCCTTCGAAGAGCCCCTCCTGGCCGAGGGCTGAGCTCTCAGCGGAAGTCGGCGACCCGCTCGTCGGTGTCGGTGATCGGGTAGGTGGCCTCCGCCTCGTAGGCCAGCCCGGCCACCAGGTCCGAGTCGAGCGCGGCCCGGTAGAGGTCCTTGTACGCGGCCAGGGAGCCCTGGCTGTTGGCGAGGAGCGTCCCGACCAGCTCGTCAACCGCGGCGTCGAGCTCGGCGCGGGGCACCGAGCGCACGGCGAGGCCCCACGCCGCGGCGTCGGACCCGCCGAACGTGCGGGCGGTGTAGCTGAGCTCCCGCGCCCGGGCCACGCCCACCAGGCGGATCAACCGCTGGCTCATCCCCCACGTCGGGCGGAGGCCGAACTTGGCGTGCGTGTCGCCGAACCGGGCCTCGTCGGCGGCCACGACCAGGTCGCAGGCCAGGGCCAGCTCCAGGGCGCCGGTGAAGCAGAAGCCGTTGACCTTGGCGACCACGACCTTCGGCATCGTGGTGAGCAGGTCGATGGCCCGCCGGGCGGGCACGTCGAGGACGTCCCCGACGCTGCCGCCCTCGAGCGAACGGCCACCGAGCGCCTTCAGGTCGACCCCCGAGGAGAAGGCCCGACCCTCACCGGTGAGCACCACCACCCGCACGTCGTCGTCGGCGGCGAGCTGGGCCAGCGCGTCGCCCAGGGCGCCCAGCATGTCCGGGGTCAGGGCGTTGAGCGCCTCGGGTCGGGACAGCGTCACCGTGGCGACGGGCCCGGCGACGGTGGTGAGGACGGTGGAGGTGTCGGTCACCCGCCGATGCTGCCACGAGCCACCGACGGTGGAGCTACTTGGGGATCTCGCTCCAGGGGATGTCCTTGTCGACGCGGACGTCGCCGGGGAGGCCGAGCATCCGCTCGCCGAGGATGTTGCGCATGATCTCGGAGGTGCCGCCCTCGATGGTGTTGGCCCGGGACCGCAGGAACCGGCCGGTGCGGGTGCGCATCGCCGCGGAGCTGCGGGTCATGGGGTAGCCGGGGGTGTGGAGCATGCCCTCGGCGCCGAGGAGGTCGACGATCGCGGAGTTCACGGCCTGGCTGAGCTCGGCGGCGGCCAGCTTGGCCACCGACCCCTCGGGGCCGGGGTTGCCGCCGACGGCGGCGGCCTTGGCCCGGGCGTTGGTGAGCCGGACGACCTCGGCCTGGATCCACAGGTCGGCGACGCGGTCGCGCCACGCCGCCCGGTAGGTGGGGTCGAGCTGGTCGCGACGCTCCTCCCACAGGCTGACGAGGTCGCCGATCACACCCGAGCCCCGGGGCGCGGGGCCACCGGCCAGCGCGACCCGCTCGTTCATGAGGGTGGTGGTGGCGACCCGCCAGCCCTCACCCTCGGCGCCGAGCCGCTGGGAGTCGTGGATGCGGACGTCGGTGAGGAAGACCTCGTTGAACTCGGCCTCGCCGGTCATCTGGTAGAGCGGCCGGACGTCGACTCCGGGGGCCTGCATGTCGAGCACGAAGTAGCTGAGGCCCTTGTGCTTCGGCACGTCGGGATCGGTGCGGGTCAGCAACATGCCGTAGCGCGAGATGTGGGCCAGGGTGGTCCAGACCTTCTGGCCGTTCACGACCCACTCGTCGCCGTCGCGCACCGCCCGGCTCGGGATGCCGGCGACGTCGGAGCCGTGGGTGGGCTCGGAGAACAGCTGGCACCAGACGTCCTCGCCGGTGAAGATCCGCCGCAGGTGCTTCTCCTTCAGGTCCTCGGAGCCGTACGCGAGCAGGGTCGGCGCGCCCATGCCGATGCCGATCGGGTTGATCCGCAGGTCCTCGTAGGTCACGCCGTTGGCCCGCAGGATCTCGTCGACCACGGCCTGCTGGCCCCGGTTGCCGCCGAGGCCGCCGTAGCCCTCGGGGAAGTGGATCATGGCGAGGCCGGCGTCGTACTGGGCGCCCCGGAACCGGAACTGATCGTCGAGGAAGTCCTTGCACTGCTCGACGAGGGCCTCCGTGCGCTCGGCGATCTCCTCATCGGTGGGCATGGCGATCCTCCCCTGGCGACGGCGCCGACCTCCGGCGCCCCGGGCGCACCGTATCGGAGAACGTCGTTACATTTCCTCCCGGTCGGAGGTCCGGTGGCCCCCGGCGTCGTCCTACTCGGCGTAGATCGTCACCCGGTGGAGGATGCGGGCCGCGTCGCCGTAGTCGTTCACCGCGTAGTGCATGGTGCAACGGTTGTCCCAGAGGGCGGCGTCGCCCGGGCTCCAGGTCCACCGCACCTGCAGCTCCGGTCGCTCGCTGTGCTCGAAGAGCAGGTTGAGCAGGTTGCGGGACTCGATGGCCCCCAGGCCCGGCACACCGGTGGTCCAGCCCCGGTTCACGAAGAGCGCCCGCCGGCCGGTGACCGGGTGGGTGGCGACCATGGGCTTCACGGTGAGGTCGGTGAGGCCCATGCGGCCGTGGGTGGCGTCGAGGCCGTCGACCAGGGCCCGGATGGCGGGCGACAGGCTCTCGTAGGCGGCGTACTGGTTGGACCAGAGGGTGTCGCCGCCCTTCTCGGGGCACACCTGCATCGACAGGAGGGAACCGATCGGGGGATCGGCGGTGAAGGTGACGTCGGTGTGCCAGGCGTTGGCCCGGTCCTGGGGGCGGCTGCCGTCGAGCACGAGGATCTCGCCCCGGGGGCCACGGGTCTCCTGCGGGCGGTGGTCGTCGTCCTTGCCGCTCGTGGCCTCCAGCCGGCCGAACACCGAGCCGAGCGCGATGTGCTGCTCCTCGGTGAGGTGCAGCCCGGGGAAGAACAGCACGAGGTTCTCGTGCCAGGCCTGGTGCAGCCGCTCGACGGTGGCGTCGTCGAGGCGGTCGACGTCGAGGTCGGTGACGGTGGCACCGAGGGCCTGGGGGAGAGGGGTGACGGTCAAGGTCATGGCGGTCTCCGTTCGCGACGTCCCGTTCCTACCACGGCCCTCGCCGGCCTCAACGAGAACGCGCGTTGCCGTCATGGCCCGGGGCGGATCTGCCAACCTGTCGGCGTGCTGAGCCCCTTCGACGACTTCCCGATCCACCAGACCCCGGCGCCGATCGCGCAGCCGGTCTCGGCGGACCCCAACCACTACGACCGCTACTGGTTCAACGGCTACGACGTCGAGGGGGAGTTCTTCCTCGGCGGCGCCATGGGCCACTACCCCAACCGGGGGGTCATCGACGCCGCCTTCTCGGTGGTGCACGACGGGGTCGAGCACTCCGTCTTCGCGTCGGGGCGCATGCCGGTCGACCGGGCCACCGAGGTGGGCCCCTTGCGCATCGAGGTCGTCGAGCCGCTGCGGGCGATCCGCTACGTGGTGAGCGACAACGACCACGGACTCACCGCCGACGTCACCTTCCGGGCCCGCACCGAGGCCATCGAGGAACCCCGGCAGCAGATCGTGCGCAACAACGTGCCGATGATGGACTACACCCGCCTCACCCAGTGGGGCACGTGGGAGGGCACCATCACCCTCCCCACCGGGGTCACCCTGGAGCTCGACCCGGCCCGCACCCGGGCCACCCGCGACCGCTCGTGGGGCGTCCGGGGCGTCGGCCAGCAGGCGCCCACCAACTTCGAGCCGGCCCCCATGCAGATCTTCTGGCTGTGGGCGCCGCTCAACTTCGACGACTGCTGCACCCACCTCGCCCTGTTCGAGCGCTCCGACGGCGAGCGCTGGCTGGAGCAGGCGCTGGTCGTGCCGCTGCTGCCGGACACCTCCGAGCCCGAGCACCTCGCCCGCAGCGAGTACGAGATCGAGTGGATGCCGGGCCGTCGGGAGATGGCCTCGGCCCGCATCACCCTGAACCGCAAGGACGGCACGTCGCTGCCGACGATCGAGTTCGAGCGGCTCTTCACCTTCCGCATGCGGGGCATCGGCTACACCCACCCCCACTTCAGCCACGGCTCGAACCATGGCGAGCTCGAGGTGGGGGGCGAGTCGATCGCCATCGACGACTTCGACCCCACGGACCCCTCGTCGATCCACATCCAGACGCTCTGCAAGGTGCGCATGGGTGACAAGGAGGGCGTGGGCGTCCTCGAGCAGCTGGCCTTCGGGCCCCACGAGCCCACCGGGCTCACCGGCTTCACCGACGGCTACGCCGGCTGAGCCGCACGTCCTGGCAGGTGCCGGCGCCCGGCGGTGGGCGCCGGACCCTCCGCATCCGGTCAGGTCGCGCGGTCGCCGGCCCGGCGGGACGGGGCCCTCCTCCTCGCGGACCGGACGGAGGCGTCGTCGGGCAGCGGCGGCAGGGTGAGCGACCGCCCGAAGCGCGCGGCCATGTCGGCCCAGCTCCGGCGGGTACGGGGCTCGATGCCGATGGCCTCGAGCACGCCCAGGCCCACCTCGGCCGCCCAGGTGTAGAGCACCGCGTCGCGGATGTCGACCGACGGGTCGATCCCCAGGTCCTCGCGGTGGGTCGTGTACCGATCGATCCAGGGCTGGAGGTGGCGCAGCTGCTCGTCGCGCAGCCGTTCGCGGGTCTCGTCGTCGGTGAGGGAGGCCGCCGCCCCCTGGAGGATCAGCGACCGGAGCTCGCGTCGATCGGCGTAGCGGGAGGTCAACCGACGCAGGATGGCCACGTGGGCGGGCTCGCCCTCCGCCGGAGGCGGCCCGGAGACCGACGGCGACTCGAGGTCCGAGTCGGTCCGGGAGCTGATGGCCTCGGCCAGGAGGTCGGCCTTGTTGCGGAAGTGCCCGTAGATCGCGCCGGTGGTGAGGTCGGCGGCGCGGGCGATGTCGCGGATCGAGGTCTGGAGGTAGCCGCGTGTCGCGAAGAGCTGCGCGGCCAGCTCGATCAGCTGGGCACGGGTGGCGACCGCCTTGGCGCTTGTGCGCAGCGGCGGTCGTCGTCGGCTGGGTGAGGAGGTGGGGGGCACGGCCTGCCGATCAGCGGTCGAGGGCGGAGAGGACGGAGAGGTCGAACATGTCGGTGGACACCCTGAAGTCCAGCATCTCCACCTGGGTGTGGATGCGACCGTCGAGGACCTCGTAGAACATGGCGTAGATGTTCTCGTAGTCGTCGACCTTGTTCGTCCTGGCTCGCCGGATGAGCAGCACCGCCACCCAGTCGCCGTCGGCGAGCACGGCCAGGGTCTCGTTCGTGGCGCTCTCGGGCTCGGGGTAGAGGAGTCGCCCGGCGTCGGTGTTGCGCTTGAAGGCCTCCCGTCCCCGGTAGGTGTTCATCCCCGCCCGGTACGTCGGCTCGTCGGCCAGGTAGGGGAAGTAGACCTCGGGGTCGAACGTGCGGAACGCCTCCATGTACTCGAGCACCAGCGCCTTGTTCCGCTCCTCCAGCCCGCCCATGCCCGTCCCCCTCTGTCGATGCCCTCGTCGGATCGGCCGCTCCATCTTCGCTCGGTGTGGCAGCCTCGCGGGCGCCCGTTGCTGCCGCCACCCACCCGAGGTCCGCCCGATGCCGATGCTGAGCTCGTTGCGCCGGAGTGTGGAGGCGGTGCGGTCGGTGGTGCGGTTTGATCGGGTGGTGGTGGATCCGGTGGCGCGGCGTTTGGGGCGGGCGGCGTCGGTGGGGGATTTGCGGCGGTTGGCGCGT
>Ga0164243_10000935_pt1 | contig 50823 bp, 50 predicted proteins | sample OricompcompostOP_FD_108781 | JGI IMG/M metagenome (GOLD analysis project Ga0164243, IMG submission 108781) | Organic Plus compost microbial communities from Emeryville, California, USA - Original compost - Organic plus compost (OP) | ecosystem: Engineered > Solid waste > Mixed feedstock >... | reverse complement strand
GGGCGGTCCGCAAGAAGGAGAAGACGAGCTTCAAGCGCACGTTCGACGAGTTCCTGCGCGGTGTGCGCTCTTCCGCGAGCGAGGACGCCGACGCGCTCGAGCACCACCAGGGTGACGCGAGCACCGTCGAGCGCGGGGCCGACGGGGCCAAGGTGTTCCACGCCGGCGGCGCGTTCGTCTCCGTGAAGTCCAGCGGCGAGCGCTCGCGCGACGGGGCCGCGCTGACGTTCGAGACCGAGGAGGTCATGCGCGCGGGGACGATCGATCCGCGCAAGGCCGTACGGACCGTGATCGCGAACGCACGGTCCGAGGTCGCCACGGCGAAGCTGCAGACCAACCTGAAGCTCGTCGGCGAGCTGTTCGCGCAGAAGAAGCTCGTCAGCGAGCTGTCCGCGCTCGACGCCGAGGAGCTCGATCCGGCGCTCGTCGCGGCGAAGCGCGGGCTCCTGCTCGACAGGATCGGCCAGGCCGCGGCGCGGGTCGAGAAGGTCGAGAAGGAGCTCGCCGCGCTCGACGAGCTCCAGGAGGAGCTCGACGCCAGCGAGGCGTTGCTGGGCTCCGAGGATCCGCACGTCGTCGCGCTCGCGCTCGCGGACGCCGAGGCGACGTTCCGGGGCACCACGAAGTCGCGCAAGCAGTCCTTCGGGTTCGACGTCCTCGCGGGCAAGCTGTCGGCCACCGTCGCCGAGGAGCGCGTGGACCGCGACGAAGCCGGGACGTCGACCAGCACGCGCTCGAGCTCGGCGACCGCGAAGCTCGGCGGCGGAGCGACGGTGGGCTACTCGACGCACCAGCGCGACGCGCGCACCGACGAGGACGGCAACGTCGTACACGCGACCGAGAAGTCGGCGTCCACGACCGGGAAGTACATCGCACGCGAGGACGGCACGGTCGGCGTCGGCCGCGGCCGCTCGCTCGCGGGTGCGATCGAGAACAGCTTCGGCAAGGCCACGGGCGAGGTGGGCCTCGATGGCGCTGTCACCACGAACATCGTCGAGATCCCGCAGCCACAGGGCGAGGATCCCCTGTACGCGGTCGTCGTCACGATCGACGTCGGGCTCGCGGTCCAGGCCGGCATCGAGCGCGAGCAGGAGGTCGGCAAGAAGAACCCCGCGAAGGTCAAGGCCGCGCTCTCGGCGCACGCCGCGGCCGCCGGTCAGCTCACGCACACGCGCGTGCTCGACGAGCAGCAGACCAAGCGGTACCTCGCGCACCTCGACAAGGTCGCGGGCGGCGCCAAGCCCCCGTCCTCCGAGCCGGAGCTCGACACGCTCTACAAGGCGCTCCACGGGCTCGGCAGCGTCGACGACGTCGCCGCGGGCGCCCTCGCTCAGCTCGGGAGCTCCGACGCGGCCCGGGCGATGGACGTCGACGAGAGCATCGAGCTCACCGCCAAGGTCAGCGCCGGGGTCGACGCGAGCCTCGGCGTGGCCGGCCTCGGCGCATCGGGCGGTGCGGAGGGCGAGCGGTTCCGGACGCTGAAGATCGGCCGCGTCTCCGGCAAGCCAGGGCAAGAGCTCGTCGAGATCGCGGTGTCGTTCGGTGGGTCGAGCGAGCTCCACGGCGCGCTCACCGCGAGCGCGCTCGGCGTGTCGGCGAGCTACGGTGCGAAGACGTGGGGCGCCTCGCAGGAGGCGGTGACGTTCCGCCTCGACGCGTCGCAACCCGACTACGCCGCGCTCTATGACGAGATCGTGCACACGCTGACCCGCGAGGGGCTGATCGAGCTGCGCACGAGCCGGCGGTTCGCGAAGCACGTCCAGGCCTACTCGACGTCGAGCTCCACGGGCAGCGAGGAGTCGCTCGCGATCGAAGGCCTGCTCGGCGTGACAGACAAGGAGTCGCGCGAGCGATCGAGCGAGCGCGGCATGGCGGATGGCCAGCTCACGATCCGCGAGGAGGGTACGCAGTCCCGCTCGACCGGGTTCTCCGTCGGCCCGCTCGAGCTGCTCCGGCGAGCACAGACCGACGGCGCGCGCTTCGACCTCGAGGGCGATCTCTCGATGCTCGACATCAGCGAGCGCACCGACGAGGCGTGGCTCGGCAAGCTCGATCCGTCGGCGAAGGACTACCTGACCTCCGAATCGCCGGCGAAGGCCACGGAGAAGGCGCTGCTGGAGACCCGCGCGAAGCTCGAGGGCATCCTCCTCGACCCCGAGGACCTCGACGTCCTCGCCCGCCGCGCCAAGCAGCAGCCCGAGGCGTGGGCCAACGTGGTGTTCCACGTCGACAACGGGCGCGACGGCAACGCGGAGGCGTGGGCCCAGCTGCGCAGGGACCTCGCGAACCCGAAGATCCCGAACGATCCGACCGTTCCGATCCACCTCGCGCGCGAGCTCGCGCTCGCGACCGCGATCGCCGACTTCGTGAGCGCCAGCGGCGGCGCGAAGGGAGCCGACTACCTTCGCATCGCGCTGCGCGGATGGACGCGCGCGGGTGGCGGCGACAACACCGCGCTCGGAACGCTCTACGAGTTCCCGGCCGACGTGTCGGCGGCGAAGTACAAGGAGGTCCGCCGCAAGTGCAAGGGCTTGCCCGAGGCGCTCGCCACGTTCGTGCACGATCGCGAACGCGGCGTCGAGCCGGGCATGGCCTACATCGCGGAGCTCCAGTACGACCTCGCGAAGGTCCTGAAGTCCGTCGAGGAGTCCTATGGCTTCGACTCCGAGCGCGCGCGGATGGAGATGATCGCCGAGCTGCGCGCGCTCGCGGCCGAGATCCCGGCGGCGAAGCGCGAGTTCCAGCGCCAGTGCACGGGTGTCGAGCCAACGCCGGCCATGCAGCGATACGACGAGATCGCCGACATCAAGGCGCAGGTGCAGGCGATCGAGCAGACGCTCGAGAAGAGCAAGATCTCCGAGCGCTGGCTCCTCGATCGCCTCGACCGCCGCGTCGACGACTACAAGTGGGGCGAGCGCGCCGACCAGATGAAGCCGCTCCTCGACAACCTCGAGGAGATGTACGTCGTCCACACGAGCCTCGTCAAAGAGCTCCGGGGCGCGTACCGGACCGCGCAGACCGAGGCGTGCATCGAGCTGCCAGTGCGGTGCAGCCTGAGCTCGCGCGACGAGCGGCGCGAGCTCGACATCGACTACGACCGCTACGCCGAGCTGTACCGGACCTACTGCCACGCGGTCCCGAACCGGATGGGGCTCTACCGGCTCTCCGAGGACCTCGACGAGCGGTACAAGAAGTTCCGCATCTACTGAGCCGGGCGTGTGCCATGGTTCGACCATGACCGCCGATGCCGGTGACGCCTTCGAGTTCTACCCGTGCCTGGTCGACGGAGTACCTGCATCGATCTACGTGAACCTGCGGTTCGAGCACGAGGCTCCCGCGGGCGCGGACACGCGCTACGAGCTCGCGATCCGGATGCGCGAGGCGGGACCGCACGGCATCGGCACGGCGGAGGAAGCGGAGGTGCTCGACGCCTTCGAAGCGCGGGTGATCGAGCGCATCGCGCAGGTCGGGCTCGTCTACGTCGGACGACTCCGCCACCGCGGCACGTGGGAGGCGGCGTTCTACGGCCCCCCACGCAAGCTCGCCGTGGTCCTCGACGCGGCGAGCGAGGTTCCCGACGGCCGCCGCGTCGACGCGCTCGGCGAGCACGATCCCACGTGGACGTACTACCGCGAGCTCCTGTTACCCGACGCGGAGCGCCGGCGCTGGATGGACGATCGCCGGCTCGTGCAGGTGCTGAAGGACCAGGGCGACCTGCTGAGCGTGCGCCGGCGCGTCGATCACGAGCTCGGCTTCCCGAGCGCCGAGGCGCGCCAGGCGTTCGTCGACTCCGCGACCCGCCTCGGCTTCACGGTCGAGCGCGTCTGGGACGCCGGCGATGCGGCGACGCGCTTCGCCGTCCTCGTGGCGCGCGCCGACGCGATCGAGCTCGATCACATCCACGACGTGGTGATGTCGCTCGTCGACGCCGCCGAGGCTCACGGCGGCCACTACGCCGGCTGGCGGACCTCGATCGAGAAGCCGTGATCACAGCCGCGGCTGGATCCCCATCTCCTCGAGCAGGTGATCGGCGCCGTCGACCTTGTCCATCACCCACAGCATGTAACGCGCGTCGACGTGGATCTTGCGGACGCTGGAGCCGTCGAACACCACGTCGGAGGCGACGCCCTGGATCGTGCTGTCGAAGTTGAGCCCGACGAGCTCGCCCTTGTCGTTGAGGACCGCCGAGCCCGAGTTGCCGCCGGTGGTGTCGAGGTCGCTGAGGAAGTTCACGGGCAGCTCGCCGTCGGCGCCGGCGTAGGGGCCGAACTGCTTCGCTTCGAGCGCGGCGAGCAGCGGCTGGGGCGCGTCGAACGGGTCCTTGCCGGTGTCCTTGGCGAGGAGCTGCGAGCCGGTGGTGAACGGCGACTCGGCCGGCGTGAACGCCTTGACGGTGCCGTACGTGATCCGCACCGTCGAGTTCGCGTCGGGTGCGAGCAGGCCGCCGAGGACCTCGCGCATCGCGTCGGCGTAGACCGGCGCGACGAGCATCAGCTCGCCGGCCGTCGCGTCCGCGCGCCGCTCCTCCTCCTTGTACAGCTTCCAGATCCGCTGGGCGGCGCGCACGAACGGATCCTTGGACGCCGCGAGCCGCGCCTTGGTGCCGTTCTGGAGCAGCTCGAGCCGCACCTTCTCGTCGGCGAGCGTGGTGGCGCGGTACCAGCTGTCGAGCGTCTTGTCGATGAACGCCTCGTCGAGCTTCTGACCGGGCTTGGCGCCGAGGAGGAGCGGCAACCACGCGCGCTCCTCCGGGGAGAGCTGCAGCGCGCGCACGAGCGCGAGGCGGAACAGCGCGCGATCGAGCGTGGCGTCGTACTGCTTCGTGAGCTGCTTGTGCGAGGCGATCGCCGGCGCGAGGTCACGCTGCTGATAGCCGGCCTCGCGCTCCGCGTCGGGCTTCGTCCGCTCCTCGGCCCACCGCGTGAGGGAGAGCGCGGACGACAGCAGCTGCGACTCGCCGAACGCGACCGCGCGATCGTAGTCCGCGCGTGCCGTGCGCTGCTCCTCGCGGATGAGCTGCTCGAGCTTCGCGAGCGCGGCCTTGTGGCGCTCGCGCCCCGGCTGCGCGGCCCACGCCGCCACCTGCTCGTCGAGCCGCGCCTTGCGCTGGAGGAGGTCGCCGGAGGTCAGGCCCTTCAGCACCCCGGAGATCTTCTCGAGCCCGTTCTGGTAGCGCTGCTTGAGCACGCCCGCCTTGATCGCGGTCGCGCCCGGCGAGCTCAGGTGCGACTCGACGACCGCGTAGCGCTGCTTCGCGAGCTCGATGTAGTACGGGTAGTACCACTCGACGTCGTGCTGCACCTCGAGCGCGGTCTTGGTGCGCGTGGTGCGACCGGGGAAGCCGGCGATCATCACGAAGTCGCTCGGCTGGAGGCCCTGGTCGGAGACCTTCAGGAAATGCGCCGGCCGGTACGGCACGTTGTCAGCGGCGTGATCGGCCGGCGTGCCGTCCTTGCCGACGTACGCGCGATAGAACGCGAAGTCACCGGTGTGGCGCGGCCACCGCCAGTTGTCGATCTCGCCGCCGTAGTTGCCGATCGAGCGCGCGGGGACGTAGACGAGGCGCACGTCGCGGATCTCGAGCTCCTCGATCAGCACGTACATGCCGCCCCGGAAGTACGTCGCCACCTTGCAGCGGACGCCCGGACGGTCCTTCTCGCACGTCGCGACCTGCTGCTTGATGCGCCGCTCCGCCTCCTCCTTGCGCGCGACCGGATCCGCGATCGTGTCGAGCCCGCCGCGCACGGCCTCGGTGACGTCCGTGAACGCCTGCGCGACGTACACGCGCTCGGCCGGTCCGGCGAACCGCTCCTCGGCCCGGGTCTTCGCGAGGAAGCCGTTCTCGACGAGGTTGTTCTCCGGCGTCGAGTTGACCTGCAGTGCTCGCTGCACGCAGTGGTGGTTCGTGACGACGAGCCCGTCGGGCGACACGAACGAGGCCGAGCAGCCCCCGAGCCGCACGATCGCACCGAGCGGCGCGCTCAGCGGATCGGCGAGCTTCTTCGGATCGATCTTCACGCCGAGCTTCTCGAACGCCGCCGCGTGCCCCGGCAGCACCATCTGCTGCGGCATCCACATCCCGCCGGGATTCGCGTACGCCCGGCGCGCGGCGAGGTGCGGGTCCTCGGGCGCGGGCGCGCCGACGGGCGCGGGATCCTCCGGCGTGCTCGCCGTGGTCGTGACCTTGGAGCCCTGGCCTCCACCGCACGCCGCAGCGACGAGGAGACCGGGGAGCAGGGTGTCGAGTCTCATGCCCCGACATAACACGGGCTCGCCGCGGCCGGCAGGCGAACGACCACGCCGAGGTTCCGGTGCGGACGATGACGGCGTACAACCACGAAGATGAATCAGCTGTCGCTGCGTGCTCACGAGACGGAGGCGCTCGCCACGTGGATCCGCACGCGAGCCGCCCAGCTCGTGCGCCCGTGCGTGGTCGCGCTCGACGGGCGCAGCGGCGCGGGCAAGTCCACGCTCGCCGCGCGACTCGCGAGGCTCCTCGACGGCGTCGTCCTCGAGGGCGACGCCTTCTTCGCGGGTGGCGTCGACGTGCGTCGCGATTCGCCGCGCGACCGAGCTCGCGATTGCATCGACTGGCGACGGCAGCGGCCCGTGCTCGAGGCGCTCCGCGCGGGTCGCGAGGCGCGCTACGTCGCGTTCGACTGGGACGCCTTCGACGGGCGGCTCGAGGGCGAGCCGTCCGTGTGCGAGCCCCGTGACGTGGTCGTGTTCGAGGGCGTGTACACCGCGCGGCCCGAGCTCGCCGATTTGACCGACCTCCGCGTGCTCTTGCGCGTGAGCGACGAGGTGCGCATCGCGCGTCTGCTCGCCCGCGAAGGAACGATCGGGCCGTGGGAGCGGCAGTGGCACGAGGCGGAGGAGTGGTACTTCGCCCACGACGCGACGCCTGGGTGGTTCGACGCGATCATCGACGAGTGACGACGAGCCCCTGGCCCTGCCGCGCTCGGAGCACATCGACGGTTGCGCTCCAGCCGCGCCGGGCCGGATAATCGATGTTCGATGGCGGCACACGGTATCGGGATCTCGGGATGGAGGGCACTGGTCGCTGTCGTCGCGCTGACGGCGTGCGGAAGGGCCACGGCCAAGCACGCCCCCGACGCTGGGCCCGACGCGGCGCCGGACCAGGGCATGGTGAACGTGAGCACGCCGACCGGCGCCGTGACCGAGGCGGGCGGCCAGGCCGTGTTCACGATCGCGCTCGCGCAGGAGCCGACGGCCGGGGTACGGATCGAGATCGCGACCTCGGACGCCGGCGAGGCCCGGGTCACGCCGACGGAGCTCGCGTTCGCGCCGGCGGACTGGTCGACGCCCCAGACCCTCGTCGTGACCGGCGTCGATGATCCGGTAGCGGACGGCGACCAGCCCGTCACGATCGTGCTCGGCGCGCTCCAGAGCACGGATCCCGCGTTCGCCGGGGTCGATCCGGCCGACGTCACGCTCACGAACCTCGACGACGATCTCGCCCAGATCGTCGTCACGCCGCAGGGCACGGTGACGAGCGAGGCAGGCGGCCAGGCGGCGTTCACGGTCGCGCTCACCAGCGAGCCCACCGCCGAAGTGACGGTCCTGCTCGCGAGCGACGATCCGAGCGAGGGCGTCGCCGGGCCGAGCTCGATCGTGTTCACACCCGCCACCTGGGACACCCCGCAGCTCGTCACGGTGACCGGCGCCGACGACCACGTCGACGACGGCGACATCGCGTACGCGATCGGGGTGTCCGCCGCGGGCAGCGCCGACGCGGTCTACGCCGCGGTCGCGCCCACGAGCGTCCCTCTGACCAACACCGACGACGACACCGCCGGCATCCGGGTCTCGGCGGCGAGCGGACCGACGACCGAGGCCGGTGGCCAGGCGACGTTCACGGTGGTGCTCGACAGCGAGCCCACCGCCGACGTCACCGTGAGCTTCGCGAGCGACGATCTCACCGAGGGCGTGACGAGCGTCGGCTCGCTGACCTTCACGCCGCCGAGCTGGAGCACCACGCGGACCGTCACGGTGACCGGCGTCGACGACACCGCGAGCGATGGCAACGTGGCCTACCAGGTCGACTTCGCGGCGACGACGAGCTCCGATCCGCTGTACGCCGCGATCGTCCCGCCGAGCGTCAACCTCGTGAACAACGACAACGAGCTCGCCCTGTGCACCATGGCCTCGTGCTGGCCCGGCGACGACTTCGAGGACGGCAACATCGCCGGCTGGACGACGCACGGCCACACGGTGAGCGTCGACACCACGACCGGCGCGAACGGCACGACCCGGAGCCTGCGCGCGGTCGGCGGCAACAACAGCCACCTCGACGGGGCGCGGCGCAACTGGCCGGGCTGCCAGCCGTCGCGGTTCACCGTCTGGGTGCGCCCGGATGCCACGACCTCGTCCGCCCGCAACTACATCGTGCTGGGGCCGCCGTCGGGCTCCAGCCCGACGAACAATGTCGTCTTCCTCTATCTCGCGTCGGAGGGCCACTGGAAGGCCGTCAACTCGACGAGCGACGTCAACCTAGGCGCCCCGGCGATCAACACGTGGACGCGCGTCGACATCGACTTCAACTGGGCGGCCCGGAACTACGACGTCCGCTTCAACGGCGTGCTCGTGCTCGACAACTTCGCGTTCCGCAACACCGCGCTGACGCAGCTCGGCCAGGCCGACTTCTACAACTACGGCTCGGCGACCGGGCGCTGGGATCAGATCGAGCTGATCTGCCAGTGACGCGCGCCAGGCATCTGCCCCGGGACGCCCGGGACGCGTGTACTGGATGGCCCCCGGCGCGTCGCGGACCGCGGCGGCAGAAAGACGCTGCAGAATCCTCCCGCCGATTGCGTGTGTCCCAGCATGACGTCTTCATCATGCGGCGGCCGCCCGCTCGAGGAGCGCGCCCGCCTACTCCTGGAGCGCACACTCGGTGCGGACTTCCACTCGGTCGTGGTCCACGAGGCCCCCGGGCTCGCCAGCCTCGGCGTGCGTGCATGTGCTTCGGGTGAGCACCTGTACTTCGCCCCCGGCCTATACGCGCCGGAGACGGACGAGGGTCTCGCCCTGATCGCGCACGAGCTGGTGCACGTGCTGCAACAGCGCGCGGGCCGCGTTCGGGGTGGCGTCAACACCGATCCGGCGCTCGAGCAAAAGCGCGGACGAGGCAGGTGATCTCGGCCAGATCTCGACGCTGGGAGGACCACCGTTCCTATGAGAGGACTCGTCGCGTTGCTCTCGAGCGCGGTGCTGACCTCGGCGCCGGTGGCGTTCGCGGACGCGCCCGCGAACGACGAAGGCGGCGATGCACCCGATGCGCCCGATGCACCCGATGCGCTCGCGCTCCGGGTCCGACTCGCGTATCACGCCGCCCGCGAGACGTTCGCGGGTCGACACGCGTCCCCGGACGGCATCGTGGTGGCCGTTCCGCTCGCGTTCGAGGCGCGGTGGCGTGGGCTCGAGCTCGTCGCCGTCCTGCCGTTCGCGTACTCGAACGCGACGTTCTTCAAGTGGTCGGGTCCCGACGGCGTGCGCGACCACGACGACCAGATCATCGCGTGGGCCGATCCGGACAGCCTCGAGATCGGCAGCCCCACCCTGCACGTCTCGTATCGCGCGCCCGTGCATCGCGCGCTCGTCGCGGGTGGTGGGATCATGACCACGTTCCTGCCCTCGCGCTCCAACGACGTCGCGTCGCTGGCCGCGGCGGCGTTCGTGCACGATCCCTCGATCACGTGGACGCGATCGCAGACGCTGTGGATGCACGGAGACCTCGCGTTCGCCGCCGCGCGCTTCACGGTGCGCGCGCAGGCAGGGCTCGTCGCCTACCACGGTGGGGAGCTGCGGGATGCGCAGGCCCTCGTCCGCGGCGAGCTCGAGCTCCGGTACGCGATCCCGCGCATCGACGCCTGGTCCGTCGCCGTCGGCCTCGTCGCGCTCAGCGACGCGATCGACGAAGGCGTCGACGAGGGAGACGACTACCTCCAGCAGCTCCAGCTCCGCGTCGATCGCACGACCAGGCACTGGGACGTGGGCGTCGGCCTCGGGCTGCGCAGCGACCCGCACGGACGCAACGCGCTGTCGTTCCGGGTCGGCCGCGCGTTCTGAGCGCGCTCACGTCGCGCCCGCGCCCATGCCGGCGAGCGCGAGCAACGTGACGAGGGTGACGGCAGCCGCGAACAGCGCGTCTCGTGTGCGCATCGCGTGCTGCCGGAGAGAGATGGCGACGAGCCGGTTGGACATGCCCCTGAGATGCTCCGCGGGCCGGCTCGGTTGACACGTGGGGATCCGCGCCCACGGCTTCCGGCCGCCGCCAGGTCGGGTAGGGTCAGCGCGTGCCCGCTGTACCCGCCCCCGCCCTCGAGATGCGCGTTCGCCAGAGCTTCGACAAGCAGACCGTGATGCACACGATCGGCGCACGCGTCGCGCGCGTGGAGCCCGGCCTCGTGGAGATCGAGCTGCCGTTTCGCTCCGACCTGTGCCAGCAACACGGCTACCTCCACGCGGGGATCGTGACGACCGTCGTCGACAGCGCGTGCGGCTACGCCGCCCTCTCGGTGATGCCCGAGGACGCGGGGGTCCTCAGCGTCGAGTTCAAGGTGAACTTGTTGTCCCCCGCCGTCGGGGAACGGTTCACCGCGCGAGGTCGCGTCGTCAGAGCCGGTCGCACGATCGTGGTCTGCGAGGGCGAGCTGATCGCGCATCGCGGCAGCGGCGACGACAAGCACGTGGCGATGATGGTCGCGACGATGATGGCCGTGCGGGACCGCGCCGGCGTGAAGGACTGAGCGTCGCACGCGACGTTCTTGGCGCTGGGGGAAACGCCGAGCCCGCGCGTGCGCCGACGGCGATCTGTCCGCATACTCCCGCTACACGTGTGGTTCGTCTATCTCGGCGTCGCGCTCGTTCTGCTGCTCGCCTGCGGTGTCTACGCGCTGCGCCGGATCGCCGGCGCGCTGGCGCAGCTCGGGGTGAGGGAGCGACGGATCCGGATCGCGCGCTGGGCGATCACCTGGCTGCTGTTCGGCTTCCCGCTCCTCATGGTCCTCTCGCTCATGGGGAGCCGCTTGCTCGGGTTCTCGTTGCGATCGTACTTCGATGGGCTCGTCACGTCGTGGCTGCTCGTCGTGCCGTTCGCGTGGGCCGGGCTCGTGGTGCTGCAGGCGGTGCCGTGGCTCCTCGCGATCGAGGTCGCGCACCTGCTCGTGCGCCGGCGCCGCGGCGCCGCGACCGCGGCTCGCATGCGCGCGATCGCCGTGCTCGGCGTCGTCGGCGTGTTCGCGCTGTACACGCCGCTCCGCATCTACCTCGACCGCGGCGAGCTCCGGGTCCGCCACCACGAGATCGTGGCCGCGCCTGCGACCACATCTCCCCCGTTCCGGATCGCGTTCCTCGCCGACATCCAGCAGGACGATCACACGGACGCCGACCGCGCCCGCGAGGTCTACGCCCTGGTCAACGCGAGCCAGCCGGACCTCGTGCTCTCGGGCGGCGACTGGATCAACACCGGCCCCGATCACATCGCCTCGGCGGCGGCGGCCGCGGGCGAGCTGAAGAGCCGGCTCGGAACGTACTCGGTGCGCGGCGACCACGAGCACTTCGCGTTCGGGGATCGCCAGCGCAGCGTGGCCGAGGTCGCGCGCGCGCTCGAGACCCACGGCGTCAAGATGCTGAGCAACGAGGTGCGGTGGTTCGAGCACCACGGCAAGCGCATCGCCGTGGTGTTCCTCAACTCCAACTACATGCACCGGCTCGAGCGAGCGATCATCGAGTCGCTCGTCGCCCGCACGGAGGGTGCGGACTACACGATCGAGGTCACGCACCAGCTCGGCCGCGAGCTCGCGACGTTGCTCGCGGGCAAGGTCGACCTGATCCTCGGCGCGCACACCCACGGCGGGCAGGTGAACCCGGTGATCGGCGTGTCGCACGTCAACATCGCGCGGCTCGAGACCGAGCTCGTCGACGGCCGCTACCAGCTCGGGTCGACCACGATCATCATCACCGCGGGGATCGGCTACTCGGTCGTCCCGTTCCGGTACGGGTCCACGGGCTCGATCGAGCTGATCGAGCTCCTGCTGTGATCGGCGTCGACAGCGGCTTCAGATCTGAACGCTCGGTGGCCGTGACAGCCGACGATGCCGGCGCTCCAGCTCGCTCCGCCGCCACTCCGGTGCCTCGGGCTGATCGACGAACGTCAGCGGATCGCCATGAAGACGCAGGAGCGCGTGCCGGGCCTCTTGCGGCGTGACGTAGAAGAAGTCGCATCGCTCGTTGACGAGGTTGACGCGTCGCTCCGCGAGCTCGCGGTGCAGCGCGGACACGAGCGACACCGCGTCGTTGCTGAACACCATCGCGTGGACGTCGAAGGCGAACGGGACGGCGTCGCCACCGAGCTCGCTCACACAGCTCTGCGGATCCTGGCGGCGCGTCAGCCCGATCTTCACCATGCCCTCGCCGAACGCTCCGATGTTGGACACCACGTACACGTATCCGGCGCGGAGGCGTGCGATCCGGGCGGCTACGTCGTCGAGCGTCCGGCTCAGCTTCGCGACGTGGTGCTCGGCCTCGGCGGCGAGCACGTCGTCCTCCTTCGCGCGCAGGCTCGCGACCACCGCAGCGTAGTGGGCGCGCTCCTCCTCGAGGTGACGGCGCTCGATCTCGAGGGTGCGGTACTCGCGCTCCTCCTCCTCGAGCCGCATGCTCGCCAGGCGCTCGCGCTCGCGTTGCTGGGCGAGCTGCGCGAGGTAGTCGGCGGTGAGCTCGAGCTCGCGAACACGCAACGCGTGATACTCGTCCGTGATCGCGAGCGCCAGGCCCGCGCCGAGCTCGGCGATCGAGGCACGCAGCTCGTCGAGGCGCGCGATCGCCGCGGCGAGCGTGTGCGGCCGCAGCGTGCGGATGATGGTGTCCGCCTCGGCATCGTACGCGCGGAGCACCAGCCGCCCGAGGTCGGCGGTGATCCGGGTGACGTCCCCGTCGGAGATCTCGCGCAGCGAGCCCGGCGCGTAGCGGATCGCCCGCCCACTCGACACGAGCGCGACGCGCTCACCCTCGAGCTGCTCGAGGCTCGGTTCACCGGCGGCACCACCACCTCGCCACGTCGCCACCAGTGCGCCGCTCAGCGCGTCGCCGGGAGGCAGGCCCGCGCCACGCAGCTCGTCGTGCTCCACGCGCACGTGGTACACGGGCGAATCGATCACCGCGGGCGCCCCATCGGCCGGTGCGAGTCGCGTCGTCTGAGCCGTCCAGCTCACACCGTTCCACCAGCGCATGCGCGACGGATCCTGCGGATCCCGGTACCAACCGGCGCGCGTCATGTCGTAACCCGAAGCTCATCGGAGGTCGGCATCTGTACTCCTGTGCGGCTCCCCTTCTCTCGCTAGCCGCCAGCTCCGCGTCCATGCCCACCCTCACTACACGCCGCGAGCAATACCACCATCACACCACAGCTCGTCAACAACTCCGCACGACTCCACGATGTCCGAACCGACGATTCGACTCATGATTCGCGGTTGAAGCGTAATGCTCCACGAGTGAAGCAGTCCGCCGTGGTTTCAACGTGACTGGAATCGCTCGAGCCGGGGCGCGCTGGTCGCCGATGGCGATGGGCGTGCGCTCGACCGCGGTCGCGTGGATGGCGTGCGGGAGCGCTGAAATCGGTGTCGTGGCGGCTACGATCTCGTCGGGCCGTGCGGGGTCACTGCTTTCGCGTGAGCTCGCCGAGCTGATCGCGATCGGCGGAGAACGTCAGCGTGCGGTTCAGGGCCGGATCGCTGCCGGTCAGGGTGACCGTGTCGCCGCTGATCGTGTACGTGCCCCCGGTCACGGCGTCGTAGAGCCACTCGGTGTAGCGGCCGTCGGGATGCAGCGTGATCGAGTGACACCCGCCACGCGTCCCCGGCGGCGCGCAGTCGCCCTGGTACACGACCTCCGCGGCGACGTGGGTCCCCTCGGAGTCCGGGCTCGGCGTGCCGGCCGGGTCGGCCGTGGTGTCGCCGGGCTGCGACGGCGGCGCGACCGCCGGCCGAGGCGCAGATGCTGCGCCCCCGCCACATCCAGCTCCGAGCATCACGATGAACAACCAACGAGTCATGCGCCGACCATACTCGATGCGCGCGTCCGTGGGCGCACGCGGCGGCGAGCCGCACGTCGCGCGCGACTCTATACTCGGCGCATGCCGCACCGATGGACGACCGCGACGATCGACGACGAAGCCGCGCTGCGCGCCGTGATCGGCGAGCCCGCGCCGCTCGTGTGCTCGAAGATCTCCGACCGGCTCAACCCGCTGACGCGCGCGTTCATCGAGCGCTCGCCGTTCATCTGCCTCGCGACCGCCGACGACACGGGCTCGTGCGACGTCAGCCCGCGCGGCGATCCGCCCGGGTTCGTCCGCATCCTCGACGAGCAGACGTTGCTGATCCCCGAGCGCCCCGGCAACCGGATCGCCGACTCGCTCCGCAACATCGTGCGCAACCCACACGTCGGCGTGCTGTTCGTGATCCCGGGGGTCACCGACACGTTCCGCGTCCACGGCCGCGCGACCCTGACGACCGACGCCGCGCTGCTCGCGCCGTGCGCCGTCGAAGGCAAGGTGCCGGCGCTCGGCATCCTCGTCGACATCGAGACCGCGTACACGCAGTGCTCGAAGGCGTTCCTGCGCTCGCAGCTGTGGGATCCGGCGCGGTTCGTCGATCGCGGCGAGCTGCCGAGCACGGGAGAGATCCTGCGCGCGCTGAAGGAGGCCGCGGGCGAGGACTTCGACGCCGACGCCTACGAGGCGGCGCGCGCCGAGAGGTACGCGCGGCGCGAAGGCTTCTACTGACGTACCCGGCACGTGTGCCGGTCGGTCCCGCGGTCGCGTGTGCTGGCCCGCTCTCCGCCGCCCGTGCACGCGCGGAGTACGCTCGCGTGCGATGGGTGACATCGAGCTGGTAGGCCGCAGTAGCTCTCACTTCACGCGCGTCGCGCGCATGTTCGCGCTCGAGCTCGGGGTCGCGCACACGTTCCGCCCGGTGCTCGATCTCGCGACCCTCGATCCCGTCGCGTACGCGGGGAACCCCGCGCTCAAGATCCCGGTGCTCGTCGACGCGCACGGCGCGCTGTTCGGCACCGAGAACATCTGCCGCGCGCTGGTCCGGCACGCGGGGTCGCCGCCCGGCGCCATCCTGCGTGGCGAGGTCCCGGATCGCGTCGTCGCCAACGCCGAGGAGCTCGTGCTGCACGCGCTGTCGACCGAGGTCACCCTCGTGATGGCGCGGCTGAGTGGCGCCGGTCCGCTGTCGCCGAAGCTCGCGCCGAGCCTCGAGCGCAGCCTCGACTACCTCGACGCGCAGCTCGAGGCCACGCTGGCGGCGCTGCCCGCCGACCGCACGGTCAGCTTCGTCGAGGTGGCGCTGTTCTGCCTCGTGCGCCACCTGCCGTTCCGGCAGGTCCTCGACGTCGCGCCGTGGACGCGGCTGACCGCGTTCGCGGACCGCTTCGGCGAGCGCGCGAGCGCGCGGGCCACCGAGTACCGGTTCGACGCCGCGTGAGCGGCGCGTCCGCTCACGGCTCGTGGGCCGCGAGCTCGGCGATCGCCGCCTTGATGGTGTTCTTCTGGGGCACGCTCGCCATCTCCAGGTGATCGGCGAGACCGATGCCCGGGAGATGACCTCCGGCGACGAGCTTGGGCGGCGCGTACAGCTCGTAGAACAGCTCCTCGGTGATGCGCCGGATCAGGTGCTCGCCGAAGTTCGTGATCTCGGTGTCCTCGTTGACGCAGAGCACGCGGTTGGTCTTGCGCACGCTCGCGGTGATCGCGTCCCAGTCGTAGGGGTGCAGCGAGCGGAGATCGACGATCTCGGCGTCGATGCCCTCGGCGGCGAGCTCGGCCGCGGCGGCGAGCGCCATGTGCACGTTGCGACCGTAGGTCAGGACGGACACGTGACGGCCCTCGCGCGCGATGCGAGCCTTGCCGATCGGGACGAACAGCTCCTCGAGCGGCGGCCACTCCGGCCGCCACTGCGAGCGATCGCCGAGCGGCGCGTCGATCATCTTGTTGAGCTGCTTCTCGTCCTCGGGCTCGCCGGGGATGCGCTCGCCGGGCTCCGCCTTGATGCGCATCAGGGCCTTCGGCATGAGGAACATCACCGGGTTCGGATCCTGGATCGCGCTCAGCAGCAGGCCGTACGCGTCGCGCGGCGTCGACGGCATCACGATCTTCCAGCCGGGGATCCGCGTCGCCTGCGCGTCGAACGAGTGCGAGTGATAGATGCTGCCGCGGATGCCGGCGCCGACGGGCGTCATCAGCACCATCGGCACGTTCCAGTCACCGCCGCTCGACCAGTACGTGTTGCCCGCGATCTTGAGGAGGTCGATCGTGTTGAACGCGTAGTCGCAGAACTGGATCTCGGCGACCGGCTTCTGGCCCGCGAGCGCGAGGCCGATCGCCGTGCCGACGATGCCGCGCTCGTCGAGCGGCGTGTTCCACGCGGTCTGGAGCCCCTGCGTCTGGGTGAACACGCCACCGAGCGGAGGCCCGACGTCCTGACCGAAGATGTCGGTCACGCCGAGCCGGGACTCGCCGACGTGGAGGGCCATGCGAATGGCCTGGACCATGGTCGCCATCTCAGGCCTCCCCCCCGACGTAGTTCTTGTCGGCGAAGATGTAGTCGTGGACCGACTCCGGCGTCGGCTGCGGCTCCTCGCGGACGCGCTTGCTCGCCTGGAGGAGCTCCTCGGTGTAGTCCGCGCGGAGCTGCTCGATCTGCGCGCGGGTGAGCAGCTTGCGGCTCTCGAGCGTCTGCTCGAAGCGCTCGAGGCAGTCGATCTCGCCCTTGACCGGGTTGGCGCCGCTCGCCGACGAGTGGCCGCGCAGCCGCGACACCATCGCCTCGAGCAGGTACGGCTTGCGCTCGGTGCGCACGTACTCGATGGCCTTCTGGAGCGCGAGGTAGCTCGCCTCGGGATCGTTGCCGTCGACGACCGCCGTGGGCATGCCGAACGCCTTGCCGCGCTCCGCGATCTGGTCGTAGCCGTGCTGGCCGGTGAACGGCGTGGAGATGCCGTAGCGGTTGTTGGTCACGATCATGAGGAGCGGCAGCTCCTGACCGCGCCGCGAGCTCCACACGAGCGCGGTCGCGAAATCTCCCTCTGCCGTCCCCGCGTCGCCGCCCTGCACGATCGTGATGCCCTTCGCGCCGGTCCCCGCCCGCTGCGCGCGCGCGGTGCCGATCGCGATCGAGAACTGCACCTCGATCGGCGAGGTCACGGGGACCACGTTCCACTTGCGCGCCGAGTAGTGGCCCGCGAAGTTGCGGCCCCGCGAGTACGGATCGGTCGCGGTGTTCTTCATCTGGCGCAGCGAGTCGACCGGATCCGCCCCGAGCGCGAGCAGCGTCGCGCTCGAGCGGTAGTGCAGGTGCAGGTAGTCGTGGTCGAGCCCGTGCCCCTTGTCGACGAGCAGGCCGAGCGGAACGTTGAACGCCTCCTCGCCCGGGCCGCCGATCCAGAAGTAGCCGTCACCCTGCTTGTACATGGTGATCAGGCGCTCCTCGAGGACGCGTGCGCGGAGCATGAGGTCGTAGATCCGGAGACAGAGCTCGGCAGAGAGCCGGCCCGCGGGCGCGGGCGCGGGCATGGCCGCCGGGCTGAGCGAAACGGAGGGACTGCTCATGGCGAGACAGTCGTACGACGACCGGCGCCATCAGTCGAGCCATGAGGGCACCGAGTCGCCGGCCCGGGGCCCGTCTCGACACGGTGTGTCAGCCCGCCCGCGAGCGGCGCTCCGACGCGCGTCACGGCCCCCCGCCCACCCCGATCTGGTTCAGCAGCGCCAGGTTGTCCCAGAACAGGTACTCCTCGATCAGCAGGCCGTCCTTGTTCCAGCGCCCGAGGGTGACCATCGGGATCTGGAACGACCTCCCCGTGGGCGGGATCGTCGCCCCGTCGGGCCGGGGCATCGGCTCGGTGAACGTCCCCTCCATCACCCCCATCACGGCGGTCCACTCCCCGGCCGCGATCTTGATCGGGTGCTGGGTGATCCGTGCATCGGGCGCGAACGCGAACATCGCGTCGAACGATCGGGCGTGCGCCTCGAGCCCCTGCTCGACGTGCCCGTCGGGCCACTGCACGAGGAGGTCCTGTGCGTGGCTCTTCCCGAGCTCCGACCAGCGCCGGTGCGAGAACACGTCGTAGTCGTGGGCGTCGAACGTCGCGAGGTTCTTCGCGATCTGTGCCCCCTGGAAATGGGTTCTCCTCGTCGCGGGCATCTGACCCGACGGCTTGCGATTCCCACGCCGACGGAAGGCGACGCCACGTCTCCACCGGCCCGGTGCCTCGCGTAGGGCAAACTCGACGCATGGCGCGTCGAGAATCACCGGAGCACCGCGAGCTCCGCTTCATCGCCGTGATCCCGAGCCGTTGATCCGGCTCAGACGGCGTCGAGCTCGGGGCGGTACCGCACGATCCCCGACACGCCCTCGAGCCCTCCGGGCACGAGCGCCTGGGCCAGGAACGCCTCGTCCGGCGCGGGGTGCTCCCATCGCAACCCGAGCCGGCTCGCGATCGCGAACCCGTGCCGCGGGTAGTACGCCGGGTGTCCGAGGACCACGCAGAACCGGTGACCTGCGGCGCGGAGCCGGCGCAACCCATCGGCGATCAGCTGGCCGCCGATGCCGGTGCGCTGATGCGCGGGGGCGACCGCCATCGGCGCGAGCCCGAGGCCCTCGATCGTCGCGCCGGATGCGTCCGTCACCGTGACCGGCGAGAACGCGATGTGGCCGACGATCTCGCCATCGCGCACGGCGACGAGCGAGAGCACGAGCCCACCGTTCTGGCGCAGCGTATCGACGAGACGCGCCTCGGCGTCGGTCCCGAACGCGGCGGCGTTGACGCGATGGATCGCCGCGACATCGGCCGCGGTCTCCTCCCGGATCTCGAGCTGCACGGCGTCTGCGTAGCACGCTGGCTGCTCGGTGAGCGCGCGGTACGCTGGCCGCATGGTCGAGATCCGCGTCGAGCCCGAGGAGGTCGTCGTCGAGGTGAAGGGCTGGCACCAGCTGTGGGCGCTCAAGCGCAAGATCACGTTCCCGCGCGCGGCGCTACGCTCGGTCCGCCCGCTCTCGGCGAGCGAGGCCCATGGCTGGTGGAAGGGCCTGCGCATGCCAGGGACCCACGTCCCCGGCGTGATCGTCGCCGGCACGTACCGTCAGAACGGCGCGTGGCACTTCTGGGACGTGTCCCACGGCGACCGCGCGCTCGAGCTCGTCCTCGACGGGCAGCGCTACGAGCGCCTGTTCGTCGAGGTCGAGGACCGGGACCGCGTGCTGCGCGAGCTGGCCGCGGCGACCGCGCCGAGCTGAAGCGCGACCGCCAGCCCGAGACGCGCGCCGCGCTCAGGACAACGCGAGCCGGAGCATGCTGACGTGCGGCCCGCCGAGCCGCGGTGTGCAGGTCTCCGTCGACGCTTCGCAGTACCTCGTCTCCGCGCCGTTCGTACAGCCGCGGTGTCGGACGCCACGGGCGAGGCCACCGAAACACGTGTGATCGGCGTGGAACGGGAGATCGCGAGCTCACGCCTGCACGCGGTGGGCGGCTGCGACGGCGCGTGGTCTACTGCGCGCGGTGCCCGATCTCGAAGCTCTGCTCGGACGACACGTGAAGTTACCGATCGCGCGGTTCGGCGCGCCGGGTGCGTTCCTCTCGTACGGCCCCGACGAGGACATGGTGCTCCTCCTGCCGTCTCGCGAGGTGCCGCGCGATGCGCGCGAGGGCGACGTCGTCCCGGTGTTCGTCTACCTCGACTCCGACGATCGACCGATCGCGACGACGCGCGCCCCCAAGCTCGCGCTCGGTGAGGTCACGTTCCTCGAGATCACCTCGGTGACGCGGATCGGTGCGTTCGCCGACTGGGGCCTCGGCAAGGAGCTCCTGATCCCGTTCGCGGAGCAGACGAAGGAGCTCCACGTCGGCGAGTGGCAGCCCATCGGGCTCTACCTCGATCACAGCGGGCGGCTCGCCGGCACGATGCGCGTCGCCGACCTCCTGACCCGCCGCCCTCGCCGCGTCGAGCTCGACGACTGGATCGAGGGCGAAGCGTGGCGCAACGATCCGGACATCGGGCTGTTCGCGATCCTCGAGCGCTCGTACGTCGGGGTCGTCCCGGCCTCCGAGCCGCACCGGCTGCGGCGCGGCGACCAGGCGAAGTTCCGCGTCGCGAACGTCCTGCCGGACGGCAAGCTCGTCCTGTCGTTGCGGCAGCACGCGTACAAGGAGGTCGAGGCGGACGCGGCGACGATCTTGTCGGTGCTGTCGCGCCCCGGCGCGCCGCGCGTCGGCGACCACTCGAGCCCCGATACGATCCGCGACGTGTTCGGCCTCAGCAAGAAGGCGTTCAAGCGCGCGGTCGGTCGCTTGCTCAAGGAGCGCGCGGTCACGATCGACGATCGCGGCTTCGTCGTGGTGCCACCGACCGCGGGCCCCTAGCCGCCGGAACGCGACGCGAGACGCGCGGGCGCCACGGCCGGGTGCGCGTCGGGGACAACCGGCGGGAACCACCACCACGCGAGCCGGGCGCCGAGGTACCCGGCCAGCGTCAGGATGCCCGCGATCAGCGCACCGCCCACCGTCGCCACGACCACGTCCGTGGCCGTCGCACCGAGGTTCGTCTCCACCTCCACCACCAGCAGCGGGACCAGCACGAACCAGCCCGCACCACACGCCCACGGCTGCCGCGCGGGGACGACCAGCTGGGTCACGAAGCCGGCCAGCGGGCACCCACCGAAGACCGCGATCGCCACGGCGACATCGGATCCCGGCGTCATCGTCGCGACGAGGGCGATGACGACGTACACGCCGACGCCGACGAGCAGGCTCGTGACGAGGATCGTCCCGAGCCGGGGCGGCTCGAGCCGCGCACGCCGCGCGAGCATCGCCCCTCCCAGCGTGCCGACGAGACACGACACCGCGGCCCCCGCGAGCGGGAGCCACACGTCGGAGGTGCGCGGGACCAACCAGCGCGTCGCGTCGAACCCGCTGACGAGGTACGCGCCCGCGAGCAGGCCCATCGCGAGGACGCTGACGAAGATCGGCTCGCGCCACGGACGTACCACCGCGTGACGCACCATGAGCGCCCCCACGACCGCTCCGCTGACGAGGGCGCCCGCGAGGTAGAGCCACGTGCTCTGGGCACTCGTCAGCCGCGTCCCGAGCGTGATCAGGAAATGTCCACCGATCATCGCCAGCGTTCCGGCGAACATCCAGCGCACCGAGATCACCGCGTGCATCGTTGCCGCAGGATACCAGCGCACCTCGTCGACGGGCCGGCAAGCGTCCGACGACGGCCCCCCACCGAACGGCGGGCAGAGACGCGCGCCCACGGCGACAGTGTGGGCCGTGGTCAGCGCCGGCGATCCGCGAGGGCTCGACGCGGAGGGTTTCTCGCGGGCGCGAGCCACCTCGCGCAGGGGACACACTCCCGAGGTCTGTCTCACGCACGGCCGTCGTGTCCTCCGCTCGGCGAGAGCTATGCCTTGGGGCATGACAGCCACCCACGACGTTCTCGTGGTCGGTGGAGGGCCTGCGGGCTCGACCTGCGCGCGCGTGCTCCGCGAGGGAGGGATGCGCGTCGCGGTGCTCGATCGTGCGGAGTTCCCACGCGTGAAGCTGTGCGCCGGCTGGCTCTCGCCGGAGTTCTGGGACGCCGCGGGCATCAGCCCGCGCGAGTACCCGCGCGGCCTCTGGGAGTGGCACAAGGCGTACGTCCACTATCGAGGCCGCGCCTACGCGATCCCGTGTCATGGCTGGTTCATCCGCCGCTGCGAGCTCGACGATTACTTGCTGCGCGCGAGCGGCGCGGAGCTCGTGCTCGGCGTCCACGTCGACGACGTCACGCGCGACGCGGACGGGCTGTGGCACGCCGGCGGCCTGCGCGCACCGCTGATCGTCGGCGCGGGCGGCACGCACTGTCCGGTCTCTCGCGCGCTCCGCCCTCCCCGACCGCGTCGGGCCGTCGGCGTGCAGGAGCTCGAGGTGCCGGTCGGCGCGGCGGACGTCGCGCGCACGCGCATCGGCGACGATGGCGAGCCCGAGCTGCTGCTGTTCGACGATCTCTCGGGGTACGGCTGGAACGTGCCGAAGTCGGACTGGCTCAACGTCGGGTGCGGGACGCTCGAGGCGACGCGCGTCCGCGAGGCGTGGCGCACGACGTACGCGCACCTGCGCGCGGCGGGGCACCTGCCGGGGACCGCCGACGCCAAGCTCGCGCACATGAAAGGCCACTCGTACTACCTGTTCGACCCGGTGCACTTCGACGGAGCCGCGCGCGACGGCGCGCTGCTCGTCGGTGACGCGCTCGGGCTCGCGCACCCGCTCACCGCGGAGGGCATCTTGCCCGCCACGGTGTCGGGGCGGGTCGCGGCCGAGGCGATCCTCGCCGGCGCGTGGCGCTGCTATCCCGAGCGGCTTCGCGCGCACCCGGTGATCGCGGAGTACCGCCGCGTGCACCAGCTCGTCGAGGCAGGCCGCGCGCTGCGCGACAAGCTCGCGCGCCCGGCGCAACGCCCGGGGCAACGCAACCCGACGAACGGGAGCCGGCAGCGGCGCTGGCGACCGGGACGTGCGCTCGCGGAGCGCGCGGTCGCGCGCGGGTTCGCGTGGATGTTCTCGGGACGGCCGCTCCCGGGTGGTCGCCTGGTAGAACAGATCGCGGACCGGTTGCCGCAGGAGAGGCGAGCATGATGGCGGCGAGTGCGACCCAGAAGTTGATCTCGAGCCTCGACCCGAAGCGCGCGGGCGAGCTGTGCCGCGAGCTGCTCGCGAAAGCGGGCATCACCGTCGGCGGGAACGCGCCGTGGGACATCCAGGTCCACGACGAGCGCGTCTGGGCGCGCATCCTCCGCGACGGCACCCTCGGCGTCGGCGAGTCGTACGTCGACAGGTGGTGGGACGTCCCCGCGCTCGATCAGTTCGTCGATCGCGTGCTGCGCGCGCAGCTCGGCGACCTCTTGCGCGAGACCTGGATGCTCGTGCCGCAGGTGCTGCGCGCGCGCGTGCTCAACCTGCAGACGATCCGCCGCTCGTTCGGCAACGGGCAGCACCACTACGACATCGGCAACGAGCTCTACGAGGCGATGCTGGACCGGCGCATGCTGTACACGTGCGCCGTGTGGGACGGCGCCCGCACGCTCGACGAGGCGCAGGAGCGCAAGCTCGAGCTCGTGTGCACGAAGCTCGGGCTCCGCGCGGGGCAGCGCGTCCTCGATCTCGGGTGCGGCTGGGGCGGCTTCGCGGCGTACGCGTCCGAGAAGTACGGCGTGCAGGTCGTCGGCTACACGGTGTCCGAGGCGCAGGTCGCGTGGGCGAACAAGCAGTATCCGCACCTGCCGATCGACATCCGGCTCGACGACTATCGCCGCGCGAGCGGCAAGTACGACGCGGTGGTCTCGATCGGGCTCATGGAGCACGTCGGCCCGAAGAACTACCGCGGCTACATGGAGCTGGTCGATCGCTGCCTCGCCCCCGGCGGCGTCGCGCTGATCCACACGATCGCCGGCAACCGCGCCCGGCCCCACATCGATCCGTGGTTCGATCGCTACGTGTTCCCGAACGCGGTGCTGCCGACGCTCGCGCAGCTCGTCACCGCGATGGACGGCCTGTTCGTCCCCGAGGACGTCCACAACATCGGGCCGGACTACGATCCGACGCTGATGGCGTGGTGGTCCAACTTCGACGCCGCGTGGCCGCGACTGCGCGAGCGCTACGACGAGCGGTTCTACCGGATCTGGAAGTACTACCTGCTCGGCAGCGCCGGTGGGTTCCGGTCGCGATCGCAGCAGCTGTTCCAGATCGTGATGACGCGCCGGGGCGACGCCGCACCAGCAGGCCGCCGCGGCGCCGCCCCGGCGCGCTGAGCGGGCGAGCTCACGGGCGAGCTACGGAACGACGGAACAGACGCGGCGCGGATCGAGCCCGACGAGCTCGCGCGCGTCCGCGCACTCGAGGTCGACCTCCTCCCGGAGCAGCCGCGCGGCCCGCTCGAGGCGAGCGATGCGATCCTCGGGGTCGGCGACGTGCGCGGCGCGCAGCGCCTCGCGAACGCGGCTCGGGATGTCGGGGTCGTGCATCAACAGCGGTGCCATCGAGAACTTCATGATCGTTCCTCCCTCATCGCTGCCGTCGCGCGAGAGCGTGGTGGCGCGCTCGCACTCGGTGATTTCATGACGTCCGTCGATCGGGCAGCTACTTTCCAACGGAAAGCACCATGGCGCATCGCTGCCACCTGTCAAGCTACTTTCCAGAAGATAGTGGTGGAGGTAAGGTGCAATCATGCCGAGGTCGATCGACTCGCACTGCCGCGCGTTCCAGCTCGCGATCGACGTGCTCGGGCGACCGTGGACCGCGTTGATCCTGAGCGTGCTGCAGGCCGGACCGATGCGATTCAGCCAGCTCGCCGAGGCCGCGCACGGCCCGGGTGACAAGGTGCTGTCCGCGCGGCTCAAGGAGCTCGAAGCCCGCGGGCTCGTCGAGCGCCGGGTCGAGCCGGGACCGCCGGTGCGCGTGACGTACGAGCTCACGTCGTGCGGGCGCAGGTTCGAGCGCGTCGCCGTCGCGATCGAGCGATGGGGTCGCGAGCTCGAGCACGAGTCCGACCGAGCGCGCAGGCGTCGCAGGCCGGTCGGCGCACCGTCGCCGGTTTGATCCGCCAGCGCACTCGGCAGAACCAGGAAGCGCCGAGCACCGTCGTCGCCGCGCGCGTTCACGGCCGCATGGACCGGACGATGCATCACTCCCACGCATGCAACCGGAGCACGTGGGCCGCGGGATGATCACGACGGTATCCACGCGGCTCCTTCGACGAAGAAGGAGAAATCCCATGACGAAGCTTGTGAAGATGCGCAGGCTGCTCGCACCGGCGCTCGCGACCGCGTTCCTGGCTGCGGCGGGCTGCCAGCAGGAGCGGCAGCAAGGTGAAGAGTCCGCCCGCGAGGGCGCTGGCAAGGTCCAGGAGGGCGCTCAGAAGGTCCAGGACGAGGCCTCGCAGGCCTACGACAAGGCCAAGCAGGCGCAGGAGCGGGCCGGCAAGGAGATGGACGAGGCCACGCAGTCCCGCGAAGAGTCGATGACCAAGCAGCAGGAGGCCCAGCAGGCCCAGGAGAAGTCGCAGCAAGAGGGGCAGCAGGCCAAGGAAGCGCAGCAGCAGGCCCAGCAGGAGTCGCAGCAGGCGCAGCAGGAAGCACAGAGTGCGCAGCAGCGCGGGCAGCAGGAGCAGCAGGAGCAGCAGCAGCAGCTCCAGCGCGAGCAGCAGATGCAGCAGGAGAAGGCGCAGCAGCAGGCTCAGCAGGATCAGCAGCAACAGCCATCGGCAGCGCCGGTGGTGGGCGCGACCGGCGAGCAGCAGCCGCAGCAGCAGGCCCAGGGTCAGCAGATGCAGGAGGGCCAGCAGGGCCAGGCCCAGGGCACGCTCCAGACCGCGAGCGACAACCAGGTCGTGATCCAGCGACAGGGTGAGCCCCCGCTGCAGCTCAACGTGAACGAGGAGACGCAGGTGATGAAGGACGGGCAGCCCGCGCAGGTGTCCGACCTCTCGCAGGGCTCGCAGGTGCGGGTGCAGTATCGGGTCGAGTCCGATCAGCCCGTCGCGGAGCGCATCGAGATCACCGGCGAAGGCCAGGGCTAGGCCTGAACGAGCCGTCTACGTGCGCGCGTCACGCGCGCGTGCGCGAGTGCGCGTGGGCGTCGCGGCTCGCCTGCTCGACCCGTGCGCGCTCACACGGCGATGTCACGGGGAGCACGCCGCGTACTCGGCGCAGGTCTTCGCCTTCGCGCTGCACTCGGCCTGCTCGCGCAGGCCCGCCTTGACGTCGTCGGGCAGCTGATGCCAGAGGGCGAGTGCGTCGGGCAGCAGCTGCTTCGTCTCGCCGGTGATCGAGGCGCGACACATGCCGCGCCAGCGGTCGATGACGAGCTCCCAGCGTTGCGCGTCGAGCTCGTCGCGCGACTCGCAGCGCTCGTACATCACGGCGGCCTTCGCACACAGTTCCTCGGCGGGACCGACGCCGCCGGGCGTACAGCCCGCGATCACGAGGAGGAGGAGCGCCCACCGCATGCGGCAAGCCTCGCGCGACCGCGGGAGATGCGCAACCCACCCGGTGGTGCGCGCGGTCACTCGCTCGCGTCCGACGGCGTGCCACACTCGGGAAATGTGGCGCTGGCTCAGGAACCTGACGTTCCGGGGAACGGCTCTTCCTCCTCCGCTGCGCGCGGCGTGCGCACCGGGCGGTGATCCCTACCGCGACCGGCCGGGCACGCGCGCGCTCGAGCGCGACGCCGCCCCGCACACGCTCGCCGAGGTGTTCGAGGCGATGCGCGATGCGGGGCTCTCGTTCCGCCCTCGGCGGCGCGGCTTCGAGGTCCTCGGGACACCACCCGCGCGCGAGATGCCTGTCCGCGTGCGCGACACCGAGCGCGTCGTCCCCGGCGAGATGGCGTGCTCGCACGACGCTCCCGAGCTGCTGATCGATCTCGGGCTCGCGCTGGTGCCGCTGTTCGGGCCGATGCTCGTGGACATCCCGTTCGCGGGGACGCTGTTCGTCGACGGCTCGCGCGATCGCCGGATCCTCGGCGCCGAGGCCGCCGAGCGCATCCAGTCCGTCAGCCGGCGCGTCGCGACGCGCGCTCCGATCTCCGCGCCGCTGCTCGTCGATCTGGCGCGGCGCATGCGACAGCTGTGATCAGCGGGCCGCCCGCGCCGGAGCGAGCTCGCCGCGGATCAGCCACACCTGGCTTCCGCGGCCGAGCGCGAGGCTGCTGTTGACGATGGCGACCTCTCCGTCGCGCGCCGCGAGCTTGCGCATCAACCGACCCTGGAAGCTGCCGTTGCCGCCTCCGTAGGGTCCCACGCTGTGCGGCACCTCGGTCGGCGCGCTGAACGTCTCGCCACCGTCGAGCGACGTGGCGATCGCGAGCCCACGGGGCGGCTCGGCGTGGACGGGATACGTCTCCCACGCGACGTGGACGACGGCGCCGTCGACCGCGAGCGACGGGAAGTGCGCGCTCTCGATGCCGTGCCGGCGGGGGCGCGACACGACGACCGGCCGGGTGAACGTCGCGCCACCGTCATGCGAGCGCGCGTGGTGGATCTCGAAGCGATCGAACGGACCACCGGCGCTCTCCGCGTACACCACGTGGAGCGTGCCGTCGGAGGCCACGGCGAGCTTCGGAGCGTCGGAATAGGTCTCGGTCTCCGCGACCCGCGCCGGGGCCGAGAACGTCGCGCCGCCATCCCTCGACACCGCGAGCTGGATGTCGGCACGCGGCTCCTCGCCCGTGGTCCACGCGAGGTACACGGTGTCGCCATCGCTCGCGAGGCTCGGCGCCCGCGCGGGGTGCTCCTCGTCGGACGCGACGAGTCGTGGGCGGTCGAACGACGCGCCGCGATCCGCGGACCGCGCGAGCCACAGCCGGCCCTCGTACTCGGTCCACGCGACGAACACCATCCCGGAGTCTCCCGCGACGATGTCGAAGCTGCCGTTGTGCCAGCGATCCGCGTCGATCCGGCCCTTGCCGTCGCCCGCGATCGAGCGCGACAGGTTGCGCGCGGGCTCGAAGCTCGCGCCACCATCGACGGAGCGCGCGACGTACAGCTCGCCGCCGTGCGTGCCTCCCGAGAACACGATCTCCTGCCAGGCGACGTAGACATCCTCGTCGTGCGCCGGCGACAGCGCGATGCGCGGCAACCACGAGAACACGTCCGGGGTCCGCGACACGTCGACGGGCTCGCCTCGCTGCGAGGTGCCGTCCCGCGCGAACCGCGCGACGAGCACGCCCCTGGCGCGCTGATCGACCCACGCGACGATCGCGGCGCCGTCTGCGTCGATCACGACCGCGGGATCATCGACGTGATCGTAGTGCGAGTCGTTCTGCCGCCACGGTCCACGCTCACCCGCCCCGGTCGCGATCACGATCGGCGCGTCCCACGCGATCGGCGCGGGCGCGTGCACGGGAGTCGCGCTCGCCGGCCCCCACGCGACGAGCGCTACGAGCCCTACCGATGCGCGCATCTCAACCCGGCAGCACGGCCTTGTCGACGCCCTTCTGCATCGGCTTCATGGCGAGCCTTCCCCACCGCGGGATCGGGGGCGGCTCCTCGTGTCGCGTGCGCCGGTACGCATACTCGAGCAGGCGGTAGGTGAGCGCCGTGCTGAGCGCGGTGGTCAGCCCGACGAGCAGGGTCCAGATCAGCGTCTTCTTGTTCATGGTGCCCCTGTAAAGACGCGTGCACTCGCCGTGCCCTCCGCGGGCGTGCCACCGGCCACCGCGTGGTCTACCATCGCCGGAATGTCGTTCCGGCTCGCTCCGGTCATGGCGCACAGCATCGATCAGCACGGGCGCATCTCCGAGGTCACGGAGCTGTGGCTCGAGCGGCTCGGCTACGAGTGGAACGACGTCATCGGGCGGCCGTCGACGGACTTCCTCAGCGAGCAGAGCGCCCGCTACGCGCGCGAGGTCGTGCTGCCGATGTTCTTCCGCACGGGGGTCTGCGACGTCGAGTACGAGATGCTCCGCAAGGACGGTACGCTCGTGCCGGTGCGCCTGCGCGGCGTGGCCGTGTACGGGGACACCGGCGAGTTCGATCGGTCGATCGCCGTCATCGAGGACCTGACCGAGAAGCGCGCGCTCGAGCAGAAGATGCTGGAGGCGCAGAAGCTCGAGAGCCTCGGCCGCATGGCGGGCAACATCGCGCATGACTTCAACAACCTGCTCGCGAGCATCATGGGCAGCGCGCAGCTCGCGCTCCGGCACGCGGGTCACCTGCCGGTCGCGGCCAAGGCGCTCGATCACGCGATGCTCGCGGCCGCGCGCGCCGCGGACCTGTGCCGGCAGCTCCTCGCCTACTCGGGGCGCGGGCGATTCCAGGTGGAGGTGATCGATCTCGACGGGCTCGTCACCGAGATGAGCCGCGTGCTCGCGGTCAACGTCGGGGATCAGATCCGGATCGAGCTCGACCTCGTGCGGACCGGCACCCGCGTCGCGGTCGACGCGACCGAGATCCGCCAGATCTTGATGAACCTCGTGATCAACGCCGGTCAGGCGATCGGCGATGCGCCCGGCACGATCCGGATCCGTACGTCGGTGCGCGAGCTCGACGCCGCCACGATCGCCCGGACCACGCACCCGGGCGCGCAACCCGGGACCTACGTCGTGCTCGAGGTGAGCGACGACGGACCGGGCATGCCTCCCGAGGTGCTCGCGAACATCTTCGATCCGTTCTTCACGACCAAGTCGACCGGCCACGGGCTCGGGCTCGCCGCGGTCCACGGCATCGTGCGCGGGCACCGGGGCACGCTGCTGGTCACGAGCGAGGTCGGCCGCGGAACCCAGTTCCATCTGTTCTTGCCGGTCGCGGACGAGAGCGCGTGGGCGGCGAACGCGCCGGTCCCGGCCGCTTCGTCGCGCGACACGGTCGCGATCGTCGACGACGATGACCTGCTGCGCGAGACGCTGGCGAGCCAGCTCGTCGACGCCGGCTTCGACGTGAGGATGGCGAAGACGGCGCACGAGGCGCGGCAACTCGCGGCGCCCGATGGCCCCCGCACGTTCCTGCTCGACGTCACGATACCGGACGTCGCGGGGCCGCAGCTCCTGCACGAGATCCGCGAGCGCGCCCCCGGCGTCCGCATCGTGCTGATGAGCGGCTACAGCGCGGTGGACGTGCCGCTCGCGGACGACCTGCGGTTCTTGCGCAAGCCGTTCACCGAGCAGGAGCTCCTGCGCGCGATCGAGCGCACGCGCTGACGCTACGGGACCGCGCCGGGCGCGCAGCACACGCCGCCCTCGATGCCGAGGCGCACGCGCCCGAGCTCGCGCTCGCCCTCCGCGCACGCGATCGTGCCGTCTCCGATGTCGCCGCGGACCTGACCGCCTCGCGCGGTGCACTGCTCCGGCGTGAGGGGCTCGACCGCCTCCGGCTCCGTCGGCTCCGTCGGCTCCGTCGGCTCCGTCGGCTCCGTCGGGGTCGACGGGGTCGACGGCGTCGGAGCGGAGGTGTCGGACGTGGACGCTCCGCTGCACCCGGCGGCGAACCCCACGATCAGGACGAACGAACGGAGCGAGCGCATGCCGGGGATCCTACGCGCGCATGCCTCTCAGGTCACGGGCTCGGCCAGCGCCGCCTCGAGATCCGGCCCGGCGGGCACGATCCTCGACGGGTTCACGGTGGTCTGGCTCCAGTAGTAGTGCACCTTGATGTCGTCGAGCCGGCAGGTCGGCCGGATCCCGGGGTGCTGGTACATGCGGCGCGTGAACCGCCACAGGTTCGGCAGCTCGCGGAGCATGCGGAGGTTCGTCTTGAAGTGGCTGTAGTACACGAGATCGAACCGCACGAGCGTCGTGAACATCGCGATGTCGGCCTCGGTCATCCGCGACCCGCACAGGTACGGCTGGCGCCCGAGCACGCCCTCCCAGTGGTAGAGCGCGTCGAACAGCTCCGTGACCGCCTGATCGTATGCCTCCTGCGAGCCCGCGAACCCGCAGCGGTACACGCCGTTGTTGATCGGCGTGTAGATCGCGTCGAGCACGCCATCGATCTCGGCGCGTAGCTCGGGGGGCGCGAGGCAGGGCTCGAGCGGGCGCTCCGCGATCGCCTCGAACGCGACGTCGAGCATCCGCATGATCTCGCGCGACTCGTTGTTGACGATCGTGTGCGTCACGCGATCCCACAGCACGGGGACCGTGACCCGGCCCGTGTAGTGCGCGTCGGCGCGTACGTACACGTCGCGCAGGAACCGCGCTCCACCGATCGGATCGGGCTCGTCGGACCGGAACTGCCAGCCGTCGTCGCCCATCTTCGGATCGACCGCGGTGACCGTGATCGCGCCGCCGAGGCCGCGCAGCGCGCGCGTGATCAGCGTGCGGTGCGCCCACGGGCACGCGTAGGAGACGTAGAGGTGGTAGCGCCCGGGCTCGATCACCGCTGGCTGGTTGCGGAACCGGGTCTTCGGGCGCTGGAACGCCCCCTTGTCATCGGGCTCGTACCAGCCGGTCTTCCAGACGCCATCGACGAGCTGTCCCATGGGTGGTGCGTAGCATCCGTGCGACTCCGCGCGAAGGCGATCCGTCCGATACGGCTATGATGCACGCCATGGGCCCCTCCCCTCTCGACGGCCAGGCCTATCCGACGCCGCCGTGGCACACGCACGGGCGCGCCTTCGTGCAGCCGTTCGTCGTGGACCGCCAGGCGCTGCGTCTGCCGCCGGGCTTCGACGCGGTCACGATCGCGGGCCGCGCGATCGGCGTGCTCGGCCTCATCGAGTACGTCGCCCCGTCGCCGCTGGTCTATGCCGAGCTCGTGTGGATGCCGTGTCTCGCGCGCGCGGGCGGGTCGCGCGGCTACTTCGTCGAGAAGATGTACGTCGACTCGGAGGCCTCGCTCGCTGGTGGCCGCGAGATCTGGGCGCTGCCGAAGCAGCTCGCGCGGTTCTCGATCGGCGAGCGCGAGGCGTCCATCGAGACCAGCGACGGCGCGCACCTCGTCCTCGAGCTGCGGCGGCGTGGTCCGACCGTCCCGACCTCGATCGCCGGCGCGACCCTCCAGGACGGGGGCGACGACATCGTGCGGTTCAAGGGCTCGGGGACGACGCGCCTCCGCTCCGGCGGTCTCCGCGTGCTCGAGGCGCGGGGCCTCGACGCCTGGATGGGCTGGACCGGCGCCCGACGGATGCCCGGCCTCGGCGCGGCGCTCGAGACCTTCGAGGTCACGATGCACCCGCCCCGCCGGCTGCCGAGGTAGGGGTCAGGCTCCACTTGCTCAACTTGTTGCGCGAGTTGTGCAACAAGTTGGGCAAGTGGAGCCTGACCCCTCGGTGATAGGCTGGAGACATGAGGGCGTTCTCCTGTGCCGCGGTGCTCGGCGTGCTCGCGGCGTGTGGCTCGAACAGCAAGGACCACGGCGAGCTCGTCGCGATCGAGATCGAGCCCGCCAACGCGACGCTCGCGTACACCGGGACGCCGACGTCGATCGAGTACACGGCGCTGGGTCGGTTCGCGGACGGCAGCACGGAGCCGCTCGACGACGTGACGTTCCGCCTCGATCTCGACGCCACGAAGCTCGGCGCGCTCGAGGACACGACGTTCACCGCGAGCGGCAACGCGGCCGGTAAGGGCGGCGTGTTCGCGGAGCGCGGCGACCTCACGGGCTCGACCTCGGTGATCGTCACCGTCCATACGACCGATCTCGGCCCGGGGGTCCCGGCCGACGGCGCCGACCGGTTCCCCGACACGTCGCCTGCCGGCGCGATGTCGCAGACGATCGTGTATCCGCTCGACGGTGCGGTGATGCCGTCGAGCGTGAAGGCTCCCGACGTGCAGTGGGAGGGCCCGACGGCGGGCGAGGATCTGTACCGGGTGCGCCTCACCGCGGGGTTCGCGACCGTCGACAAGATCGTCGCGGGAGGCCCCGACTTCACGTTCCACGCGCTGCCGACCGAGGCCGAGTGGGCGCTGCTCAAGACCAGCGCCGGCAACGGCACGATCCAGATCAGCGTGGACCACTGGGATGCCACGAACGGCCCGCACGGTGGCGCGCCCGTCGACGTCAAGATGGTCCCCGCCGACATCACCGGCGCGATCTATTACTGGAACCTCGAGGCCGGGCGCATGGAGCGGATCGACGCGATGGGGCGCGCGCCCGCGATCGCGAACCCGCCGGCGCCGCCGTCGAACCCGAACAACCGCTGCGTCGCGTGCCACACGGTCAGCCGCGACGGCCGCTATCTCTCGGCCGAGCTGTGGGGCGGCGGCGCGGAGGGCGCGGTGTTCGACCTCGCCGATCCGAACGTACGCACGGGAGATCCGGCGCCGACGGTCGCGCCGCTGATCGAGGGCTCGACGTACCGCGCGCTGTTCTCGACGTTCAACCCCGACGCGTCGCGCCTCCTGATCAACAACGGCACCCGGCTCGAGCTGATCGATCCGCGCTCCGGCGCGCCGGTGCTGACGAGCGGCACCGCGCTGCCCATCTCGGGCGCGGCGCACCCCTCGTGGTCCCCCGACGGCAGCACGATCGCGTTCGTGCGCAACGTGATGAACGGGGCCGCGCCGGCGACCTGGGCGGTCGACTACACGCGCGGGGACCTCGGGCTGATCCCGGTGACCGGCCCCGACTCGTTCGGCGACGCGGTGACGATCGTCGACTCCGCGAACGTCGATCCGGCGTTCGTCGCGCCGTCGTGGCCCACGTGGGCCCCGGACTCGCAGTGGATCGCGTACGGCGCCGGCGTCAACTCGCGCGGTCGCAACGACGGCATCCCGGCGGTGTACCCGGGCTCGCTGTTCATCGTGAACAAGGCCGGCGGGCCCCCCATCCGGCTCGACATCGCGTGTGGCAACGTGCGCGACTGCCACCTGCCGAACTTCAGCCCGTACGATGCCGGTGGCTACTTCTGGCTCGTGTTCTACAGCACGCGCGACTACGGCAACGCGCTCGCGGGCACCAAGGGCCGGCAGCGCCGCCAGCTCTGGGTCACGGCGATCGACAAGGCCAAGCTCGCCGCCGGCGAGGACGCGAGCTCGGTCGCGTACTGGCTGCCCGATCAGGACGTGCAGGCGCAGAACATGAGCGCGTACTGGGCGCCGCCCGCGCCGATCCAGTGAGCGAGGTCAGCGCCGGAACAGGCGCTGCCAGAACCCCGGCCTGCCCGCCGGCTGCGTGACCTGCACCGCGCGCTCGAGCGCCTGGCGCATCGCGGCCGCGCTCGCGAACCGCTGCTCGCGATCGTGCGCGAGCGCCCGGGCGACGATCAGGTCGAGCCAGCCCGGCAGATCGGGGCGCCGCTTCGCGGGGTGGCGCTCGAGGTCGCCCTTGATCACCTTGCCGAGCAGCTCCTTCTTCGACTGGTAGCTGTACGGCCAGCCTCCCGTGAGCACCTCGAACATGACCACGCCGAGCGAGAACAGGTCGCTGCGCGCGTCGACCGAGGTCGGATCGACGTACTGCTCGGGGCTGATGTAGAACGGGGTCCCGAGCAGCTGGTTCTTCGCGGTGAGCTGCATCTCGTCGTCGACCTTCGCGAACCCGAGATCGAGCAGCTTGATCCGCTCGGCCCCGTCGGCGTCCGGCGAGACGTAGATGTTGGCGCTCTTGAGATCGCGGTGGATCACGCCGCGCCCGTGCAGCGCCTCGAGCGCGTCGAGCACCGCGATCGCGATGCGGACCACGCGCGCGGGATCGAGCGGCCCGTCGAGCTTGCGGACCGTGTGGAGGTCGCGCCCGTCGAGGCAGTCCATCTCGATGAACGCGCATCCGTCCTCGGTGGTCCCCGCATCGTGGACCGCGACGAACGCCGGGTGCCCCATCGCCGCGGTCTCCCGCGCCTCGCGCACCAGCCGCGCGCTGAGCTCGCGATCGGTCGCGAACCGCCGGTGCAGCACCTTCAGCGCGACCTCGCGTCGCAGGACCGGGTGGGTCGCTGCGTAGACGGCGCAGATGCCCCCGGCTCCCAGGAGCGGCCCGACCACGTACTTGCCGGCGATCGTCTCGCCGGTGCGGCGCTCCGGGCAGTCCTCGGGCCCGCCGGGGTGGGCCACGTCGCAGAGCTGGCAGGTGGCCATGGGCCCCGAGTGTAGCGCTAACTGGCCCACTTCCTCCTACCGTGCGACACTTCGGGCATCGGTGGACACACGACTCGCACGTGCGATCGGCACGCCGAGCATCCAGAACCAGGCGGGCGAGCTGGTCCGGCTCGCGCTCCGCGCGCTGGAAGATCTGAAGCGGCTCGACGAGAGCCTGTACGAGCGCTTCGTCGCGACGCGCAGCGCCGAGGTCGCGCCCGAGGTGGCCACCGCGGGGCTCCGCACGTTGTGGGACGACACGTTCGGCACCCTGCTCCACCTGCTCGCGTACGGGCGATCGTTGACCCGTGACACCGCCACGACCGACACCCTCGACGACGCGAGCTTCGACTTCGGCGAGCTCGAGGGCGGCGGCCCGGCGGGCGAGCCCGAGCTCGATTTCGGCGCCGCGGATCTCGGCGAGCTGCTCGACGTCATCGACGAGCATCGACAGGAGGACGACGCCGAGCGCTGGGCCAAGGTGCTCGAGAAAGTGCGGTCGATCGAGTACGGGCTGCGGACGCAGTACGCCGACGCGGTGTCCCGCATGAACGTCGCGCTCGGCGCGGGCGAGACCAACCAGGTGCTCGGCCTCCTCGACGATCTCCAGAGCTCCGCGAGCGAGGGCGTGCACGCACTCGTCGTCGCCGTCTACGAGGCGTTCGTGCCCGAGGTCAGCGCCGCGACGGTGGTCCCGGGCTACCTCTCCACGCTCGGGCGAGCGCTGCTCGTGCGTCGCGGCCTGGCCGAGCTCGCGACGACGCTCGCCCCGTACAACGACGTCCTGCAGAGCGACAGCACGCAGGACTACGCCGAGGCGCTCGCGCGGATCCGCGACGCCATGCGCGCGTTCGTGGGCTCCGTCGTGTGCCGCGCGATGCGGGCCGCGGATCGCTGGGAGATGGTCGAGTTCGAGCGCATGCTCGCCGAGCAGCCGCTGACGACGGCGCGGCTGACGTCCGAGGGGCTGGTGAAGTACCTGGAGTCGCTCGGCACGATCAACCAGCGCGAGGTGCTGATCGTCCACGACCAGCGGGCGCTCGAGGAGATCCGCGAGTCGCTCACCAATGCCCGCCAGCTCGTCGACCTCAGCCCGCGCACCGCGAACGAGATGCTCGATCGCGCACTCTCGGCAGCACAGCGACTGCGCGGTCGCCATCCGACGACCGATCAGCTGCTCGGTCAGCTCGAGCGATACGCGGCGACCACGAAGAGCAGCGCGGTGAGCCTCGAGCTCGTCGAGCGCCTCGAGACGCTGCTCGCGACGGCGGCCTGATCAGTCCGCCTGGGTGAGCGTCCCCGGCGGCACGCTGATCGACGCCGCGATCCCGGTGCGGAGCTCGACGGTGCGGCCGTCGAACGTCGCCAGGAGCGGCGCGCGGGGAGCGGCCTGCCACGCGGGGAGCGTCGGATCGCGCGGCGCGGGGGCCCGCCACTCCGCGAGCGCCGCCTCGCCGAGCTCGCCGATCCGCCCCGCCGCGTCGACGGGGAACGTGTCCTGGCCGATCGTCAGCGTCAGCCCGTCGGGGCAGTCGGACCGGATGGCGGTCGTCGCCACCTTCTCGTCGACGCGATAGACCTCCTTGCGCGGGATGAAGAAGGTCGCCGCGGTGCCGAGCGCATCGGCCGCCAGGAACGCGCCGTAGACGTAGCCGTTCGGGCTCTCCTCGCTCGCGGTGAGCAGGGCCACGGCGCCGAGCGCGGCCTCGACGGCGAACGCGATCGCGGTCTGCTTCTTCCAGCGCGAGCCGTAGCGGAACGCGGAGTGGTACACGGCATCGCGCCCCTGCTGCTCGACGCGGCACTCCAGCGCGAACGGCGGAGGCTCGGCGGGCGTGACCTGCGCGCCGGGGGACGTCGAGGTCGTCGTCGTCGTCGTCGAGGTCGTCGGCGCCGGGAGCTTCAGCACGAGGCGCTCCTCGATCCCGGGGAGCGGGACGGCCTCCTCGCGGACGCCCTCGTCCCAGAGCGCCTGGGTCCCGGTGGCCTGGGTCGCCACCCACGTCGTGAAACAACCGCCGCTGGCGAGCGCGGTCGCGAGCGCGAAGGTCACGCAGGTCATGGGTCGTGTCCGGGTCATCGCCCACCTCCGATCCGGATCCAGCCTCCGGGGATCAGCACGTGGACGCCACCGCGCGCTCGCCACTCGGGCGCGCGCCACTGCACGCGCGCCTGGGGCCGCAGCTGCCACGAGCCCGGGACCCACACCCACGTGCGGCCATCCCACTGCCAGAACCCGGCGATCCACACCGCGGCGGCGACGGGCGGCGGCGGAGGTTGCTCTTCCTGCGGCGGCGGAGGCGCGACGGGCGCGGTCGTCGTCTCCTCCGCGAGGATGTCGCTCTCGGGCACGCGCCACATCCCGGCGAGCCAGATCCAGGTGCCGTCGATCCAGTGCCAGTAGCCGGGCCGCCACTCGGCGTTCTTGCTGAGCTTCGGCGGCACGATCTCGACGAGCGGCGCGGGCGGAGGGCCGTCGGGTTGTTTCGGCGGCGCGAGCGCGAGCTCCACGCGCTGGCGATACGCCGCGCGCCGGCGGCTCCACTCGTCGCTCGACCAGCAGCGCGCGTCCTCGGCGTGCGCGGCGCAGTAGCGCTCGCGATCTCTCGCGCGCGCCTCGAGCTCGAGGTGGACCTTCAGCCCGCCGGCTCCCCAGCAGTCCCGATCTTCGGGGTGGCGCGCACAGTACTCGGCGCGTCGCGCCTTGCGCTCGGCCTCGAGCGCGGCGGCGATCGCGCGACGGCGCTCCTCTTCCTCGCGGCGCAGGCGCGCTGCCTCGGCGCGACGCCGCTCCTCCTGCTCGCGACGCGCGCGCTCTTCCTCGGCACGGCGCCACTCCTTCTCGCGTCGCGCGCGCTCCGCGGCGAGCTCGACGGCCGACGGTCGCGGCGCGTTCTCCCGCTCGAGCAGCCACTTCGCCTGCCGCTGCCTCGCCTCTTCCCTCCGTCGCCTCTCCTCCTCCTCGCGGCGGCGCTGCTCGGCCACGAGGTACGCCTCGTACTCGGCCTCGGAGACGTTCGGGCGCCACGTCACGCGCGCCACACCGAACACCACGCCCGCGAGGTCGTTGGGCTCGATCGACCAGAACCGGATCTTGATCCGCGCGCCCGGCCTCCACCCCTCGGGCAGCCGGAACTGGAGCACCTCCGCGGACCTGGTGACGAACGCGGGATCGAAGGTCGCCTCGAGCTGGAGCTGCGCCGGCGCGCTCGGCGGTGGCGCCGACGGGATCGAGCCCTCGGGCACCGGCGTCCCCGGCGGCAGCGGCGCTCCCTCACCGCCGCCCGCGCCGACGCGACCGAGCTGCAACCGTTCGCGCGCGTCCGCCACGCAGCGCGTGTTGTCGGCGCGGCCATCCGTCCGCTCGCGCCCCTCGAACACACCGTCGGTCCTCGCCACCTCGCCGTCGTCGACGAGCATCACGGCGTGGAGCGCGACCCTGTGCGGAGCGTGCACGCGGAGCTCGACGCTCTCGCCCCACTTCACGCCCTCGGTGGAGAGCTCGAGCTCGAACGGGCCCTGCGCGCACGTCGCGATGGATCGGAACCACCGCTGCTCGGCGATCGTGGGCTGGAGCCGGATCTCGTTCGGCGTCGTGGTCCGGCCACGAGCGCCGCCCCCACAGGCCGCCAGCGCGGCGCAGGTCATGACAAGGGTGCGGAACGACGTCACGCGCACCTCACCAGCATCGCTCGTGCCAGCCCGGATCTCGCGCGTTCTCGCCGGTTTTTGTGAACGCGCGGTCTCGACGCGTCCCGTGACGGCGTGAATGTTCACGCCGCGCGCGGAGCGGCCAGGCCCCGGGGCACCTCCCGACGAGCCCTGCCTCCGCCCCTGCTACGCTGCGCCCATGATCGCCATTCTCGGAACAGGTCTCCTCGGCACCGGGTTCGCGCGCGCGTTGCTCCGCAGGGGCGAGGCCGTTCGCGTCTGGAACCGCACCGCGGCCAAGGCGCGGGCGCTCGAGGCCGAGGGCGCCGTCGTCGCCGCGGATCCGGCGGACGCCGTGCGCGGCGCGAGCCGCGTCCACATCGTGGTCTCCGACGACGCGGCCGTGAACGAGGTGCTCACCGCGTCGCGCGCGGGGCTGTCCCCCGGCCAGCTGATCATCGACCACACGACGACGTCGACCCTCGGCGCCGTCGAGCGGACGTCGCGGTGGCGCGAGTACGGCGCGATCTACGTGCACGCGCCCGTGTTCATGGGGCCCAAGAACGCGCTCGACGGGACGGGCATCATGCTGCTGTCGGGCGACCGCGATCTCGTCGCGCGCGTCACCCCGCTGCTCGCGCCGATGACCGGCCAGGTCGTGGATCTCGGGCTCCGCGTCGACGCCGCGGCGGCGTTCAAGCTGCTCGGCAACCTGCTGCTGATGGCGTTCACGGCCGGCTTCACCGACATGCTCGCGCTCGGCAAGGCGATGGGCGTCGAGCCCACGCAGATCGCGAGCTTGTTCGAGTTCTTCAACCCCGGCGCGGCGCTCCCCGGCCGGTTCCAGCGGATGATCGAGTGCGCCTACGACCAGCCGTCGTGGGAGCTCGCGATGGCGCGCAAGGACGCGCGGCTCATGCAAGCCGAGGCCGATCGCGCCGGCGTGCCGCTACGGATGTTGCCGGCGTTCGCCGAGCTGATGGATCGCGAGATCGCCGCCGGTCACGGCCACCAGGACTGGACCGTGGTCGGCAAGGATCTGCTCCCGCCGAAGCAGACGGAGGGGGACTGACGCGGGCTAGTGCCCGCCCCAGCTGCTGCGCAGGAACAGGATGATGCCGATGGCGATCGCCAGCGAGATCAGGGCTGCTTCGAATCCGTACGTCTTGGGGGCCGGGCCGCTCACGAGGCGACCCTATCACAGCGATCGCGAGCTTGGCCCCACCACCGACATGTACTCGGCGCGCCGCACGGGGTCGGTGAGCACCGTATAGGCGATCACGACCTGGGCGAAGACGCTTCGCGCGTCGAACGACTCGTCGCGGATACCGAGCTCCGCGAGTCTCTCGGGGCGAAGGTACCGCGCGAACTCGCGGTACGCGTCGCGGACCTCCTCGATCGAGGCGCCGTACGGCAGGCCGAGGAACGTGAAGTGGTCGACCCCGCGCTCGAGGAGCTCGGTCCCGATCTCGATCAGCTCCCGGATCTCCTCGACCGTCAGCGCGTTCGGCAACAGCTTCGTCGGCTGCACCTCGAGGAACGGATCGGTCACGGATCGCCGGGTCGGCGTCCGGGGCAGCGGCGGCGGCCGCGAGCTCACCGGCGTGTGCGTCACCTCGGGATCCTGCGCGATCAGCACCGGCACACACGACAGCGTCGGCTGCCGCGGCGTCGGCACGCGCGTGATCGTCGGCTCGCGCGGCGTGGGCGTCCGCGGCAGCGACATCTCCTGCGGGCGCGGCGCCTCGACCCGGGTCACGGCGTTGCAGATCGCGAGCGTGCAGAGCACCGCCTCGACCATGCGCGGGTCGATATCACGCTCGCGCGCCTCGATCTCGGGTGCGCTCGTGCCCTCGCGGAGCGCGTCGAGCACGGGCTGCTCGGCGTCGGTGAAGCCGAACCGGGGCAGCTCCTTCGCGGCGCCCGCGCGCAGCACCAAGCGCGAGCCGAGCTGGCGCAGCGTCGTCGACAGCCGCGCGGGAGCCAGGTGGAGGCGGGTCCCCTGGTAGATCACCGCGCGCACGTCGACCTCGGCGCCGACCACCGTCGCGATCGTGATCTCCTCGTCGATCGTGTACTCGCCGGCGTCGACGGAGAACGTGCGCGCGGCGCGCTGGACGAGCACGCGGCGCTTGAGCTCGGCGACCTGCGGCGGCCCGAGCCCCGCCGACATCGCGACCCGATCGATGTCCTCGGCCTTGCCGAGAGCGCGCGCGACGGCCGGCGAGATCAGCTTCGCGGCGAGCGCGACCCGCGCGACCGTATCGACGGACAGTGGCGAGGTCGCCCCGACGACGCACCCCCCGACGAACGCGATCTGGTACGTCCGCCCCTCCGCGGCGCGCAGCGTGAGCTGCCCCGTACGTCCCGCGAGGCCGAGCGCGGCGAGCGTCGAGCCCCAGGGCCGTTCCCCGATCTTCCCGCGCAGTGGCACGTTCCGCATCGGCGCGAAACCGTCGGCGTTTCGCATCACCACTCCAATAGACCGGATCGTCGCCGACGCGCGCAACCGCTTCGGAGCACGCGCGATCGCCCGCCGAAAATCCTGTGCGGGCGCCGACAGGGTTTCGCGTTCTCGTTCGCTCGCGTTCGTGAGCCCACCCACGTTGCAGGTAGGTCGGCGTGCGTGGATGTCACCCGGGCATCGTCACCCGGACGTGGTCACGGGGGCGTCTCGCGCGACCCGCTCGGCGGCTGCGGGGGCTCGAGGCGACGGTAGATCGAGCGGCGATCGATGCCGAGGATCTGCGCGGCCTGCGTCTTGTTGCCGCCGACCGCGGCGAGCACCTGACGCACGTAGCGGTGCTGCATCTCGTCGAGCGTGAGCATCTCCGCCGGCGACGAGATCGAGAGCTCGAGCCGCGTGCTCTGGTGCTCGACGATCTTGCGCGGCAGATCGCCGACGTCGATCTCGTCGCCGCGGCACAGCGCGGCGGCGCGCTCGATGCAGTTCTCGAGCTCGCGCACGTTGCCCGGCCAGTCGTAGTCGACGAGGAGCTGGGCGGCGCGTCGCGAGATGCCGCGCATGAACGTCTGGCGTCGCGTGGCGACGCGCTGCACGAACGCGTTCGCGAGCAGGAGCACGTCGCCGGTCCGCGCGCGCAGCGGCGGCACGTGGATCGAGACCACGTTGATGCGATGGAACAGGTCCTGGCGGAACCGGCCCTCCTCGACCTCGGTCTCGAGCTCGCGGTTGGTCGCGACGATGATCCGCGCGTCGAACGGGATCTCGCTGTCGCCGCCGACCGGGCGCACCGTGCGCTGCTGCAGGACGCGGAGCAGCTTCGCCTGCATCTCGAGCGGCATCTCGCCGATCTCGTCGAGCAAGATCGTGCCGCTGCCCGCCTGCAGGAACAGACCGTCGCGCGACGACTTCGCATCGGTGAACGCACCGCTGACGTGACCGAACAGCTCGCTCTCGAGGAGGTTCGCCGGCATCGCGCCGCAGTTCACGGCCACGAGGGGCTCGTTGCGCCGCGTCTCGGACAGCCGGTGCAGCGCGCTCGCGACCATCTCCTTGCCGGTGCCGGACTCGCCCGTGATCATGACGGTGGCGTCGGTCGCGGCGACCCGGCGGATCACGCGGCGCAGCTCGACCATCGCGGAGCTCTCGCCGATCATGTCCTCGATCGGGGCGTCCGCGGAGCGCAGGTTCACCAGTCGCTTGACCTCGCGCTGGAGCGCGAAGTGCTCGAGGGCGCGATCGATCGCGAGCTCGAGGACCTCGCCCTTGACGGGCTTGGTCAGGAAGTCCCACGCCCCGGCGCGCAGCGCGGCGATCGCCGTGTCGAGCCGACCGTAGCCGGTGAGGACGATCGGCGCGCAGTCGGGGTAGCGCTTGTACAGCTGCTCGCACAGCTCGATGCCGGACATCCCCGGCATCTGGACGTCGCAGATCACGACGTCGACCGGATCGCGTCGCATGTGTGCGAGGCAGTCGGCGGCGGACAGCACGCAGTCGACGCTGAACCCTCGCTTGCGGAGGATGTCCACGAGGAGAAGCGCGGTATCCTCCTCGTCGTCGACGACGAGGACTCGGGCGTCAGCGCGTGTAGCTCCCATCCAGGACTTCACCTTAGCCAACGAGGTGGGATTCACACCGCTCCTCCTCAGTAAGCGCACCGTGAGGGCAGAAACATCCCAGCCGGTCGTACTCACCGGGTGCGGATGCCGACATGCGACGCTCAGCCGCGCCGCGCCGCCGCGAGCGCCGCTTCGAGCTCCGCGATCTGACGGCGGGCCGCCGCCAGCTCCTCGCGAAGTCGCAGGACGATGTCGATGCTCGACCAGTCGAGCGCGAGGTCGCGCCACAACGTCCGCGCGACGAGCACGCGGTCGATGTCGACGAGGACGATGTCCCCGGTCTTGCGCTCGATGATGCCCTCGTCGACGAGTCGCGCGATCAGCTCGTCGTCCCCCTCCACGAGGGCGACGAGCTGCCGGTAGGTGAAGCGCGTCGTGGTCACAGCGTGATCTCCTCGCGCACCGGCCGCCGGTACAGGCGGCGCGCCTCGCGCAGCGCCTCGGCGAGACCGTCATCCGCGACGTCTGGAATCCGGACATCGATCACCACGTAGAGGTCGCCGCGGGTGTCCTTGCGTGGGACTCCCTTGCCGCGCAGCCGCAGCTTCGCTCCGTTCTGCGTCCGCGGCGGGATCTTGAGCGCGACCGTGCCCTCGAAGGTCGGCACGTCCACCGTCGCACCACCGTACGCCTCGTCGAGCGTGACCGGCAGCGTGAGGTAGAGGTCGAGCCCCTCGCGCCGCACGTACGGGTGCGGTCGGACCTCGGTCTCGATCACCAGATCGCCGGGCGGACCGCCACCGGGTCCCGGTGCGCCCTTGCCGGGGACGCGCAACGTCGAGCCGGTGTCCGCGCCCTTGGGGATCCGCACCCGCACCGGGCCCTGCCCGGGGATGTCGGCCGTGAACTCCGCCCCCTCGACGGCCTGGCGGAGATCGATCTGGATGGTCGCGTGGAGATCGTGCCCTCGCATGGGGCCGCGCCGGCGCCCGAACAGCTCGGAGAAGTCGAACTCGAAGGGGCCCTCGCCGCCGAAGTCCGTCGCGCGCTGCTGGCGCGTCTGTCGCCAGCGCTTGTACTCGCGCGCCTTGTCGGGATCGAACCCGCCCTGCAGCGACTCCTCCCCGAACTCGTCGTAGGCGGCGCGCCGCTTGTCGTCGGAGAGCACCTCGTACGCGGCGGAGATCTTCTTGAACCGCTCCTCGGCCTTCTTGTCGCCCGGGTTGACGTCTGGGTGGTACTTGCGCGCGAGCTTGCGGTACGCGGAGCGGATCGCGTCGGGCGATGCGTCCTTCGAGACGCCGAGCACGTCGTAGAGGGACTCCGCCATCGAGGACAGCTTAGCGTCGCCGTGCCGGCTGACTACACGTCCTCTCATGTAAGGCTGCGGGGATCCGCAAGGTGTGCGTGACTCGCCGCCAGAGATCGGCGGATACTACGGGTCCGTGGCGAGCAAACGGAACTTCCACCGCGACAGCCGCGCCGAGCCGCTGCCCGAGGGCACTCCGGCGGACGCGCTCCCGAACTACCGCGTCGATCGCGTGTTCGCGCCGAACCCGCGGACCCGCACCGTGCCGCCGCCGACGTCGGCTCCGGATGCAGCCTCCGAGGCCGCGCACGCCCTGCTCGCCGCACGACGCACCACCACGAAGACGCTGCCGCCGCCGGCGAGCACGATCCCTCCCGCGAACGTGGCCGCGAACGTGGCCGCGAACGTGGCCGCGAACGTAGCCGCGAACGTGGGCACGGACGCCGCGAGCGCGGCCGCGCACGGCGCCTCTCCGTCTCCCGTCGTGCCGACGAGCGGCCCCGGCGAGGTGGAGATCGAGCTCGCGCTTCGTCGCCAGCTCTCGCGCCTGCAGCGCCAGCTCGCGGAGGCCCAGCGCGAGCTCGCCAACAAGGACGACGAGCTCGCGCTCGAGGTCGAGAAGCGCCTGCTCGATCAGGCCGCGTACGAGACGCTCGCCGCGGAGCACAAGAAGCTCGAGCTCGAGCTCCAGGATCTCCGAGCGTCCGAAGCGCGGACGCTCGGCATCGAGCAGCGACTGCAGGAGAGCCTCGCCGCATACGACGAGCTCGCGCAGCGCTACGATCGCGAGCGCGAGCTGACGCTGGCGGCCCACGCGCGCGTCGACGAGCTGACGCGCTCGTTCGACGAGACGCGCGCGCTGTGGAACGCCGAGCGGGAGATGCTCGAGCAGCGGACCGCGGCCGAGCGCGCGCAGCTCGAGGCCGAGCGCCAGACCGCGGTCGACGAGCTCCAGGCGGTGCTCGACGACACCGTCGCGAAGCTGCGCGAGGCCAACGAGCTCGAGCTCTCGCAGCTGCGCGACGCGCACGAGCGCTCGCTGGCGACCCTGCGTGGCGAGCTCGAGCCCAAGGAGGTCGAGATCCGCGGGCTGCTCGAGGAGAAGGAGCGGCTCGCGAGCGAGCTCGCGAAGGTCCAGGCAGACGCCGCGCGGTGCGCCGCCGAGCGCGACGAGGCGCACGCGCGCGAGCTCGCGAAGCAGGCCGAGGCCCACCAGACCGAGCTCGCGGGCCAGCAACGCGCCGCCGCCGCCGAGCTCGCGCGGGTCATCGCCGATCGCGACCTCCAGGTCCTCGGCCTGCAGCAGCTCGTGCGCAGCGCCGAGGCCAAGGAGAAGGCGCTCGAGGAGACCGCGGCCGGGCTGCGCGAGGCCGAGCTCGACCTGCGGCGTCAGCTGTCCGAGGCCAAGGAGAAGGCGACCCAGCTCGAGGCCGAGCTGCAGTCCCTCGAGTCACGCCTCTCGCTCGCGACCTCCACGATCGAGTCGCTGCGCGAAGACCAGCGCTCGCTCCGCACGCAGCTCGAGGCGAGCAAGACCGAGGCGCGACGCAACGCGCTCGACCGCATGCGCTTCGTCGCGTACCTCGAGGAGGGCCTCGCGATGCTGGGCGCGCTGCCGCCCGCGGTCACGATCGAGGCCGACGAGCCGCCCGACGAGCCGCCCGACGGCGCGGCCGAGGCCCTGCCGCCGATCGAGACCCTGCACGAGGCCGACCTCGTGCTCGAGGCCGACGAGCCGCCGGCGACGTGAGTCGCGCGCGGGCGCGATTCCCGGGCAGGGCGTGTGCTCCCGGAAGGGATCCGCCAGGACCGCCAAGCAGAGATCGATCGTGCGCTTCGCGCAGCGCGCGCGCCTACAAGCAGATCGCGGTCTTGACCTCCTGGACCTTGCCGTCGCGCGGGCAGCGCAGCTGGGTCGCGGTGATCGCCTTCTCGAGGCACTTGGCGGCCTTGGCATCCGCGGGATCGCGACCGGCGAACGGCTTGACCATGACCTGGAACGGGTTGCCCTTCGCGGACAGCTTCCACTCGGCCCAGTAGCCGCGGATGTCGTGCGGCTTGCGGCCCTTGGGCGCGCACGCGGCGAGCGCCGGGTTGGACTCGAGGATCCGGTCGGACTCGAGCGCGCCGTCGACGTCACTGCGCACGGTCACGACACCCGGCGGCAGCTCGGCGACCGCGAGGCCGGCCTTCGGCGCGTCGGGCGGCGGGCCCTTCGGCGCGAGCTTGGCCGCGGCCTTCTGGATCGTCTGGACGGTGATCGCGCTCTCGGGTCCCGGCAGCTCCGCGGCGTAACGCACCCAGCGCTCCGCGGACCGCGCGCCGTGGCGCTCGAGGTCGACGCGGAGCTCGCAGCGCTCGCCCTCGCAGGCGATCGTCGCGGTCCCGGTGCCGAGGTTCGGGTGGCGCTGGCCGAGCACCGCGACGAGCGACGGCGCCTGCCCGCACGCCTCGCTGCGCTCGGACCACCGCTTCTCGTCGACGAGCCGCTTCGCCGCCTCGACGTCCTTGGCCGGAACGATCTTCGCCTTCTCCTGCCGCGCGAGCGGCGCGGCGACGGCGTTGCGCATCGCCGGCGTGGTCTCGACGGGGAAATCGCTCAGATAGACGACCGCGATCGAGCGCTTGCCCGTCCCGGCGACCGCCGTCTTCGACTCTCCCTTGCAGACCTCGAACACGTTGTCCGCGTGGGCGACCGCGGTGAGCGCAGTGAGCGAGGAGAGCGCGGTGAGCGCGACGAGCACGGAAGCAGCACGCACCATGCCCTCGACATTAGCTCACAATGGGGGGCCGCCGCGCGCCGATGCGCGGCCGGGCACGTTATGGTGACGGTCGTCATGGACGACGACGTCAGCGATCGCTTCATCGATCTCGAGGTGAAGCTCGCCTACCAGGACCGGACGATCCGCGAGCTCGACGGCCTGGTGCGCGAGCTCGCGACGCGCCTCGAGGAGACGGAGAAGAAGCTCGCCCAGCTCGAACAGACCGTGCGCGCCGGCGAGGTCCCGCTCGGTCCACCGAACGAGCCGCCGCCGCACTACTGAGCCCGCGCTGGGCGTGGCGCTCAGCAGGCGCAGCCGTAGAACGGCAGCTCGAGGGCCGTGATCGTCTCGCCGTCGGCGTCGACGAGGCGGCGCTCGCCCCCCGGCCACGTCCGGCCGAGGATCTCGAACGTGCCGTCGCCGTCGACGTCGATCAGCTCGTCGATCTCGGTCAGCTCACCGGCCGAGGAGCTCACGCGAACGAGCTCGCCCGCGGGCCCGATCCGGTAGAGGTGCCAGATGTTGATCTGCGCACCGCCGCAGTCGGCGAAGTGCGAGGCGTGCACCGAGAGGAAGCGCTCGCCGGTCCGCGGGTGGCGCACCACCTGCGTGGACCACGCCGTGAACTCGTTGTCGTGCCACGCGCCGGGCTGCCCGATCTCGTCCCACTCGCGCTGCGCCGCGTCTGCGTCCTCGGACGCGAGCACGAGCTCCTTGCCCGCGGCGGCGAGCGACGCGTCCTCGGTGACGTCGGGCACCACGATCGTCGTCGCGTCCGCGTCGCCCGCGACGCTGCCCGCGCCGGCGCAGCCTTCGAGCCGCACCGCGAGCACCGGCGCGCCGTGCGTCATGACCGTGGCGGGGGTCCAGACCTCGAGCTCCTCGCCCGCGTATCCGGGATCTCCGGTCAGCCGCGCGACGACGGCGAACCCGGCGACCTTCGTGCGGCACGTGCCATCCACGCTCACCGTTCGATCCTTCCACGTGCGGTACGCGAGCGGCACGTCGCGCTCGAGCACCGGCGCGATCGCGGCGTACACGTGATCGTCGTCGATACGCACCGCCTTGCCGTGACGCGGCATCGCCTCGGCGTCCTCGCCGGCGAGGTCTGCGAGCTTCACGTACGCGGAGCCCCCGAGGTGGAACACCAGCGAGACCTGCGCGGAGGCCGGCGGCTCGGGGACCGTCACCGACGCGGGGATCGCGACGTGGACGTGGATCGGCTCGGCCGTGGGCACGGCCGCGGCCGGCACGGGCGAGGTCCTCGGCGGCGTCAGCCCGAGGATCAGCCCCGCGCTGATCAGCCCGGCGCCGAGCGCCGACGCGAGGATGCGCAGCGCGTGAGCGTGGGACGGCGTCAGGATCTCTCGGCGAAGCGGAGGCGTCATGGGCGTCCCGAGGTGCAACGATCGCGCCGCTCGGGACTGGCTTGCGAATCGAGCACTTGGCGCCGGGTGCCTCCGCGGTGACACGCCAGGCGCCGCGGGGCAGACACGCCCGGCGCCGACGTTGCGCGGCGCTCAGTCCGCCTGCACGCCCTCGAACGCGACGACGCTGTCGTTGGTGAGCCCGGCCGCGTTCGCCTCGTCCGTGTCGATATGGAGGTCGAGGTCGTACTCCGGGTGCACGCGCACGATCACGTCGCCCATCGTCATCTCGCGGTCGCCGTCGACGCGAACGCGGATCATGTCCTTGTCGGACACGCCGTAGTCCTTGGCCTGCGCCGGGTTCATGTGGACGTGGCGGTGCGCGAGGATCACGCCGCTCTCGATCGTGACGGTGCCGGCGGGGCCGCGCAGCGTGATGCCGGGCGTGCCCTCGAGCTTCCCGCTCTCGCGCAGCGGCGGCGAGACCCCGAGCATGTAGGCATCGGTGCGCGCGAGCTCGACCTGCGTCTGCTCGCGCAGCGGCGCGATGATCGCGACACCGCGGAGCTCGCCCTTGGTGCCGACGAGATCCACGGTCTCGCGCGTGACGTACTGCCCGGGTTGCGTGACGTCGCGCTTCTTCGCGAGCTCGTACCCCGGGCCGAACAGCGCGTCGACGTGCTCGCGCGACAGGTGGACGTGGCGCACGCTGACGCCGACCGGGATCGGCTTCGCCCGCACGCTACGGATCGCACCGGTCGCGCCGGCGACACAGCGCATCACCTCGCGCGCGATCATCCGCTCCTCGTCGGTGCGCACGACGAGCACGCGCGTCGGCGAGCGCGGCTGCGCGATGTCGACGATGCCGCCGTGATCCGATGGATGCTGCGTGCGGTTCGCGTTCTCGTCGAGCGCGATGCCCATGTAGACGAGCCCGTCGCAGATCCTGCTGCGCACCGCCGCTGCGTTCTCGCCGATGCCGCCGGTGAACACCACCGCGTCGGCGCCGCCGAGCACGGCGGCGTACGCCCCGATGTACTTGCGCACGCGGTGCACGAACACGTCGATCGCGAGGCGCGCGCGCGGATCGCCGGCCTCGGCGGCGCGCTCGATGTCGCGGAAGTCCGCGCCGACGCCCGACAGCCCCGCGAGCCCCGACGCGCGGTTCAGCAGCTGATCGATCTCGTCGAACGGCATGCCATCACGCGCGAGGAGCAGCGGGATCTGCGGATCGAGGTCGCCGGAGCGCGTGCCCATCACGAGCCCCTCGAGTGGCGTCATCCCCATCGAGGTCTCGACGGAGATCCCGCCGTCGATCGCCGCGACGCTCGCGCCACCGCCGAGGTGACACGTCACGAGCTTGAGCCGTGACAGATCGGTGCGCAGGTGCTCGGCCGCGGACAGCGCCATGTACTGGTGGCTCGGGCCGTGGAAGCCATACCGGCGCATGCCCTTCTTGACGTACAGCTCGTGCGGCACCGCGTACATGTACGCGTGCGGCGGCAGCTGCGCGTGGAACGCCGTGTCGAACACGGCGACGTGCGGCACCGACGGGAACACCTCGCGCGCGGCGCGGATGCCGGCGAGGTTCGCCGGGTTGTGCAGCGGCGCGAACACCGCGTGCTCCTCGATGATCCGCTCGACGCGATCGTCGATCCTCGTCGGCACGATCAGCTGCTCGCCGCCGTGCACGACGCGATGACCGACCGCACCGAGCGCGCCGGGCTCGGCGAGCGGGCCACCGGGCCGCGTCAGGTGCTCGAGGATCGCGCGCAGGGCGCCGGTGATCGAGCCGTCGATCGGCGCGTCTCCTCGCTCGTGGACGTGGAGCGCGCTCGCCGTGCCGAGCCGCTCGGCGCGACCGGCGGCGAGCCGCGCCTCGGTGTCCATCTCGTAGAGGTTGTACTTGATCGAGGTCGAGCCGACGTTCACCACCAGGACCTTCATGACCCGCGATGCTAGCGGACGGTCTCACTCGCCGTCATCGGTGGAGGAGAACATCGGCCCGAGCACGTCGAGCCCCGCCGTGAGGCCGAGCTCGAGCCCGAGGAAGTAGCCGGGCTCGCCGTCGTCGATCATGTCCTGACGGCAGCGACGAAGCACGACGCCGAGCGAGATGCCGGTCCACGTGCGCGCGTACGTGGTCGGCCGGATCATCGAGTACGATACGCCGGCGCCGACGAGCACCGACGAGCTCTCGGGCTCGCCCACCGCGTCGTTCTCGCCCCACGCGCCGGTCAGGTAGAAGCCGGGGAGCCCGGCATGCGGCAGGCTCGTGACGCGCGCACCCCACATGCCGATCGAGCTCGAGCGGTCGCCGAGCGCACCGAGATCGCGCTGGTAGAACAGCTGACCGACGAGGCGGTCCCGCACGATCTCGGTGAACGAGCCGAGGTGAACCTGACCACCCACGCGGCGCACCGGGCTGTCGGTGATCGCCGCATTCACCGCGGCCCCGCCACCGACGGAGAGACAGCCGGTCAGGAGCACGAGGACGCCGAGCCGCGCGATCATCGGCCGCGATCGTATACGGGAATGAGCACGAGGACGGAGCGGTTCTCGCCACGTGATTCGCCCCGCGCGACCGACCGACTCCGCCGCGTTCTCAGCGCTCGGCCGCGCACGCTCCGCGCCGCTGTCCAACACGCTCGTCGCCGAGCACGACGGCCACGTGGAGGGCTACGTCCACTTCCACGCGCTCGGCGCGATCGGCTACGTGTGCGATCTGGTCGCCGACGCGCCGGGGCGCGCGAGGGACCTCATGCTCGCGGCGGCGGCGACACTCCGCGACGCGGGAGTCCGCGAGTGGCACGTGACCGCCCGGCTCGACGCGGCGTCACCTCGCGAGCTCTTCGAGCAGCTCGGGATGCGCGCCGAGCACCACGCGACGGCGCTGCGGTTCTCGTGGACGCGGCTCGACGAGCTCCCGCACCGGCCCGCGACCGCGCTCGCCGTGACGACCGGCGAGGACGACGATCTCGAGCGCGCGCTCGACCTGCTCGGCGGCGAGATCGAGATGCTCCGCCGGCGAGGCACGCACGTACTGGTGCAGCTGCGCGGCCCCGACTGCGAGCCCGTGGGGTTCGCGGCGTTCGTGCCCGCGGGCGGCGGAACGAGCACCGGAACGAGCACCGGAACGAGC
>Ga0164243_10000934_pt1 | contig 50824 bp, 58 predicted proteins | sample OricompcompostOP_FD_108781 | JGI IMG/M metagenome (GOLD analysis project Ga0164243, IMG submission 108781) | Organic Plus compost microbial communities from Emeryville, California, USA - Original compost - Organic plus compost (OP) | ecosystem: Engineered > Solid waste > Mixed feedstock >... | reverse complement strand
TTGCCGTCGAACTCGAAGACGGTCATATTGCGGCCGACCTCGCCGAGGCCACCCAGCGGGGTGACCCGCAACGCGCCTCGGGCCAGTGGGCCGGGCTCGGCCAGCTCAGAATGCATGTGGCTCATGCAGCAATGCTCCGTTCAGGAGAGAAGTCCCGCGGCCACGAGACCGTCGCGAACGATCGCGACCTCCTCGTCGGTGGCCTCAGGCAGTGGGGAACGCATGGTGCGGTGTTCGAGGACACCGAGCAGCTGGAGGGCGACCTTGGCGGTGATGGCGCCCTGCGTGACGGTCATCATCGCCCGGACCAGCGGCAGCAGTCGGTCATTGACGGCGCGGGCCGCGGGCAGATCGCCGCGGTCGACGGCCTGCACCATCTCGGCCCACTGGGCGCTGGCGGCATGGCCGACCACGCTGACGACGCCGCTGGCGCCCATCGCGAGCCAGCCCAGGTTGAGGGCGTCATCGCCGGAGTAGACGCTGATTCCGGTCTCGCGCATCAGCCAGGCGCCTCGTTCCAGGTCGCCGACGGCGTCTTTGGTCGACAGCACCAGCGGATTGCGTCGTAGCTCGCCGTAGGTGGACTCAGCGATCTGCACACCTGTGCGCCCGGGGATGTCGTAGAGCATGACCGGTACGTCCTCGCCGGCCTGCGCGACGGTGTTGACGTGCGCGATGATGCCGGACTGCGGCGGCTTGGAGTAGTACGGCGTCACGATCAGCAGACCGTCCGCACCGGCCTTGCGGGCCTGCTGGGCCAGTTCGACCGAGTGCCGGGTGTCGTTGGTACCCACACCCGCGACCACCGTCGCTCGGTCGCCGACCGCCTCGATGACGGCGGCCAGCAACTGGCCGTCCTCGGCGACCGTCGTGGTGGGCGATTCGCCGGTGGTGCCGCTGACGACCAGACCGTCATTGCCGTGATCGACCAGATGGCTCGCGACCTTCTGCGCCGCGGCCAGATCGAGGTCACCGTCGGGTGTGAACGGCGTGACCATCGCGGTGAGAACACGGCCGAACGGCGCGGCCTCGGTGGCGAGCGGCGATGTCATGATCCGAGGGTATCGCGAGCCCGACCCGCGGCTGGTGGAGGATGTGCCTGTGACCGAAAACGTGTACGCGACCGACCTGGCATCGATTCCGCGCGGCGACGGGATTCGCGACCTGGAGATGACCGATCGCTGGAACACTCCGGCCGGACGCCCCAACGGCGGCTACATCCTGGCAACGATGCTGACAGGCCTGGCCTCTGAGATGAGCCCCGAAGGAGCGCCGCTGGCACCGCGCGTCGCGGCGATCACGTACCATGGGCCGCCCTCCAACGGTGCCGCCGAAATGAGGTGCACGCCGATCCGGTCGGGACGCACGATCCAGACCGGCGACGCGTCGCTGTGGCAGGACGACCGCTTGATCGCACAGCTGACCGCAAGCTTCGGACCTCGGTTCGGCGGCCGCCCCAGCGTCGAGCTCGGCACCCCGCCGGCACTTCCTGACCCGGAGTCGTTGCCAGACCCGCGCGGCATGGGCGCACCATCAGGTGGCATCTTCGACCGCGTCGACTACCGCCTCACCGCTCCCCCGGGATTCCTCACCGGGCAGCCGACCAAGGAACCGGTCTACGAGCTGTGGCAGCGCCGCAGCGACGGCCAGGTGGCCGACTACGCGACCCTGGCCTTCCTATGCGACTCATTCATCCCACCGATCTTCGAGCTCGGCCCCGACGTCGCGCAGGCGTCACTGACCGTGCAACTCACGGTGCACCTGCACCGGCTGCCCACCAGCCCGTGGGTGGCGACCCGACTGCGCACCCAGCACGTGATCGACGGCTTCCACGAGGAGGACTGCGAGCTGTGGGACGCCGACGGCCATCTGCTCGCCCAGTCCCGCCAGCTCGCGATCATCGTCTGAGTTTCAGGCGTCGGGCACCTCGGTGACGCCCTCGTAGAGGCCGACGACATTGCCGTCGGGGTCCTCGAACGTCGCCCACCATCAGATGATCGGTCCATCCCAAGCCTGCAAGCGACCATCGGCCGAGCGAAGCGAGGCAAGGCGCATGGGCGAAGCCCATCGTGGCGAGGAACGAGCCGCGTTACTGCGAGGAACGAGCAGTGCGCCACATGGGATAGTCCTCGAAGCCCGGCGGGGCCGCGATCTGCCAGCCGAACAACGTCGAATAGAAGCTCTTGGCCCGCTCCAGATCGCCGACCGGGATGTCGATATGTGTGATGTCGCCATGAGGCATGGTGGATTCCCCTCTCGTCACGGCCAGTCTGCGCCCGCTCGACGCCGACGACAACCCCGCGCGCGGACCGGCGCGGCAGGTGCGATATCACAGTGGCAGCGCGAGATCGGTCCGCCGACCCGCACCAACCGAGGGGGTAGCCATGAGTCTGATCGACCCGACCACTCGCTGGTGGAACCGCGACAGCACGCGTCGTGTGGCCGCCTACACCTGCTGGATCGTCGGCACCGGGCTCGCGCTCTACAGCTCGTGGACGCTGTGGGGCACCGTCGACGGATCGGCACCGACGTGGCTGATCATCGCCTGCGCGATGCTACCGATCCCCCTGCTGATCGCGGGCGCCTTCCTCTACCAGTTCAGCATCGAGTCCGATGAACCGTCCGGCCGCGCACTGACCTTCCCACTCGCCGCCTACTTCATCGCGATCGGCCTCGGTGGACTCCTCGGAAACCAGGAACGCCAGACCACGCTGATCGTGATGAACACGATCTTCGTCGCCGGCGGAGTGATCGCGATCATCGGGGCCGAGTTCGCCACGCGCCGAATCGCCAGCAACGCACAGTTGCGCAAGCGGGTCGAGCACAACGGAGTCACCGCACGCGGTCGTGTGACCAGGGCGCGCTCCTACTCCTTGAACTACCAGAACGTGACCCGGGTGACGGTCGAGTTCACCGATACCGAGGGCCGCAAGCGCTGGGCCAGCCAGACGGTCGGCGGCGAGGTCAGGACCGGTGCTCTGCTGGAGATCCGCTATTCGCCATCGGATCTGGACCGTAAGGCCGCCGTGATCATCAGCGGGCACTGACATGGGCATCGGCGACATCATCCTCACGGTGATCCTGACCCTCACCTTCGCCATCACTGCCTTGATCTTGTGGGGCGAGGCGGTCTCGACCTGGACCGATCTGCAGGAACCGCCTCGGCAACACGACCCGAGGTGGTATTTCACGCTGCGCCGCTGGTCCTGGGAGACCCTCCCCGAGCCGGTGTCGGATTGGCTGGGCGCCGGCCCTTCCCCGGAGCGGCGCAAACCCCGGGTTCCCGTTGACGTGTCCGAGGTCTTGGCCCTCCTGGATGGAGACGTCACCGACGGCGACAGCGGTTCGATCTCCGCTCGCCTCCGCGTGCGCCTGCCCGACGGCGAACCGACGACGCTGAAGCTGTGCGTGAACGACAGCGTCAACGCCCGGGCCGGAACGTTCCTGCCGGTGCGACCCGTCGACCCAGGAATGACCGATGTGCGGGGCAATACCTGGAACACGGCCTGGGAGTTGGCGACCGACGAGATCGGGTCGATATTGCTCGATCACCGCCGCAGCCTTGGCCTGATCGACGACGACACTCACCGCGCGTTGTACTCCCAACTACCCGCCGGACCCGACGCGGCGCTCGTCGGTGCGATCGCGCCGACCGGCAGGGTGCGCCACGGCCATGTCGAGGTCGACCTCGACGTCACGATCGACGAACGGTCGCAGACGATCCGTGGCTTCCTGCGGCCCGAGGACATCGCCACCGCCCGGCACACCGGCGTCGTCCAGGTGTCCCGCGATGAGGAAGGACGGCGAGCACTGTGGCCTACCTGGTACTGACATGAGCGTTGAGCCCGAATTCAGCCCTGATCTCCCGCCGGAGGAAGGCCCGGCCGACGCGTTCATGCTCCGGCATGCCGAGCAGCGCCGGCGTCGCCTTCGCAGTCGGCTGCGCATCAGCGTGCCGCTGGCCGTTCTGACAGTTCCGGCTGCCATCGTCGTCGGCGTCGTGTCCGGATGGCCCTGGGCCTGGATCGTGGTCGGTGAGCTCGGAGCCCTATGCTTGGTGGGCACGATCAACCTGACGAGCGATCTCGAACAGCAGCGACCCCGGCCCGACACGGCCTTGGAAGTCGGCGTTGTGGTCGGCGTCGAGATCATCTCGTGGGGCAACGCCGACGGCAGCACTCACACCGCCCGCGTCATCGCACGGCCGCCTGGGTCGACGGCCGACCAACTGGTCCACGGCACACGCACGTTCAGCGCGGCCAAGGGCTGTCAGATCCGGCCCGGCATGCTGCTCGGTTTCCGGAGGCATCCGACGATGCGCCACTTGGTCTGGACCGAGCCTGTCCAGGACCCTCTGACGCTGTTCGGAATCTACGACGGACGCTCGTGGGAGCGCGCCGATGTTCTCGACGCCATAGTCGAGTCGGTCCACATCGACGCTGAGCCGGACGGCGACTGGTGGCCCGTCACTGTCACGGCCCGGCATCGCGGCGAGTTGATCACCGACACCCGGCTACGGCTGCCGGAGGAACTCGCGCAGTTCGAGCCCGGCCGCCGGGTCGAGGTCGCGCGTCAACAGAACGCGTACCTGTCGGGCACTTCCGTGTGGGCGGTCCTACCCGAAACCGCCTGAGGACGGCCGGACGGTATCACTGCGGTGTCGTTCGGGCCATGAGTGCACCACCCGCGTCCGGCACACCTGGAGTCGCGAAAGGCTCGAGCGCCTCGGCGACCGAAGCCAGGCCGGTCCACAGGCGTGTGGACGCCAGATCCCAGTGCGCCGTCGGGCGCAGCACGAACAACTGCTGGCCGACGATCTCGATCTGGATCGACTGGCCTAGCTCGGCGACCCGATCGACGACGCCGGTGGCGATCAGACGCTGCAGCAACGGATAGTCCGGTTTCGTCGACCAGATCCGCCGTCCGGCCGGGCCGTCGCACGGCTCGACATCGGTCAACGCCTTGATTCGTGTGTGCATGCGGCGAGCGATCAAGGTGTGCGGATAGGACTCGCGGAGGGCGAACACGGCATATCCGCTGTCGTAGCCATCGGACTCTCCCGGGCCGTCATCCCAGACCTCTTCGTAGTTGGCCACCGCGAACCCGTACGGTCCAGGAACCTCGAAACGATCCACATGGCGCCGAGTGGGCGCGTAGTCGAAGATGTACGACCGCAGACGCGACACCGACGGCTCGGGAGCGTATCCGAGGCCGTTGACCCCAGCGAACTCGCGCAGACGCCACCGCGCACGGGCCGCGGGACCCCAGAAGTCATGGCGGCCACGCCACAGGATCGCCCAGGCCAGGAACAACAGGACGCCGACGTTCACCACAGCCAGAGTCAGGGTCAACCACGCCACTCCCATGCCAACCAGGAGCCCTGCCAGCGCTCCGGCGATCAGCATCGACACGAAGGCCCAGGCGAGCGGGTACTCGGCGCGCCGCCACCCACTGGGTGCGGCCAGATCCCGCCCGTGCTCACCAGCGACCGCCTGGTCCCGAAACCGTCGCCATTCGGACCGTCGCGGGCGCGCAGTCAGCGGAGTCGTATCGAATCGCCGATCGGCCACGGCCACCACCTCCGAGACTGGTGCTGCCGTCATCGTCCCACAACGGCATAAGGTGGTCGTGATGAGTCAAGACAGCCTGCCTGATGCCATCGAACGCAAGATGGCTGACCGGTTCACCTATCGCGGCATGTGGATCGCGGTCGTGGTGCTGGGCGCCTGGTTCGTGATCGGCTTCATCCGGTCGCCTGAGGCCAGTTGGCCAGAGCGCATGATCGTCCTGATTCTCCTGGGCGCCTTGCTGCTGGTCGTCACCGTCGATCACGTCTTCTCGCGCTCGACCCTGCCGGCTCTGGACCGCACCCCGCATAGGGCGATCGTCACCGGACGCACGCAGCGCGACACCGAACCGGACTCCGAAGGAGTCTGTAATCCGTACGAACTGGTATCCGTGCGGGTCGACGTCGACGGCGACTCACTGGATGCGCAGATCGCCGACATCATCGACCCGGCATCGCTGGATCGGTTCGTCGAAGGATCGCAGTGGTTCGTCTACGCCTTCGAGGACCGCGACGCGCAAGGCGACGACGCCTGGCACCGCCGCGTGATCCTGACCGAGCAGCACGACGACGTGATCCGATCGGGCTACAACCTGACGACCCGCACGCTACGAGGCGGCCTCGCCGGCACCGGTTCGGATCTGCTGCTGCGCCGCTTCGCCAACGACGGGCGCTGACCCGGGGCCGGTCTACTTCAGCGCAGCCAGCAGGCTCTCGACGGACGGCGTCACGATCGAGGGCGCCAGTTCGGTCCGGTGATCCCAGCTGCGCGAGTACGCCACGCGGACGGCGTGCGCGTCGTCGTGGGTGATGATCGTCATGTCGACGGTGCCGCTCTCCCCTGCACACTGGACGGCTTCGGTACCCAGACTTTCGAGGGGACTGCAACTCGCGGTCGTGCTGCTCTTCATGTCCTCGTACTCGTACTCCATGTCTCCGCTGCCGAACCCGACATCGACCGAGCCCTGGCCGTAGTCGGCGCCGATGTAGTTGCCGGAACGCTGGCACGATCCCGACGGTGACTCATCTCCCAACGACACGGAGCGATGGATGAACTCCTGGGACGCCTGCTGCGCCTGACCCTTGAGCCCCGGATCGGCGCTCAGCAGGTTCTCGAACCATTCCACGCTGGCCACGGCGCACGGATCGAAGCCCCACGTGTTCGGGAAGTAGTCACCACTCGGCAAGATCGTGGGATCGGAGATGCGCTTCACGAGAGTCTGACCCAGCGAGGTCGACCATCGCTTGTTCACCTCCGCGCTGACCTTTCCCAGCGGGGGCAACTGATACGAGACGGCGAACTCGTAGTTGCCCACGCGCCCGGACACACCGCCCGAGCTACCGGCGCGGTTCGTCGCCGTGAACTCGGTCGGGTACGCCTCGGCCGCATCCTCGACATTGGCGTACACGCGCATGTCGACCTTGACGTCGATGTCGCCCAGGTCGTACTGGCAGCTCATCGCGGATCGATGGGCGCGATCGTTGTCCGGAACGTAGTCACCGCTGGCGTACTGGTCCTCACTGACGTACTCGGCGGCTTTCTTCGATTTCAGCACCGAGTTCGCCACATCGGGCGGCAAGGCACCACACGCCGTGACGTAACGGTTCCCTGCGATCTTCGGCCCTTCGGCATCGGGCAGGAACAAGGTGCCGTGCGGGGTCGGTGCCGGTTCCATGGACGGCACGGGCGACTGCGACGGTTCGGCGGCCGAATCGCCGTCGCCACTCGAGCAAGCAGCGATCAGACAGACAGCCACGCACGACAGAACAGACTTCCATCCCCCAGACACACTGTCATTGAATCACGCGCACCGGTGCGTTCACTGACCTCGCTGATAGGTCACGATGTCGAAACCGATGTGCGGGATGCGGCCGACCTCGGTCCAGCTGAGCCAGTCGACGGCCGGGAAATACGTGTCACCGTCGGGAGCTTCGGCGACCCGCGTGATGACCATCAGATCGACCAACCCACGCTCGAGCGCCTCGGCGTACACCTGGCCGCCACCGACCAGGAACACCTCTTCGTCGAGCTCGGCGGCCCGCGCCAACGCCGCATCGAGGTCCGGGGCGGTCTCGACGCCTTCAGTGGCCCAGTCCGCCTGTCGGGTGACCACGATGGTGGTGCGGCCGGGCAGTGGCCTGCCGATGGACTCGAACGTGGCGCGTCCCATGACCATCGGGTGCCCCAGGGTGAGCGCCTTGAAGTGCTTGAGGTCCTCGGGCAGGCGCCACGGCAGGTCGCCGTCGCGGCCGATCACGTTGTTGGCGCCGACGGCCGCGACCAGAGTGACGCTCATACTGTGATGGGCGCTTTGATCAGCGGATGCGGGTCGTAGCCGGTGATCTTGACCGAATCGATCGAGAAATCGTCGATGGAGGTGACTGCGGGGTCGAGCCAGAGCTCGGGCAGCGCACGTGGCTCGCGGGTGAGCTGCTCGCGCGCCTGATCCAGATGGTTGGAGTACAGATGCGCATCGCCGAGGGTGTGCACGAAGTCGCCGACCTCGAGTCCGGCCACCTGCGCGACCATGTGCGTCAGCAGCGCATACGACGCAATGTTGAACGGCACGCCCAGGAAGACATCGGCCGACCGCTGGTACAGCTGGCAGCTGAGGCGGCCCGCCCCTGAATCCGACGGAGCGACGTAGAACTGGAAGAAGGCGTGGCACGGCGCCAACGCCATGGCATCCAGATCGGCGACATTCCAGGCACTGACGATATGGCGGCGCGAGTTGGGATCGGCCTTCAACTGCTCGATGACCGCGGCGAGTTGATCGATGGTCCGGCCGTCCGGCGCCGGCCAGGATCGCCACTGGTGGCCGTAGACCGGCCCGAGATCACCGTTCTGGTCGGCCCACTCGTCCCAGATGGAGATGCCGTTGTCCTGCAAGTACGCGACGTTGGTGTCGCCGGAGATGAACCAGATGAGTTCGCCGACGACCGACTTGATGTGGATCTTCTTGGTCGTGACCAGCGGGAAACCGGCGGTCAGGTCGAACCGCATCTGGTGACCGAACACGCTGCGGGTCCCGGTGCCCGTGCGGTCGCCCTTCTCGACGCCGTCGTCGAGGATGCGCTGCACGAGATCGAGATAGGCCTGCATGCATCGAATCTACCAACGGGCGCCGACAGTCAGACGCGACTCGCCCGGCCGACGGCCCGATCGATGTGGAAGAGTGGTCCCATGGTCGCCGAGTACGACGCCAAACCCCGCGAGATCCGCAATTTCGTGCTGGTCCAGCTGGGTCTGACGGTGCTTTTCCTGCTCCTGCTCACCTGGATGTTCGACGGCGTCAACGCCGACCGACCGGCCGTCTGGGTCTGGGTCGTGCTACTGGCTGCCGTGGCCGTGGCGGCCTTCTTCGCCGAACGCGTCTGGCTGTCGACGACCCCGTTGAACACCGCTGACCAGGACGCAGCGACGACCGGACTGGGGATCTATGCCGGCCAGACGGTCCGCAAGCTGGCCTACTGCGAGGTGCCGATCCTGCTGGGCATCGTCTTCGCGTTCGCCACCGACAACGCGGCATGGCCGATCCTGATCGCCGGCGTGCCCGGCCTGCTGGTGCTGGCGTTCGAGATCTGGCCCAGCGCCCGCAATCTGTCCTTGACCGAGACGATGCTCGATTCCGGTGGCGCCGAGAGCGGACTGATCGAGAGTTTCCACAAGTGACCGAGGCGGGACCTGACGTCAGCGCCCGCCTGGCCTGGCCGGACGATGCCGCAGCCATCGCCCGCATCCAGGTGGCCTCGTGGACCCAGGCGTATGCCGACGTCGAGGAGGTCGACCAGGTCGACCAGGCGCAGCACGCCGAACGATGGGCGACCCTGATCAGCCGTCCACCAGAAGCCAGGGTGCGGGTCCTGGTGGCGCTCGAACGTGCCACGGTGCGCGGCTACGCGTTGGTCCACCCGTCACACGACCCGGACAGCGACCCGCGGGCCGACGGTGAGATCGCCGAACTGACCGTGTCTCCCGCGCATCGACGTCGCGGGCACGGCTCACGCCTGCTCCAGGCGGTCGCGGACACGCTCGGGGCCGACGGCTTCTCCCGCATCGTCTGGTGGGTCGAGGGCCGCGACGACGCACGCCGGGCGTTCGCCACGAGCGCCGGCTGGGCTGCCGACGGCGCGCACCGCGAACTTGAGGCCGAGTCGGGGGCGCGCCTGTCCCAGGTCCGCCTCCACACCTCGCTCGACTCATGAGGATTCCCGGGCTCGACGGCCTGGAGCCGTCCGACCGCGCCGTCGTCGCCGATTCGTTGGGCGTCGCGATCGCCGTCGGCGCCTACGGGGTGTCCTTCGGCGCGATCGCCACCGCTTCCGGGCTGACCGTCCTGCAGGCGTGCGTGCTGTCGCTGCTCGTGTTCACCGGCGGTTCGCAGTTCGCGTTCATCGGCGTGGTCGCCGCCGGAGGCAATCCCGTCACCGGTGCGGTGACCGCGACGCTGCTGGGCGCACGCAACATGTTCTACGGCATCACGCTCGCGCCGCTGCTGCGATTGCGACCGCTGCAACGCTGGGCCGCGGCGCAGATCGTGATCGACGAGTCGACCGCCATGGCCGTGACCCGGACGTCGACCCGTCACGCGCGCCTGGGCTTCTTCGTGACCGGCATCGGCGTCTTCGTGCTGTGGAATCTGTTCACCCTGATCGGCGCGCTGGCCGGCGAGGCATTGGGCGATCCGCGCACGTACGGCCTGGACGCGGCAGTGGGAGCGGCATTCCTCGGCCTGCTGTGGCCCAGGTTGACGACTCCCTTGGCCCGCGTCGTGGCGCTCGCCGGTGCCGCCTGCGCCGCGGGACTGGTCCCGGTGACAGCGGCCGGTGTACCGATTGTGCTCGGTGGTGCGGCGGCCGTTCTGCTCGGTCTGCTGCTCGCGTCCCGAAGGGCCGGTGAGGTGACGTGACCCCCGTGTGGACCGGGATCGTGCTGACGATCGTCGGTTGCTATGCCCTGAAGCTTGCCGGACTCTCGGTGCCCGAACGGGTGCTGGCGCATCCCTTCACGATTCGGGTGTCCGAGTTGATCCCTCTGGGGTTGCTCGGCGCGCTCATCGCGGTGCAGGTGCTGGCCGATGGCGATCGGCTGGTGCTGGACGCTCGTCTGCCGGCTCTGGGGGTCGCGGCGCTGCTGTTGTGGCGCGGCGTTCCGTTCCTGCCCATGGTCGCCGCATCCGCTGCTACGGCGGCACTTCTGCGGCTCTTGTCCTGACGTCCCGCCCGCCGCCTGCCGGAAGTTCTCACCACGGCCTCAGGAACCTCTTGGTCCGGCTCCCTAGTGTGCTGATCGGCCGATCACAGGCCGTCCACAGCACCAGCGGAGGGCATCGATGCGCCAGAACGTCACCGTGAAGGACCGGTTCGTCCGATCGGCCGCATCACATCGCCGCACGGCCGGGTTCCTGCCACTGCCGAATCTGGAGATCCTGACGATCGTCCTGATCTCCGGCACCGCACTGGCCATCAGCCCGATCGGTCGCGACATCGACCGGTTCTTCCACGTCCGCGTCATCACCCGGGCGGACGGGTCGTACCTGTTCTTCCACGAGGTTCTCGACCGATTGTCCAGCCAGCGCGTCGTCGGGGTGCTGATGCTGATGGTCGCCCTGTGGTGTGCGACACGTGCACGCAGCATCGCTCCCCTGATCATCGCGGGACTCGCCGAGCTGATGTTCGCGATGACCGGAGTGCTCAAGATGGGTCTGGCCAAGAGCTCGACCAAGTTGGGCGATCCGGACTGGTGGGACGGCGGCATCCTGGCCCAGGGCAAGCAGTCGATGGCATTCCCGAGCGGTCACGCCACCGAAGCCGTCCTGTTGTGGGGCACGATCCTGTTGCTGCTGGTGCTGTACGTGCCGCGCTGGCGTCGCCGGCACACCATCCTGGCCGCGCAGGTCTGGCAACTGGTCATCGTCAACACGGTCGCCGTGAGTTGGTTGATGGGACGCCACTGGGTCAGCGACCTGGCCGCGGGTCTGGTCTGCGGCCTGATCGGTCTGCGGCTCGTGGTCGGCATGATCGAGCGCGGCTATCCGCAGGCCGCCGCCGATCTGTGCGCCCCGGCCCTGGCCCGGGTGCATCGTGTCGTGTCCGCACCCAGCACACCGGCGTCCGCCCGCCCCGTGATGCCGAATCCGGACACCTACCGCACCTGGCTGCGTTAGAGCCCCAGCACCACGTCCAGTCCGACGGTCAGGCCGGGCCGGTCTCCGACCGAACGCAGGGCGGCGACGACGCCTGGCATGAAGGACTCACGGTCGTGGGAGTCATGACGGATCGAGAACGTTTCCCCCGCCCCGCCCAGGACGACTTCCTGGCTCGCGACGTAGCCGCGCGCACGCAGCGCATGTACGGGAACGCCCGCGATCTTGGCGCCGCGCGCGCCGTCCGGATCGGTCGTGGTGGCGTCGGGCAGCGGATCGGATCCGGCTTCCTGCCGCGATGCCGCGATGAGTTCAGCCGTGCGGGTCGCGGTGCCCGAGGGCGCGTCGACCTTGTTCGGATGGTGCATCTCGATGACCTCGACCGATTCGAACCAGGGGGCGGCCTCGGCGGCGAACTTCATCATCAGGATCGCGCCGATCGAGAAGTTGGGCACGATCAGCACGCCGACCTGTGGATCGTCGCCCAGCAGGGCGCGGACCTCGGCGATCTTGGTGTCGTCGAAACCGCTGGTGCCCACGACGACGGACAGACCGTGCTCGACGCACCAGCGGACGTTGTCGAGTGCGACATCGGGCTGGGTGAAGTCCAGGACGACCTGAGCACCGGTATCGATGAGTGCGTCCAGGGTGTCATCGACGTCGATCTCGGCCACGACCTCGAGTCCGTCAGCGGCCGTGACCGCCGCGACCGACGTCGAACCCATGCGCCCCTTGGCACCCAGCACTCCGACCTTGATCGTCATGGCATCAGCCTAGTGGTGAAGATCTTCCGCACGATCCGCGTGCTCCGTATGCTGAGGTCATGTTCGGCTTCGGCAATGCCCCGCCGCCCCACACCGTGACCAGCCCGCACAGCGAGTCCCGGGTGGCCCGCGCGGCCGAGATCCGCCGGTCCGCGACCGAACACACGGACCAGCACACGCCGAGCGTCAGATTCGCCCGGTTGCGGCGGCTGCTGCACCGCAGCTGACGCCCCGGATACGACGGAGCCCCTCACACCCGACCGGGTGTGAGGGGCTCCGTGCTGTGCAGATCAGGCGTCGGCGGCCGCCTCGTCGGCCGACTCGGCCGGAGCCTCTGCGTCGTCCTTCTCGACGACGGGGACCAGCGAGATCTTGCCGCGGTCGCCGAGCTCGGCGATCTGGACCTGGATCTTCTGGCCGACCGACACGACGTCCTCGACGCTGTTGACGCGCTGCCCACCGTTGAGGTCGCGCAGCTTGCTGATGTGCAGCAGGCCGTCCTTGCCTGGGCTCAGCGAGACGAACGCACCGAAGTCGACCGTCTTGACGACCGTGCCCAGGTAGCGCTCGCCGACCTCGGGCATCGTCGGATTGGCGATGCCGTTGATGGCGTCGCGCGCGGCCTCGGCCGAGTCGCCGCCGTCGCCGGCGACGTAGACGGTGCCGTCGTCGTCGATGGAGATCTTGGCGCCGGTGTCGTCCTGGATCTGGTTGATCATCTTGCCCTTGGGCCCGATGACCTCACCGATCTTGTCGACCGGGATCTTGATCGTGATGATGCGCGGCGCGTTCGGGCTCATCTCGTCCGGCTCGCTGATGGCCTCGGCCATGACGTCCAGGATCGTAAAGCGGGCGTCGCGCGCCTGGGTCAGGGCGCCGGCCAGCACGTCGGCGGGGATGCCGTCGAGCTTGGTGTCCAACTGCAGCGCCGTGACGAACTCACGGGTACCGGCGACCTTGAAGTCCATGTCGCCGAATGCGTCCTCGGCACCCAGGATGTCGGTCAGCGTGACGTACTGCGTCTGGCCGTCGATCTCACCGGAGATCAGACCCATGGCGATACCGGCGACCGGCGCGCGCAACGGCACACCGGCGTTCAGCAGACCCAGGGTCGAGGCGCAGACCGAGCCCATCGACGTCGAGCCGTTGGAGCCGAGAGCCTCGGACACCTGACGGATCGCGTACGGGAACTCCTCGCGCGTCGGCAGCACTGGCACCAGCGCGCGGCCGGCCAGGGCGCCGTGACCGATCTCGCGGCGCTTGGGCGAGCCCACGCGACCGGTCTCACCGGTCGAGAACGGCGGGAAGTTGTAGTTGTGCATGTAACGACGCGTGGTCTCAGGCGACAGCGTGTCGAGCTTCTGCTCCAGATCGAGCATGTTCAGCGTCGTGACACCCAGGATCTGGGTCTCGCCACGCTGGAACAGCGCCGAGCCGTGCACGCGCGGGATGACACCGACCTCGGCGGACAGCTCACGGATGTCGGCCAGACCGCGGCCGTCGATGCGGACCTTGTCGCGCAGGACGCGCTCACGAACGAGCGTCTTGGTCAGCGACCGCAGGGCGGCGCCGATCTCCTTCTCGCGACCCTCGAACTGCGCACCGATCTTGTCCAGCACATCGGCCTTGATCTCGGACTCGCGAGCCTCGCGGTCGGCCTTGCTGACGATGGTCATGGCCTGGGCCAGGTCGTTCTTGGCGATCTGCACGGCCTCGTACACGTCGTCCTCGTAGTCGAGGAAGATCGGGAACTCCTGGACCGGCTTGGCAGCGGTCTTGGCCAGCTCGGCCTGCGCCTCGCACAGCTGCTTGATGATCGGCTTGGCGGCGTCGAGGCCACCGGCGACGATCTCCTCGGTGGGCGCCTGGACGCCGCTCTTGACCAGATCCCAGGTGGCTTCGGTGGACTCGGCCTCGACCATCATGATCGCGACGTCGTCACCTGCCACACGGCCCGCGACGACCATGTCGAACACGGCGTTCTCGAGCTGGCTGTGCGTCGGGAAGGCAACCCACTGTCCGTCGATCAGAGCGACACGGGTGGCGCCGACCGGGCCGCTGAACGGCAGGCCCGAGATCTGGGTGGACGCCGATGCGGCGTTGATGGCCAGCACGTCGTACGGGGCGTCGGGGTTGAGCGCCAGGACCGTGATGACGACCTGGACCTCGTTGCGCAGACCCTTCTTGAAGGTCGGGCGCAGCGGACGGTCGATCAGGCGGCAGGTCAGGATCGCGTCCTCGCTGGGGCGGCCCTCACGACGGAAGAACGAGCCGGGGATGCGGCCCGCGGCGTACATGCGCTCCTCGACGTCGACCGTCAGCGGGAAGAAGTCGAAGCCCTCGCGCGGGTGCTTGCCGGCGGTCGTGGCCGACAGCAGCATCGTGTCGTCGTCGAGGTAGGCCGCAACGGAGCCTGCGGCCTGGCGTGCCAGGAGGCCGGTCTCGAAGCGGACCCTGCGCTGGCCGAATGAACCGTTGTCGATGACGGTCTCGACCGAATGGATATCGGTGGACATGGATGTCCCCCTTCTGCAGGAGATGTCCTGCGTTGGGGACGAGGGCCCGTGTGAGTGTCCGCGCATGGGCGGTCGGTCTTCGATCGAGGTTCACGGACCATGGGTCCGGAAACCACTACCGAGGACCGCTCTGGTGACCCTCGTCGTGGGATGGATGTGTTCAGTTATGGATATGTAGTCGAGGCGGCCACCCCGTACGGGATGACCGCCTCGCAACGTTTCAGCGGCGCAGGCCGAGTCGCTCGATGAGCGAGCGGTACCGCTCGATGTCGTTCTTCTGCAGGTAGTTCAGCAGACGACGACGCTGGCCGACGAGCAGCAGCAGACCACGACGGCTGTGGTGGTCGTGCTTGTGCTCCTTGAGGTGCTCGGTGAGGTGGGCGATGCGCTGCGTCAGCAGGGCGACCTGAACCTCGGGGGAACCCGTGTCGTTGTCGCTGAGCTGGTAAGCCTTGATGATGTCTGCGCGGTCCTGGCCGGCCACGGTGGGCGCGGCGGTCTTCTTCGACACGTTGCTCCTGAAGATCTTCTCGTTGCACGGCGCGCCCGGGCATGTCCCTCGGGGCTCTCTGAATCCGTGGCCGTTCTGACGGCGTCTCTCAGGATATCAGCGCAGAGGACGCCGAAGCGAATCGGACGGGTGTCAACCGAGCAGTGTCCGTGTGGTCTGGACATCGCGCGCCATCTGCTCGACCAACGGGTCGATCCCGTCGAAGGCCACCATGCCCCGCAGATGCTCGACGAACTCCACGCGCACGGTCTCGTCGTACAGGTCGAGATCGTCACGGTCCAGGACGTAGGCCTCGACCCGGCGGTCGTGCTCGCCGAAGGTCGGATTGGTCCCCACCGATGTGGCGGCCGGGAGTCGTTCGCCCGAGGTACGGACCAGCCACGTCGCGTACACACCGTCGGGTGGCACAGCGAATCGTTCGTCGACCGGGATGTTGGCCGTCGGATAGCCCAGCTCGCGTCCGCGCTGCTGGCCGCGGATGACGACCCCCTCGACCTCGTGAGGTCGGCTGAGGATGTCGGCGGCGGCACGCATGTCGCCGGCCGCGACCGCGGTGCGCACCCGCGTCGACGACCACGGAGGATCACCGCCGAGCAGGCCGACCTCGTCCACGCTGAATCCGATCTCGGCGCCCACCTCGCGCAGCACATCGCAGTTTCCTGCGGCTTTGGACCCGAAGGTGAAGTTCTCGCCCACCACGACCGCCGTGGCCCGCAACTCGCCGACGATGACACGTTCGATGAACGCACGCGGCGACCAGCCGGCCATCTCGCGGTCGAAGGCGAGAACCCGCACTTCGTCAGCTCCTGCCGCGTGCAGCAGTTCGACGCGGCGCTCGACCGTCGTGAGACGTAGCGGTGCTTTGTCCGGCGCGAAGACCTCGACCGGATGCGGTTCGAACGTCACGGCGACGACCGGTGAGCCCGCCGCGCGGGTCCGCTCGACCAGGGCCTGATGGCCCCGGTGCACGCCGTCGAACGTGCCGATCGTGATGGCTGCCGAGGACGTGCGCGACACCGTCGCCGCTCCCTCGATCGCACGCCAGACCACGGCAGAAATATTCGCACACGATGCGCTCCCGCGACTCGGTCAGTCGAACCTAAGAGGTTCCTCATCGCGAATCGATCGACCTCGACGTCTCCGTGCGGCAGGCTTGTTCCCATGCCATTGCGTCGACTCCCCGCCGTCGTCGCCGCCGGCCTGGCGGCGTTGCTGGTCGTGGTGGTCGGTGATCGCGTGACGGCCGACACCGATCCACAGCCGCGGGACACGACCCCGATCCGGATCTCGCCGGACCTCGACCCGAGCCCGAGTCCGTCCGCCACGACACCCGATCCTGACCCCGGCGCGGTCGTGACACCGCGGATCCGCGACGACGATGACGACGACGGCCCTGATGACGACGATGACGAGCACGACGACGATCCGGACGACGACGATGACGACTGACCGGTGAGCGTGCCCCGCACGACGGTGCGGCAACGATTGACCGCAGCCGTGGCCGCCGCCGTGGCCTTGGCGTTGATCGGCGTCGGAGTCACGCTGTACGTCGTCGAGTCGCGCCGGATCGACCGGTCGATCGAGGCCGCCCTGACCCAGGAGATCGGCGAGTTCCGCGCCTTGCAGAGCGAGCCGGATCCACGCACGAATCGGCCGTTCGCATCCGCCGACCGGGTGATGACCGTTTTCCTGCAGCGCAATCTGCCGGACGAGAACGAGTCGTTGTTCGCGTTCGGGCCGACTGGAGGGCCGTCCTATCAAGGCGACGGCGACGCGCGCCTTCAGTCGTCACCGATTTTCCGCGACGCCGTCGATGCGCTCCGCGGGGACGGCGGGACGCGGACGATCCAGGTCGACGGCCACGAGTACCGCATCGTGGTCCAACCACTCACCGACGACACCGGCGACTCGGCGTTCGTCGTGACCCACGACGTGTCGGCGGCCCACCAGGATCTGCGCGAGCTGATGATCACGTACGCCCTGCTCGGCGCCCTGAGCGTGATCCTCGTGGCAGGTCTCGCCTCCTGGGTCGTCGGACGACTGCTGTCTCCCCTGCGGAGCCTGCAACGAACCGCGCGGGCCATCTCCGGCGGTGATCTGACGACCCGATCGACCGTCACGGGAAGCGACGATCTGAGCGAGTTGCAGATTGCGTTCAATCAGATGCTCGATCGGGTCGAGTCGGCGTTCGCGACGCAGCGGCAGCTCCTCGACGACGCGGGCCACGAGCTGCGGACGCCGCTGACCGTGCTGCGTGGGCACCTCGAGGTGCTCGACACCGGCGATCCCGCGGACATCACAGCAACGCGGTCGCTGCTGCTGGACGAGATCGATCGGATGTCACGCCTGGTCGATGACCTGCTGATGTTGGCCAAGGCTCGTCGGCCCGATTTCGTGGTGCCCGAGCCGACTGACGTCAATCTGCTGACCATCGGTGTGATGCAGCGGGCTGAGGTCCTGGCCGACCGGCGCTGGGTTATGGACGAGGTGGCCGAGGGCATCGCCGAGGTCGATCCACAGCGGCTGACCCAAGCGATGCTGCAGCTGTGCGACAACGCCGTCAAACACACCGTGACCGGCGACGAGATCGCGGTCGGGTCCCGACTGCGCGAGGGTCGGCTCGACCTGTGGGTGCGCGACACCGGCAGCGGCGTGGATCCGGCCCTGGGCGACGATGTGTTCGAACGGTTCACCCGCGGCGGTACCGACGACAACGGCTTCGGCCTCGGGCTGTCGATCGTTCGCGCCATCGCGATCGCGCACGGTGGCGATGTGACGCTGGACGGGCCGGCGCACACGACCGGAGCGCTGTTCCGTATCCGGATCCCGGACAGGACGCCGGAAGGAGGTCACCATGAGTCGGATCCTGATCGTCGAGGATGAGCAGCGGATCGCGTCCTTCGTCGAGAAAGGACTGCGGGCCGAGGGATTCACTCCTACTGTGGTCAAAGACGGCATCACCGGGCTGGACTATGCCTTGAGCGATGAGTTCGACCTCGTCGTCCTGGACATCGGCCTGCCCGGCCTCGACGGATTCGACGTCCTGGCGCGGCTCAGCACGGACCGTCCCGCGCTTCCGGTCATCGTGTTGACGGCGCGCGACTCGGTGACCGACACCGTGGCGGCGCTGGAGGGCGGTGCCGCCGACTACATGGCCAAGCCGTTCAAGTTCGACGAGCTGATCGCCAGGATCCGGCTCCGGCTGCGGACGGTCGAGAGCACGACATCCACCGATGAGCTCGTCGTCGGCGAGGTCCACCTCGACCTGCGCCGGCGACGGGCGTACATCGGGAACAAGGAGGTCGACCTGTCGGCGAGGGAGCTGACCCTGGCCGAGGTGCTGATGCGCCATCGTGGCCAGGTCATGTCACGCGAGCAACTGCTGTCTCAGGTGTGGGGATACGACTTCGATCCCGGCTCCAACGTCGTCGACGTCTACATCGGCTATCTGCGCAAGAAGTTGGGCAGCGATCTGATCACCACCGTCAGAGGGCTGGGCTACCGCGTCGACCAATGACGGGCTACAGGCGGATGGAGAAGCCTGACAGGCGGGCCTTGGGCAGATCAGCCACGAGCGGGTCCAGGCGATCGCTGATCTGACGTGGCGTGGGTCGGTCCGCAGGGTCCGGTGACAAGCACGCGCCGATGAGCTCGGCCAGAGCCGGATCGACCAATGACGGCAGCAGGTGCGGCTCGTCCTCCAGTTGCGCCCACCGCGGTTCGCGATCGAACGCCCGGAAGCCGGCTGCCGCGCGGAACAGCGTTGCTCCGAGCGCCCACACGTCGCTGTGCTGTCCGACCCTGCCACGCTCGCGCGGACGGCACTGCTCGGGCGCCATGTACTCATCGCTTCCGACCGGATGGGTCAGCGCGTCGGCGTCGTCGGCACTCATCGCCACGCTGAAGTCGATCAGCTTGGCCGGTGCGCCCGCCACGACGTTGCTGGGCTTGAGGTCGAGGTGGCACAGTCCCTGGCCGTGGACGTAGTGCAGGGCTGAGCACAGGTCGACCGCCACGGCCAGCAACTGGTGCTCCTGCAGATGCCCGAAGCGCGAGATCAGGGCGGACAGCGTCGGTCCGTCGACGTGCTCGATCACCAGATACGGTCGCTCGGCCTCGTCGTCGTAGGAGAACAGCCGAGCGATGCCCGGGTGGCTCAGCGACGACAGGATCTCCAGCTCACGCCGATAGGCAGTCAGCGTCGCGGCGTCGTCGGTCAGGTGCGGTCGCACGATCTTGACCACGACCGGGGCGAGCAGACGCTCGTCGAAGGCCAACCAGGCCTCGTACGACTCGCCGCCGCCGAGCTCCTTCAGGCCGGTCAGCCCGGGGGCGAGTGGGATCTCGCCCCCGGCCACCGGTGTCTGGATCGTCATCAGTCGGTGTTCGACGTGGGACCGGTGTTCTTGGTGGGCGCCGAGTTCTTGGTCGGGGCCGAGTTCACCGTCTTGACCGTGTTCTTGGTGTTCACGGTGTTCTTGGTGTTGGCGGTCGGTGCGGTGTTCTTGGTGTTCGCGGTGTTGACCGTGTGGTGGGTCAGCGTCTGGTGATCGTCGTCGAGTGTTCCGTCCGGATCGTCGTCGAGATCGGTCGACTGCACCCAGCTCTGAGCGGTGTCATCGCGCTTGGTCACGTGATCATCGTCAGCTGCGATCGCCGAGGCGCCGAAGCCGATGGTGCCCAAGGCCACGGCTCCGGCCGCGGCAACAATGCCGGTGCGCACAGAGGTCTTCATGATGTCTCCTTCGTCGGATGGGTGATACCGATGACGATGCCGACGCGGCGTGAGACGTTCATGAGGCGTCGATGAGAGATCTCTCATCGACAACCGAGTTAGAGCAACGGGCCGAGCGGACGCAGGACGGCCTCGTAGGCGCGGGCGACCAGGGGACGGCTGTCCCACTCGGCCCGGGTCAGCCGTCGCGCCTTGAGCAGATCGGTCTCGAAGACCTGCTGCATCTGTGCCGCGAATCCCTCGTCCAGCAGTTCCAGGTTGATCTCGTAGTTGCCCAGCAGGCTCAGACGGTCGATGTTCGCGGTGCCGACCGTGGCCCACTGGCCGTCGATCGTGGCGGTCTTGGCGTGCACCATGTGATCGGTGTACCGGTGGATCTCGATGCCGGCACGCAGCAGCCGCCCGTAGAACCCGCGCGACAACCAGTCCGTCACGACGTGATTGGAGATCCGCGGAACCAGGATCCGCACCCGAACACCCCTTCTGCTCGCCGTGATCAGGGCGTTGAGGATGTCGTGGTCGGGGATGAAGTACGCCGCCGTGATGTCGATGCTGGTCTTGGCACGGTCGATCGCCTCCAGGTACATGCCCCGAATGGGATACAGCAACTGCCGGGGCACATTGCGGTGTGCACGAACCTGTGGCTTCCAGCTCGCGCTGCCGACCTGCTCCAGTTCAGGCAGTGCGGGCGTGCGCTGCATGTTCCAGAAGTCGACGAACGCGTTGTCCAGGTCCCAGACCGCCGGTCCTTCGACGCGCAGATGGGTGTCGCGCCATTGCGTCGCGTAGAGCGATCCGAGGTTGTAGCCGCCGATGAATCCGACGGTGTCGTCCACGACCAGGATCTTGCGGTGATCACGCCCCCATTTACGCGGATTCAGGACCGCCAGCCCCCCGGCCCACAACGGATAACGCAGCACCCGGACCGGTGCGGGAAAACGGAAGAAGGACGGCCGCACCACGAGATTCGCGAAGCCGTCGTAGATGACATAGACCTCGACGCCACGAGCTGCGGCGTCGACCAGCGCGTCCTTGAACCGGTGCCCCGTCGAGTCGCCCTTGATGATGTAGGACTCCAGCAGGACCCGCCGCTCGGCCCGCCCGATGGCGGTCAGCATGTCCTCGAACAATGCTTCGCCGGACGTGTAGACCGTCATGGTCGATCCGTCACCGACACCCAGTCGATCGTGATCGACCCGAGGAAGGGGTGCGACGTTCTGGCCACGGATGATGCGCCGGATCTTGTCGGCAGCCATCAGCGAGGCGACGGCCGCGACGACCGCGACCAGCCATCCGACCAGCACTCTGCCGAGCAACCGCCCGGCCCTCCGTCGCACGCTCATATCGCGCTCACCCTATCGGGAGATTCTCACACGAAGACGGCGACGGGGCGGGCGGCGGAGCCCTCCTTCTCGTACAGGGCCAGGAACTGTCCATCGGGGGCGAACACGGCGGTGGGCGCACCGAGCGGGAGCTCCAGATCGGGCAGCGGACGGCCGTAACGGACGTCCGACGCTTGGGCCTCGGTCAGGTCGACGGAGGCGAATCCGTCGCGGGCGGCGGTGTCGAGGTCGAGCACCGTGAAATCCTCGGCCAACTGGTCGAGCGTGTGCGCCCGATCCAGCCCGTATCCGCCCACGCGGGTGCGGCGCAGCATCGTCAGGTGGCCACCGACTCCCAGGGACTCCCCCAGATCCCGCGCGAGCGCACGGATGTAGGTGCCGCTGGAGCAGACCACCCGCACGTCGACATCGGTGACATCCCCTTGCGCTCTCACCGTGCCCACCTCGAACGTCGACACCGTGACAGGGCGCGGTTTCAGCTGGACGTCCTCGCCCGACCGCACCCGGGCGTACGACCGCACGCCATCGACCTTGATGGCCGAGACGGCCGACGGCACCTGCTCGATGTCGCCGGTCAGCGGACCGACCGCTGCCTCGATCCGATCCCGTTCGACCACCGCGGGTACCGATGCCGTGATGTCGCCCTCGGCGTCGTCGGTGACGGTGGACTGCCCGAGCCGGATCGTGGCGATGTACTCCTTGTCGGCCAGCGTCAGATGACCCAGCAGGCGTGTCGCCCGGTTGACGCCGAGGACCAGGATGCCTGTGGCCATCGGGTCGAGGGTGCCGCTGTGGCCGACCTTGCGGGTTCCGGCCAACCGCCGGACCCGTCCGACGACGTCGTGCGACGTCCACCCGGCGGGCTTGTCGACGACGACCAGACCGGAGACGACGTCGGTCACTCCTGCGCCGGTTCCTCGGGCTCGTGCGTCTTGTACGGATCGGCGTCGCCGGCGTACTGAGCACCCTCGGCCGAGGCCGCGCGTGCAGCGTCGTCGGCCTTGGTGCGGGCCAGCAGTTCCTCGAAATCGCGGGCCTGCTCCGGAACCGCGTCCAGGAAGAACTCCAGCGACGGTGTGATCCGGGTGCCCAGCTGCTTGCCGACCTCGGCCCGGATCAGACCCGTGGCGCTGCGCAGTGCAGCGGCCGTGTCGGCCCGGGCCGACTCGTCACCCATGACGGTGTAGAACACCGACGCCTGCTGACCGTCGCCGGTCAGCCGGACGTCCGTCACGGTGACGAAGCCGAGCCGCGGGTCCTTGACACGCCGTTCGAGCATCTGCGCCACGATCACCTTGATACGGTCGGCGATCTTGGCGTTCCTGGTGCTCAACTGAACTCCTTGGCCATGATCAGTCGCGGGGCTTCTCGACCAGCTCGAACATCTCGACGATGTCGCCGGTCTTGATATCGCCGTAGCCCTTGAGCACCAGACCGCATTCGAAGCCCTCACGCACCTCGGACACGTCGTCCTTCTCCCGACGCAGGCTGGCCAGCTCGAGGTTGTCGGCCACGACGGAGCCGTCCCGCAACAGACGTGCCTTGGCGTTGCGGCGCAGCAGACCCGAGGTGACCATGCAGCCGGCGATGTTGCCGGTCTTGGACGAGCGGAAGATCTCGCGGATCTCCGCCGTGCCCAGCTGCTGCTCCTCGTAGATCGGCTTGAGCATGCCCTTGAGCGCGGCCTCGATCTCCTCGATCGCCTGATAGATGACCGAGTAGTACTTGATCTCGACACCCTCGCGGTCGGCGAGCTCGGTGGCCTTGCCCTGCGGGCGGACGTTGAAACCGATGATGACGGCGTTCGACGCGGCGGCCAGGTCGACGTTGGTCTCGGTGATGGCACCGACACCGCGGTCGATCACGCGCAGCGCGACCTCGTCGGCGACCTCGATCTGGCTGAGCGCGTCCTCGAGGGCCTCGACCGAACCGGCACCGTCACCCTTGAGGATCAGCAGCAGCTCGTTGGTCTCGCCCTTCTCCATCGAGGACATGAAGTCCTCGAGCGTGCGGCGACCGCTGCGCTTGGCCAGAGCGGCGTTGCGCTCGCGGGCCTCGCGCTTCTCGGCGACCTGACGGGCCACACGGTCGTCGTCGACGACCATGAAGTTGTCACCCGCACCGGGCACCGAGGTCAGACCCAGCACCAACGCCGGACGCGACGGAGCCGCCTCCTCGATGTTGTTGCCGTGCTCATCGAGCATCGCCCGGACACGGCCGAAGGCCGATCCCGCCACGATGGTGTCGCCGACCCGCAACGTGCCGCGCTGGACCAGCACCGTGGCCACCGGACCACGACCGCGGTCCAGGTGCGCCTCGATCGAGATGCCCTCGGCATTCTGCTCGGGGTTGGCACGCAGGTCCAAGGCAGCGTCGGCGGTCAGGACGATCGACTCGAGCAGCGTGTCCAGGCCCGTCTGGGCCTTGGCCGAGACGTCGACGAACATCGTGTCGCCGCCGTACTCCTCGGGGACCACGCCGTACTCGGCCAGCTGACCACGCACCTTGCTCGGGTCCGCGCCCTCCTTGTCGACCTTGTTGACCGCCACCACGATCGGCACATCGGCCGCCTTGGCGTGATTCAGCGCTTCGATGGTCTGCGGCATGACGCCGTCATCGGCCGCGACGACCAGGATCGCGATGTCGGTCGCCTGGGCACCGCGGGCACGCATGGCGGTGAACGCCTCGTGACCGGGGGTGTCGATGAGCGTGATGCGGCGCTCATCGCCGTCCACGTCGGTGGCGACCTGGTAGGCGCCGATGGACTGCGTGATGCCGCCGGCCTCCTTGTCGACCACGTTGGCGTTGCGCAAAGCGTCGAGCAGCTTGGTCTTACCGTGATCGACGTGACCCATGACGGTCACGACCGGCGGGCGCGCCTCAAGGTTGGCGTCGTCGCCTTCGTCCTCGCCGAACTCCAGGTCGAACGACTCCAGCAACTCGCGGTCCTCGTCCTCGGGCGAGACGACCTGCACGACGTAGTTCAGTTCCTCGCCGAGCAACTGCAGCGTGTCGTCGTTGACCGACTGCGTGGCCGTGACCATCTCACCCAGCGCGAACAGCATCTGGACCAGGGAGGCCGACTCGACGCCGACCTTGTCCGCGAAATCGGACAGCGAAGCGCCACGGGCCAGGCGCACGGTCTCGCCGTTGCCCTTGCGGACCCGCACACCACCGATGGTGGGCGCTTCCATCTGATCGAATTCCTGGCGCTTGGCGCGCTTGGACTTGCGACCACGACGCACCGGCCCACCGGCGCGACCGAAGGCGCCCTGCGTGCCACCACGCTGATTGCGGTTGGGGCCACCGCCACCGGGACGACCGGCATAACCGCCGCCGCCACCACCGGGACGACCGGCAAATCCGCCGCCGCCAGCGCCACCACCGGGACGGCCTCCGCCGCCGCCTTGGCCGCCGCGACCGGGTGCGCCGCCACGGCCGGGTGCTCCACCACGACCACCACCGCGGGTGCCGGCGCCGGCCAGGCCGGATGTCTTGGGCATCATCGCGGGGTTGGGGCGCGGCATACCGGGACGTGCGGGGGTACCGCCCTCACGGGCAGCCGGCGGGCGCGGTGCGCGCGCCTGCTGCATGCCTTGGGTGGACGAGAACGGGTTGTTGCCCGGACGGGCGGTTCCGCCGGGACGCGGGCCCGGCGTCGGGCGCGGGCCCGGGGTGGGTCCGGCCTTCGCGGCGGGCGCCTCGGGCTCGACGACCGGCTCGGGCGCACTCTCAGGTGCAGCCTCGGGCTCCGGCTCGGGCGCCTTGACGCGCGGCCCGGGCTTGGGTGCTGCCGGTACCGCAGCCGCTGCTTCCTCGGCGACGGGCGCTGCCTCGGCCTGCTTCTCGGGCTCGGCCGGCTTGGCGGCGGCCTTCTTCTTGCCGCCCTTCTTCGCGGCAGCCGCCGCGAGGGCGTCGCCGTGCTCCTCCTTGAGGCGGCGGATGACCGGCGCCTCAACGGTGGAGGACGCCGACTTCACGTACTCCCCCATGTCCTTGAGGGTGTTGAGGACGACCTTGCTCTCGACTCCGAGCTCCTTGGCGAGCTCGTGGACTCGGATTGCCACTTTTCTCCTTCGGGATGGCCTGATCCCGAAGGAGGAATCAGACCCTAATGGTTGTGCTGGCTCAGCATTGCCCAGCACCTGGACGGATGGCACTCATCGGTGATCCATGAGCGGGTGCTCCGTATTCGGGTCGGGGATCTTCATGATCCGGGGTTCTTCTCTTGGTTCCGGTCCCACCAGGTCGCGCACTGCATCGATATCGAACGTCCCCTGCGTGCGGAACGCCCGGCCGAACGCCTTGCGGCTGATGGCCCACTCCAGGCACCGAGTCGTGGGGTGCAGGTGCGCCCCACGTCCCGGCAACGATCCGTCTGGATCAGGAACCACGACCGAGGTCGTGTCCTCCTTCACCGCGACGAGTCGCACCAGAGCGGTCTTGTCCGCGCGCTCACGGCAACCGATACACGTGCGGACGACCTTGGCCACTGTACCCGTCGATCCCGAATTGTTCGGCATCGGGCGGGTCAGGGCGCTTCAACAGCTGTATCGGACCTGATGTCGATGCGCCATCCGGTCAGCTTGGCGGCCAGACGCGCATTCTGACCCTCCTTACCGATGGCCAAGGACAGTTGGAAATCCGGGACGACCACCTGGGCCGAGCGCGCTTCGGCGTCGACGATCTTGACCGCCTTGACCTGCGACGGTGACAACGCGTGAGCGATGAACTCGGCCGGCTCCTCGCTGAAGTCGACGATGTCGATCTTCTCGCCGTGCAGTTCGTGCATCACATTGCGGACCCGCTGACCCATGGGGCCGATGCAGGCGCCCTTGGCGTTGATGCCTGGGGCCGTTGCGCGCACCGCGATCTTGGTGCGATGTCCGGCCTCGCGGGCGATGGCCGCGATCTCGACGGTTCCGTCGGCGATCTCGGGCGCCTCGAGCGCGAACAGCAACTTGACCAGGTTCGGGTGCGTGCGCGAGACCCGGACTCGTGGTCCTCGCGGCCCCATCTCGACCTCGTAGACGTATGCCTTGAGGCGCTCGCCATGGGCGTACTTCTCCTCGGGAACCCGTTCGGTGGCCGGCATCAGAGCCTCGAGCTTGCCCAGGTCGAGCATCACATCACCAGGTCGGCTGCCCTGTTGGATCACGCCCGACACGATGTCACCGACTTTGCCGGAGAACTCACCGAACGTGGTCTGGTCCTCCGCGTCGCGGATGCGTTGCATGATCAGCTGCCGTGCCACGCTGGCGGCGAACCGGCCGAAGTCCTCCGGCGTGTCGTCGAACTCCTCGGTCCACCGCGCCTCGGGGGGTGATTCCTCGCCTTCAGCCGGCTCGGGAGCGTCGTCGGGCTCGTCGAGGCGGTCGCGCGCCCAGACGACGACGTGGCCGGTCCGGCGGTCCAGTTCGACGCGCGCGTTGGTCCGGGCGTCCGGGGTCTTGTGATAGGCCGACAGCAGTGCGGTCTCGATGGCGTCGACGACCACGTCCAGCGAGATGCCCTTCTCCTGCTCCAGCAGGCGTAGGGCTTTGACGTCGATGTCCATGTCAGGCGTCCTTCCGTCGGTTGAGCTCGACCTGCACCACGGCAGATTCGATGTCGGCGTAGTCCAGGCGCATCTGGGTCTTCTTGGTGGTCAGGTCGACCCCGGTGTCGTCGCTGATGCCGATCCGTCCCTCGACGACGTCGCCGTCGGTGCGCACGACCCGTACGAGCCGGTCGTGGTTGCGCCGCCAGTGCCGCGGCAGGGTCAGCGGCTGATCGGCACCGCGCGACGTGATCTCCAGCGTGTACGGCGCCTCACCCATGGAACCGTCCTCGTCCAGTGCTGTGGAGACGGCACGCGTCGCGCGGGTGATGTCGTCGATGCCGACTCCCCCGTCGGTGTCGACGGCGACCCGCACGAGCCGGTTCTTACCGGAGGTACGGACGTCCAGCCGTTCCAGGTCGAGACCGAGCCCGTCGACGCAGCGTTCGACGACGGGGCGCAATCGGGTCGTGATGTCGGCCATCTGGCACCTCCGTCTTGAGTTGTCCACGTGCTGCTGGACTGCCGGCCCAGTGCCGTCAGCCTAGCGGGTCGGAGCGCATTAGGGTGACTGCATGGTGAGCCGCCGCGTCGTCGTTCTCGGAGCCGCGGGAGCGGTCGCCGCCGGGGTGGGCGCGACGGCCGCACTGGGTCGCCTGGACGACTCCCTGAGGGCAGTCGGTGCCCGTCCGACACCCAGTCCCACCGAGGACGATGTCGCACTCGCGGCGACGGCTCGTGCCGAGGCCGACGCGCTGATCAAGCTCGCTGAGGCCCAGCAGGCTCCGGACTCCGCGCTGACCGTTCTGCGCTCCCAGGCCGACGATCTGCCGGCGACCGATCGGACCGTGACGCTCACGGACGACACGCTCGTCGATGCGTGCCGCTCGGTGGCCGATTCCCGCACAGATGCCTGCGTCGCGGCAGTCTCGACCGATCTGGCTGTGGTCCTCGGCTCGTCGGCGGCCGGACTGCACCAGGTCGTCCGGCTTCTGGAGACGACGTCATGACCGATCGCACGTCCGCGCTCAACGCCTGGCTCGCGCTCGAACGCGAGGCCGTCTGGCTCTACCCGCTGATCGGCGCCCGCGTCGCGGCCACAGCGGACACGGCGCGTGCGTCGTTGTCAGCGCATCAGCGGTCCCGCGATCGGCTGCTGGCCGAGCTCGGCACCGACAACTCGACCCGAGCCCGCGCCGCCTACGAGGTGCCACCATTGACGAACGTCGAGCAGGCGCAGGACACCGCGCGAGACCTCGAACGCCGTATCCAGGCCGCCTGCGCCACAGCCATCGGCGCCTCGGCCGGCAGCCAGCGCACACTCCCCCTGACCGGCCTGCGCACCGCGGCACTGGCCGAACTCACGTGGGGCGCATCACCCCGCGCCTTCCCCGGCCTCACCTGACCCACTCAGCGAGTGAGGCGGGCCACGATCTGGTCGGCGGGCACGTCCTCGCTGTCGCCGGTCGCGCGGGTGCGCAGCTCGACGACGCCGTCGGCGTACTTCTTGCCGATCACGACGATCAGCGGGACGCCGATCAGCTCGGCGTCCTTGAACTTCACACCGGGCGAGACCTTGCCGACACGATCGTCGTAGAGCACGTCCAGGCCGGCTGCCTGCAGATCGTCGTACAGCCCGTCGCCGGCGGCCAGCAGATCGGCGTCCTTGCCCGCGACGACCAGATGGACGTCGTACGGCGCGACCTCGGCAGGCCACTTCAGCCCCAGATCGTCATGGGCGTACTCGGCCACCGCCGCGACGGCACGCGAGATACCGACGCCGTACGAGCCCATCGTGACCGTCACGAGCTTGCCGTTCTCGTCGAGAACCTGCAGGCCGAGCGCCTCGGCGTAGCTGCGGCCGAGCTGGAAGATGTGCCCCATCTCGATGCCACGGGCCAGCTCCAGCGGGCCCGAACCGTCCGGCGCGGGATCGCCGGCACGCACCTCGGCGGCCTCGATCGTGCCGTCGCCGGTGAAGTCACGACCGGCCACGAGGTCGATGACGTGCGAGCCTTCGACATTCGCGCCGGTGACCCACCGGGTGCCCTCGACGACCCGCGGGTCGAGCAGGTAGCGGATACCGGAGTCGGACTCGGCACCGAGCACCGCGGGACCGATGTAGCCCTTGACCAGCACCGGATGCGCAGCGAAGTCCTTCTCCTCGAACGGATGCACCTCGGCCGGTGAGACCTGCGCCTCGAGGCGCTTCGCGTCGACCTCGCGGTCGCCCGGTACGCCGATCGCGAGCGGCTCACGTGTGCCGTCCGGGTGCTGGAGGATCACCAGCACGTTCTTGAGCGTGTCCGCGGCAGCCCACGGACGATCCGCCCTGGGGAACCGCTCGTTGAGATGGTCGACGAGCGTCTCGATGGTCGGCGTGCCGGGAGTCTGCTCAGCGTGGGCCGCAGGGGCATCGTCGAACGGCACAGCATCGGGTACGACGGTGGTGACCGCCTCCACGTTGGCGGCGTAGCCGCCGGACGACCGTACGAACGTGTCCTCACCGGTCTCGGCGATGGCCAGGAACTCCTCGCTCGCCGAGCCGCCCATGGCACCCGATGTGGCCTGGACGATGACGTACTCGAAGCCCAGACGGTCGAAGATACGAACGTAGGCCTCGCGGTGGGCCTGATAGGAAGCACCGAGCCCGGCGTCGTCGACGTCGAAGGAGTACGAGTCCTTCATGATGAACTCGCGGCCGCGCAGGATGCCGGCCCGCGGACGCGATTCGTCGCGGTACTTGGTCTGGATCTGGTAGATGCTCAGCGGTAGGTCCTTGTACGAGGAGTACAGGTCCTTGACCAGCAGCGTGAACATCTCCTCGTGCGTAGGCCCGAGCAGCATGTCGGTGCCCTTGCGGTCCTGCAGACGGAACAGATTGGGCCCGTATTCGACCCATCGGTTCGTGGCCTCGTACGGCTCGCGCGGCAGCAGGGCGGGGAACCGCACCTCCTGGGCACCCATCGCGTTCATCTCTTCGCGGACGATGGCCTCGACCTTGGCCAGCACCTTCAGGCCCAGCGGCAGCCAGGAGTAGATGCCGGGCGCGACACGTCGGATGTAACCGGCCCGCACCAGGAGCTTGTGGCTGGGTACCTCGGCGTCGGCCGGATCGTCGCGGAGCGTGCGAAGGAAGAGCCGGGACATGCGCATGCCCGAAACCCTATCTGCGGTGGTCCGAACGCCTAGAACAGGATCGAGGCGAAGGTCGTGACCTGGCGGAAGCCGACCCGGTCATAGGTGCGGCGGGCCACCGTGTTGTGGTCGTTGACGTACAGGGTCACGACGGGCGAGATCTCGGCCCGCACCTGTTCGACCACGGCAGCCATGGCCGCCGCCGCAAGGCCACGCCCACGCTGATCGGGGCGGACCCACACGCCCTGGACCTGACAGCCGTACGGCGACAGGGCGCCGATCTCGGCCTTGAACAGCACCGAACCGTCCTCGATGATGCCGAACGACCAGCCGTGCGTCAGCAGTTGCGCGACGCGCGCCCGATAGCCGGTTCCACCCGCCTCCGGATCGACGCCGACTTCCTCGGTGAACATGGCGACGCAGGCTGGATGCACGATGTCGATCTCGTCGATCGCGAATCGCCGCACCCGTGGATCGCCCACGACGTCGCCGTCGTGGTCGATGACCAGGAACGGCTGGTCGAGTCGTGGCGACCGGGCCGGCCCCCAGGACGGTTCGAGGCGCTCCCACAGGTCGAGCACCTGCGTCTGCTGGCCCACGATCGACCAAGGCCGGCGCTGTGTCGACAGCTGATCGGCGAAGGCGGCGATGGCGTCGGGCCCGGCCTCCACCGGGACGACGTTGGCGCCCACATGGCAGGCCGAGACGAGCACATCGCCCTCGAAGTAGCCGAGGATCTGACCTGCCAGCCAGCGTGCGTCACGCCCCGCACTGTCGAGCCGGGAGCGGACGAACAGGTTGATCAGTGGATCGCGGTCGGTCAGGTCCCGCAACGCGTCCAGGTCGGAGACGACGAGCGGTCGCACCAATGCCGGCGTCCCGATCATCGGTCACCTCCCACTCGGCTCGGTGTTCCCATCATGCCGTCTATCGGGCTCAGTCGGACTCCCACGGGTAGTCGTGGGTGACGAACGCATCGCGCACGGCGTCCTGGCCGCCCTCGATGTCGCCGCGGAACAGTTCACGGCCCCCGGCGGGATCTCTTAACTCACCGTGACGCTGGCCGAGGAGCCGTCGACCGGCTCCATGTCCTCGGCGATGCGCATCGCTTCCTCGATCAGCGTCTCGACGATCTCGGACTCCGGAACAGTCTTGATGACCTCGCCCTTGACGAAGATCTGGCCCTTGCCGTTGCCGGACGCCACGCCCAGATCGGCCTCGCGCGCCTCGCCGGGTCCGTTCACGACACATCCCATGACGGCGACCCGCAACGGAACCTCCATGCCTTCCAACCCGGCCGTGACCCGCTCAGCGAGCGTGTACACGTCGACCTGAGCGCGACCACAGGACGGGCAGGACACGATCTCGAGCTTGCGGGGCCGCAGGTTCAACGACTGCAGGATCTGGATGCCGACCTTGACCTCCTCGACCGGAGGCGCCGACAGGGACACGCGGATCGTGTCGCCGATGCCCTGGCCGAGCAGGTAGCCGAACGCTGTAGCGCTCTTGATGGTGCCTTGGAAGGCCGGGCCTGCCTCGGTGACACCGAGGTGGAGCGGCCAGTCGCCCCGCTCGGACAGCAACTCGTACGCCCGTGCCATGACGACCGGATCGTTGTGCTTGACCGAGATCTTGAAGTCGTGGAAGTCGTGCTCCTCGAACAGCGACGCCTCCCAGACCGCGGACTCGACGAGGGCCTCGGGGGTCGCCTTGCCGTACTTCTCCAGCAGGCGCTTGTCCAGGGAGCCCGCGTTGACGCCGATGCGCAGCGACACACCGGCATCCTGGGCGGCCTTGGCGATGGCCCCGACCTGGTCGTCGAACTTACGGATGTTGCCCGGGTTGACCCGCACGGCGGCACAACCGGCGTCGATGGCCGCGAACACGTACTTGGGCTGGAAGTGGATGTCGGCGATGACCGGGATCTGCGACTTCTGCGCGATCGCCGGCAGCGCCTCGGCATCGTCCTGGCTGGGGCAGGCGACGCGCACGATGTCACAACCGGCCGCCGTGAGCTCGGCGATCTGCTGCAGCGTGGAGTTGACGTCGGCGGTCAGCGTGGTGGTCATCGACTGCACCGAGATGGGTGCGTCGCCGCCGACCTCGACCGATCCGACCTTGATCTTGCGGGTCGGACGACGCGGCGCCAACGTCGGCGCGGGCGCCTCGGGCATACCGAGGGAGACGGTGTCACTCACGGTTCCAGGGTACGTCCTGGCGGGTGATCGGACGTCGGACGGTGATCAAGACAACGTCACGGGATTGATGATGTCGGCGAACAGCAGGATCACGCTCATCACGACCAGCAGCGCCCCGACGCCGTAGGACACGGGCAATGCCTTGGCGACGTCGACGAATCCCGGATCGGGCCGGCTGCGCACGCGTGACCAGCCGCGCCGCAACGCCTCCCACAACGCTCCGGCGATGTGGCCGCCGTCGAACGGCAGCAGCGGGATCAGATTGAACAGCGCCAGGAACATGTTGAGGCCCGCGAGCAGCGTCAGCACCCGCGCGGACCGCTCGGTCCAGGACGGATCGTCCAGCGTCACCAGCTCGCCGGAGATACGGCTCGCGCCGACCACGCCGATGGGACCCTCGGGATCACGTTCGGCGCCGAACAGCGCCTTGGTCACATCGATCATCCGGACCGGGAGGTGCACGATCGCCTCGGCGGTCCGATCCACGTAGTTGGTCAGCGTGGAACCAACATCGCCGACATCGCCCTGCACGCGTTCGATCGCGGGGCTCACCCCCAGGAATCCGACCCGGACCTGCTTGTCGGGGTCGTCCAGGTCGTTGCGAGTGAGCACCGAGGGGGTGATCTGCACCGACTTGGCCTGGCCGTCGCGCTCGTATCCCAAGGTCATCGGCTGATCACCCTTGGAGCGGATCGTGCGGGTCAGCTGCTCCCACGACGTCATGGCTACCCCGTCGATCGACGTGATGACGTCACCGGGCTCCAGTCCTGCCGTCTTCGCCGGTGCGACCGGATCGTCGTCGGTGCAGGCGCGTGCAGCCGCAGAGCCGCTGATGGCACAGTCCGACACGCGGCTGACCGTCGTGGTGGGTTGCTCGACGCCCAGACCGAGGATCACGATCGCGAACAACACGACCGCGATGATGACGTTGACCATGGGCCCGCCGGCCATCACGATGACCTTCTTCCACCACGACAGGCGGTAGAACAGCCGCGGCAGGTCGTCGTCGGAGACGTGTTCGTACTCGGCGGTGCGCGCCTCCTCGGCCAGCTGCGTGAACAGGCCCGTGTTGGTGGGTCTGACCTCGTGCGGGTCCTCGTCCTTGGCCGGCGGCAGCATGCCGACGAGTCGCACATAGCCACCGAGCGGGATCGACTTGAGGCCGTATTCGGTCTCGCCGCGCCGGAACGACCACACGGTGTTGCCGAAGCCGACGAAGAACTGGGTGACCTTCACTCCGAACAACTTGGCCGGGATCATGTGGCCGGCCTCATGCAGCGCGATCGAGATGACGATGCCCACGGCGAACGCCAGGACTCCCAGAGCGAAGATCATGCCCGCCCCTCCACCAACTCGGCCGCCCGGCGGCGGGCCCACGCGTCGGCGCCCAGCACGCTCTCGAGCGTCAGGTCGCCGGTGACCGCCAACGGATCGCCCACGTGTTCGTCGACGACGGCCGCCACCGTGTCAACAATGCCCGGGAAGTCCAAGTGGCCGCCCATGAATGCATCGACGCACACCTCGTTGGCGGCGTTGAACACCGCCGGTCCCGTACGTCCGAACATCCCGGCCTTGCGCGCGAGCCGCACCGCGGGAAATGCTTCGTCGTCGAGCGGGTAGAACTCCCAGGTCGCCGGTTGGGTCCAGTCACAGCCGGGTGCCGCGTTCGGGACACGTTCGGGCCAGGCCAGTCCCAACGCGATGGGCAGCCGCATGTCGGGCGGCGACGCCTGCAGCATGGTCGCACCGTCGGCGAACTCGATCATCGAGTGCACGATCGACGACGGGTGCACCACGACGTCGATGCGATCGAATCCGATGTCGAACAGCAGATGCGCCTCGATGACCTCGAGACCCTTGTTGACCAGCGTCGCCGAGTTGATCGTGATGACGGGCCCCATGTCCCAGGTCGGGTGGGCCATCGCCTGCTCCGGGGTGACGTGCGCGAGCTCGGCGCGCGACCGCCCGCGGAACGGCCCGCCGCTGGCCGTCACGACCAGCCGTCGAACGTCCTGGTGCCGCTCCCCTCGCATCGCCTGCGCCAGCGCCGAGTGCTCGGAGTCGACCGGCACGATCTGTCCCGGCTTCGCTGCCCCGGTCACCAGGGCTCCACCGATGATCAGGGACTCCTTGTTGGCCAGCGCGAGCGTCGTGCCTGCCTCCAACGCCGCGAGGGTGGGCATCAGGCCGACCGCGCCGGTCATGCCGTTCAGGACGACCTCGCAGTCGGTGCGGGCCAGGTCGGTGGCCGCCTCGGGTCCCGCCACGATCCGCGGGATACGGTGCTCGCCCTGCGCATATCCGCGACGTTGCGCCTCGGCGTACAGGGCCAGCTGCAGGTCCTGAGCGGCTTGGGCCTTGGCGACCCCCACGACCGGGACGTCGAACGTGATCGCCTGCTGGGCCAGCAGCCGGGGGTTGCTCCCTCCTGCTGCCAGGGCGACGACCTCGAACCGATCCGGATTGGCTGCCATGACATCCAGAGCCTGAGTACCGATCGAGCCGGTAGAACCAAGAATGGCGACACGCCTGCGCATGCCGCCATTCTCGCCCACCTGTGTCCGTGGGGTGGGTGGACCCCGCAGGCCCTGGTGCGCTGCGGGATCCAAGTTTCCTACTTGACCTCGGCCTTCAGGACCCGCCAGACGCCGAAGGTCATCGGCAGGACGAACCAGATCAGGCCGGATGTTCCCAGCTGAGCCCATTCCTCGCCGCTCGGACCACCCTCGAACAGCGGGGCCTGCGCGTAGTTGAAGTCAACCCAGGGCTGGACCTTCTCGAACCAGTCCTGCAGAGCCGCGAGCAGCCCGAACAGTCCCGGCAGGACGAACCCGTACACCAGATAGGCCACGATCGCTCCGGCCGGATTACGGAACAGGATGCCGAACATGAAGCCGATCAAGAGACCGAGGATGTTCGCCAGAACGATCAGGGCGAGGTCCTTGAAGTCCGCGTCCCACACCTGGTCCAGCCCGTTGACCGCTGCACCGACGATGTTGCCCACCGCGCCGATGGCGAAAGCCAGCGCCATCGAGACCACACCGACCAGCACCGAGGCGGCAGCCTTCGCCGCGATGATGCTGCCACGATGTGGCACGAGAGTGAACGTCACCAGCCCGGTGCGCTGTGACCACTCACCCGTGACACTCAAGATCGCCACGATCGGCAGCAGCAGCGCCATGGGAACGCCGAACGCTCCGGCGAACGTGCCGTACGTGATGGCCGAGTCCGGCACGAACAAGATGACGACGAGAGTCGCCAACACGGCGATGATGCCGATGCTCATCATCAGCCAGAAGCCCGAGCGAGTGTTGAACATCTTGCGCAGTTCGACCAGGACGAGCCGGCTGAAGGGAATGCCTGGCGTCCGCGGGTCGACCGCGGCGGGGGTTGTCGTGGTGGCGCTCATGCCGCACCTCCTGCGTTCGGCGCGACGACTTCGCGCTGGGTGTCCGATGTCAACTGCAGGAACATCTCCTCCAGTCCGGCGCTGCCGGCGGGCCGCAGCTCGACCAGCGCGATGCCCGCGGTCAGGGCGATCTGACCGACGCTGGTGGGGTCACCATCGACGTTCAAGCCTTCGCCCGAGGCGCTCGGTGTCTGCCCTGCGGCACGCAACGCCTCGGCGAGCTTCTGGTTGTCGGCGGCGGCGACGTAGGTGCCGACCGACTGCAGCAGGTCCTCCTTCGAGCCCTGCGCGACGATCCTGCCCTGCCCGATCACGATGATCTCGTCGGCGATGATCTCGATCTCGTGCAGCAGGTGCGAGGACAGCAGCACCGTGCCGCCACGGTCGGCGTAGTGGCGCAGCAGACTGCGCATCCAGTGGATGCCGGCCGGATCGAGGCCATTGGCCGGCTCGTCGAGGATCAGCACCTTGGGATCGCCCATCAGCGCGTTGGCGATGCCGAGGCGCTGGCGCATGCCGAGCGAGTAGTTCTTGACGCGACGCTTGGACTCGGACTGGGTCAGGCTGACCAGTTCGAGCATCTCGTCGACCCGCGACGCGGGCAGGCCCATCGTCAAGGCCGACAGGGCGAGGATCTCGCGGCCGGTGCGGCCCGCGTGCTGGGCGGACGCATCGAGCAGCACGCCGATCTGACGTCCCGGGTTGGGGATGTCCTGGTAGTGCACGCCATCGATCCGGACGTCGCCCGCGGTGGCGGGGGTCAAGCCGGTCATGATGCGCATGGTCGTCGACTTGCCGGCGCCGTTCGGACCGAGGAACCCGGTCACCTTGCCGGGCTGGCACGCGAACGACACATCGTCGACGGCACGGAACGGTCCGTACGTCTTGGTGAGGTTCTGGACTGTGATCATGAGTCCATCCTGAGGCCTGGCGGCCCCAGATCGCGTCGGCCGCGCGGACAGAGTGCGATGACCGAAAGTTGTAGGGGTACCCACCCATCGGCCGACGTGCGGGCGGTATCTCGGCTCTAATCTGGCTGCGTGGACCCCGTCGATCTCCAACCTCCGCTGCCCCGATGGAGCCAGGTGTGGCGGTACGTCCTGATGGCTATCATCAGTGGGCTGGCGTGGTTCAAACTCGCCGGCTGGCAGCTGGAACACCGTCCGTGGTGGTTCCTGATCGATGGTGTGATCGGCCTGTTCTGTTTCGTCCTGGTGTGGTGGCGACGCCGGTCCCCCGTGCTGGTCAACATCGTGATCAACATTCTGGCGCCCGTATCGGCGTCCGCCGCGGGACCCGCGACCCTCGCGATGATGTCGCTGGCCACCAGGCGCCGCTGGCGTGAGATCGCCCCGATCGCGCTCTTCGGATTCGCGTCCGGCGTCGTGCAGGCGCTGATCGATCCCACCGGCGATCCGTGGATGGTCGCGGTACCGTTCCTCGCCGCGATCATGGCGATCACGGTGGGTTGGGGTCTTTACGTCGGATCTCGACGCGAACTACTGGCGACGCTGCGCGAGCGTGCTCTACGCGCGGAGACCGAGCAGGCGGCCCGAGTGACCCAGGCGCGCCAGGCCGAGCGGGCACGTATCGCGCGTGAGATGCACGATGTGATGGCCCATCGCATCTCTCTGGTCACGATGCACGCGGGCGCACTGGCCTATCGCGACGATCTGGACGCCGAGCAGGTCAAGACGACCGCCGGTCTGATCCAGCAGACCTCCCACCAGGCGTTGGAGGAGCTGCGTCAGGTGCTCGGACTGTTGCGCGACGACCCCGGCGACGCCGAACCCGAGCCGCCGCAACCGGATGCCGCCGATGTGCCCGCGCTCGTCGCCGAGGCGATCGCGGCCGGTATGACGATCCGATTCGATCAACAGGTCGATCTGACCGCTGTCCCTCAGTCGACCGGCCGAACCCTGTACCGGATCGTGCAGGAGGCGCTGACCAACACCCGCAAGCATGCACCTGGAGTGACCGTGGAACTGCAGTTCTCCGGTGGACCCGAGGAGGGGCTGACTGTCGTGGCGAGCAATCCGATGCCGCTCAGGACACCGGCGGACCCACCACCGTCCTCGGGCCTGGGATTGGTCGGACTCGCCGAACGGGCGTCCCTGGTCGGGGGGCGCCTGCACCACCGGCGGATGAGCGACGGCCGGTTCGTCGTGGAAGGCTGGCTGCCATGGCCGACGACGTGATCTCCGTCCTGCTGGTCGACGACGACGCCCTCGTACGGTCCGGCCTGTCCTTGATGTTGGGCGGATCGCCGGATCTGAGCGTGGTCGGAGAGGCGTCGAACGGCCGCGAGGCCGTGGATCTCGTAGCGGCCGGTGGGGTCGATGTCGTGCTGATGGACATCCGCATGCCGGTGATGGACGGGCTCGAGGCGACGTCCCGTGTGCTGGCCCTGCCGAATGCGCCGCGCATCATCATCCTGACGACGTTCGACGCCGACGAGTACGTCGTCCGCGCGCTCGCGGCGGGAGCCACCGGGTTCCTGCTCAAGGACACCCCTCCGGCCGACATCGTGGACGCGATCGTCAAGGTCGCGGCGGGCGAGCCCATGTTGTCGCCCACCATCACCGCCCAACTGATCCGCCAGGTCACCGAATCGGCGCCCGATGCGCGCCACGACGCCGCGGCCGAGAAGGTCGCCCGGCTGACCGATCGTGAGCGCGAGGTGGCGCTGGCGATCGGCCGTGGTGCCTCGAACGCCGAGATCGCCGCTGAGTTGTTCGTGAGCGTGGCGACCGTCAAGGCCCATATCTCGCACCTGTTCGACAAGCTCGACGCCACCAACCGGGTGCAGGTCGCGATCGTGGCCCACGATGCGGGCCTGCTGTGATCGGATGGAATGGATCCGCACCCTCACGAGTTAGTTGAAATGTGAAGAACATTGGATTCCTGTCCTTCGGACACTGGACACCGCACCCCACCTCGCAGGCGCAGACCGCATCGGACGTCCTGCTGCAGTCGATCGACCTCGCCGTAGCGGCCGAGGAGCTGGGCGCTGACGGTGCGTACTTCCGCGTGCACCACTTCGCCCGCCAGCTCGCATCGCCGTTCCCGCTGTTGGCTGCGGCCGGTGCCAAGACGTCACGCATCGAGCTCGGTACCGGCGTCATCGACATGCGCTATGAGAATCCGCTCTACATGGCCGAGGACGCCGGCGCTGCGGACCTGATCGCCGGTGGACGCCTGCAGTTGGGCATCAGCCGCGGCTCACCCGAGCAGGTCGTCGACGGTTTCCGGTATTTCGGTTTTGACCCAGGAGAGGACGACCCCTCCGGGTCGCAGATGGGTCGCCAGCACGCCGAGGTCCTGCTCGAGGTACTGAAGGGCGAGGGGTTCGCCCAGCCGAGTCCACGCCCGATGTTCCCCAATCCCCCGGGTCTGCTGCGGATCGAACCGCATGCGGAGGGGCTGCGCGACCGCATCTGGTGGGGCGCCGGCTCGGACTCCACTGCCCGTTGGGCCGCCGAACTGGGCATGAACCTGATGAGCTCGACACTCAAGGAGGACGAGTCCGGCGAGCCGTTCCACGTCCAGCAGCGCAAGCAGATCGACGTGTTCCGCGAGGCGTGGAAGGAGGCCGGTCACGACCGCGAGCCGCGGGTATCGGTCAGCCGCAGCATCTTCGCGCTGGTCAACGACCTGGATCGTGCCTACTTCGGGCAGGACGCCGGATCGCAGGACCAGATCGGCCAGATCGACGACTTCCGCGCGATCTTCGGACGCTCGTACGCCGCCGAGCCCGACCAGTTGATCGAGCAGTTGCGCGAGGACGAGGCGATCGCCGCGGCCGACACCCTGCTGCTCACCGTGCCCAACCAGCTGGGCGTCGACTACAACGCCCACGTCCTGGACAGCATCCTGACCCACGTCGCCCCCGCCCTCGGCTGGCGCTGACCAGCCTGCCGCGCAGCGGAGGTCAGTCGATCGCGCCGCCGGCGAGGAGCGTGGTGAAGACGTCCTCGTACGTGTCGAGCAACACCTGCTCGTAGTCGTCGGTGTCGCTGGGGCGCGCCGGTGCGGGGTCGGTGCGACCCGCCTGGAGCAGGACACGCCACGGCACTGGCTCGTCGTCACCGTGGACGTAGACCGGCGGCGTGCCCACCAGACGACGGTCAGCGGTGCCCGCAGGCACGGCCCCGAGACGTGCGAGTGCCAACACGACGACCACCTGTTCACGACTGCGTGGCACCTCGACGACGACCTTGTCGCCCTCCTTGACACCCAACTGCTGCAGGGCACCGGCGATCGAAGCCGACTCGTGCAGGAGCTGGGCGTACGTGAACGTGCCGTCCTCGCTCAGCAGCGCGGGTTCATCGGCCAGGCCCGCCAGCACCTGAGCATCGAGCGCCCGATAGGCGAGGCTGGGGCGACGCTCCATGTCAGCGGCCCTGGAAGACCGGGGCGCGCTTCTCTGTGCGGGCCGCAGCGGCTTCCTTGACGTCGTCGCTGGCCCAGACCCGGGCGAAGCTCTCCTCGATGGCCGCATCGTCCTCACGCGAGCCGTTGAGGATCAACTTGTTGTGGGCGATGGCAAGTGGAGCGAGCTTGGCGATCTCGTGCGCCCAGGCCAGGGCAGCGTCCAGGTCACCGGAGCGTTCGACCATGCCGTAGGCGATGGCCTCGTCGCGCGTGATCAGCTCGCCGGCGATCAGCATGCGACGAGCGGCTCCGGCACCGGCCAGCTTGCCGAGCGTGCGGACGGTCCAGGCGTCGACGGCCATGCCGTTGCGCACGGTGGGGACGCCGAACTTTGCTGATTCGTCGGCGACCCGCAGATCACAGGCCAGCGCCAGCTGCGTACCGGCGCCGATGGCGGGTCCGTTGATGGCGGCGACGATGGGCACCGGCACCTGAGCCAGGTGGTGCAGCATGCCGTACAGGGCATTGAGGAACTCATCGCCGTAGACGCCGTTGAGATCGGCCCCCGAGCAGAACGCCGAGCCCTCCCCCGTCAGCACGACGACGCGAGCACCGTTGGCGATCGCGGCATCGACCCCCTCGTGGATCGCGGTACACAACTCGGTGTTCAGCGCATTGCGATAGTCAGGACGACGCAGTTGCAGTGTCGTCACATCGCCGTCGCGGCTCGCGGCCAGCACCCCAGTCATCGTGTCCTCCTGCGTGTCATTCGTGCATGTCACACGCTATCGAGGCCATTCGTCAGTCACGCAATGGGGAGCCGACAACGTCGAAGCGGAAGCCGCCGAACTCGCCGGACAGCAGGGGTCGCGCCTGCGCGATCGACTCCCGCACCTCGGGAAGTTCGAGGGAGCCTCGGTGGGCGTCGGCGCTCTCCCACAGCTCCACCACGAACACGGTGTCCGGCTGTTCGTCGTTCACTCCTACCTCGTAGGCGAGGCAGCCGATGGCGCGCAGAGTGTCGGAGCGCTGCGTGAGGTGGGCGACGAGTTCATCGCGCTTGCCGGGGAGCGCGCCCAGGGTTCCAACATTGGCGAAGGTCATGTCCGTCACCCTAGGCGCGGCCTCGGACAGTCAGCGCTGCTGGACGATCCGGTCCAGCACCGTCGCGACCCCGTCGTCGTCATTACTTGCCACCACCTCATCGGCCGCCGCGAGGACGTCCTCGTGGGCATTGGCGACCGCGACCGCGTGGCCGGCCCACTCCAGCATGGGTAGGTCATTGGGCATGTCACCGCAGGCCACCACCTCGGCCGGACCGATCCCCTGTTCGCTGCACCAGATCGACAGTCCCGCGGCCTTGGTGACTCCGGGCGCAGTCAACTCGGCCAGCCCGATCGCACCTGAATAGCCGAGTTGAGCGCGGTCACCGACGATGCCGGCCACTCGTGTGAGGAACTCGTCGGGATCCATCGAGTCACAGCGAGCGAGCAGCTTGCCGACCGTCGTGGTCGCCAACGTCGCGAGCGGGCCGCGTTCGACACCTGCCATCTCGTCGCGGTAGACGTAGTGATCCTCACGGCCCATGCCGTCGGCGCGCTCCACCGCGAACCCGATGCCTGGTAGCGCCCCACGCAGATCCGATGCGAGGCAGAGCAGATCATCCCTGGCGAATCCCCGCGACTCGATCACCTCCCGCCGTGCGACGTCGTAGACGAACGCGCCGTTGCCGCAGATCGCGATGCCGTGCTCGCCCACGTGGTCGATCAGGTCGTCCAGCCACCGCGGTGGCCGCGCCGTCACGAAGACCGTGATGATCCCGGCCGCCCACGCACCCTCCAGCGCCGCCCGGGTGCGCTCGGACACGGTCCCGTCCGATCGCAACAACGTGCCGTCCAGATCCGTCGCCACCACCCGCACACCCGCCACCCCACCACGGTAGGCCCGTCAGGTTCTCCACAGGCGATGACGTCCTCCACGGTTATCCACAATCGCGACCTTCACGACCCCAAGCGTCGACCTTCAGCCCTAGCGTCGATCCATGGCACCGGTGGATGTCAAGACCTCCTCAATCTGTAGTCGTTTGTTCTACAATTGGTGTCATGGATGAACAGACTCGACATCGATCTGCTCGACGACGAGAACCCGTTCGAGATCGACACGCAACTCGCACACCTGTTCAAGCACGCCAGCCTCGGAGTGGGAGACATCATCGAGGTCTGGACGAGCGCTCCGCTCTTCTACCCGGCACGCCCACCAGCCGATTGGCTCATGGTGTCGACGGTCGGCGGCACAGTGATCGCAGTGCCATTGGCTCCGGCCAGATCGGGGATCGAAACCAAATGCAGGCCGATCGGTTGCTATATCGCCTCACGTTGGCTGGCGGCGAGATATTGGAGGATCGTCGTGACTTCTGAGATGACACCTGAAGAGGAGTACGAGTTCTACGCTCGGCCCGAGAACCAAGTCCCGGTCGGACCGCCACGCCGGCGCAAGAAAGCTTCGCTGACCGCTCCTATCCCGGTCCGTTTTCCAGAGAAGACGATGGAGGAGATCAAGCGACGGGCCGACGCAGATGATCGCTCCGTGTCGTCATGGATACGGCGCGCTGTCGAGGCCGAGCTCAACAAACCTGCGTGAGCACCGACCGATGCGCCAGCCGGTCGAGCAGGAATGAAGAAGCAGCTGCCTGCGACCGTACCTAGGCTCGTGGCAACACCACGACAGTGAGGATCGATGATGGCCAAGACCACCACCGAAGGATTCAGCGCCGCAGAACGCGCCGCCATGAAGGAGCGCGCCGCCGAGTTGCGCACGGCGGGCAAGAAGACCGGCAGCAAGAAGGCAGAGGCCGAGGCGAAGGCGTGCCACGACACCATCGCAGCGATGCCCGACGGTGAGCGCGCGATCGGCGAGAAGTTACAGGAGATCGTCTCCGAGGTGGCACCCGATCTGGCATCGAAGACCTGGTACGGCATGCCGGCCTGGCATCGCGATGGCAAGGTCGTCGTGTTCTTCAAGCACGCCTCGAAGTTCTCGATGCGCTACTCCGAGGTCGGCTTCCAAGAGGAGGCCAACCTCGACGACGGCAATATCTGGCCGACCGTCTTCGCCGTCACCACGATGACCCCCGCCGTCGCCAAGCAGCTGAAGGCGGTCATCAAGCAGGCAGCCAGCTGATTTCGGCCCCACGCGGGCCAGATCGACGGCGCCGAGAGCAGCCGTCGCTTTATCCACAGGTCTCGTCACGTTCAGGTGAACGTCAGCGGCCGGGCGTATCATCGACATCATGACCGTTCCAGCCGAGATTCTCGATGCCACGATGAGACTCCCGGAGTCCGAGCGCCGGGAGCTTGCGCGACAACTGCTTGACAGCACTGATCCCCTGGCTGCCGACCCGACCGTATTGACGGCAGCCTGGGACGATGAGATTGAGCGCCGGATGACCGAGTTCCGTCACGGCGATATCGCTTTGCTCACTGAGGATGATGTTCGGGATCTGCTCGCTCAGTGACCCGTGATCATGCGCTGCGATGGCTCCCCGACGCCTACCGCGACCTCCGCGAAGCCCGTGATTGGTACGAGAGACAGGACACAGCACTCGGCGCAGAGTTCGTTGCCGCGTTCTGGGCAACGGTTGAAGCAATCGACCGCGGGCCTGCACTGCCCAGACTGCTTGATACTCCCGCTGGTCCAGCCATCCGTCGTTGGCACTTCGGCGGCTCGTGGCCCTACAGCATCGTGTACATGTTCGACGACAACACGATCGTGTTCATCGCCGTCGCACATGACCGTCGCCTCCCCACCTGGTGGATCGACCGCCTCGACCAACTCTGATGTGAGGCCATCACTCAGCGGCGGCCAGCTGACCGCAGGCGGCGTCGATGTCGTTGCCGCGGGTGTCCCGCATGGTCGTCGAGATGCCACGGGCGTTGAGACGCCGCATGAACTCGTCCATGTCCTCGTCGCGTGAGCGGGTGAACTGCGAGCCGGGGACCTCGTTCAGAGGGCTGACTTCATCCTGCTACCTGGGTCAACTTCACATGTACCTGCAGGTTCACAGCCGTCACTCTCGCCCCGGAGAAGCTCACGCCACGATGTCACCGAACCACGTGCCTGGACCTTCGTTCAGAGCGTGTCCTTGTATCGGTCCCACAGCGCGTCCCGTTCAACCCCTGCAAGCGGACGAGCGTCCAAACGACCGCGTTCCTCATCTTCGTAGAATCCTTGTTCCAACTCAGCCACTGTGTACCAGCGAGGTCCGTAGTCCCCGAGGTATCGCTCATGTTCACCATCGGACCAGACGATGCCGAACCACATCGACTCCCGCTTGACCCAAAGCGCCGGAAATGACCGCATCGGACCGACAGACGAGATGAGGTGACCAACCATTCGTCCATCACGTGGCAACTGCCAAACAGCCTCGCGGAACGGGTCCAGACGCGGGTCCTTGAGCCAGTTGTCACCGCTAAAGAAGGTGAAGCGCGCCACGCTACACCTCAGCTGCCAGCTGTCCACACGCAGCGTCAATGTCGCTACCTCGTGTGTCTCGCATGGTGGTGGATATGCCCCTGGCGTTCAGACGCCGCATGAACTCCTGCATGTCTTCCTCCCGTGACCGCGTGTAGACCACCTCGTCAACCTTAGGTTGTCGCTCGATGGGGTTGAGCGGAATCAGATTGACGTGGACCCAGCCCCAACGCGATCCAGGCTGGCCGCCTCGGGCGAGGAGACGATCAGCAAGGAGGTCGGCGCGCCACGCCTGATCGTTGATGTCGCGCATCATGGCGTACTCGATCGAGACGCGGCGCTTGGTACGACGTGCGTACTCCCAGGCGGCGTCGAGGGTCTCGTCGACGCTGAAGCGGGTGTTGATGGGCACCAGCTCGTTGCGCAGTTCGTCATCGGGTGCGTGCAGGGACAGCGCGAGCGTGACCGGGATGCCTTCCTCGGTCAGCTGCTTGATGCGGGGCACGAGCCCGACGGTGGACACGGTGATGTTGCGCGCCGACATGCCTAGACCGTCCGGATTCGGCGCGACCATGCGGCGGACCGCGCCGATCACGGCCTTGTAGTTGGCCAGCGGCTCACCCATCCCCATGAACACGACGTTCGACAGACGCCCCGGGCCGCCAGGGACGTCGCCGCGGGCCATCTGTCCGGCACCGTCGACGACCTGGTCCACGATCTCGGCCGTGCTCATATTGCGCTGCAGGCCACCCTGGCCCGTGGCGCAGAACGGGCACGCCATGCCGCAGCCGGCCTGGCTGGAGACACAGATCGTGGCGCGATCCGGATAGCGCATCAGGACCGACTCGACGAGGGCGCCGTCGAACAGCCGCCACAGCGTCTTGCGAGTCGTTCCCTTGTCGGCCTCAAGGAGCCGGACCTGCGTCAGCAGATTCGGCAGCAGGGCCTCGACGATCGTGTCGCGGCTGGCGGCCGGCAGATCGGTCATCTTCGCCGGATCGCGCTCCAGCCGGGTGAAGTAATGGTGCGCGACCTGCTTGCCACGAAAAGCCTTCTCCCCCACGCCTTCGACCACCTCGGTGCGCTCGGCGACGTCAAGATCGGCCAGGTGGCGCGGCGGCTTGGCCCGTCCCCGCGGCGGCGCCATCACCAACGGCAGCGTGCGCGTGGATTCGGACATGACTCAAGTGTCCCAGGAATTCGGTCCCCGGCCGAATCGGCGCTCGACCTCAGCCGAGCGGAGCGACGTCGACCGAGACGTCCAGCTGGGACGACTCGGCCTCGGTGAAGATGACGCCTTTGACCGGGGGGACGTCACCGTAGTCGCGACCCCAGGCGACCGTGACATAGCGGTCATTGGCCCACTGGTCGTTGGTCGGATCGATCGCCAACCAGTGACCGTCGGCCCCCTCCCGCGGGATCCACACGGCGGCCCACGCATGGGTCGCGTCTGCCCCGACCACCCGCTCCTTGCCCGGCGGCGGCGTCGTGGCCAGATAACCGCTGATGTACCGCACGGCCAGACCATGTGAACGCAGGCTCGACAACATCAGATGCGCGAAGTCCTGACACACGCCCGCACGCTCACGCAGCACGTCCTCGATGGTTGACGTCACGGTGGTCGCCGTCTTGTCGTAGGCGAAGTCGGTGAAGACGCGGTGCATCAGATCGGTCACTGCCTCGCCCACCGGCCGCCCCGGCGTCAACGACGCGGCCGCGTACTCGGCCGCCGCCGGATCATTCGGCACCAGGGGCGACGGGAGTGTCAGGTCCACCGCACGCCATCCGTCCGCCGTGTCCGGACGATCAGCGGGACGAGCCTGCTCCCACGGCTGCGCCAGCGCGGCCTCGTCGTACTGCGGCGTGGTGACCTCGACGTCCGTCAGGCCTTCGACGGTCAGCACGCGATGCGGATCGGAAACCTGGAAATAGGTGACCTGATTGCCGTAATAGTCGACATCGGTGGATCGATCCGACGGCTCGGGATCGATCGTCACGGTGTGCTCGCCGATGTGCTGCCACGGCAACTGCCTGGGCACCAGGTAGCCGATGCCGTAGCTGCCCGTGACGTCGTCGTCGTAGGTGTAGGTCGTGCGGTGGGTGACCCGGTAGCGCATCGTCATCCCTCCTGAACCGTGGCGAAGCCGAAGACACGAGGCACCGGAGTCGCCGCGAAGTGCACGTCGCCGACCGCTGTGGCGAAGGCCGTCATCCGGTCGGTGAACACGTCCAGGAACTGCTCCAGTTGAATCCGGCGCTCCCCCTCGGGCACCGCCAGTTCGGCGACGTCGACCGAAGCCACCGTCTCGACCAGATCGTCCAGCAGCCGCTCGGGACGCGTGGAACCGGTGGAACCCGGCATCGCCGCCAGGTGTTCACCGATCCGCTCCAGGCCGAACGCGATCGACCGCGGATTCTCGGCGTCCTGCAGCAACAGGTCCAGCACGCCGCGCAGCCGCACGTAGCCGCGGAACCGCCGACGATGCGTCACGACGCTCTCCGACACCGCCAGCACGGCGGTATGGACCTGCTCGTCGACATCGATGCCGCGCCGCACGACGGCCGTCGAACGCAGGAGGTGCGCCAGTTGCAGGCCACGCTCGATGTAGCGGCCCGTGCCGATCATGTGCCAGCCAGGATCGCGCATCATGTTCGCGGTGACGCCCTGCAGCGCGAGGATGCCGGTCAGCATGCGGCTCGAACTGTCGGCGATCTGGTGGCTGTACCCGTAGGAGCGCAAGAGCGACTGCGCACGGTCGACGTCGCCGAGAGCGTGCCACGTGTCCGCCGACAACTGATCGCGCACACTCTGTGCCGCCTGGCGAAGACCGGCCACGGCCTGAGCCGCCGAACCCGTCCGCCGCGAGTCCAGCAGGACCGAACGGAACGCGGCATCATGATCGTCGACGTCTACCGGACCGGCCAGCATGGCGATCGCTTCCATCTGCACCGCCAGCGCCGCGCCACCCACGCTCTGCGGTTTGGTGCGGAAATCCTGGGCCGCCGCATGCGCCGACAACACCAGACGCACCATGTCCTCGGCCCGTTCGGCGTAGCGCCCGATCCAGAACATATCCTCCAGCACACGCGGCACCAGGGCGTCGGGCGCGCGGGTGTGCGTCATCGGCAGGACCTCGGCCACGCCCTGATCGGCCTCGGCGGCATCGGACTTGATGACCCAGACGTCCTTGGTGGCGAGCGGTCGGCCATCGGCATAGACGCTGGCCATACCACCGACCAGCGGCCGGTAGCCGGACCCGTGACGGACCGTGAACGTGCGCAGCGTCAGCGGCAGAGCGGTGACTCCCCCCGCTCCCAGCGTAGGAGCCTGAGACAGCGCCAGTGGCTCCTGCGCCACATACCCGTGTGGGGCCGCCAGGATGCGTTCGGCAAGCCCCGGCGTCTGCTCGCCGGCGAACGAGACAGCGTCGCCGGGCTCGTCGATGGCCCGCACGATGAGCTCGTCGAGCCGGTCCAGCACGACCTCGCGACCGGCGGGATCACCGCACCACCAGGTCTGCACCGACGGCAGGCGCAACGGCTCGTCGAGCAGCACCTCGCACATCTGCGACAGGAACGGCAGCAGCGCCGGATTCTCCAGCACGCCGGCACCCAGCCCGTTCACGACGCGCACCGTGCCCCGACGCACCGCCTCGGACAGGCCCACGACACCCAGCTGGGAGTTCTTGCGCAGCTCGAGCGCATCACTCCAGGTGGCATCGACACGACGCAGGATCACGTCGACGCGCTCCAGCCGCCCGAACACCGGCATCCAGACGGCACCGTCACGCACCGTCAGGTCCGGCCCCTCCACCAAGGGGAAGCCCAGGCTGGAGGCGACGAACGCCTGGTCGTAGGTGGTCTCGGACTCGGTTCCCGGCGACAGCACGACGACCCGCGGATTGGGCCGATCCTCCGGAGCCGCCTCGATCAAGGTCGACCGCAGCGCTTGGAAGAACGGGGCGATCCGGTGCAGCGTCGCGTGCCGGTACAGATCGGGAAGCACCCGCGAAATGACGCGACGATTCTCCATCGCATAGCCGACGCCCGACGGCGCCTGCGCGCGGTCGGCCGTGACGACCCAGTCACCCTCGGCATTGCGACCCAGATCGGCGGCCGCGAACAGCAGCGGCCGGTCGTCAGCGGCGGAAGCACGTGCCGAGGCCCGCAGAAATCCTGAATGACCGAACACCACCTGCGGCGGCACGACACCGCTCGACAACAGCGTCTGCGGCCCGTACAGGTCCACCAGGATCGCGTTCAGCAGCTCGGTGCGCTGCGCCAGACCCGTCTCGATCGGCGCCCAGTCCTCGGCCGACAGCACGAGCGGCACCGGATCGAGCCGCCACGGCTCGACGTCGTCATCGCCGCCACTCGGGGGCCGGTAGGTGACGCCGTCGTCGGCCAGGACCCGCTCGATCTCGCCTCGGACTCGCTGCAGGTCCTCGCCGGTGATCTGCACCGCGCGTTCGGCCAGACCCGCCCAACCGTCGCGCAACGAGCCGTCGGCACCGATGACCTCGTCGTATCGGGCGGTCGACGAGGCCAGTTGCGGCTGGTTGATCCCGGCCGCGTAGTCACGCAGTACGGTCACGGCGCCGGATCAGGTGGCCGGCACGAGCGTGTAGAGCACGAGCCAGGCGAACGGCGCGACCGCGATCAGCGAGTCCAGACGGTCCATCAGACCGCCATGCCCTGGCAGCAGATCGCTCATGTCCTTGATGCCCAGATCGCGCTTGATGAGCGATTCGAGCAGATCTCCCAGCGTGCCCATGATGACGCCGACCGCGCCCAGCGCGATGCCGGCCCACCAGGGACCGTCGAGCGCGAGGATCACGATGGCGATGCTCGCGCCGATCGACACGATGAATGACCCGGCCAGCCCCTCCCACGACTTCTTGGGGCTGATGGTGGGAGCCATCGGGTGCTTGCCGAACAGGACCCCCGCGATGTAGCCGCCGGTATCGGAGGCGACCGTGGCCAGGATGAACGCCACGATGCGCCAGGGGCCGTCGCTCTCGACCAGCATCAGGCAGACGAACACGCCCATCAGGTACAGGTAGGACAGGGAGAAGATGCCCGCGGTGGCGTCGCGCACGAAACCGTCCGGTCCTTCGGACAGCCGCCACACCAGGATCCCGATGACAGTCAGCGCCATCGCCACCGACGCGCTGCCCAGACCGTCCTCGGCGTAGTACGACGCGACCAGCATGACCAGACCGCCCATGGCTACCGGGATGACCGGCACCCGGATGCCGACGGTGCGGACCGCCCGCGCGATCTCCCACAGGCCCACGGTCAGCGCGAGTGCCACAACCCCCAAGAAGACGTCCTTGACCAGGAACAGTGACAGCAGGACGAATCCGACCAGCACGACGCCGACACCGATGGCCGCCGGCAGGTCACGGCCGGCGCGACTCTTCTTCTCGACGGGCGCAGCCTCCGTAGGAGGATCGTCAGACCTCAAGAAGCTCTGCTTCCTTGTTCTTGAGCATCTCGTCGACCTGATCCACGTGCTTCTTGGTCAGACCGTCCAGGCGCTTCTCGGCACCGGTGTTCTCGTCCTTGCTGATCTCGGAGTCCTTCTCGGCCTTGTCGAACGCCTGCTTGGCGCCACGACGCAGATTGCGGACCGCGACCCGGCCCTCCTCGGCCTTGGACTTGGCCAGCTTGATGTACTCCTTGCGGCGTTCCTCGGTCAGCTCGGGCAGCGTGACGCGAAGGACCTTGCCGTCGTCGGACGGGTTGACGCCGAGATCGGACTCACGGATCGCCTTCTCGATGGCGCTCTTGGCGCCCATGTCGTACGGGCTGATGATGACGGTGCGCGGCTCGGGCACCTGGAAGCCCGCCAACTGCTGCAATGGCGTGGGCGTGCCGTAGTAGTCGGCGGTGATCTGCGAGAACATCGCCGGATGGGCTCGGCCGGTACGGATGGCCGCGAACTCTTCCTGGGTGTGCTCGACCGCCTTGCCCATCTTGGTCTCGGTCTCACGCAGGGTCTGATCGATCACGGTTCTCCTCTTTCAGGACGTTGAGAGTGCCGCCTCAGGCGTGCACCAGCGTTCCGATCTTCTCACCTTGCAGCACGCGGGCGATGTTCCCCTCGCCCTCC
>Ga0164243_10000933_pt1 | contig 50895 bp, 52 predicted proteins | sample OricompcompostOP_FD_108781 | JGI IMG/M metagenome (GOLD analysis project Ga0164243, IMG submission 108781) | Organic Plus compost microbial communities from Emeryville, California, USA - Original compost - Organic plus compost (OP) | ecosystem: Engineered > Solid waste > Mixed feedstock >... | reverse complement strand
GTCCTTGGACGCCCAGTCACTGGCTGCCATTCACACCCCTCCTCTCATCATTCCTCGTCGTCGACCGACTCTTCGTCCTGCTCCGCAGACGCGCTGACGGGGTCGACGACGCCGACCGTGGCGTGACGCAGCACGCGATCGCCCACGCGGTAGCCCACCAGCATGACCTTGCCGATGGACGTGACCTCCACATCGGCCGATTCGCCGACGTGGAACACCGCCTCGTGCAGTTGCGGGTCGAACGGCTCGCCCTCGGCCCCGAACGATTCAAGACCGAACTTGGCCACGACCCCCTGCAGCGAATCGGCCACCGCCTTGAAGCCGCCGACCAGCTCGCCGTGCTCGTCCGCGCGACCGATGTCGTCGAGCGTCGTGAGCAAAGCGTTCAACACGGCCGCTTCGCCGCCCTGCCGGACGGTGTCGCGGTCGCGGTCGACGCGCTTCTTGTAGTTCAGGTACTCGGCCTGGAGCCGCTGCAGATCGGCCGTGCGTTCGGCCAGCTGCTGCTCGGCGGTTGGTTCGGCCGATTCCTCGGACGGAACGTCCCCCTCGGGGGTGACGGCCTCCTCCTGCTCGGGGTCGGCCGCCCCCTCCTCGGGTACCTCGTCCTCGTGCTGGGACTCGGTCACTTGTCGTCCTCGTCCTCGTCGACGATCTCGGCCTCGACGACGTCGTCATCATCGGCCCCGTCGGCAGTGGGAGCACCCTCGCCACCGGCGGCGGCCTGCTCGGCTGCCGCAGCGGCGTAGATGGCCTCGCCCATCTTCTGGCTGGACTCACCGAGCTTGGTGACCGCTGCCTGCACGGCGTCGGCGTCCTCGCCCTTGAGGGCCTCGTTGAGCGCATCCAGATCGGCCTGCACCGTCGTCTTGGTCTCGTCGTCGAGCTTGTCGCTGTTCTCGGCCAGGAACTTCTCGGTGCTGTGCGCCAGCGTCTCGGCCTGATTCCGGGCCTCGACCGACTCGCGCCGCTTGCGGTCCTCCTCGGCGTACTGCTCGGCGTCCTTGACCATCTTGTCGATGTCGTCCTTGGACAGCGCCGAGCCGCCCGTGATGGTCATCGACTGCTCCTTGCCGGTGCCGCGGTCCTTGGCCGACACGTTGACGATGCCGTTGGCGTCGATGTCGAACGTGACCTCGATCTGCGGCACGCCGCGCGGGGCCGGCGGCAGGCCGGTGAGCTCGAACGTGGCCAGCAACTGGTTGCCGGCGGCCATCTCGCGCTCGCCCTGGTAGACCTGGATCGCCACGGACGGCTGGTTGTCATCGGCCGTCGTGAACACCTCGGACCGCTTGGTGGGGATCGTGGTGTTGCGCTCGATGAGCTTGGTCATGACGCCACCCTTGGTCTCGATGCCCAGGCTCAGTGGGGTCACATCGAGCAGCAGCACGTCCTTGACCTCGCCCTTGAGCACGCCGGCCTGCAGGCTCGCGCCCACGGCCACGACCTCGTCGGGGTTGACGCCCTTGTTGGGCTCCTTGCCACCGGTCAGGGTCTTGACCAGTTCGCTCACGGCAGGCATACGGGTCGAACCGCCGACCAGGACGACGTGGTCGATGTCGCCCAGCTGGATGCCGGCGTCCTTGATGACGTTGTTGAACGGCGCCTTGGTGCGCTCGAGCAGATCAGCGGTGATCTTCTCGAACTCCGCACGGGTGAGCGTCTCGTCGAGGAAGACCGGGTTGCCGTCCTGGACCGTGATGTACGGCAGGTTGATGGAGGTGCTGGACGAGCTGGACAGCTCGATCTTGGCGCGCTCGGCCGCCTCGCGGATACGCGGCATGGCCATCTTGTCCTTGGTCAGGTCCACACCCGTGGACGCCTTGAACTTGTTGACCAGCCAGTCGACGACCGCGTTGTCCCAGTCGTCGCCGCCCAGATGGTTGTCGCCACTGGTGGCCTTGACCTCGATGACACCCTCGCCGATCTCCAGCAGGGACACGTCGAACGTGCCGCCGCCCAGGTCGAACACCAGGATGGTCTGGTCCTCGCCCTTGTCCAGGCCATAGGCCAGCGCGGCCGCGGTGGGCTCGTTGATGATGCGGCTGACATTCAGGCCCGCGATCTCGCCGGCCTCCTTGGTGGCCTGGCGCTGGTGGTCGTTGAAGTAGGCCGGCACGGTGATGACCGCGTCGGTGACCGGCTCGCCCAGGTAGGCCTCGGCGTCGCGCTTGAGCTTCTGCAGGATGAACGCGCTGATCTGCTGGGGGTTGAACGTCTTGCCGTCGATGTCGACGGTCCAGTCCGTACCCATGTGGCGCTTGACCGAACGGATCGTGCGATCGACGTTGGTGACGCCCTGGCGCCGGGCGATGTCGCCGGCCAGGACTTCGCCGTCCTTCGCGAAGGCGACGACGGACGGGGTGGTGCGAGCGCCCTCCGCGTTCGCGATGACGGTGGGTTCGCCACCTTCGAGGACGGCGACGACGGAGTTCGTCGTGCCGAGGTCGATTCCGACGGCACGTGCCATGGTGATTCCTCCTGGGAGATCGGGGTTTTCGCTGATTCTGAAGGTTCAGGGAGTCATTGCGTCGACTCGATCAACTGACTTGAGTCTGAACATATCAACTTTGTCCCAGCCGGTTCTATTCCGGGTCAGGCATGGACAATGGTGCAGTGAGCACACCCGAAGTCTTCGGCCGCGATTCAGTCGTCCGTATTCCCGGAGTCCAGGTCACGGTGGAGCCACCCGTGCGGTTCCAGAACCGGATCGAGTTCAAGACTTCGGTCAAGATCGGTGCATTCACCTACTTGAACAGCGGCGACGCACTCCGCTGTCGTTCGATCGGTCGATACTGCTCCATCGCCGGCGGGCTGCGCAGCGGCCAGATGGAACACCCGACCGATTGGCTGAGTACCAGCCCGTTCCAATACAAGCCACAGCAGTTCGGATTCTCCGCAGCAGCTGCCGACTACGACGCGGTGCCGGCCGAGCGGACCGCGGCCTTCAGGGGTCGCAATCCGGTCATCGGCCACGACGTGTGGATCGGGTCGGGCGTCACCCTGCTGCGTAGCGTCCGGATCGGCAACGGAGCCATCGTCGCGGCCGGTGCAGTCGTCACCCAAGACGTCCCACCATTCGCGATCGTCGGTGGTGTGCCCGCGAAAGTCATCCGATTCCGCTTCGATCCCGCCACGATCGAACGCCTACAGGAGATCGCGTGGTGGAGATTCTCTCCACAGCAACTGTCCGGCGTCCCGTTTGACGACACGAACGCGGCACTAGACGAGATCGAGCGACGGATCGCTGACGGCATGACGCCGTACAAGAGGAAGCGGATCGTCATCGATGGTGACGAAGTCATCCATCGGCAGAGCACGTGGTCACGGCTTCTGCGTCGTCTGCGCCGTTCGAACTGACGTCCGCCTGCAGCTCAGCGGACCCGGGTGACGCGTGTCTGGATCTCGTTGACCGGCACCGTCACGGCCGACCACTGGGTGGTGAAGTCGGTCGGGATGCCCGCTACCGTGATGACGTCGCCGCCGTCGGTGAACTCCAGCGTCCACGTCAAGCGCATGCGCGCGTCGTATCCCGACGCCTTCGCCCGGCGATAGGTGTACGAGCAGGCATCGGACTGTTCAGTCACGAAGTCACAGTTCAACGTCGCGCTGCCGTCACCCGGGTCGACCTGGAGCCGCGACGGCGTGGCACGCACCGTGACGCTTCCGGCCGAAGCGGACAGCTCATCCTGGGAGGCTCCGGCGGCCCACCACCAGGTCGGGAGATTGACGATCGTGCGTGTGGGCGGATTGAACGTCGGCGTGATCTGCGGGAACGGCAGACTGTTGTACGCCTCGGTGGCCAGCTCCTCGACACTCGGACCGTCGTCCTGCGACCAATACCAGACGTAGCCGCTGTCGCACAGTCGGAACGCGTGGTGGGAGTCCTCGTCAGGCTGCTCCGGCAAGGCACCGTCGGGCACGGCCTCAAGAGGGATGGTCGACGGGTCGTTGATCAGGCATGACTCGCCGTTCCAGCAGGCGTTGTCGCCCGGCTCGATTTCGCACGCGACCGCCGCGTCTTCGTTGTCGCCATCGATGATCTCGTGGCTCTCGTCGCAGTCGCCGATGTAGACCGACCCGTCATCGCGGGTGATCTCGCAGGGTTCGGCAGAGGCGGACCCGGCCATGACGACGGACCCGACCATGAGCATGGCGGTACCGATCAGCAGGGTGATCAGCCGGCGCGTTCTCAGCATGACTTCGCCTTCACTCTCTTGTCCTCGGCCTTGAGGGTCCCCGTGACCACCCAGCGGCCGTCGGCGTCCTTCTCGGCCGTGGTGCCGAACGGGACCACCCCGTTGTCGGGTTGCTCGAAGTCCGGATCGTCCTCGACGACGACGCCCCAGTCGTCCTCGTTGAGGCACATCAGCATGGCGCCTTCGTCACCGTCGACCGATGCCTCGATGTCGGTCACCTCGGGCGCACCGCTGCGCGTCACACCCAGCTTCTTGTACTGGTTGAGCATAGTGACCTCGACCTCGGTCATCTCGGCCGAGAGGATCCCGGTGAACTGGGCCGGGTCTGTGTTGCCTGAGTTCTGGGACGACGTGCGGACAGCCCAGAAGTCCCCGGCCAGATCCACCAACTTGTCCTCATCGGTCTTCGGCGCGACCGTCACCTTCTTGTCCGGCTCGGATGGGCTGTCCGAGCATGCGGCAAGGCCGAAGGCCGCACAGGCTGCGACGGTCGCGGCGAGCACGCGTCGCGAATGGTTCGATCGGGCCATGCAGCCATGATCCAACATGATCATGCTCGGACGCCAATCCGGGGCGGCTGTCGCGCCACCTGGGAGCGGCACCTCGGCTCTCGTGCGACGCACGCGTCGCAGCGCACGAACTGCCGCACACAGTCCACGTCCGCGCAGTCGACCACCGCGGATGTGCCCGCCCCACAGATGTCGCATGTGCCCACGACCGCGGCGTGATCGGAGAAGTCGGTCGTGATCCGTCCGTCGAAAACGTACAGCGAGCCCTCCCACAGACCGTCGTCGCCGTACTCGGCGCCGTACGTCGCGATGCCACCGTCGAGTTGGTAGACCTCCCGAAAACCACGCTGCTTCATCAGCGGCGTCAGGATCTCGCAGCGGATGCCGCCCGTGCAGTACGTGACGACCGGCTGGTCCTTGAGGTGGTCGTACTCGCCGCTGTCGAGCAGATCGATGAACTCGCGTGTCGTGTCGACCGGTGGGCGCACCGCATCCTTGAAACGCCCGACCTCCGACTCGATCCGGTTGCGACCGTCGAAGAAGACCACGTCCTTGGCAGCCACCAGGTCGTGCAGCTGGGTCGGCGAGAGATGCTCACCACCGTCCACGACGGCACCGCCACGCACCTGCACCGCGTCGGGCGCGCCGAAGGCGACGAGCTCCGGGCGTACCTTGACACTCAGCTTGGGGAAGTCGGCGGTGCTGCCGTCGGGCAACGCCGTGCCGTCGCTCCACTTGAAGTCGATCGCTGCGAACGCGGGGTACTGCTTGGTGACCTTAATGTACTTTTTCAGCGCCCTGACGTCGCCGCCGAGCGTTCCGTTGATGCCCGTGGGCGCGACGATGATGCGTCCGCGCAGACCGAGCGCATCGCACAGCGTGTGCTGCCAGAGGCGGATCGCGTCAGGATCGGACAACTCGGCGAACCCGTAGTACAGCAGGATCTTCGGCGTCGCCACCCCCTCATGGTAGGACCGGGCCCACGCGGCTCCGAAGGTCCGTATGCCGGGATGCGGCCCACGACGCTCTGAGAACCGCTGGAATGTCTTCATGCCCACCGCACCGATCGCCGGTCGTGCCGCGCACACGGCACAGCCCATCGCCAGCCTGCTCGCGGACCGCTGGAGCCCTCGCTCGTACGACACCGACCACGAAGCCACCGAGGACGAGGCGACCGCGCTTCTGGAAGCGGCCCGCTGGGCACCGTCGGCGCAGAACCGTCAGCCACGTCGCTTTATCGTCGGCCGGCGCGGCTCCCCGGTCTACCGCCGCATCGCCGCGACCATCAACGAACGCAACTCGGTATGGGCGCCTCGCGCATCACTGCTGCTGCTCGGGCTCATCGAGCAGGTTGGTGCCGATACCGAGCCCCAAAGGTTCGCCGAATACGACCTTGGCCAGGCCATCGCCCATATGTCGATCCAGGCGCAAGACCTCGGACTCCACGTCCGTCAGATCGGCGGGTTCGACGCCGCAGCAGCAGCCCGGGAGTTCGGGGTGGACGATCCCTACGTCCCGTTCATCGCGGTCGCCATCGGACGGGCGACGCCCTCTGACCGGCTCGAACCGGAGTTCGTCGAGCGGGATACCGCCCCTCGCGAACGGCTGCCGCTGGACACCCTGGTCGTCGAGTGGTCCTGAACCGTCCGCCGGGAATCGCTAGGCTCGTCCAGAGCAATCGCAGCAAAGGACACCATGGCCTTCGAGAAGAAGTACAGCGACGACGTGCGCGACGCCGCCGTCCGTCGTGTCGTCGAACGTCGCCAGGCCGAGCCACGCAACCGGTCGATCCTGCGCGAGGTGGCCGAGGAGTTCGAGGTCGGCGAGCAGTCCCTGCGGATCTGGGTCAAGCGGCTCGACGACGGCATGTTCTCGACGACCGACACCGCTGCACTGCGGCACGCACCTAAGGACGAGCTGCTCAAACACATCGCCGACCTGGAAGCCGAGCTCGAGGCGGCGCGTGACGAGATCGAGGTTCTGAAGAGGGCGTCCGCGATCTTCGCAGCCGAGTTGACCAAGCAGCGCTGACGTCCATATCTCGGGACGATCGAGCCGGGGCCCCATGCCGGGCGGAGACTGAGCGAAGTCCCTCACTCCAGGAGCACCCGATGTCCGGCTACGACTACATGAGCGCGATCACCGGCTGCACGACGCCCGTGCGCGGACGGTTCGCCTTGAAGGGCCAGTCCTATGAGCTGGTCACCGACGGCTCGATCGCCACGGGTGGGCCGGGACGTGCGCCCGGGCCGCTCGACCTGATGGTCGGCGCACTGGTCACCAACATGCTCAATGTGCTGCGGGGCGCCGGCGACCTGGACCTGGAGGACGCCGAGGAACGCGCGGTTCACGTGCGCGCCCGGGCGTCGCGCTACACGCCGGATCGGCTCAAGGTCGGTCGCCTGACGATCGACGTGATGATCGATGGCCTCGATGCACTGGACACCGAGGTGGTGCTGGAGCAGTACCGCCGTGGGTGCCGTGTGCTGCCGGCCGTCGAGTCCATCCTCGACGTCAAGATCACGGCCGTCTCGGCCGCCGAAGAGGCGGCTTAGCGTCTGTCCACGGGTTGGGACGCGGCACGAACCGGCCCACCATTCTTTTAATGTGCGCATTAGAAGTTCTAGTGTGCATGGCATCGGCCGTCGCGCATCCTCGACGAAGGTGTCCTCGATGTATGTCTCGCTCCATCTCAGCCCGCAGAGCCGCGGACCCCAGGACGACGCCACCCTGATCGACACAGTCGTTGAGCAGGCACGCGCCGCCGAGCGGGCAGGAGTCGCCTCGATCGGGCTGACCGAGCACCACCTGGCGGGCTACAACACGTATGTCGACTCGTTCATGATGGGCGCGCACCTCGCGGCCCATCTCGACACGGCGTATCTGTCGCTCACCGTCGTGCAGATGGCACTGCACAATCCCCTGCGGATCGTCGAGAAGGCGAATCTGCTCGACAACCTGACACGCGGCCGCTTGCTCGTCGCGGTCGCACCAGGCTCGGCCTCACCGGTCGAGCTCGGCGCGTTCGGCGTGCAGGATCTGGATCGCAACGCGGTCACCGCGGAGCGCGTGGACGCGATGTTCCGCGCCTGGGACTTCGATGGCGAAGGTGAAGGTGTCGACGTGTCGACCAGCGTCGACCGCGGCTTCGTGTCGGGGCGTATCAGCCCCGCGTCCTACCGCCTGCCACGCCCGCTGATCGGCCGCGCGACGCGAACCCCGGCCACGATCCAGCGCCTCGGCACCGAGGGCATCCCGGTCATCATGGGCCAGTGGCTGACCAAGGACGGCGACAACCGCGACCATCTCGCGCTCTACGAGGACGCCCTCCTCGCTGCTGAGCACGACGACGAGCTCACGCAGGAGTGTCTGCGCTGGCTCGGCTTCGGTCTGACGATCGTCGTGGCGCCCACCCAGTCCGAGGCCGAGGAACGGTGGAACGAGTATGTCGAGGTCGGTGGCGAAGGACCGCAGCCCGGACGCCTGGGGGGTGCCGCCGAGTGGCAGAAGGAGTGGACCCGCCGCGAAGTCGCTCGCGCCTCCGGCTCGCTGGTCGGCGACCCGCAGCGCATCGTCGAGGAGATCGGCGAGATGCAGGCCGCCGGGGCCCGCCACGTGCGCCTCATCCCGGCCCTGTCGGCCGGTCGGCTCGACGACCGCGACGAGGTGTTCGACCTGATCTTCAACGAGATCCTCCCCCACGTCGACGCCCAGCGGTTGCCTGCGCCCGTCCGGACACGTCAGACCGCGAGCAGCGCCCTGGTGTAGTCGTCCTCGGGCTGCAGGACGACATCGGCGACACCGCCCGACTCGACCAGGCGGCCGTGGCGCATCACGGCCACGGACTGAGCTACATCGGCGACGACCGCAAGGTCGTGCGTCACCAGGAAGTACGTCAGGCCGAACTCGCGCTGGATGTCGCCCAGCAGGTCCAGGACCTGCGCCTGGATCGTGGCGTCGAGCGCCGAGACGGGTTCGTCGAGCACGACCAGCTCAGGCTCGATCGCCAGCGCTCGGGCGATCGCGACCCGCTGCCGCTGCCCACCGGACAGCTCCCGAGGGCGGCGGTCGACATACGCGGCGGGAAGCTGGACCAGGTCGAGCAGGTCGGCGACCCTCCGGCGCCGTGCCGTCCGGTCGCCGACCCCGAAGGCTTCGAGCGGCTCGCCGATGATGCCGCCCAGGCTCAGTCGCGGATTCAGTGACTCGAACGGGCTCTGGTAGACGACCTGGACGCGGCGACGGAGATCCCGCAGGTCCCGACGTCTCAGCGACGTCACGTCACGGCCCAGCACGCTGACCTCGCCGGCATCGGCACGCTCCAGGCCGAGAATGATGCGGCTCGTCGTGGTCTTGCCCGATCCGGACTCCCCCACCAACGCGAACGTGGAGCCGCGCGGAACCTCCAACGAGATGCCGTCGACCGCCTGAGTGCCGTGACGCGCCGTGCCGAATCGCTTGCGGACTCCAGCGAGGCGGATCGCCGGATCGAGCGCGGCCGACGGGACCGCACCCGACGTCACGTCCCCAGGAGCCCTGCGTGCGTACGCCTCGGCGATGGTCAGGACCCGACCGTCGACCACCCGCGCGGAGCTGGCGAGCAAGGCGCGTGTGTACCGGTGCCGCGGCTGGGCGAACACCTCGCTCACACATCCCGCCTCGACGACCCGGCCACGCTCGAGCACGATGACGTGGTCGGCGTTCCGGGAGGCCAGAGCGAGATCGTGGGTGATCAGGACGACCGTGCTGTGATGTCGGGTCCTGGCTTGATGGATGCTGCGCAACACGTCCTGTCCCACCAGCACGTCGAGGGCGCTGGTCGGCTCGTCCGCGATGACCAGCGCGGGCCGCTGGCTGAATGCGCTCGCGACCAGGACTCGCTGGCGCATGCCTCCGGACAGCTCGTGCGGATAACGGCGCAGCAGAGTCTCGGGACGGTCGAATCCGACCTCGCGCAGGTCCTGCAGGATCTGCTCCTCGACAGCGGCGGGCGGCAGCGGCGACTGCGCCAGCTTGAAGGCCTCACGCAGCTGAGCACCGATCGTCTTGGTCGGGTTCAGCGACGCGATCGGGTCCTGCGGAACGAACCCGATGTGTCGCCCCCGCAGCGGGCGGAAGGCCTTGTCGCTGCGCAGCAGGACGTCTTCGCCCTCGAAGTCGATGACGCCGCCGGTGACGGTGCCGTTGATCGGCAGCAAGCGCACGATCGCATGGGCCAGCGTGCTCTTGCCCGAACCCGACTCACCGATGATCGCGGTGACCTCGCCCCGCGGGATCGAGATCGACACCTCGTCGAGCGCCGTGTCGATCTGGTCCTCGCGCCGGTAGGTGACGGACAGATCACTGACCGTCAGGATGTCGGGCGATCCGCTCTGCTCCGGCTCGGTCATCAGTGGTCCTCCTGCAGCAGGTAGGCGATGCGGTTGAGCAGCACCACGACGGCGGTCAGCGCTACGCCCGGGATGATCGCGACCCACCAGGCGTGAGCCAGGTACTTCTGGCCGCCTGAGATCAGGACTCCCCACTCCGGCGAGGGCGGCGCCTCGCCGAATCCGAGATAGCTCAGCGATCCGATCGCCAGCATCGCGAGGCCGAAATTCAACGCCGTGTACGCCAGCACCGGGCCGTAGGCATTGGGCACGATGTGGCGGGTCACGATGCGCCACGGCTTCGCGCCGCACGTCCGTGCCGCCTCGACGAACGTGAACGTCCCGGCCTGGATCACGACACCACGCACCAGCCGGGCGAATCCCGTGGCCTCGCCGATGCCGATCGCGATCGCGGCGACGTAAGCGCCTCGCCCATAGGTCGTGATGACCGCGAGAGCCAGCAACACCGACGGCACCGCCATGACCGCTTCGGTGCCGATGCCGAGGATCCGGTCGAGCCAGCCGCCGGGGCGCAGGCCGGACAGGATGCCGACGATCGATCCCAGCACCAGGGCGACGACGACCGCGAGAGCACCGGAGAACAAGGAGATCTGCAGTCCGTGCACGACGCGCGAGAACAGGTCGCGCCCGATCTCGTCGGTGCCGAACCAGTACGTCCCGTTGGGCGAGGTGAACGGCCGGCCGTCGAGATCGAACGGATCGTGACGAGTGATCAGCGACGGGAACAGCCCGATGAAGATCAGTGCGGCGAACAGCGTCAGGTGGACGTGCAGCTCCTTGAGCCGTCGTCGAGGGCGCGGGCGCGGTTCGTCCAGCGGTGCGCCGGTCGCGATGTCCGGCAGCTCGGCGTCCAGCAGCCGGGGCGGCAGCAGCGTGTCGGTCATGACGAGATCTCCTGGTTCTGTGCGGCACCCTCTACAGCGGACTGGCGACGCAACCGCGGATCGAGCAGCGCGTACCCGATGTCGACGAGGGCATTGATCACGACGAAGACGAGCGCGAGGACCACGACCAGGCCGAGGACCACGGTCAGGTCGACGGACTTGACCGAGTCGACCATCAGCCGGCCGATGCCGCTGCGCGAGAACACCACCTCGATGACGACCGTGCCGCCCAGCAGCATGCCGACGCGCAGGCCGAACACGGCCAGGAACGGGAACGCCGCATTGCGCAGGCAGTGCCGCACGAGGGTGTAGAAGCGACCGGCCCCCTTGGCGGGCGCGGTGACGGCGGCATAGGTCGTGCCGATCTCGGTACGCAGTCCGCTGATCAGCACTTGCGCGAACTGGGCCGCGCCGAGCAGACCGAGCACGGCGGTGGGCAGCACCAGCGCCGAGGCGCTCTGACTACCTCCTGACGGGAACCAGCCCAGCGTGATCGAGAAGACGTAGATGAACAGGATGCCGATCCAGAACACCGGCAGGCTGACGTACGCCGAAGGGGCCAGCGAGGCCAGAGACCGTATCGCCCGGGACCGCGGGTTGACGGCGAGCACGGCGATCAGCAGTCCCAGCGGCACCGACACCACCAGCGACAGGCCAGCCAGCGCGAGCGTGTTGGGCAGCGCCTCGCCGAGCAGCTCCGTCACCGGACGATCGTTGACCAGCGAGCGGCCCAGGTCCCCGTGCAGGAGCCCCGTGATGCCGTCGAAGTACTGCCTCCACAGGCTGTCGTTGAGACCGACCTCGGTGCGCAGCGCATCGAGATTCAGGTCCGAGATGTCGGCCTGCCCGATCGTGTCGGTCGTGCCGATGCGCGCCAGGACCGCGTCGCCGGGCAGCACGAACAACAGGAAGAACGACACCGAGTAGGCAGCGAACACGACGGCGACGGCGTGAGCCAGCCGGGTGGCGACGACGCTCACGACTTGTCGAGCCAGACGTCGCCCAGCCAGGGCAAGTGGCTGGCCTCGAACGTCGGCAGGTGGGTCGTATTGCGGAAGGCGAGCGGCTGGATGAAGTCGTACAGCGGCACGTAGTACGCCTGCTCCAGAATCCGTGTCGACGCCTCCGTCACGAGCTTCTTGCGCGCGTCGAAGTCGGGCTCGGCCAGGATCTGCTTGAAGATCGCGTCGAGCTCCGGATCGAGGCCCGAGTAGCCGCTGCGCAGCACGTCGGCGTCGGGCCGCGTCCCCGAGCCCCAGGTGAAGGCGTAGTCGCCAGCCTGCAGGCGCTGATTCAGCTCAGCCGGAGTCAGGCTGCGGAACTTCAGCTCGACGCCGATCTTCTTCCACTGCGCCTGGACGACCGCGATGTTCGGCTCGTGCGAGACCGTCGACGCGCCGTAGACGAGCTCGAACGACAGACGGTCGCCGCCCTTCTCGCGAACCCCGTCCTTGCCGGGCTTCCAGCCGGCATCGTCGAGCAGCTTGGTGGCCTCGTCGACGTCGGTCTTGATCAGATCGGACAGGTCGGTCCAGTAAGGGTTGCTCGCCGCGAGGACGCCCGTCGGTGCGACATCGATGGTCGACGCACGCTCAAGGACGGCCTGGCGGTCAGTCGCCAGCGCCAGCGCTTTGCGAACGTTGACGTCGTCCAGCCCTGGGACGTCGACATTGGTGATGAACCCCAGTGCGGAGCCCGGCAACGGCTCACGCCGGATCGTGATGTCATCGCTGGCCGCGAAGTCGGTCTTGTCGGCCGGCTCGGTGTTGTGGAGCAAGTCCAGATCGCCCGAACGCAGCTCGGAGGCCGCGATGCTGTTGTCCGGGGTCGTGTAGACCTCGATCTTCTCGACGCGCGCCGGGCCCTGGTTCTCCGCGCTCGCCGGCGGCCACGCGTAGTCGTCGCGGCGGGTCAGCTGATAACCCTCATCGCCTCGGTAGTCCGAGATCACGAAGGCGCCCGAACCGATGATCGTGTCGCCCTTCTGCCGCTGGTCGAAGGACAGAGCCGACGTCTTGGGCGAGACGATGCCCAGCGAGGTCGTCGACACCGCCTGCAGGAACGAGGAGTTCGGCGAGTTGAAGTCGAACTCGACGGTCGTGGCGTCCGGGGCCGTGATCTTGTCCAGATCTCCGATCCAGGAGTTGACGACCGCGTACTTGGCGCCCTGCGCCCGCAGTGCCTCGAAGCTCTTCTTGACCGCATCGGCGTCGAACTTCTCGCCGTCGCTGAACGTGACGTCGTCCCGCAGCGTGAAGACATACTTCGTGGCGTCGTCGTTGACGGTCCACTTCGTCGCGAGCCATGGCTCGAACGAGCCGTCGTAGGCATTGAACACCAGCGAGTCGACGATCCCGCGCAGAGGGACCACGGGACCGTAGCCCGTGTTGAACGCCGGATCGGTGCCTTGGACGTTGGTGGACCGGTACTTCAGCACACCACCCTCGACCGGGGTGTCCGACGAGCCGCCGGAGCCGGAGTCGCCCCCGGCGCACCCGGACAGCAACAGGGTCGCCGATACCAGGGAGGCCGCGAAGGCTCTCGCCGCGCGACGGGGTTGACGCTTCATCGTTCTGGACTCGCTCTCTGTGGGGGATGCCGGTCAGCGGCACGGAGTGCTCGAACGCTAAGACGTCGTCCGCCCGTAAAGATTCGTGTCTCACTATATGAAACTTCTAATACTCGCCTTATGAAAGATCTACGGTCAGGCCAGTTACCTATACGACCGCGCACCCACACCGCACAGAGGAAATCGAATATGTCCCAGATCAAGATCGAAGCGACCGGCGCCATCTTCTACCTGCCGTACTACGTCGCGGAGGAGGAAGGCTTCTTCGCCGATGAGGGCCTCGATGTCGAGCTCATCCGCGAGCGTCCCAACGAGGAGAGCGAGCTGCGGTTCATCGAGCGACCCGATGCCGTCTCGTCGTTCAGCAGCTTCAAGCTGTTCGAGGCCGGTCAGTCCCAGCTGTACAACGCGTGCGAGTGGGGACAGCTGCGGCGCTCGCAGGACAGCCAGGTCAACGGCAAGGTCGTGGCCCGCCGTGCGGCGGTGGCCAGCCAGGCGATCATCGTCCGCCCGGACTCGCCCTACAACGTTCCGGGCGACCTCGCCGGAGTCCGCGTCGGGGTGAACTTCCACCATGGCTCGCACTACCTGGTTCTTCAGCTGCTCGAGGGCTTCCTGCCTCGCACCGACATCAACCTGGTCGGCATCAAGGGCAAGGGCCGCTTCGAGGCACTGCGCGACGGCGACATCGACGCGGTCGCGGTCATGGAGCCGTGGATCACGGTGGCCGAGAAGCTCGGCTACAAGACGCTCGCCGAAGGCCACTACTTCGGGGCCGAGATCGCCGGCGAGAGCCTGACCGAGGAGGAGTTCACCAAGATCAACCGGGCCGTCAACCGCGGCGTGGACAAGATCCACGAGGACGTCCGCCCGTATCTGAAGTACCTGATCGCGCCGGCCGCCGACGTCGTGCAGCTCGAGCCGGAGGACTTCAATATCGGCCGTCTGCGCTACATCCACGCCGGTCCCTATCCGGAGGATCACTTCAACCGGACGCTCGACTGGATCGCCAGCTGGGACCTGATCGACGCCGAGAACGACTTCGTCAAGCTCGTCGACAGCACCAAGCTGCTCCAGGAAGCCTGAGCCGCACACACGGACGCGACGGCGGCGTGGTCACAACGACCACGCCGCCGTCGCAGCGTGAGCCACCATGACCGATCTCGCCACGACGCCCACGGCGGTGAACCGTCAGGCCGTCCTGATGCTGTGCGGAGTCACGGCAGGCATGCTGCTCCTCGACATCCACAAGGTGTCGATCGCGATCCCATCGATCGAGAGCGCACTGCACGCCGGGCCGGTCTGGATGCAGCTGGTGTCCGCCACCTATGTCGTGTGCTTCGCCGTGACGCTCGTCCCGGCGGGCCGCATCGGCGACCAGGGCCGACGCCTCACCCTGACCTTCGCCGGCCTGTGGCTGTCGCTCGCGGCGAGCGTCCTGTGCGCGGTCGCGCCCAACGCGCCGGTCCTCGTGGCCGGGCGAGCGGTGCTCGGAGTCTCGGCGGGGCTGCTGATGCCTCAGGTCATGGGACTCGTGCAGCAGCTGTTCGCGCCCTCCGAACGTGGCCGGGCGTTCGGGACCTACGGCATGTGCGTCAGCCTCGCGACAGCACTCGGCCCCAGCGCCGGCGGTCTGTTGATGACGACCCCATTGCTCGGCTGGCGCGGAGTGTTCGTGATGAACATTCCGGTCGTCGTCGGCCTTCTCGTCGCGGCCCACACCTTGTTGCCGGGCGTCCGCGAGTCCGATCAGGTCCATCCGGGTCGCCCCGACGTGGACACGACCGGTCTCGTACTGGGCAGCCTCGCACTGGTGCTGCTGCTCACCCCGTTCATCTTCACGACGGGACGGCCCGACGACATCGCCGGCCGGTGGCTCGCTCTGGTGCCCGCCGCAGTTCTGGCCGTTCTGTTCGTGCGCCGCAGCCGGACGCGTGTCCTGGCGCGACGCAGCGCCGTGATCGACCCGACGCTGCTGCGCATCCGGTCCTTCCGCAATGGAGTCCTGGTGTCGCTGACCTGGTTCGCGAGCGGCCCGGGCGTCAACCTGGGCCTGACGATCTACCTGCAGCAGGCGCACGCGTTCAGCCCCGCCGAGGCCGGGCTGGTGATGCTGCCGTCGTCCGCGACGTCCATCCTGGGCGCCTACCTCGGCGGACGACTGGTCGTGCGATGGGGACGCGTGCTGTCGATCACCGGCATGACGCTCGTGCTGGTCAGCGTCATGGCGACCCTGACCGTGATCCACGCCGGACCATCGACCGCGGCCCTGTTGTTCGCCATTCCGCTCCTGCAACTGATCTCCGGCATGGGCGGCGGCCTGGTGGTGTCACCGAACCACTCGATGACCCTGCAGGACGTACCTCCGGCCCAAGGCAGTGCGGCTAGCGCGATCGGACAGCTCGGCCAGCGCATCTCCAACAGTCTGGGCGTCGCCACCGCGTCCATGGCGTACTACTCGATGATCTACGGTCACGGACACACGCTGGTCGATGCGCCCGCCGATCTGCATCTCGCGGCCCTGGATCGTTCTACCTGCGTCGCGCTGAGCTTCCTTGGTTTGGCCTTGCTCGTCGTCGTTGCGGATCTGCGACGACAGCCGGCACTCGCTGCCGCAGCACGCTGAGGGCTGACACACTCAGGGTATGACCGAGTTGCACGACCTCGATGCCCACGAGCAGGCCCGCGCACTGCGGGCCGGCGAGACGACCTCGGTCGAGTTGATGCGCCATCACCTGGAGCGAGCCGAGCGGATCGGTCCCGACCTGGGTGCGTTCACGATCCTGACGCCGGATCGGGCGCTCGCGCAGGCCGCGGATGCCGACCGGCGTCTGACCGGGGACGATCCCGCACCGTTCCTCGGCGTCCCGACCGCATTCAAGGACCTCACGTCGACCGCGGGCGTCACCACGACGTTGGGGTCGACCCTGATGCGCGACAACGTCCCCGATGTCAACGCCCACGTCGTGACGCTGGTCGAACGCGCGGGCTTCATCAGCATCGGCAAGACCAATACCCCCGAGTTCGGCCTGTCCTCATACACCGACAACGACCTGATCGGTCCGGCCCGCACCCCGTGGGACACCGCCCGCAACGCCGGGGGGTCCAGCGGTGGTGCGGCCGCGGCCGTCGCGGCGCGCCTCCTGCCGCTCGCACCCGGCAGCGACGGTGGAGGATCGATCCGCATCCCGTCCAGCGCCTGCGGCGTCTTCGGCTTCAAACCGAGCCGCGGGCGAGTCAGCTCCGGGCCGCTGGGGAACGACTGGACCGGACTGGCGGTCGATGGACCTGTCGCGCGCACGGTGCGGGACGCGGCAGCGCTGCTGGACGTCATGGCGGTCCCGATGCCCGGAGACATCCGTCCGCTCCCGCTCCCTGCGACCCCGTTCGCCACCGCGATCGGCCAGGACCCCGGGCGCCTGCGTATCGCACGCTGGTCCGGGACCCACCTTCCCGACGTCGCCCCCGAGCCCGAGGCAATCGAGGCGTGGGAGGCGGCTAGCCGGCTCCTGGAGTCACTCGGCCACGAGATCGTCGCCATCGACAATCCGTTTCCTCGTGACCTGGAGACACAGTTCAACGTGGTGTGGTCCAGCGGCATCGCGTCGGCCCCGATCCCGCCGGAGGCCGAGCCGCTCCTGCGTGCCAACACCCGCTACTGGCGCGGTCGTGGCCGAGAGGCATCCGCGATCGACCTGGCGTCGGCGATGGCCTATCTGGAGGTCACGACCCGCCAGGTCGTCGCGGGATTGCAGCACTTCGATGCCTTCCTGACGCCCACGCTGGGCCGGGTTGCGCAACCGGTCGAGTGGTTCAACGAGTCCGGCGATCCACTTGAGGACCACCACCGCGAGCTGCTGTTCACGCCGTACACCGCGCTCTACAACATGAGCGGGCAGCCGGCCGCCTCCCTGCCTCTGCACTGGACCGAATCGACCGAGGGCCGCCCGGCCCTCCCGATCGGCGCGATGCTGGCGGCCCATCCGGGGCAGGACGCACTCCTGTTCAGCCTGTGTGCCCAGGTCGAGGCCGCCGCGCCGTGGATCGAACAGATTCCGCCACATGCCTGACCAGACGGGTGGGCCGCCACAGCAACGCTGAGGCGACCCACCTGCCGGCTCTCAATCCCAGTCGATCGACCGTCGCGACACCAGCAGCGTGGCCAGCCCACCGATCACGAGCAGTCCTGCGACAACGCCGTACCACGGCGTGGGTGCACCCGTGTCCGGCAGCACGCCTGCCACCTCACGCTTGTCGGCGGTTGGCGTGGGGCAGTCGATCCTCTTTGTAGGCTGCTTCGCCGTCGTGACCTCGACGACCGGCTCACCCAGATGCCAGGCCCGGGTCGGCTCATCGAGAACATAGCCGGTCGTGGTGGTCGTCGTGGTCACCGTGGTGAAGTCCTCCCCGCACTTCTGGTCGTCGTCGACCTTGCGATCGGTCACCGGCTTGGGTGCGGGAGGCGGCGGGCACTCCTGCAAGGTCGCCTCGTTCGTTCGCGAGCCCGTGGGACGCCACTCGGTGAATCCGTCCTGCTTCCAGGCGCCCTGCGTGAAGACGAACACCGCATCGCGCACCTGTGTCTCGGTGGTCGTCGTCGACGTGGTGCAGTCCGGCTCCGAGGTGACCTCGCGCTCCTCGCTCAGCTCAGGCTTCGGTGGCCGGACGCACTCCTGTGCAGTTGCCTCGCGCGTGGTCGTGGACGTCTGCTTCCACTCTCCGGGCGTACCCCGGACCCAACTGTTCGATGCCTTGTCGTAGACGTACAACGTCACACGGGATTCCTTGATCATCGTGGCCGTGAACGTCGTGCAGTCCGGGGGCGTGGTGCGCTCTCTTGTTTCGACCTCATCATCAGGCTGCTGGGGAACTGGTGGTGTTCCACATGGTCCGACGGTGCCAGAACGCGACTGACGGTAACTGCCGTCGAACGCCTCGATGGTCGCAGACCAGGTCGTCGTCTTCCCCTCCTGGGCGACCGGAATCGTCTTGTCCACACTGGCGCCGAAGGTGCCAGAGGTGGTCACGCCGCTCACTGTGGCGGTCCAGCGATTGGCCTTGCCCGCGTCGTAGGCGGTGCCGACCAACCGCACGCCTGAGCATGAGGCACTCACGGCAGGTGTGTGCGCCGCCGCGGCACCTGCACCGACCAGCAGCCCTGCCCCAGTCAGTACCAGCGCGACAGCGGCGGAAATGATGCGTCTCGTTTTCATGTTTCGCTCCTTCACAGATCCCCTGAAGCCGAATGGCTCACGAGTCCGCCTGTCCGGGAGGACCGGCGGCGAAGCGAAACGTAGATCGATCTCTTTCACTACAAAGCCGGACAAAAGTGAAAGAACATCGCAGAATGGCCGGGTGCCGGAAGCGAACGAGATCAGCTTCGCGACCATGCTCGATGAAGCCATGCATAGGAAGCACCTGACTCTCAGCGAACTTGCTGAACGTCTCTTGGCCCGCGGTCATCCGGTGTCGCTGGCCACGCTCTCCTACTGGCGCGCAGGACTGCGTGAGCCGGTGCGGCGCCGCTCTCTGGAGGCCGTTCCTGAGCTCGAGGCACTCCTGGGACTGCCCACTGATGCCTTGGCACAGCGGCTCAGCCTGGCGCCTCGAGGGCCAGGACCCCACGCCTTCGATGACCTGGTCGGGCAGCCCAGTCCATCGCCCCTGACCGGGGAAGACAACGTCGATCGAGTGCTGTTTCACATGGTGGTGGATATCGGGACCAGGCGCGAAGTGGTGCGTGCCCGCATCACCCAGGTGTACGTCGCCCGGCGTGAGGGAGTCGACGGTGTCACGATCTTCGTCGGGCCCGATGCGGAGGCCGCCGACAACGACGTGGTGTTGCAGCCCCTGTCAGGCTGCTCGTTCGGCGAGGTGCACGATGCGCAGGAGGGCATCACCGCGACCAGACTGTTCTTCGACCGGCCGCTGCACAAGGCCGAGTCGGTCGTCGTCGAGTACGAGGCGGTCGTCCAGGGACGCCTCGACCTGGAGACCGAATACGGTCTGGTCGCCGAGCAACGCCTCGAAGAGGCGATGGTCTGGATCCGTTTCAGCCCGGGCTGTCTGCCCGCTCGCGCCTGGGTCTGGTTCGATGAGGCCGGCCTGCGCTACGAGTGGCCGGTCGACGTGGAGGGAACCACAGGAATCCACTATCGACAGACCGCGTTCGGTCCGGGCTCGCTCGCTGCGCGATGGGAGTGGTGACGGTCAGGAGAGGAAGGACCTGTCGGTCATCACGATGGGGTCGCCGTCGGTGATGGCGACGGTGTGCTCGGCGTGCGCACCACGCGACCCGTCAGCGCTGCGGATGGTCCAGCCGTCGGGGTCCATCACGATCTCGTCGGTCGTGTGCAGGAACCACGGTTCGATCGCAATGACCAGGCCCGGCTTGAGCGGGAAGCCACGACCCGGACGGCCGTCGTTGGAGATGTGCGGGTCACCATGCATCGTGCGGCCGACACCGTGCCCGCCGAACTGGGTATTGACCTTGAGGCCGTGAGACCGAGCCACCTCGCCGATGGCGTGCGAGATGTCCCCGATCTTGTTGCCGCCCCGTGCGGCCGCAATTCCTGCGTGCAGCGCCTCGGTCGTGATGTCGATCAGTTTCAGGTCTTCGTCACGCGGCGTACCAACGACTTTGCTGATGGCCGAGTCGCAGACCCAGCCGTCGACCGAGCAGGCGAAGTCCAGGCTGAGCAGATCGCCGTCCTTGAGCTTGTAGGAGTGCGGCAGACCGTGCAGGACGCCGTCGTTGACCGATGTGCAGATGACCTTGCCGAACGGCATCGCACCGAAGGACGGGTGGTAGTCGATATAGCAGGACTCGGCGCCGCGATCCTTGATCATCTGGTGCGCCAGCGCGTCGAGGTCGAGCAGGTTGACGCCGACATCGGCCGCTGCTGAGACCGTGGTGAGCACGTCGGCCACGAATCGGCCGGCGGGCCGCATCTCGTCGACTTGTGCAGGGGTCAGGATCTCGATCGCCATGGTGCGATCAGCCTACGAGGAAGGCCAGCGCCGATTCCACCCGCATCACTTTCCTGAGCGGACCGGCGCGTTGTCGGGTTGACTAGATCCGTGACCACGTTCGAGTACTCGAATCTGAGCGGACGCCGCCCGAGTCCGTTCGTCCGCATGGCCAGCGTCCTGGTGCCCGGGGTACGGCGCGTGCAGCGGCAGATCGGCCCGTATGCCGCCTGGTGGGAGGATCACAACCACGCCGCCCTGAGGGCTGACGGGCCCCTGTGGGTGGTACTCGGCGACTCGATGAGTCAAGGCATCGGGGCGTCGGCGCCCGACCGCGGCTGGGTCGGTCAGCTCATGGAAGACGAGTTCGACTACCGGGTGGTGAATCTATCGGTCTCGGGCGGGATGATCGCCGATGTCACCGACCGCCAGATCCCCACGTTGCGATCGCTCGGCGTCGAGCCCGATCTGGTCACCGTCATGGTCGGCAGCAACGATCTGTTCAACCGCCGGGCCCGGGCGCACCTGGTCGATCGTGCAACCACCATGTTCCCGCTCCTGCCGGACGGAGCGGTGGTCGCGACGCTGCCCCAGCCGCGCGCCGACGCCCACGAGTTCAATCGCCGGCTGATCGACTCGCCCCACCTCGAAGTGGCCGAGTACCGCGATCCGCGCCTGCGGGACTGGGCGGGTCGGCTCGCCGAGGACCGGTTCCACCCCAACGACGCCGGCTACGCCGCCATGGCGATGATCATGCGCGAGGCGATCGACCGGCGGTGAGCTCCCTCAGCCTTCCAAGCTCCGGCGGTAGCGCTGCATGCCCGCGATCCAGCGGTCCGGATCGGCCGCCTTCTGCGCGTACATCTGGCCGACCTGTTCATGCGGAAGCGCCAGGAACCGGCCCTCGACGATCGCGTCGAGCAGGCTGTCGGCGACGTCGCGCGGGTCCATCATGTCGCCGGCCGTGGCGACCGATCCGTGAGCCACGCCGGCCTCACCGTCGGCGTCCAGGCCACCTTCGGTCATGGGTGTGCGGACACCCATCGGGCACAGCGCCGCGACCTGGATGCCCTGGTCGCCGTACGTCGCGGCGAGCCATTCGGCGAAGCCGACGGCGGCACGCTTGGACGTCGCATACGTCGGCGATCCGAGCTGGGTCAGTAGACCCGCCGCCGATGCGGTGACCGCGAAGCAGCCCGAACGCTGCTTCTCCAGCCAGCGCGGCACCAGGAGACGGGCGGCACGCACGTGCGCCATGACATTGACGTCGAGGATCGAGGCCCAATCTTCGTCGGACGACTCCAGCCCGAAACCGCGGAAGATGCCGGCATTCGCGATGAACAGATCCGGTAGGCCCGCAGGCGTGGCACCGACCACCTGCTCGATGCCGTCGGTCGAGGAGGCATCTGCCACGACCCAGGCGACGTGATCAGTGCCGTGCGCGGCCGCCAAGCGCTCGCCGGTCGCGCTGAGACGGCCTGAGTCGACGTCGGTCAGCACCACATGCCCCGCACCACGCTCGAGCAGTCGTTCGGCGAGCGCCGCGCCGATGCCACCGGCGGCACCGGTGACGACGGTGGAGGCTCCGTCGAGCCTCATCCCTTGACGAGACGCTTGATCTCGGCGCGGGCGAGGGCATTCTTGTGTACCTCGTCAGGGCCGTCGGCGAATCGCAGGGTGCGCATCCCGGCGAACATCTCGGCGAGCGGGAGGTCCTGGCTCAGACCACCGGCACCGTGCGTCTGGATGGCCTTGTCCAGGATCCACTCGACCGTCTTGGGCGTGGCGATCTTGATGATCTGCACGTCCTTGTGCGCGGCCTTGTTGCCCTGCGTGTCCATCAGCCAGGCGGCCTTGTAGCAGAGCAGGCGAAGCTGTTCGATCTTGACGCGGGACTCGGCGATCCAGTCGCGGATCACGCCCTGCTCGGCCAGCGACTTGCCGAAGGCGACCCGGTCGGAGGCCCGGGTGACCATCATCTCCAGGGCGCGCTCGGCCAGACCGATCGAGCGCATGCAGTGGTGGATGCGGCCGGGCCCCAGACGAGCCTGGGCGATCGCGAAGCCTTCGCCCTCACCCGCGATGATGTTCGACGCGGGCACACGCACGTCGGTGAAGCGCAGTTCGGCGTGGCCGCCGTGATCGCGATCGTGGTAGCCGAACACGTGCATGCCGCGGACGATCTCCAGGCCGGGAGTGTCTCGCTCGACCAGGATCATCGACTGCTGACGGTGGCGGTCGGCCGACGGGTCGGTCTTGCCCATCACGATGAAGATCTTGCAGTCCGGATTCATCGCGCCGGTGATCCACCACTTGCGGCCGTTGAGCACGTACTCGTCGCCGTCACGGACGATCGACAGTTCGACGTTGGTGGCGTCCGAGGAGGCGACATCCGGCTCGGTCATCGCGAATGCGGAGCGGATCTCGGCGTTGAACAGCGGTTCGAGCCACCGCTTCTTCTGCTCGTCGGTGCCGAACATGTGCAGCACTTCCATATTGCCGGTGTCGGGAGCGGCGCAGTTCATGGAGACGGGGGCGATCTGGATGCTTCGGCCCGTCAGTTCGGCGATCGGGGCGTACTGCAGATTGGTGAGCCCGCCCGCTTCGGGAGCGCCGGGGATCGCGAAGTTCCACAGGCCGCGCTTGCGCGCCTCGGCCTGCAGGTCCTTCACGATCGCCGGGAACGACCAGGTGTCGTTGGCGTAGCTCGCCTCGATCTGCTCATGCGCAGTAGCCTCGGCCGGGTAGATCACCTCGTCCATGAAGGTCTGGACCTTGGCGACCAGCTCTCGGGTCTTGTCGTCGAATGCGAAATCCATGTCAGCTCTCCTGCTCGGACGATGCGGGTGCCGCGGCCATGACGTACACGACCTCGGCGATCAGCACGGGCTTGTCGCCACCTTCGCGCTCGACCACGAAGTTGATGACGGCCTGGGTGCCGATCGCGATGTCGGCGGTCTCCTTGAGCGTCGCGGTGGCCCGCAGCCGCGAGTCGACGGGGACGGGGTTGGGGAAGCGCACCTTGTTGGCGCCGTAGTTGACACCCATCGCCAGCCCGTTGACCTGATAGATCTGCTCGGCGAAGACCGGCAGCAGCGACAACGTCAGATAGCCGTGCGCGATCGTGGTGCCGAACGGCCCCTGAGCCGCCTTCTCCGGATCGACGTGGATCCACTGATGGTCTCCGGTCGCGTCGGCGAACAGATTGATCTGCTCCTGCGTGACCGTCAGCCAGTCACTTGACCCGAGTTCCTCCCCGGCTGCCGCCTTGAAGTCGTCGAGACTGTCGAACACGCGGACCATCTGGTGCCTCCCATGAGAACTAAGCGCTTGCTTAGTCGGGACTCTAGTGGGCTCGGCGGCCGATGGCTAGAGGCGGGTCACGCCGATCGGGACGAGTGCTAGCACGACGCCGAGGAGCAGGGCGATCGTGTCGAGACGGGTCCAGGTGGGCGGTTCGGCCCAGGAGCGGTGGTGGGCGTCAGCGAATCCGCGGGCGTCCATCGCGATCGATGTCTGCGAGGCGCCGCGCAGCGCTTGGACCAGAAGCGCGAACGACATCCCAGCTGCGTGGCGGGTCAAGGCGATCGGATTGGCCGTCGGCCCCACTCCGCGCGCCCGGCGGACGCGGTCGAGCTCGGCCCACGTCAGGCCCAGACCGGTCACCTTCTGCAGCGCCGCGGCGAACGCGGCGACGAAACGGGCCGGCAGGTGCAGACGCTGGGCCAGATTGTCGGCCAGTCGTTGCGGGTCGACGTAACCGGCCATGACCGACCCCGGCCAGGCCAGCACCACGATGCGCAGACCGGCGGTCAACGCCTTCTCGACGTCGTGGCCGCCGAGCCGCCAGGTGGAGTACACGATCGTGACCGCCGCTATCGACGTGAACGCCAGACACACCAGCGGATAGCGCCAGCCGGGCAGGAACAGCAGGGCCACCAACCCGTAGGCACCCATCGCCCACAGCGCGGTGTCCAGATCGCGGATCCAGAACGAGGCGAACAGCGATCCGAAGCCGACGGCCAGCTGCACCAAAGGATTGAGGCCGACGATCCAGGTCCGGTGGTTTCGAGGCTCGCGAGCTCGCACCTCAACCACCGTCCCGCTGATCGAGGTGCGCGGCCGGCCGTGGCCGAGCCTCGAGATCGAGGGTGACGGTGTGGTCCAGCGGAAGATCGGGGTCGTGGGTCGAGACCGCGACGGTGGCGCCCGCTCGGGCCGCTGAGCCGATCCAGCCGGCGACGGCGGCCCACGTCGACGGGTCCTGACCGACGGTCGGCTCGTCGAGCAGCAGGAGTGCCGGCCGGTGGGCAAGGCCCGCGATCAGCGCCAGCCGCCGCTGTTCTCCCCCGGAGAGCCGATAGGGATTCGATCCGGCGAACCGGACCAGTCCGATGTGATCGAGCAACTCATCCACATCGACCGATCGACCAATGCGCCGCGCGGTGAGCGCAACCTCGTCGCGCACCACCGTGGTGACGAAGCCGTGCTCCGGATTCTGCGGAACCCAGCCCAACCGCCCGGCGAGCGCCCGGGACCTCGTCTTCGTCAGATCCGGCGTCACCGTTCCACTGACGGGGCGTATCAGCCCACCGAGCGTCGCAAGCGCGGTCGACTTGCCCGCACCGCTGGGACCGACGAAGCCCGACACCTGCCCGGACGACACCCTGGCGCTGAATCCGTCCAGCGCCGTGGTGCGCTGAGTCCCGCGCAGGGTACGAGTCACCAGTTCGACCATGACGTCGTCGAGCCGGTGCTCGATCGCCTCCGCGAACGGCTCTACCAACGCGTCCGCCACCTCGACCGGCGACGGCACCGGCATGCCCGGGAACCAGACACCGTCCGGTGCAGGGCCGGCGCGGAATGCCCCGACCGGCCCGTCACTGACGATCTGTCCGCCACGCCCGAGCACGACCACTCGGTCGACGTGGTCGAGCCAGGGTTCGATCCGGTGCTCGACGACCAGCAGTGTCCGGTCACCGGTCGCGTGGAGAATCGCCGTGCGGACCGATGCGGCGGTGTCGGCGTCGAGCATCGACGTCGGCTCGTCCAGGAGCAGGACATCGGGACGCAACGCCAGCGCACCGGCCAGCGCCAGCCGCTGCTGCTCTCCACCGGACAGCGCCGACGTCAGGTGATGGCGTCCGTACGGCAGAACGACCGCGGCGATCGACTCGTCGACCCGGCGCCAGATCTCGTCGCGGTCCAGGCCGAGATTCTCCGGGCCGAACGCGACATCGCGCCCGATGCGATCGGCGACCACGGCGTCGGACGGGTTCTGCAACAGCAGGCCGAGGGTTCCCCCGACGTCGGCCAAGCCGGTGAGGTCCCCGGCCAGCGTGGTGCCCAGGGCACCGGCGAGTCCGTGCAGCAGCGTGGACTTGCCGGCACCGCTCGGCCCGACGAGCAGCACTCGTTCGCCGGGCTCGACCGTCAGATCGAGCCCGGCAACGACGGGATCGCGGCGCCCCAACGGCCGCCACGTGAAGTCGCGGAAGACCACGCTTCCGCGAGCGACGTTGCTAGACGTCAGTCGTCTGCTCACGTCCGGGCCCGAAGGAGTCGAGCACCCCCGCCCGCGCCAGCGCTCGCACCAGGAAGTAACCACCCACACCGGCGATCACCAGGCCCGACAGGGACAGGAAGCCAAGGTGAACCAGCTTGTAGTCGAAGCCCCAGTCGGCGTAGTAGGACTTCCACTCGTAGAACGCCTCGAACACCCCGGCAAGCGCACCGGCCAACGCGGCGATGACGACACCGAAGCGGCGGTAGAGGAAGATCGCCAGGATCAGTTCGGCGCCCAGACCCTGCAGCAGCCCCGAGACCAGGACGCTCGACCCCCACTGCGTGCCTCCGGGCACCAGCGCGGAGACGGATGCGGCGATCAGCTCGGTGGCCACGGCCGCACCGGGCTTGCGGACGATCAGGCCGCCGACGACACCGGCGATCAGCCAGGGGCCGGCCAGCAATGCCGAGCTGGGCGGGAAGCTGAACACGGCCAGGCCCGAGATGGGCTCGTACAGCTTGCCCCACCCCCAGAACACGACACCGAACGCGACGCCGAGCGTGGCGATCGTGACGATGTCGATCGTGCGATAGCGGATCAGATCGGCCACCGAGGTGGTCGATGCGGATGTGGACGCAGAACTCATGGAGGACTCCCTTCGCCGGTGCTAACCGGGGCAGGTTCGGAGGGTCTGCGGCTCCCGACGTTTCAGGACCGCACTCTCAGCGCCCCGCGCGTTCTGCCCGCGCCCGACGCTCCCCTGTCTTAGGTGCTCCCAGCCTATCGCGGTGCGTCAGGGAGAATGGACCCATGTCCGTGCGCACGCCCGATCCGAATCCTGGCTGGCTGTCCGACATCGCCCTGGACGAGACGCGGTCGCGGGTGCCGATCCTGTATGTCGAGGCCGTCCCGGTACGTGTCGATGATCTCGGCCGCATCGAGTCGGTGGGGGTGCTGCTGCGCGGCTCCTCGTCCGGATCGATCACCCGCACCCTGGTCTCGGGCCGCGTGATGCACGGCGAGTCGGTGCGCGAAGCGTTGCTACGCAATCTGGAGAAGGACCTCGGTCCCACCGCGTTTCCGATGCTGCCCGTCACGATCGTGCCGTTCACGGTCGCCGAGTACTTCCCGCTTCCCGGCGTCGCGCCGCTGTACGACCCGCGCCAGCATGCTGTTGCGCTCGCCTATGTGGTGCCCGTGCGCGGCGAATGCGCTCCGCGACAGGACGCCCTCGAGCTGAGTTGGATGACGCCCGAGGAGATCGTGCGCCCCGAGATCCTCGACGACATGGAGGGCGGCCGGGGCGTGCTGGTCAAACAGGCGCTCGCCCACCTCGACGCGTTGCCGTCGTAAAGGAGTAGTCTGAATCCTGAGACGATTCGTATCAGGATGTGGACATGTCAGCAGCCACGACGCAGCATGCGCCGAACCGCTGGGTCATGCTCACGGTCGGCATGCTCGCCCAAGCGGCCGGGACGGTCGCCGCGAACACCGCGGTGTTCCTGATCCCCTACCTGCACGCCGAGCGCGGTCTGAGTCTGACGCACGCAGGAGCGCTCGCGTCGGCCGCCCTGATCGGCACCGCCGTGTCACTGGTCGCCTGGGGGCTGGTCGTCGACCACGTCGGTGAACGGTTCACGCTGGTCGCCGGACTGGCGGTCACAACACTCGGTGCCGGTGCGGCGGCATTCGCCGACGGCTACGCCGCGCTGGCGGCCTGCTGGTTCGTCGCAGGAGTCGGCCTGGCAAGTTCCAACTCGGCCAGCGGACGGCTGGTCGTGGGCTGGTTCCCACCCCATCGCCGCGGAGTGGCCATGGGCGTCCGCCAGACCGCGCTGCCGCTCGGCATGGGGTTCGCCGCCGTCTTCGTCCCGACCATGGTGCATGCGACCGATCTGCGCACCACATTGTTATCGGTCGCGGCGCTGTGCCTGGCGGCGATGGTGCTGTGCATCCTGCTCGTCGTCGATCCGCCGCGCGTGCCGCGAGCCGACGTCACCGATCCGGCGGACCTGGCCAATCCCTACCGCGGCAGCCGCACCCTGGTGCGCATCCATGCAGCGTCGGCGCTGCTCGTCGTCCCCCAGTTCACGGTATGGACCTACATGCTGGTCTGGCTGGTCGCCGACCGGGGCTGGGCCGCCGGAGTCGCAGGCGGCCTGGTCGCCGTGACCCAGTTGCTCGGGTCCGCCGGACGCATCGGTGTCGGCTGGTGGTCCGATCGGGTCAACAGCAGGCTCGTTCCCTTGCGCCAGGTCGCGATCGCGGCCTGCGTCACGATGCTCCTGCTCGGCGTCCTCGAACCGACACCTCTGGCGGTCGCACTGATCGTGGTCGCCACCGTCGTGACGGTCGCCGACAACGGCCTGGCGTTCACGTCGGTTGCCGAATTGGGTGGCCCCTACTGGTCGGGACGGGCGATCGGCCTGCAGAACACGGGCCAATACCTCGTGTCCGCGGCAGTCCCACCCGGTATCGGCCTGCTCGTGACCCATGTCGGGTACGGCTGGGCGTACGCCCTGGTCGCCGTCTTTCCCCTGGTGGCCATCGCCCTGGTTCCCCGCGACGAGTCGGCCTAATCTGGCCATATGTGCCGCAACATCATTCCGCTGAACAATCTCGCGCCGGCCGCGACGGATGAGGAGTGCCACGACGCAGCGCTGCAGTTCGTCCGCAAGATCGCCGGCACCACCAAGCCGTCCAAGGCCAACACCGAGGTCTTCGATCACGCCGTCGAGCAGATCGCCCAGGCGACCCGAGAGTTGCTCGACGGACTCGTCAGTCCGGCTCCGCCGAAGAACCGCGAGGCCGAGGCCGCCAAACGCAAGGCCCGCTCGGCCGACCGCTACGAGGCCATCCGGGTCTATCAGCAGGGCAAGCGCGCCGGAGCGTGATACGCGACACCTTTGGTTCGCCTTACTGAACAGGGGCACTGACGACCGTCTATCGTCAGGCGGTAGTTCGTCACGGGAAATGAGGCCGTCTCATGCAGGTCGTCGCGATCGTCATCTCGCTCGGCGTGACCGCCGTCGCCGTTCCGCTCACGGTTCTGGCCGTGCGCAAGATGCTCGCCGTCATCCGCACCGGCACCGGCGCCCAGGCCGTGGGTCGCACCGATGACCCCGCCGCCCGCACCGTGAACATGCTGAAGGAGACGTTCCTCCACACCCGCATGCTCCAGTGGACGTGGGTCGGCATCCTGCACTGGTTCGCCTATGCCGCGTTCCTGTTCCTGAGCACCGCCGTCGCCCAGGCGTTCTTCCAACTGTTCAAGGCCGATTTCGCCTGGCCCATCATCGGCAAGTGGTTCCTCTACGAGTGGGTCGGCGAGGCACTCGGCCTGCTCGGCGCGCTGGCCATCATCCCGCTGATCATCTACCGCCAGGTCAAGCACCCGCGTCGCCTCGAGCGTCAGAGCCGCTTCTTCGGCTCCACGATGTGGCAGGCCTACTTCGTCGAGGCGATGGTGCTGCTGGAGTCCATCGCGATCCTGTTCATCCGTGGCGCCGAATACAACCTGGCCAAGGCTCACGGCGGCGAGCACGCCGAGCATGCGACCGCTTTCCACTTCCCGATCTCGCAGTACTTCGGCAACCTGTACCCGACAGGCGCCGACAACATCGGCACGCTCGAGAACATCATCTACGTCATCGCGATGATCAAGGTCGCGTCCGCGATGATCTGGCTGATCGTCATCGCCACCAACCTGACGATGGGCGTGGCCTGGCACCGTTTCACCGCGTGGTTCAACATCTGGTTCAAGCGCGAGTCCAGCGGTGGCACCGCGCTCGGCGGCCTGCAGCCGATCCGGATCAAGGGCGAGCCCCTGGACCTGGAGAAGATGGAGGACCTCGAGGAGGAGGACTTCGAGAAGCTCGGTGTCGGCAAGCTCGAGGACTTCTCGTGGAAGGGCATCCTCGACTTCACGACGTGCACCGAGTGCGGCCGCTGCCAGAGCCAGTGCCCCGCTTGGAACACCGAGAAGCCGCTCAGCCCGAAGTTGCTGATGATGGGCCTGCGCGAGCACGCCTACGCCAAGGCCGCGATCGCCGGCAAGGACGCCGACACGCTGACCGAGGACGAGCAGAAGGAGCTCGAGCGCCCACTGATCGGTGACGAGGACATGTACGGCGTCATCGATCCCGACGTCCTGTGGTCGTGCACCAACTGTGGCGCCTGCGTGCAGCAGTGCCCGGTCGACATCGAGCACGTCGACCACATCGACGACATGCGCCGCTTCCAGGTGCTGGTCGAGTCGAACTTCCCGGCCGAGCTGAACAACATCTTCAAGGGCCTGGAGCGCAAGGGCAATCCGTGGGGCATGAACCCCAAGGACCGCATGGACTGGGCCAAGAACCTCGACTTCGAGGTCAAGCAGGTCGGTGTCGACATCGAGAGCCTCGACGAGGTCGAGTGGCTGTTCTGGGTCGGCTGCGCCGGCGCCTACGAGGACCGCGCCAAGAAGACCACCCAGGCGGTCGCCGAGCTGCTCAACACCGCGGGCGTCGACTTCGCGGTGCTGGGCGACGGCGAGACCTGCACGGGCGATCCCGCACGCCGCGCCGGCAACGAGATCGTCTTCATGCAGCTGGCCATGGAGAACACCGAGGTCTTCAAGGAGACGAAGGTCAAGAAGGTCGTCTCCACCTGCGCGCACTGCTTCAACACACTGAAGAACGAGTACTCGCAGTTCGGCGTCGAGCTCGAGGTCGTGCACCACACGCAGTTGCTGAATCGTCTGGTCCGTGAGGGCAAGCTCAAGCCGGTCGCGCCCGGCGCGGGTCAGGACGCCAAGACCATCACGTACCACGACCCGTGCTTCCTGGGCCGTCACAACCAGGTCTACGAGCCCCCGCGCGAGCTGCTGCAGGTCATCCCCGGCGCGAAGTTCACCGAGATGCCCCGCAACTCGGAGAAGTCGTTCTGCTGTGGCGCCGGCGGTGCCCGCATGTGGATGGAGGAGACCCTCGGCTCCCGCATCAACGTCAACCGCACCGACGAGGCCATCGCCACGGGTGCCGACCAGATCGCGGTCGGCTGCCCGTTCTGTCGCGTCATGCTGTCCGATGGCCTGACCAAGCGTCAGAGCGAGGGCGCTGCACGCGAGGAGGTCGAGGTCCTCGACGTCGCGCAGATGCTGCTGGCCGCCGCGAAACGAGCACCCGAGCCCACCCGCGACGAAACCGCGGCTGTGGTCGAGGAGGCCGAAGCTGCTGCCGTCGCCGCTACGACCGAGGCCGAGCCCGAATCTGCCGGCGAGGTTGACGTCCCCACCCAGACCCCGTCCTCCGAAGAGGCTGCCGCCGAGCAGAATCTCGAGGTCGACAGCGAAGGCGATCTGAAGGGCGAGGAAGCACCCCCGGCGGACGACCGCTCGGCATCGGAGAAGGAGCACGCCCCGACCGAGGAGCCGGCCGAGGACATCGCACCCCTGAGCGATGCCAACCCGTCGGGCGAGGAACTCACCGAGACCGCGGTCGAGATCGTCCCCGACGTCGACACGACCAACCACGAGAACGGCGAAGAAACCCCGGATGAGGACGGTCGTCAGGCCGAGGGCGATGAGGAGACCAAGCCCTGAGCATCGCGTGACCCAGGACACGTGGCGTCGTTGGGTTACTCAGAAGTAGGACAACTGTCCAACTGATGAGGAGTCCCGATGTCACCCCGACGCCTGTTGTCAGCGTTGTTCGCAAGTTCACTCGTGGCCGGGGCGGCCGCGACCGCCCTCACCGCGCCGGCGCAAGCCACCGACACCGGCTTCACGGTCACCACGCTGCACTTCAAGACGGTCGTGGGGCCGAAGGACAACCAGGTCTGCGATGTCATCGGTGACCTCTACCTGCCGAACTCAGCCAGCCAGAGCACCCCCGTCCCGGCCATCCTGACGACCAACGGATTCGGCGGCAGCAAGGACGACCAGGCCGGGATGGGCGAGGCCTTCGCGTCGCGCGGCTACGCCGTGCTCACCTACTCCGGTCTCGGATTCGGCGGCTCGGACTGCAAGATCACGCTCGACGATCCCGACTACGACGGCAAGGCAGCCTCGCAACTGGTCAGCTATCTCGGCGGCGCCGACGGTATCGCGTTCAGCGACGACACCCACGCCACTCCGGAACCCCCGCTCACCGTCGTCACCAAGGATGCCGCTGGCGACCCGCGCGTCGGCATGGTGGGCGGCTCGTACGGTGGTCAGGTCCAGTACGCAGCGGCCTCGATCGACTCACGCATCGACACCATCATCCCGATCGTCACCTGGTACGACCTGTCGTACTCGCTGGCACCGAACAACACCTCGCAGACCGTGGGCGTGACCACGTCGACCGCGGGCGCGGCGAAGCTGGTGTGGGCGCTGGGCTTCAGCGCGCTCGGGATCGTCAACGGACTGCAGAACCTGCCCACCGATCCGATGCGGATCATTCCCTGCCCGAACTTCGCCGACTGGGTCTGCCCCGGTCTGGTGCTGGCGGGGGCGGCCGGGACCACGGACACGACCACGAACGCGAAGCTGCGGCACGCCTCGGTCACGTCGTACGTCTCCAAGATCACGATCCCGACGCTGATCATGCAGGGACAGGACGACACCTTGTTCAACCTCAACGAGGGCGTTGCCGCGTACGAGTCGCTGAAGCGGCAAGGAACACCGGTCAAGATGGTCTGGCTCAACGGAGGGCACTCCGGCGATCCGGCACCCGGGGAGATCGACTTCAACGCGCCGGATCCGGCGACCCAGCACCTCGCGAAGCGTGCCCTCGACTGGTTCGACCACTATCTGAAGGACGACGCGTCGGCCAGCACCGGCCCGGAGTTCACCTACTTCCGGGACTGGATCGACTACACCGGCAGCGCTGCTCCGGCCTACGCCAGTTCCTCGTCGTATCCGGTCGGCACCGCGACGAAGTTCTACCTGAGCGGAACGTCCCTGACGTCGTCGGCATCGGCCGTCTCGAAGGCCGGCCAGAGCTTCGTCACGCCCGTGGCCGGTCTGCCGACCTCCACCGACGTCGCCGATGTCGTGGGCTCGCAACTGCCGATCCCCGCGACCGACCTGCCGGGCACGTTCGCGGCCTGGTCGACGCCTGCGCTGGCGGACAGACTCGACGTGGTCGGTCAGCCCACACTGGACCTGCGGGTCTCGTCGTTGGTCACGTCCCTGACTCAGGTCCCGGACGTCGATGCGACCAAGCTGGTGCTGTTCGTCAAGATCATCGACGTCGCCCCCGACGGCAAGAGCAGCGTGGTGCGCAACCTGATCGCGCCCGCCCGCGTGCCGGACGTGAACAAGCCGTTCACCGTCACGCTGCCCGGCTTCGTCCATCGCTTCGACGAGGGCCACCGGATCAAGCTGGTCGTCGCGGGCGGCTCACTGAACTATCGCGGCGGCGTGATCCCCGCTCCGGTCACCATCGCAGGAGGCACCTCACAGGTCCTCACGCTGCCCGTCGTCAACTGACGCGAGCATCAACAACGGACCGTGCCCCCAGGGACGGATCCCCGGGGGCACGATTGAGGCGGCGGTCAGGCGTCGCGGCGGCGTACCAGCACCCAGGCGACCACCAGCAGGACGGCGATCTCGGCACCGAACACAGCCAGGCCCGGCCATGCATCCAACAGGAACGGATTGAAGGGATCGGGCGTCGCGATGACCGATCCGGCGTTGCCCGGCATCAGTTTCGTCAGCCAATCACCCAGATCACCGGGCACCAGCATGACCATGTTGCCGACCACCATCAGCAGCGCGAGCACGACCGAGATCGTGCCGGCCGTGTGCCGCAGGATGAAACCGACCGCAGCGGTCATAACCGCGATCCCGGCCAGGTAGAGGCCACTGCCATACATCGCGCGGGCGACGTCGCCCTCCAACGCCAGGCCGATGCCTTCGTTCTCCAGGAACGGATTAGCACCGAAATAGCCGATCAGGGCGGTCAGGGTACCGACCACGAACATGACGACGGCCAGGACGACCATCTTGGCCGCCAGTACGCGGCCCCGAATCGGCGTGGCCGCGAACGTGGACCGGATCATGCCGGTGCCGTACTCGGTCGTGACGGCGAGCGCACCGATGATGACCGCCATGACGGGGGCGATCATCATGCCCCACGTGATGAAGGATCCGGCGGACTCGTCGGCGTCGGCGCTGGCCAGCCAGTCGGCATTGCCCCAGCACATCAGGATCGACAGACCGGCACCGAGCACGACCGTGGTGGCGAGTGTCCACCAGGTGGAGCGCACGGAGGACAGTTTGATCCATTCGGCCAGCAGCAGCCGGTCGAATCCGGGACGACGCGTGGCTGTCGTGGCCACAGGTCGATCGAGAGTTGCGGTGCTCATGCCGCCACCTCCTCAAGGGTCGATTTCGCGTGATACTCGACGCTGTCCGCCGTCAGGGTCATGAACGCGTCCTCCAGCGAGGAGCGGACCAGCGTCAGTTCGTGAAGCACCAGCGAGTGAGCCGCGACGATCTCGCCGACCGCCGGGGCATCAATGCCCTGGACGCGCAACTCCCCGTCATGGCGGGTCACGTCAGCACCCTTCTCGGTCAGCAGCGCCTCGACCCGTGACGACTCGGGCGCCTGTACGCGGACGTAGGACGCGGCATGGTCGACCATGAACTCCTGCATCGAGCAGTCGGCCAGGATGCGACCGCGGCCGATGACCAGCAGGTGATCGGCCATCAGCGACATCTCGGACATCAGGTGGCTGGACACGAAGACCGTGCGGCCCTCGTCGGCCAGTTGCCGCGCCAGCGAGCGCACCCAGCGGATGCCCTCCGGGTCGAGCCCGTTCACGGGTTCGTCCAGCACCACGACCGACGGGTCGCCGAGCAGCGCGGCAGCGATGCCGAGACGCTGGCCCATACCGAGCGAGAACTTGCCCACGCGCCGGCCGCCGACCGAGTCGAGGCCGACCAGGTCGAGCACCTCACCCACCCGTGTGGTGGGGATGCCGTTGCTGGCCGCCATCCAGCGCAAGTGGTCACGCGCCGAACGGCCGGGATGGAGCGCATGAGCGTCCAGGAGCGCCCCGATCTCGCGCAGCGGTGCCGGCGATTCGGCGTACCGATGACCATTGACGGTCACGGTGCCGCGGGTCGGTGCGTCCAGTCCGAGGATCATGCGCATGGTCGTGGACTTCCCGGCGCCGTTCGGGCCGAGGAATCCGGTGACGCGGCCCGGCTCGACCGTGAAGTCAATGCCGTCGACCGCTGTCGTGTCGCCGAAGATCTTGGTGAGTCCGTGTGCGTGGATCATGGCTCCAGCCTGTTCGCTCGGGCGCTCGAACACATCAGGGAGCGACCCGGAGGCGCCCCTGAGCCGACCCCGATAGGTTCGGTCCATGACTCCGGGTACCCCTGAATGGCGCGCGGAGCGGTTGGCTCGGTTGCTCACGTTCGCGCGCGGGGCGCGCACCGATACCGGGTTCGGCTGGTTGCTCGACGACGGCACGGTCGACTCCGGACGACCCGAGGCGCTGTGGATCAACGCGCGCATGACCTACGTGTGGTCGCTCACGGAGGACCTCGAACTCGCTGCCCACGGGGTACAGGCTTTGGTCGAACGATTCGCCGATCCTGAACACGGTGGCTGGTTCGACGAGGTCGGTGCCGACGGTCCGGTCGATCAGGCGAAACGCTGTTACGGGCACGACTTCGTCCTGCTCGCGGCTGCCACGGCCGCGCGGGCGACGGTGCCCGGGGCGGATACCTTGTTGGCCGACGCCACGGCGATCCATCTCGACCGCTTCTGGGATCCAGCCGCCGGCCGGTGCGTCGAGGAATGGAACCGCGACTGGACCGTGCTCGACGACTACCGGGGCACCAACAGCAATATGCATGCGGTGGAGGCTTACCTCGCGGTCGCGACCACGACGGGCGACGACGCCTGGCTGGACCGCGCACTGCTGATCTGTGAGCGCATCATCGCCATCACGGCTCGCGAGCACGACTGGCGGGTCGTCGAGCACTTCAACTCCGATTGGACACCCCGCCCCGACCTGAACCGTGATCGTCCCGATGATCCATTCCGGCCGTTCGGCGCGACGCCGGGCCACGGACTAGAGTGGGCCCGGCTGCTGATCGAGTTGCATACTGCCCTGGCGGAGCCGCGTGACTGGCTCCTGGGTGCTGCCGAGGCCCTGTTCGATCGCGCCGTCGCCGACGCGCTGGACGACGACACCCCCCTGCTGCCCTACACGACGAACTGGGACGGCGCACCGGTCGTGGCCGAGCGGTTCCACTGGGTCGTCGCCGAAGCGGTGTCGGCCGCCGAGACCCTTGCGGCCACGACCGACCGGCCGCTGTACCGAGGGCTGGCCGACCGATGGTGGGCCGAGATCGATGAGCACCTGATCGACGACGACGGTTCGTGGCGGCACGAGTTGTCGGTCGATCTGGAACCGTCCACCCGTACCTGGGTGGGTCGGCCGGATGCGTATCACGCGGTCAACGCGTTGACACTGCCCGATCGACTGACAGGGTAGGGCCATGACACTGCTCGTGATCGGTGAGTCGTTGATCGACGTCGTGGAGCACACCAACGGATCGGTGGTCGAGCATCCCGGTGGCTCACCGTTCAATGTGGCACGCGGCGCGAGCCGGCTCGGACTGACCACCGAACTCGCTACCCAACTGGCCTCGGACGACCGCGGCGCGCTGTTGCGTCTGGCACTCGAGGACGACGGTGTCGCGATCAGCACCGAGCCCGCTCCCCTGCCGCACACGTCCAGGGCCCACGCCACCGTGGACACCTCAGGGGCCGCGACCTACCGATTCGACATCACGTGGGATCCGGGGACACTGCCAGACCCCACTGGATACGAAGCCGTCCACATCGGTTCGCTCGGCACGTTCCTGGAGCCGGGCGCCACGGCGGTGGCCGAGTTGGTGCTGATGGCCGATCTGCTGGGCATCCCGGTATCGCTGGATCCCAATATCCGGCTGGGTGTCTCGGATGATCACGATGCCTGGAACGCCGCCTTCGCCCGGGTCTGCGGCCACGCCGCCATCATCAAGATGAGCGACGAGGACGCCGCGGTGCTGGGTGAGGACCAAGCGCCTGCCTCGGTGGCCGCACAACTGTCGATGGAGGGCGCCCTGGTAGTCGTGACCTGCGGCTCCGACGGCGCGTTCATCTCCCAGAGCGGCCGCATCGTCGAGGTCCCCGCGCCGCACATCGAGGTCGCCGACACGATCGGGGCCGGCGACTCCTACATGGCCGCGATGCTGGCGTGGTTCGCGATGTACAACTGGCCCGGCCGCGGCGAATTGGACGACACCGAGTTACGCGACCTGGGCCAGTACGCGGCTCACGCGGCCGCCATCACCGTCTCGCGCCCGGGCGCCGATCCGCCCCACATCCAGGACCTCTAGAAGGGGCGTGCGCCCCGCTGCGCGACGCACTCGGCAGCGGCTGCTGCACCGGCGGCCAGTGCCGCTTCGGGGTCGGGCCGATCGACCCACACCGACAGGAAACCGGCGCAGAACGCATCGCCGGCACCGGTCGTGTCGACCACGTCCGCCGTGGTCGCCTCCACCTGATGCTCACCAAACCGCGCGCCCGCAGCGCCCACGGTAAGCACGGTGCGGGCAGCGTCGAGGGCCAGCACCTTCTGCTCGTCCTCGTTGGGGAAGTACAGATCGGCTCCCGCGAACCAGGCACGCGCGACATCGGCGCCGGCCTCGGCCAGGAACGCCCACGTGCTGGGGTCGATGCTGAATCCCACAGCACGCTCGTGCGCCTGCGCGATGAGCGCTTCGGCCAGTGGTCGGGTCGCGGGGTCGAAGAACGTGTAGCCGGTCAGATGCAGCCAGGTCACGTCATCCCAGACGTCCGCCGGGACGTGGTCGATCGTGAGGGTCGAGTTGGCGGCTCGGTCCACATACATCGTGCGGTCGGCCGCATCGTCGAGCGTCAGCACGATCGTGGCGGTCGGCAGGTCCGGATCGCCGCTGAGACGGGCGTCGATTCCCGGTAGTGCCGCGGTGTGCCGTTCGACGGCATCAGCTCCGACCCGGCCGACGAAGCGGACCGCCGCACCCAGATGCCCGAGCCAGGCAGCGACGTTGGCGGCCGATCCACCCGGCGTCATCCGGATCTCGGAGACGGTGTCGCTCGCGGCGTTGACCTGCCCCAGCGGCCGGACGCCGATGTCGTCGACGACATCGCCGACGACCAGGATCACGCCCATGTCAGCGCACGGCCCAGGCGGTCGCGATATCCGCGGCCACACGGATGTTGTTCTCGGCGATCTTCAGGTTCACCGCGAGCGAGTCGCCGCCCGTGATGTCGACGATGGTCTGCAGCAGGAACGGTGTGACCTCTTTGCCCGACAGTCCCTGGTCGTCGGCCATCCGCAGTGCCTGGTCGAGGGCGGCGTCATGCACCGCGGGATCGAGCTGCTGATCGACCGGCAGCGGATTGGCCACGACGATGCCCGAGCGTTGCTCGAGATCATCGCGGGCGGACATGATGGCTGCGACCTGCTCGGGGCCGTCGACCGACCAGTCCAACTCGTGCTCGGACTCGGTCAGCCAGAAGCTCGGGAATCGGCTCGTACGGTAGCCGACGACCGGCACGCTGAGGGTCTCCAGACGCTCCAGTGTCGCGCCGATGTCCAGGATCGATTTCACGCCCGCAGACACCACGGTGATGGGCACCTCGGACAGCACGCTCAGGTCCGCCGACTCGTCGAAGGTCTCGCTGGCGCCGCGGTGCACGCCGCCCAGACCGCCGGTGGCGAACACGCGGATGCCGGCCAGATCGGCGACGAAACTGGTGGCCGCGACCGTCGTGGCGCCCGAGTCGCCGCGCCCGATGGCGATCGGTAGGTCGCGGACGCTGAGCTTGGCGATGTCCTCGTTCGCGATGCGCTCGAGTTCCGCAGGTGCCAGGCCGGCCTTGAGGCGTCCATCCAGAACCGCGATCGTCGCGGGGACGACACCGGCGTCGCGCAGGATCTGCTCGAAACGGCGGGCGGCCGCGAGGTTGTCCGGGCGAGGCAGTCCGTGCGAAATGATCGTCGACTCCAAGGCGACCACGGGACGGCCCGCGGCCAGGGCTTCAGTGACTTCGCTGGTGACATCGAGAGGCAACACGTCGCCACGGTATCCGGCGGGCTGGGATATCCGTTCGGCACGGCCGAGGACGTGCCCAGCGTGATGCCGCTCCATGCTTGCGCGAGAAGCGACCCGGCGACAGAGTAGTCACACGTCCCGTCACAGGTGGACACCCTCGGAAGGGGTATCGCATGTACATCGGAGGATCACTCGCACTGCTCGCGATCGGAGCGATCTGCTCGTTCGCCGTCACCGATCGGATCGAGGGCGTCGACCTGACCATGGTCGGCTACATCCTCATGGCGGTCGGCGCACTCGGCATCCTGCTGTCCCTCATCACGGGATCACGCCGACCGGACAACAGGCCGTAGCGTGATCGAGGCCCGCTAGATCTCGGTCTTGTGGAAGCTCAGATGCGAGCGTGACGCCGTGGGGCCGCGCTGGCCCTGATAGCGCGAGCCGTACTTCTCCGAGCCGTACGGGTTATCGGCCGGCGACGTGAGGCGGAAGTAGCAGAGCTGGCCGATCTTCATGCCCGGATAGAGCTTGATCGGCAGAGTCGCGACGTTCGCCAACTCCAGCGTCACGTGGCCGGAGAAGCCGGGGTCGATGAAGCCGGCGGTCGAATGCGTCATCAGTCCGAGTCGGCCCAGCGAACTCTTGCCCTCCAGGCGCGCCGCGACATCGTCCGGCAACGTCACGAGTTCATACGTCGACCCGAGCACGAACTCGCCCGGGTGCAGGATGAACGCTTCGTCATTGCCGACCTCGACCTGGCGCGTCAGATCGCTCTGATCGGCCGCAGGGTCGATGTGCGGGTACTTGTGGTTGTCGAAGACGCGGAAGAACTTGTCCAGGCGCACGTCGATGCTCGATGGCTGGATCATGGACTTCTCGAGTGGGTCCAGGCCGATGCGGCCGGCGTCGATCTCGGCAAGGATGTCGCGGTCGGAGAGCAGCACGCTCCGAACCTATCCGATCCGGCTGTGGATATCCGACTTCGTGATGTCGGCATCTGCTGACACGATCGATCGATGACCACAGGCATCAATGAATCCACCCAGGCCGATGCCCTGGAACGCCTCCGGTCGTTGACCGGCCGAGTCGACGCGCAGTTCCATGACGGGCAACTCGAAGCGATCTCGGCCTTGGTTGACGATCACCGCAGGGCGCTTGTCGTGCAGCGCACGGGGTGGGGCAAGTCGGCGGTCTACTTCGTCGCCACCGCGCTGCTGCGAGCGCGCGGCGCCGGCCCGACGCTGCTGGTGTCGCCGCTGCTGGCGCTGATGCGCGACCAGGTAGCGGCGGCCGAGCGGGCCGGGGTGCGCGCGGCGGCCATCAACTCCGCGACGACGGACGAATGGGAGTCCGTCCTCGCTCGACTGGCGGCCGACGACATCGATGTCCTGCTCGTGTCTCCTGAACGGTTGAACAACCCCACGTTCCGCGAGAACCAGTTGCCCACGCTGATCGATCGCATGGGCATGCTGGTGGTCGACGAAGCGCACTGCATCTCGGACTGGGGTCACGACTTCCGGCCCGACTACCGGCGTCTGGCCCGGCTCATCGAGTCGCTCGGTCCCGAGGTTCCGGTGCTCGCCACCACGGCCACCGCCAACGCTCGCGTGGTCGACGACGTCGCAGCCCAGCTTGGAGGGCCCGACGAGGTGTTGACCTTGCGAGGGTCGCTGGCACGCGAGTCGTTGCGGCTCGGCTGCCTCACGTTGCCGTCGGCCAAGGAACGACTCGGCTGGCTCATCGCGCATCTGGGCGATCTGCCCGGCAGCGGCATCGTCTACACGCTCACGGTCTCGGCCGCCGAGGACACCGCGCGCCTGCTGCGGGAGGCCGGTTACGAGGTCCGGGCGTACACCGGCCGCACGGATCCCGAGGAACGCGAGCAACTGGAACAGGCCCTCAAGGACAATCAGGTCAAGGCCCTGATCGCCACCAGCGCGCTGGGCATGGGCTTTGACAAGCCCGATCTCGGTTTCGTCGTGCACCTGGGCGCGCCGTCGTCGCCGGTCGCCTACTACCAGCAGGTCGGGCGTGCGGGCCGCGCTACCGAACACGCAGACGTATTGCTGCTGCCCGGTCCGGAGGACGCCGAGATCTGGCGCTACTTCGCCACGGCGTCGATGCCCGATCCCGCCCGCGCCGAACGGGTCATCGCCGAGCTGGGCACCGATCCGCTCTCGACCCCTGCGCTCGAAGCGCTCGTCGACGTGCGGCGCACCCAGCTCGAACTCCTGCTCAAGGTGCTCGACGTCGACGGTGCGGTGCAGAAGGTACGCGGCGGGTGGATCAGCACTGGCCAGTCCTGGACCTACGACGCCGACCGCTACGAACGCATCGCCGAGGCGCGCCAGCGTGAGCAACAGTCCATGGTCCAGTACGAGGCCGGTCGAACGTGCCGCATGGAGTTGCTGCAGCGCGATCTGGACGATCCCACCGCCGAGCCGTGCGGACGCTGCGATGTGTGCGCGGAGCCCTGGTATCCCACCGAGGTGCCGGACGGTTCGGTCGGTCAGGCCACGGCGACATTGGACCGGGTGGGTGTCGAGGTCGAACCGCGCGGCCAATGGCCTTCTGGCGGCGACAAGCGAGGCGTCCCGATGAAGGGTCGCATCGTCGCCGACGAGAAGGCCGAGCCCGGCCGCGTCGTGGCCCGTCTGACCGACCTCGGCTGGGGCGGCGCACTGCGCGACCTCTTCGCGGCCGGAGCGTCCGATCAGCCGATTCCCGATCCGCTGGTCGATGCCGTGGTCCGCACGCTGCGCGACTGGCCGTGGGCACAGCGACCGGTCGGTGTGGTCGCGATGCCATCGGTCACGCGTCCGCAACTGGTTGCCACCCTCGCCGAGGCGATCTGCCGTATCGGGCGCCTCCCGCTGCTGGGCACGCTCGACCTCGACCCGAACGTTCCGCGCCAGGAGCCCGGCGGCAACAGCGCCTACCGACTGGCCTCGGTCTGGGGTCGCTTCGCCGTCGGGCCCGACCTGGCTGCCGCGCTCGCTCCCGCCGAAGGGCCGGTTCTGCTCGTCGACGATCTCGTCGACAGCCGCTGGACCGTCACGGTCGCCGCGCGTGCCCTACGGCAGGCCGGAGCCGAAGCAGTCCTCCCCTTCGCCCTCGCCTCAGTCGGCTGAGGTAAGCGTCAAGACATCTTGACAGGCTCCGAGCGTAAAGGTACGTTTACATGCAGATCGAGTGGTCGGCTCGCCGACACGGAGTGTCCGATGCTGACATTCGACACGCATTCGACCACGCCATCCGATACGTCGAGTACGAGTACGAAGGAGAGGAACGGATTCTGGTCATCGGAGCAGACCGTCGTGGGGAGTTACTTGAGTTGGTCGTCGTCCCGATCGACGCGCCCGCTCGGATCATCCACGCGGACGTTCTGCGCTCCAAGTTCTACGGCTATCTGAGGTGATGCACATGGTGAAGATGCGGCAAGACGAATCAGGTCTCGATGCCCTCGACCCGGCTGCGCACCGAGGGCGCGATGCGTCGCATGTCCGCGACATCATCGCGGCCCGCAAAGTCATCGAGACCGCCGAAGCTGACCTTCGGCGCGCCGTCCAGGCGGCACGCGACGCCGGCGACTCGTGGGCCGTGATCGGTGTGGCCCTGGGCACCTCCCGCCAGGCGGCGTTCCAGCGCTTCGGTCGCGAACTGCCGCCGGCCGCTAAAGTTCCCGAATGAGAGCCCCCATCGCCCCGCATGACCTTGGGGGCCCGATTCGATTCCCGTCCCCGGCAGTTGGCGCCCTACGGGCGAGTGGAGCCGGTGACGGGAATCGAACCCGCGTATCTTGCTTGGGAAGCAAGCGCTCTGCCATTGAGCTACACCGGCGTGTGATCGTCATGGTATCCGCACCGGCTACCGTCGCCCTATGACCCTGGTTGAGTTGGAGTCCGACGGCGGCGTCCGCATCATCACGATCAACGACCCGGACCGGCGCAACGCGCTCAGTTGGCCACTGCTGGACCAGTTCAAGGCGACCGTCGAAGCCCTCGCGGCCGACACCGACGCGCGCGCCGTCGTCGTTCGCGGGAACGGCAAGGCGTTCTGCGCCGGCGCCGATCTGACCGATCTGTTCGGTGACCTGAACCGGCCGGTCGAAGAACTGCGCGACCACCTGCTCAAGGTCTACGGATCGTTCCTCGGCCTGCGCGACCTGGCCATCCCGACCATCGCAGCGGTCCACGGCGCCGCAGTCGGCGCCGGCCTCAACATCGCCTTGGCCTGCGACGCCATCATCGCCGGGCCGAACGCCAAGTTCGGGCCGACATTGAGCCAGATCGGCCTGCACCCTGGCGGCGGGTGCACCTGGATGCTGACCCAACGCATCGGTGCCGCGCACACCTCGGCCGCGCTCTACAACGGCGATGTCATCGGCGCCGAGGAGGCCGCCCAGATCGGACTGACGCAGGAACTGGTCGAGCATCCGAAGGACCGCGCCCGCGAACTCGCCACATCATGGGCTGAGCGCGATCCCGAGTTGATGGCCGCGATCAAGCAGTCCGTCGGCGTCGCGACCACCGGAACCTTCGAGGAAGCCTTGGCCGTCGAAGCGCTCGCCCAGGCCACGTCACTCAAGAGCGAGCAGTTCGCCACCTTCGCCGCACGCTTCTCCCGCTGACCTCAGCGGGCACCGTGGGCGTCGGCGACCTTGCGGGCCTCGTCGCGCAGAGCCTGGACGACCAGGCGGACCGAGGGGCGCTCGAAGCGGTCGGGACGTAGCAGCGCGGAGATATCGCGACGGGCTCGGATGCCTACCAAGGGTCGGGTGACCAGACCGTTCTCGTGCTCACGCGTCGTGAAACGAGGCAGAATGGCGATGCCGTGACCCGCAGCGACCAACGCCTCGACGATGCCGTTCTCGGAGATCCGCTGGGCCACCCTCACCGGCTCGCCCGTGGCAGCGACCACCTGCTTGAGCACCCCGTCGTATGGGAAGTCGTGCGGAGCCCCGATCCACGTCTCGCCGGCCACGTCCTTCGGCGACAGGCTCGCCTTCTTCGCCAGCCTGTGATCCTCCGGGAGCGCGACGTCGAGTGGCTCAACCATCAACGGCACGACCTGCAGACCTCGCTCATGCCACGTCGAGGACGTCGCGACCGTGTCGGCCAGCACGATGTCGTGGTCCGGGGTCAGATCCGCGTAGTCGATGACGTTGCCGATGACATCGGACACCACGAGCTCGACCTCCGGTGCCTCAGCCATCCGGTCCAGCAGGCCCGGCAGCAGCATCTCGCCGGCGGTCTGGAAGGTCAGGACCCGAACCTCACCGGACGGCTGCTCCATGAACTCGCGCCACTGGCCCTCGGCTTTCTCGATCGCGACCGCGATCTCCGTGGCCGTCTGGGCCAGAGCCCGGCCCGCAACGGTCAACTCAACACCCCGTCCGGCCGGCGCGATCAAGCGATATCCGGCCTCCTTCTCCAGTGATTTGAGCTGTTGGGACACCGCCGACGGTGTGACGTTGACCGCATCGGCGACGGCACCGATGGTGCCCCGCTCCGCCAATTCCCTGAGAAGCTGGAGTTTGCGTACATCCATGTAGTGAGCCTACATATACAAGGTAGTTCTATTCGCTTGTGCTTGATAGTTCGACGTTGAGACACTTGACGTATCAACGCCGGAGAGCCCCGAAGGAGGCCCCATGTTCACCGTCATCGCAGCCGCAAGCGTCATCAGCGTGATCGGAGTCGTCCGCTCGGTCAAGCTCGTCGCGACCGACGGATTCGGTCGCATCCCTACCCGCACCTCCTGATCGTCGGGTACACTGAATCAAGGCCGGTCATCCACCCCCCGAGATGACCGGCCTTTCCATGCCTGAATGGCGGATGAACGTTCGGCGCACCGCGATGTGAACTGATTCGCATCGCGGTGACTTGTGTCTGGGCCCACCAGGGCGGATACTTGAAGTTACTGGTCAGTAGCAGAATGTGTCTGGCCAGTTTCCCAGCATCCACATGCGTGAAGGACCGTTGGCATGAGCCACTACAAGAGCAACGTCCGCGACGTCGAGTTCAACCTGTTCGAGCTCTTCGGCCGCGATGAGATCCTCGGTCAGGCGCCGTTCGACGAGATCGACCTCGACACGGCCAAGAGCATCATCGGTGAGATCGAGCGCATCTCCCGCGAGGACCTGGCTGCGTCGTTCGTCGACGCCGACCGCAATCCCCCCGTCTACGACCCCGCGACCCACTCGGTCACGATGAACGAGGCCTTCAAGGCCAGCTACGACGCCTGGATGGCCGCCGAGTGGTGGCGCCTGCAGGTGCCCGAGGAGTTGGGTGGCCAGAAGGCTCCAGCCTCGCTGGTGTGGGGTTCGGCCGAGTTCGTGCTCGGCGCCAACCCGCCCATCTGGATGTTCGCGTGTGGCCCCGCCTTCGCGCGCATCGTGTTCGAGAACGGCATCGAGCGCGACAAGACGATCGCGCAGCACATGGTCGACCGCCAGTGGGGCGCCACGATGGTGCTGACCGAGCCCGATGCCGGCTCCGATGTCGGCGCCGGCCGTACCAAGGCGTTCCCGAACGAGGACGGCTCCTGGAACATCGAGGGCGTCAAGCGCTTCATCACGTCCGGTGAGCACGACATGGCCGAGAACATCATGCATCTGGTGCTGGCTCGGCCCCAGGGCGTCGAAGGCGTCGGCGGGCCGGGCACCAAGGGTCTGAGCCTGTTCCTGCTGCCCAAGTACCACTTCGATCACGACACCGGCGATCTGACCGGTGAGCGCAATGGCGTCTACGTGACGAACGTCGAGAAGAAGATGGGCATCAAGGTGTCCACCACGTGCGAGGTCACGTTCGGCGATCCGGCTACCGGCGGCGGCGAGCCCGCTCGCGGCTGGCTGCTGGGCGAGGTCCACGACGGCATCAACCAGATGTTCCGCGTCATCGAGAACGCGCGCATGATGGTGGGCGCCAAGGCCATCGCAACGCTGTCCACCGGTTACCTGAACGCGCTGGAGTTCGCCAAGGAACGCGTGCAGGGCGCCGATCTGACGCAGGCGTCGGACAAGACCGCCCCGCGTGTCACCATCACCCACCACCCAGACGTGCGCCGTTCGCTGCTGACGCAGAAGTCGTTCGCCGAGGGCCTGCGCTCGCTGGCGACCTATGCGGCCACCTGGCAGGACGACATCATCATCAAGGAAGCAGCCGGTGAGGACGCCTCACTGTCCGAGGCCATCAACGATCTGCTGCTGCCGCTGGTCAAGGGCTACGGCTCGGAGCGCTCGTGGGTGCTGCTGGGCACCGAGTCCCTGCAGACGTTCGGCGGTTCGGGCTTCCTGCAGGACTACCCCATCGAGCAGTACGTCCGCGACGCCAAGATCGACACCCTGTACGAGGGCACCACGGCGATCCAGGGCCAGGACCTGTTCTTCCGCAAGATCGTGAAGGACAAGGGCCAGGCGCTCGGCTATCTGGCCAACGAGATCCAGCAGTTCGCCCAGGGCGATGCCGGCAACGGCCGCCTGAAGGTCGAGCGCGAGTTGCTCGCCAAGGGCCTGGAGGACGCTCAGGCGATCCTGGGTGCGGTGTTCAACGATCTGATGTCGGCCAATCCGGCCGATGAGAACGGCGACATCAAGAACATCTACAAGGTCGGCCTCAATACGACGCGCCTGGTCTACGTGCTGGGCGACATCGTGGTCGCGTGGCTGCTGTTGCGCGGCGCCGAGGTGGCGCTGGCCAAGCTCGACGCCGGTGTGACCGGTGACGACAAGGCGTTCTACGAGGGCAAGATCGCCTCGGCCGCCTTCTTCGCCCGCAACGTGCTGCCGAAACTGACCGCCGAGCGCGCGATCGCCGAGAACATCGACGACTCGATCATGGAGCTCGACGAAGCCAGCTTCTGAGCTGACCGCACACGGCGGCCCTCACCTTCGGGTGGGGGTCGTCGTCCTATTCGGGGCGCAACAATGCGCGGACCGAGCGGACCACCAGATCGGGTGCTTGCCTCCGGGTGATCGTGCCCTGATGCACCGCGGTCGATGCGGCGTGCAGGACCGCCTGGATCGACGTCAGCTGCCAGGCGACCGGCAGGTCGGTGCGGAACTCGCCTGCCTTGCGCCCCCGTGTCAACAACGTCCGCACACGCGCGACGGGCTGCTCGTGCAGCGCGGCCAGCCGTTCGGGTGGCAGCGCCTGCTCGGCGGCGACGACGAGCGCGCCGAAGCGGTGGGTCAGTGCCCACGTCTCGCGGAGTACGGCGTCCAGCACGCCCGCCGGGTCCCCGGAGACGTCGACCGCGGACAGGGCTTCCTCCGTGCTGGCCATGGCACGCTCGGCGACCTGGGCCACCAGCACCGCGCGTGATTCGAAGTGGCCGTACAGGGTGACCCGACCCACACCGGCTGCAGCCGCGATGTCGTTGATGCTCGCATCGGGATCGGCCGCGAGCACGCTGGTGGCCGCGTCCAGGATCGCTTCGACATTGCGGCGAGCATCCGCTCGTTTCGTGGTGGTGGGCATGCCTGAACCTTAACCTGTACATGGATGTTCAGGTTATGCTACGTTCGATCTCGTACATCACTGTTCGAGTTACGGAGATACCGTCATGACGGTCACGGCCACCACCTTGCAGCCCCGCCACTCACACCGTGCTCTGTGGGCCTTCGCCCGCCACTACCTCGAGATGATCGTCGCGATGCTCGTCGGCATGGCGACGCTCTACCCGCTGTACAAGCTCACGACCTCCGGCGCCTGGGCCGAGCGGGTCGACGTCTCGTCGCTGGCGATGGCCACCGCGATGACGATCCCGATGGTCGCCTGGATGCGCCTGAAGATGGGGCACGGCTGGGCGGCGTGCCTGGAGATGGCGGCCGCGATGTACCTGGGATTCGCCGTGTTCCTGCCCTTCCACTGGTGGGGTGGCCTGGGCGAGATGGGCGTCATGATGGGCGGTCACATCGCGATGCCGATCTTCATGCTGCTGGCGATGCTGGCCCGGTACTCCGAATACACCCACCACCACTGAGTTTCAGGACCCTCAGAACACAGCGACGCCCCCGCCTCATCGGCAGGGGCGTCGCTCCTGAGACTCAGTACCAGTTGATCAGCGCGTCGGTGATCGTGTACGGCGTGTCACCCGGGAGACCCAGCAACACGAACAGGGCGAGCGCTCCACCGGCGAGTGCGATGTCCTTGTTGAAGGCGACCATCTCGGTCTGCTTGGCCATCGGATCGCTCTCCTTCCAGAACGCGTGCATCATGACGGCGGTGATGACCATCAGCACGGCCAGACCGAGCGCTCCGATATCACCCCAGATGCCCAACAGGACCGAGACACCGCCGGCCAGCAGGGCGACGCCGCTGATCTGCACCATCAGCTGCCCGGGCTTGACCCCTCGCGACTCGGCGTAGCCACCCATCGCCGCACTCTGGGTCAGGTGGCCGACTCCCGAGCCGATCATCAGATACACGAACAGGATGCGGGCGAGCAGGAACACTTCGTCCATGTCGTCCTCCTTCCGAGGCCAGGGCCTCCGGTCAAGTTTTCAACTAGTCCACACCCGCGGCAATCCGGCGTCAAGCAGGCGCGCCCATGCGCGGTCTGTTCGGCCAGCTGTGTCACAGTGACTGCGTGAAGTTGGTACGCAGCCCGTTCGGCTACCTGGTCGCCGTCCTGTTCGTGTTGCTGGGCTGGGTCGCGGCCACCATGATCGCCGCCGGCGCATGGGACCCCGTCCGCCAAGCCAACGTCACTCCCATCACGGAGAAGAAGGCCGACGGCGCGGGCCACACCGTCGCGGTCTACACCGACATCCCGCAACCCGATCGGACCATCAACTGCGTCGCCGACGGCCCCAAGAAGAAGCAGTCCACCAAGATCCCGAAGGCCAAGATCGACGTCATCACCGAGGTCGACGGCACCGAATGGCATCTGGTCGCGCTGGCGCCGAACGGCCGGGACGGCGTCACGATCACGTGCACACCGAAGGACCGCAAGATCGACAACGCCACCTACTCGTACGCCGTGGTCGACGGGTTCACCTCGCGTGGGAAGACAGCACAGATCGTCGCGTTCCTGGGCCTCTTCTCGGGTATCGGCCTGGCCGCAGCCACCTTCATGACCCGACGCCGACAGCAGAAGGAAGAGACCCCATGAGCATGCTCGACGTGTACGTCAAGGGCTGGCGCGAGTCGGCCGAGGCCGTGCGTGAGCTCGTCACCGACCTCACGCCGGTCGACTGGGCCACACCCACCGATCTGCCCGGCTGGTCGGTGCAGGACACCTTCGCGCATCTGACACACCTCGAGGCCGTACTGGCCGGGACAACCCCCGACATTCCCACGGGCGTTCCGGGCACCGTCATCAGCGACTACACCGAGGCAGGCGTCAGCGAACGCCGGAATCGAACGGTTGCCGACGTGCTCGAGGAGTTCGACACCGCTGTGGCGATTCGCACCGAGCACCTGTCCGATGCGTCCAAACTCGATCCGTCGGCCGTGGCGGATAAGACACCCGGTGATGTCGGCTGGACCTGGGACACACTGCTGCGGAACCGATGCGTGGACATGTGGTGCCACGAGCAGGACATCCGCCGCGCCCTGGACCGGCCCGGCGGAATCGACGGCACAGCCGCGCAGATCGTCACGATGGCGCTGTCGTTCGGCATGCCACTGGTCCTGGGCAAGAAGGTCAGACCACCAGCCGGAACGGTCGTGAAGTGGACCATCACCGGTGAGGTTCCCGTCGATCTGGCGGTCAAGGTCGGCGACGACGGTCGTGCGGCGCGCGTCGAGGAGATCGGCGAGTACGACGCCGAGTTGACCATGTCGACCGAGGCGTTCACGGTCCTGGCCGCCGGGCGCCGCACCCCCGATCAGGTCGAGGCCACGATCACCGGGGACGAAGCGCTCGCCCACGCCGTCCTGGCCCAGATGGCCATCACTCCCTAGGCTTCGTGCATGACGTGGAGCACTGCTGACATCCCGGACCTGAGCGGCCGCCGTGCCGTCGTCACCGGAGCGACCGGCGGGCTGGGCCTGGCGACCGCGACCGAACTGGCCCGCCACGGCGCGGCCGTCACGGTCACGGCGCGCGATTCGGTCAAGGGCGACGAGTACGTCCAGCAGCTGCGCGCCACGGTGCCGGCAGCTGACGTCGAGCTTCAGCTGCTCGATCTGGCGGACCTCGACTCGGCGAAACGCGCCGCCGAGGCCGTCGCGTCACGCCACGACCGCATCGACATCCTGGTCAACAACGCCGGTGTCATGGCGACACCGGATCGGACGACCGCCGACGGGTTCGAGTTGCAGATCGGCACGAACCACCTCGGACACTTCGCCTGGACCGCCGCGCTGTGGCCCACGCTGCTGGCCAGCAACGCGCGCGTTGTCACCGTCAGCTCGTTGATGCACGCGACCGTCAAGGGCATCGACCTGAGCAGTCTCACCACGGCCGGCTCGTCGCGGCGCTACCGTCGTTGGAAGTCGTACGGTGAGTCCAAACTGGCGAATCTGGTCTTCGCCAAGGAGTTGGACCGACGCATCAAGGCCGCGGGGCTCGGTGTCATCAGCGTCGCGGCGCACCCGGGCTACGCCAACACCAATCTGCAGAGCGCCGGCCTGAATCTCGGGCGCAGCGCCCTGCCGGGCCAGGCGATGCACCAGATCTCACGCATCATCGGCCAGCCGGCCGAGCACGGCGCTTGGCCGACGTTGATGGCCGCGACCGATCCGGCGCTGACGGGCGGCGAGTACGTCGGGCCATCCGGCCCGGGACAGATGCGCGGGCGGCCGAAGCTCGTCGGCATGACACGGGCGGCGCGCGACGAGCAGTTGGC
>Ga0164243_10000932_pt1 | contig 50937 bp, 49 predicted proteins | sample OricompcompostOP_FD_108781 | JGI IMG/M metagenome (GOLD analysis project Ga0164243, IMG submission 108781) | Organic Plus compost microbial communities from Emeryville, California, USA - Original compost - Organic plus compost (OP) | ecosystem: Engineered > Solid waste > Mixed feedstock >... | reverse complement strand
GAACTGGTATTGATGTCGACGCGACCGGTATCTCCGACACCGAGCGACAGCATGCACGTGCCGTCGCCGCCGATACCGTTTACCTGCCGTGCCTTGAGGTTCCCGAACGCGCCGGTGGACGACACGCCTCGATCGAAAACGATCTGGTCGAGAGTCTGGGAGGGTCGCACGGCGATGATGAACCCCACCGTTCCCTCGGTCTCCGTTGCTGGTTTGGCCCAGTCGCAGGCGCTGGATGATCCACCGAGTTGCCCCTTGTCGGTAGCGGTGCCGATTCCAGGCACGGCTTGCTGAGCTTCGGCGTCGGTAAGCAGACTGCAAGCCTTTATTCCGGCCAGCGAGTTGGATGTGTTGCTGCTGTCTGCACTTGATGAGGACGCACTGGTCTGGCCGGTGGCGGGTTGCGGACTTCCTGCCGTGGTTGCGTCGCAAGATGTGATGGCTACGGCCGTCAAAGCGATAACAGACATGATGGCGGCTCGACGCACCCGTTTCCTCCAGCTCAGCTGTTCGTGTTCAGGGTGCTGACGTTACCGGACTCGTTCTCGGCGTAATTTTTCTTCGCGATGTCGAGCGCTTCACGGGTCAGATTAATGATCTCCCTGAACTGCTGGATAACCTCGTACGCGGATCCTTGGCCGCCTGTACCACTCTTGCGGGTGTGTGCGGCCACCTCCGTGGAGTACGCGCTCGAGCCGAGCTGCGGAGCCTGTTGGATCGTGCTGATCGAGCGGTCCATCGCCGTGACTTGAGTCTCGGCGTCGAGGAGCGCCTTCATCATGTCAGGGATCGCGTTTTCCGAGATGGCGAACTTCCCCTGCGACGCCGAATCCTTGAGTCCTTGGGCAGCGTCGCGAGCCTTCGACAGCGCCTGCTCGCTCAGACCACCTTCGCTGCTCAACGGGTTGATCGAATCCCAGATGCTCCCGTTCCGGACCTCCGTCTGGCTGCCTGGATCCGGTACGAACTCCGCCACGACGATCCCCTCCCGACTTAGCCTGTGCCCTGTTCAGGGACAAAAGTAGCAACATCCACCCCCGCGCGGGCCGACTTGCCGGAGATCACTCGCTGACCTGCGGAACCGTTCGCCACTGGTTCACGTCTCAGGGGTGTTTCCGGGTGAAAGTGGACTTGCGCCTGGTCGCGGCCCACTACAATCCGCCGTGACAGGGTTTCCCGAGTTAGGGGTAAGGGGACAGAACGACATGACAGCTCCGCAGACGCCGAAGACCTACGGTGACTCCAGGTATACCGCGGAGCAGATCAATCAGATGTCCCCCGCGGATCGGGACACCTACCTCCGCGAGAACATGTCGCCGAGCGACGTCCAGGCCTACCTGGGGGACCAGGCGGCGCAGACCGGGCAGGGCGGCGACTGGTGGGAGAAGCTCCAGAACCTGCCCGAGCGGGTGAAGGCCAGCCTCGACGCGGCCCGGGAGGCTCAGCAGATCCGCCAGCAGAACATCCAGCAGGCGACCTCCTCCGGCGACGTCCAGTACGTCCAGGGCCTCTCCCCGTCCAACTACGACTACAAGGGCCAGCCCCACGACGCCCTCAAGAGCTACGTCAACACCAACATGGACCCGGCCCAGGTGGGGGAGCTCTCCACCGCCTACCACCAGATGTCGACCATCTTCAACAACTTCGCGACCACCCTCGGCTCGGCGGTCAGCAAGTCGCAGGGCGAGTGGGAAGGCGAGGCGGCCGACTCCGCGCGCAACTACTTCTCCAGCCTCCAGAAGTGGGCCGACGGCAACGCGCAGAACTCGACCCTGGCCTCCGAGGTCGTCTACCAGCAGTCCACCGCGGCCTCGAACGCGAAGAACAGCATGCCGGACCCCATCCCGTTCAGCTGGACCGACGAGGCCAAGAGCTGGGCGACCTCCGCGCCGTGGGACATCGTGGACAACGTCCAGGCCTCCATCGACAAGCAGAAGCAGAGCCAGGAAGCCCACGACCAGGCCGCGCAGGTCCTGACCAACTACGACCAGGGCCTCTACAGCGCTGCGTCGAAGCAGCCGGTCTTCGCCGAGCCGCCCAAGTTCGACGGCGGCACCGCCACCGCGCCCAGCCAGGCGGCCGGCAACATCGGCGGTGTTGGCTCCGGCGTTCCCAGCGCCACCGGCGGCGTCGGCGGGACGGGCGGTAGCGCGGGCGGCTACTCGGGCGGCGCGGGCGGCAACAGCGGCTCGGTCAGCGGATCGCTCGCGGGCCTGACCGGCACCACGACCCCACTAACGAGCGGCGCCAAGACCGGCGCGACCTCGCCGTACGGGAGCACGAGGGCCCAGGGCTACCAGGCACCCACCAACTTCGGCACGTCCTCGCCCAATTCGAACTCGAACAACACCAGCGCGTTCGGTGGCATGCCGATGGCCCCGATGGGCGGCGGTTTCGGCCCTGGCGGCAGCGACGAGTACACCAGCAAGGTCGGCCGCGGCGCCGGAGCCGGCGGCTTCGGCCCCGGCGGCAGCGCCGCGGGCTCCGGCAGTGGCGCGGCAGGCGCGGGCGCGCAGACCGGCGCCAGGGCCGGCGGTGCCGGTGCCGCGGAGAGCGCGGCGGCCGCCGGACGTGGCGGAACCGGCGGCACGGGCCGGGCCGGCGCCGGTGGCATGGGCGGCATGGGCCATGGCGGTAAGGGCCAGGGCGGCGAGGACGACGAGCACCAGCGTCCGACGTGGCTGATCGAGCCCGACCCCGACGAGGTCTTCGGCACGGCCGAGCGCACCGCGCCGCCCGTCATCGGGGAGTGACGCGCGCCGTCAGTGCAGCCCGAACACCTTGCCCTTGCGTTGCAGATCGTCGATGTAGGCGACCGCCACGTGGGTGAAGTTGACGGTCACCTGCGAGCCCTCCTTCGTCTGGACGGTCTCGACGGAACCGTGTTCGAGTAGGAGATGCAGCTTCTTCGCGAACTCGTCGGCGTCCTCCTCGCGCAGCGCGAAGATGAGTGGCTCACCGGCGTGCGGCAGGTGCAGGACGAGCGCGGGTTTCGTATCGGCCATGCGACCAGCACAGCAGCCCGCGATCTTGCCGGGCAAGGCGGTTCGCTAAGGGCAGACCTGCCGTTCGGCGCCGCCGCGGCCGGCGATCAGATAGGTTGCTGTGCGACCAGGGAATCCGAGGGGGATCCGTCATGCCACATTCGTTCTCGCTGTCACTGGCAGCGGTGGACATCCTGCTCGAACACCAGAAGCTGGGCCGCGCGCCGCAGCCGTTCGAGGTGCCGCACCTCGGCACCACCTTCGAGCAACGTGCCCAGATCCGGGACGCGGTGTTCCGCGACCTCGAAGGCAGGGGTCTGGCCAGGGGTGGCAGGCTCGATCCCGACGCCGAACTCGCACTCCAGACGTTCGCCGCCGCACCGGTGTCGATCATGGCCGTGGCGCAACTGGAAGACGGCGGTCAGCTTTTCGCCCGCGCCGCGACCGACGGGCAGTACGCCGTCGTGGTCCGCCAGGACCAGAACCTCCTGGTCTTCTCCGACGTCCGACCGACGGCCTTCGTGCCCAGCGTCGTCGACCTGCTGCCGCTGACTCCCGCGGCCGCCGGCCAGTCCGTCACCATCGCCAAACCGGCGCCCAAACAGGGCCGCCACCGCCGCTCCGACGACGAGGACGCCTACGACCCGTTCCGCGGCGTCGCCAAGCCACGGTCGAGCGCGCCGAGCCAGCTCCGCATGGTCGAGCGCATCTTCCAGAAGCCGAAAAAGCGCATCGGCCAGTTCACCGTGTCCCTCCCGGGCAGCCGGACGACGCCGACGGTGTGGTTCGACAACGAGGACGGCCGCTGGTTCGTCACCTCGCGCGAGGCCGAGGACGGCCAGAGCTGGGTCACCTACGCGCCCGCCGACAACGCCCGGATAGCGCACCACCTCTTCGAGCAGGTTCAGCGCTACCAGTAACCTCCGGTCACCAACCGGGACGGAGGGTGACCTGTGACGAGCTGGCTGGCGGCCGTACCGATTCTGCTGGTGGCCGTCGTCTGGCTGCTCGTGCCCGGACTGCTGCTCGCGTACGGCATCGGCCTGCGCGGCATCGCCGCGTGGGGCACGGCGCCGGCGGCGACCGTCGCGATGATCTCGGTCGCCGCGGTGACGGGAATCCACTGGTCGCTGCTGTCGGCCGGGCTGGCGTGCCTGGTCATCGCCGCGGTTTTCACGCTGCTCGCCTACGGGTTGCGGCGACAGCTCCCCGGACCGCACGCTGACCACCGCGGCATCGGGCTGGCGGCGCTCGGGGGACTCGTGCCGGCCCTGCTGCTCGGCGGCCTGACCATGGCGCTCGGGCTGCGCAGGCCCGACCAGCTGTCCCAGACCTTCGACGCCGTCTTCCACTACAACGCCGTCGCGTACATCCTGGACAGCGGCAACGCGTCCTCGATGACGATGAACGGCCTCGGCGCGCCGGATGTCGCGGACAGCGTTTCCGGGCTGCTGGGCCTGTTCTACCCGGCGGCGTGGCACGACCTGACGTCGCTGGTCGTGCTCACCACCGGCGCGGACATCCCGGTCGCCACGAACATGATGTCGATCGGCGTGGCGCTGCTGGTCTGGCCGCTGTCCTGCCTGCTGCTGGCACGTCAGGTGTTCGGGCCGTCCAGGGCGGCGCTGGCGCTCACCGGTCTGGTGAGCATCGGATTCACCGCTTTTCCTTGGGGTTTCCTGGCTTTCGGCGTGCTGTGGCCGAACCTGCTGGCGCTGGCGCTGGCCCCGGCCGGGGTCGCGATGGTGCTGTCGATCTGCGGACTCGCCCGCGAGGACGCGCTCGGCCGGCCGCGGGCCTGGCTCCTGCTGGGTGTCGTGCTGGTCGCCGGGTTCTTTGCCGAGACCAATGTGGACTTCACGCTCGTCGTCCTGGCGATTTTCCCGGTCGGGATCGCATTGGCGCGGCGCGCGCGGCAGCTGGGGGCGGCTCGTCGTCGCCGCGCGGTGACGGAAATCGTTGCCGCAGTGGTGGTTTTCAGCGCCGGCTGGTTGTTCGTGGCCACGACTCCGCTGCTCGAAAAGGTCCGCACCAACCCGTGGCCGTCGTTCGAAAGTCCGGCGCAGGCGGTCGGGCAGGTCCTGCTCAACGCCACCACCGGCCCCAATCCGACACCCGGTTTCGACGCGCTGTGGGTGCTGTCCGCGGTTGTGCTCGTCGGCATCGCGCTGTGTCGCCGTCACCCGGAGCTGCGGTGGATCGTCGGTGGCTACGCGATTTCCGCCGCGCTGTTCGTGCTGTCCGCGGCCCTCAACCGGCCGGACACCCGGCTGCTCACCGGATACTGGTATAGCGACGCCTATCGGCTGGGTGCCGCGATCGTGGTCACCGCCGTGCCCCTGGCCGTCGCCGGACTGCTGCACCTTTCACGGTGGTGGCCCAGATTCGGGGTTCCGGCGACGCTGGTCGCGCTGGTCGTGCTCACCAAGGGCATGTACGTGAGCAGTCACGCGGAGGCCGTGAAGTACCGGGGCGCGGACGCGCTGTCGGGCGCCAACAGCGAGGGCTACCTGGTCGACGCGCGCGCGAAGGCGTTCTTCGAGCGCATCGCACCACTGATCCCGCGGGACGCCATCGTCGCGGGGAACCCTTGGGACGGCAGCACATTGCTGTGGACACTGGGCGATCGCCGGACTCTGTTCCCGCATCTGGGCACCGCGACCTCGCCGGTGCAGTGGTACCTCGCCGGCCATCTCAACGAGGCGGGCACCGACCCACGCGTGTGCGGCGAGGCCAGGCGGACCGGCGTCGGCTATCTGCTGATCGGCGACAACAACTTCTGGCCGGGCGACGAGGAACGGCAGCGGTATCCCGGGTTCACGGATCCTGGTACCAGGCCGGGCTTCGAACTACTCGCGCAGGACGGGCCGCTGAGGCTCTACCGGCTGGCCTGTCAGTAGCGGAAGAACTGCTCCCGCCGGCCCTGCCGGACCAGCTTCAGCCACTGCAGAAATGCCTTGGGGTCCCGTTTGACGCCCACGAAGTACAGTCCGAACCGGATGACCTCGAGCGCGCCGATCTTGCGCATTCCCGGCTGGGACAACAGATATCCGCGGTTGCGGTAGGTGTAGTAGCGCTTGACCTCGTTCTCCGGGTCCTGCGCGTGGAAGCGGCCGCCGAGCATCGGCTTGAACTCGTCCGAACCGTCCGGGTGCAGGTAGGACACCTTGAGCGAGGTGCCGAACGGCAGCCCGGAGCGCACCAGCCGCCGGTGCACCTCGACCTCGTCGCCGCGGAAGAACAGCCGCAGGTCGGGCACTCCGACCACGTCCAGCGTGGACGCCCGGAACAGGGCCCCGTTGAACAACGACGCGATACCGGGCAGGAAGTCCGTGCCCAGCTCCTCCGACGAGCGCTTCCAGGTCAGCCCGCGGCGCAGCGGGAACGCGAGCTTGGCCGGCGCGTCGATGTTGGTCACGACGGGGGAGACCTCGGCCAGCCCCCGCTTGTCGGCCTCGTCGAGCAGCACTTCGAGCACGGTCTCGTCAGCGGGCCGCCCGTCGTCGTCGGCCAGCCACACCCAGTCCGCACCCAGGGACAACGCGTGCAGCATGCCCAGCGCGAACCCGCCCGCGCCGCCGAGATTGCGGTGCGAGGGCAGGTAGGTGTGCGGCAGGGGGTAGGACTCGACCACCTGGCGGGCCGGCTGGTCGGGCCCGTTGTCCACGACCACGAGATGGTCGACCGGCCTGGTCTGCGCGGCGATGATCTTCAGCGAATCCGCGAGCAGGTCACGCCGGTGCCTGGTGACCACCACGGCCGCCACGGCGCCCTTGGCGAGAGGCGCCTGCTCGGGATTGCTCATGTCATTCGCCGCCTTTAACGGAGACCGCGTGCTCGACGCCGAGGCGCTCGGCGGTCTCCGCGCTGATGTTCTCGTACGGGTCCCTGCCCTTGTACGCGGTGAGGACGTCACGCAGCGAGCCCTGCATCCGCATGCGCCCCTCGTCCATCCAGATGGCCGTGGTGCACAGCTCCAACAGTAGGTCGTCGGCGTGCGAAGCGAAGACCAACATGCCGGAGCGGCGCACGAGATCGACGAGCCGGTCGCGCGCCTTGTTCAGGAACGCGGCGTCCACGGCGCCGATGCCCTCGTCCAGGATCAGGATCTCCGGATCGATCGTGGTGACCACGCCGAGCGCGAGCCGCACCCGCATACCGGTGGAGTAGGTGCGCAGCGGCATCGCGAGGTAGTCGCCGAGCTCGGTGAACTCCGCGATGTCGTCGACGCGCTTCTCCATCTGCTTGCGCGTCATGCCCAGGAACAGGCCCCGGATCATGATGTTTTCGAACCCGGAGATCTCCGGGTCCATCCCGATGCCGAGGTCGAACACGGGCGCGACCTTGCCGATCACGCGCGCGGAGCCGCGGGTGGGCTCGTAGATGCCCGACAGCAGCCGCAGCAGCGTGGACTTGCCCGCCCCGTTGTGCCCGACCAGGCCGACCCGGTCGCCTTCGGACAGGCTCAGCGAAACGTCCTGCAGCGCTTCGATCACCGGCACCTTGCTCTCGGTGCCGATCTTGCCGCCGACCTTGCCGAGCACCTTCTTCTTCAGGGAACGCGTCTTGGCGTCGAAGATGGGGAAATCGACGTAGGCGTTGTGAACGTCAATGCTGACCATGTTCTTCTCTCACACCCAGTAGGAGACGCGGGCCCGGTAGTTGCGCATCGCGACGAGCGCGAGCCCCCAGCCGACGATGGTGATGCCACCGACGACAGCCCAGCTCCACGGGTTCACCGCCTGCCCGATCAGGGGCGCGCGCAGGATCTGCACGAAGTGGTAGAAGGGGTTGAGGTGCACCACCGGCACCACCCATTTCCCGAGGTCGCCGCGGGCGCCGGCGCCGTAGAGCTGGTCGATCGGCCAGACGATCGGCGTCATGTAGAACAGCAGCTGGATCAGCGAGTTGATCAGCTGGGGGATGTCCCGGTAGCGGGTCGAGATGATGCCGAGCAGCAGCGTGATCCAGCAGGCGTTGAGCGCCAGCAGGAGGAACGCCGGGATCGCGGTCAGCGAGTACCAGCCGAGGCCGGGGTGACAGATCGAGGTGCTGTCCACCGCGCAGACGCCCTTTTCCAGCCCGTACGGGTGGTTCAGACTGGTGAAGAAGATCGCCCCGATGATGACCACGACGATGATGTTGTGCGCGAACATCAGCGTCTGCCGCCACACCGTGCGCAGCATGTACACCGTCAGCGGCGCCCGGATCTGCTTGATCAGGCCCTCGTTCGTGATGAACGTTTCCATGCCCTCGGACAGGCAGCCACTGATGAAGGTCCAGACGATGAACCCGGTGGCGATGTAGGGCAGGAACGTCGAGACGTGCAGGCCCCACAGCGTCGAGTACAGAATGCCGAGGCCGAGTGAGATGACGCCCTGGCTGATGGTGATCCAGAACGGGCCGATCACCGAGCGGCGGTAGCGCTGCTTGATGTCCTGCCAGCCGAGGTGGCTCCACAGCTCGCGCTGCTGGAAGCCCTCGCGGATGTCACCGACCGCTCGCGCCCAGGTCCGGCTGTCCGACCCCGGCGTCGATGCGGCGTCGGTCATGACGGGATCACTGGCCGTGTCGACCGTGCTAGTGGCGTGCACCAGGCAAGGGTAGCGAGTGAGACACGTGTGAGACGCGCAGGGGATTGGTCGCCGGAAGCGTCCCCTGTGAGCGCGATATCTTTTCCTCGTTCAAGCGGAGCCGTCTGGAGCCTCCGCAATTCATGAATGGGGACTTGACGCCATGGTCGAGGAGCAGCGCGAACCTGGCGAGAGATTACTGGTGCAGCGGACCCTTTTCGCGGCACGATCATTTCTCGCTCCCAATGAGATGTACGCACAGGTCAAGCAGGGTTCCGCAGCACAGGAGCGTGATCGGCTGAGTGTCGAGCCGCACGCGTTTGTCACCACCAACACCTATTTCGGCCGGTTTCCGGCGAGCTACTGGCAGCGCTGTACCGACGTCACCGAGGTCGTGGTCGAGGCCGTCGTCACCGGTTCCGGCCGGCTGTTGATCACAGCTTCGGACATTTGGGGCGATGTGCGCGGGGTGGACGGTTACACCGCGGCCGGCGCGTCCGGGGAAACCGTGCGCCTGATCGCGAAGATCGACCGGTTCACCGACGGCGGCGCGTTGTGGCTCGACATCGAGACCAAGGACGAGCCGCTCGTCGTCGAGCAGGTCCGCTGGTCCGTTGCCGCGCCCCGCGCGCTGCGCCCGGTCTCGATCGCGATCTGCACACACAACCGCGCCGACTACTGCCTGGACACCCTGACCGAGCTGGCCGAGGACCCCGACGCCCTCGGCGCGGTCGCCGCCGTGCACGTCACGGACCAGGGCAACGACGCGGTCGAGTCCAGGGACCGGTTCCCGCTGGTCAAGAAGGCCATGGGGGACAAGCTCCGCTACGTCCGCCAGCCGAACCTCGGCGGCGCCGGCGGGTTCACCCGCGGCATGTACGAGATCGTCGAGGGCGAGCGTGGCGCCGAGTCGTATGTGCTGCTCATGGACGACGACGTCAAGCTCGAATCCGACACCGTCGTGCGGCTCATGGCGATCGCCAACTGCGCGACCCAGCCGATCCTCGTCGGCGGGCAGAGCCTCCAGGAACTGCACCCCGACAAGCTGTGGGTGGACGCCGAGGTGGCGGATCTGCCGAAGCTGAAGCCGGGTCTCACGCCGACCGAGGAGTCGATGTCCGGCCGTTCGATGGTCAAGCACAGCCAGGAACTGCGCCGCGACGCCACGCACAACGCGTGGTGGTGCTGCCTGATCCCGGCCGAGGTCGTGGCGAAGATCGGTTACCCGCTGCCGGTGTTCTTCCAGTGGGACGACATCGAGTACGGCCTGCGCGCCCGTGCCGCGGGGTTCACCACGTTCACCCTGCCCGGCGCCGGCGTCTGGCACCAGGACCTGCACTGGAAGGACTGGGACGACTGGTCCCGCTACTTCCACTTCCGCAACAGCTTGATCGTCGCGGCGCTGCACGGCGCGTTCAGCCCGTCCGGGACGACGGGCCTGCTCGCGAAGGAGTTCGCCGAGACGCTCGCGGCGATGCAGTACGGCCTGGCGGCCACGATGATCAAGGCGATCGAGGACTTCCTGCGCGGTCCCGAGGTGCTCGAGGACGGTGGCGCCGAGATCGTGCCGCTGGTGCGCAAGCTGCGCGCCGAGTACGCGGAGACCGAGACGTTGCGGCCCGCTGCGGTCGGGGTCGCGGCGGCCGAGATGCCTATCACGGTGCCGGATCCCGAGCCGTCGTTGCCGACGCTCGTGCTGGTGAAGCGGCTGGTCGACCAGCTGCGCAATTCGCAGGAGCACGGCGCCGCGATCCGGTCGCACAACCAGTACTGGTGGCATGTTTCGCGCTTCCGCACGGCCGTGGTCACCGATTCGGCCCAGACCGGTATGCGGGTGCGCAAGTTCGATCGGGAGCTGATGGTGCGGCTCGGCCGTAAGGGTGCGAAGACGTTCTGGCGTCTGCGCCGCGAGGGCGACGCCGCGGTCCGCCGGTGGAACGCCGCGCAACCGCGGCTGGTGAGCAAGGAGAACTGGGAACGGCTGTTCGAAGTGGACAAGCAGGCCAGTAGTCGATGAATCGGGCGCTACGGAACAGCCCTGCGCACCGTTCCTCAGGGTTGTTCCGTACCCTCGCCGGAATGTCGCAGCACGAAGGGGCCCGCGTACTCGCCGTGGTGCCCGCCCGTGGCGGGTCGAAGGGTGTGCCGGGCAAGAACCTCATCAAGGTCGGCGACGAACCGCTCATCACCCGTGCCGTCCGTGCGCTGGGCAGGGCTTCGCGCGTCGATTTCGTCGCGGTCAGCACGGACAGCGCGGACATCGAGGCGGCCGCGACCGATGCGGGGGCGACCGTTTTTCCACGTCCGGTCGAGTTGTCCGGTGACGCGGTGTCCTCGGAGGCCGTGTTGCTGCACGCGCTGGACGTTTTCGCGGCACGGCACGGCACCGATCCCGACGTCGTGCTGATGGTGCAGTGCACCTCGCCGTTCATCGCGCCCGAGACGATCGACGGGGTGGTGTCCTCGATCCTCGACGAGGGCTGGGACTGCGCGTTCACCGCCGCCCGCGTACACGAATTCCTGTGGCGCAGGGACGACGACGGTGCCGCGGTGGCGGTGAACCACAGTGCGGAGGTCCGGCCGCTGCGTCAGGAACGGGAGCCGGAGTTCCGCGAAACCGGCGCCGTCTACGGCATGCGGGTGGCCGGGTTCCGCGCCGCGCGGCACCGGTTCTTCGGGCGGATCGGCCTTGTCGAGATGCCCGCGTCGCATGCCGTGGAGATCGACACGCACGACGACCTTGCCATCGCGAGGGCGCTGGCCGCCGGTTTCGATTCCACGCAGGGCACGGAGATCGACGTGGACGCCGTCGTCACCGACTTCGACGGCGTGCACACCGACGACCGCGCGCTGGTGCTGCAGGACGGCACGGAGGGTGTCGTGGTCAGCCGGTCCGACGGCGCCGGGGTCGCGCGGCTGCTGGCCGCCGGCATCCCGCTGCTCATCTTGTCCGTGGAGAAGAACCCGGTCGTCGCGGCGCGGGCGAAGAAGCTGGGCGTCGAGGTGCTGCACGGCGTCGGCGACAAGGCCGCCGTGCTCAAGACGTGGCTCGCCGAGCAGCGGCTGGACCCGGCGCGCGTGGCGTACGTGGGCAACGACCTGCGTGATCTGGACGCGATGGCGATGGTCGGCTGGCCGATCGCGGTCGGCGACGCGCATCCCGCGGTCCGCCAGGCTGCCCGATTGGTACTCACCAGGTCCGGCGGGGACGGCGCGGTCCGCGAGGTTACCGACCTTGTGCTCAGGGCACAGGAACGGAGGAAGGCATGACTTCGACCGTGCGAATCGGCGACCGGGAGGTCGGCGACGGGCGGCCGGTGTACACGGTGGCCGAGATCGGCATCAACCACAACGGCGACGTCGAGATCGCGAAGCAGTTGATCGACATCGCCGCGGCGACCGGTGTCGACGCCGTGAAGTTCCAGAAGCGAACCCCCGACATCGCGACCCCACCGGACATGCGCGACACCAAGCGCGAGACGCCGTGGGGTGAAATGACCTATTTGGACTACCGGCACCGGGTCGAGTTCGGGATCGCCGAATACGACGAGATCGACCGGTACTGCAAGGAAATCGGCATCGCCTGGTTCGCGTCGCCGTGGGACGTGCCGAGCGTGGACTTCCTCGAGAAGTTCGACGTGGTGTGCCACAAGGTCGCCTCGGCTTCACTGACCGACCGCGAGTTACTGGCACGGCTGCGGGAAACCGGCCGCCCGGTGATCGCGTCGACCGGTATGTCCACAATGGACGAGATTGCCGCCGCCGTCGAGCTGCTCGGCACAGAGCGCCTGGTGTTGCTGCACACCACGTCGACCTACCCGTGCCCGCCGGAGGAGGCGAACCTGCGCACCATCGAGACGCTGTCACGGCGATTCGGTGTGCCGGTCGGCTATTCCGGGCACGAGCGCGGCCTGCAGGTGTCCATCGCGGCCGTCGCGCTCGGGGCGTGCGTGGTCGAACGGCACGTGACGCTCGACCGCACGATGTGGGGCTCGGACCAGGCCGCGTCGCTGGAACCCGAGGGGCTGCGGCGGCTGGTGCGCGACATTCGCAACGTCGAGCTGGCTCTCGGCGACGGCGTGAAGCGAGTGTTCCCCGGGGAAGAGGCGCCGAGGAGGCGGTTGCGGCGTGTTTAGTGGGGCCGTCGAGGCCGCGCCGGAGGACGCCGTCGCCGGTGACGAGCTCGAGCCGTACCGCGAGCTGTTCGCCGCGTTCGCCCGCGGCCGGCGGGCGCCCGAGACGATCACCGTCGTCGGCAACGCGCCGTTGCCGCAGGATCCGGACCGCGCGCGGCTGATCGACGACAGTGACCTGGTACTGCGGATGACCACATTCGCGCTCGACGAGTTCGGCGGACCGCCTTGCTACGGGCGCCGGACGAACGTCGTCGTGGTTCACCGCGGCGTGCTGGCCAGCCCGCACACGTTCGCCGACTACAAGTCGCGGCTGTACCTGCTCGCCGAACCGGGCCGGATGCACTGGGAACCCGAATGGCTGCCGCCGTGGTGGCCCGAGGACCTCGGCTTCCTCCCCATCCCCAACCGGCCCGTCGTGCGCCCGCTGGGGCTGCTGCTGGGACTCGACCCGGAGCGGGCCGTGTGGGCCACCACCGGAACGCTCGCCGTGTACCTGTGTGTGCGGCTGTTCCCGGCGGCGAAGATCCGGATCGCCGGATTCTCCATTGTGGACAACCCGGAGCAGACCCGGTTCGAGCACGCGTGGGGTGGCGACGTGGAAGTGACCGTCGACCACAAGCTGCGCGCCGAATCGGCGTTGCTCAGGTCCTGGCATGACGAAGGAAGGATCGAGATCCTCCGGTGAGTGGTGTGAAGAAACTGGGCAAGGCGGTCGCGTTCCCGCTGTGGCGCAAGCTGCGGTGGCGCATCGAGCAGGTCAGCGAGCAGCGGTACGGGCCGCGTTTCGAAGACCTGCGACGGGATCTGGACGGGCTGCGCGGCGAGTTGCTCGCGCTTCGCGACGAGGTGCACGGCCTGCGCGCGGAACTGCGCGAGAACGTCCGGAACATCACCAACCGGCTGGACTGGCAGGACAACGAGCTGAAGCTGCGCGCGCCCGTGCTGGCCGGCCTGCAGACGCGGGTGGCCGAGCTGGAACGTCCTGGCGTCAAGGGCGAGCCCGTCGCCGACGAGGCGGCCGCCGAGCATGCCCGTGCGCGGGCCAGGCTCTCCGCCGTGGCCCGCTACGAGGAGCGGATCGCCCGCCTGGAGGACGCGCTCGCCCGCCAGGCAGGCGGCGCCGCCTAGAGGTACTGCCCGGTGCCGCTGATCCCCGGCGCCGGCCCGTCCCCGCGACCCGCGGACGCGCCCGGCGGCAGCCCACGGCGCATCTGCTCCAGCTGCACCCTGGCGGCCATCTGCTGTGCGAACAGCGCGGTCTGGATGCCGTGGAACAGCCCCTCCAGCCAGCCGACGAGCTGGGCCTGCGCGATCCGCAGCTCCGCGTCGGACGGGGTGCTGCCGTCGGTGAACGGGCGCACCAGCCGCTCCAACTCGCTCTGCAGCTCCGGCGCGAGCGCCTGCTCCAGCTCCTTGACCGAGGTCTGGTGAATCTCGCGCAGCCGCTCGCGGCTCGCGTCGTCCAGCGGGGCGGCGCGGACCTCTTCCAGCAGCTGCTTGATCATCGTGCCGATCCGCATGACCTTCGCCGGCTCTTCGACGAGGTCACCGACCGACTCCTGATGTTCCTCCTCACCAGGGGAAATGCGCGCCGTGCCCACGGGGGAACCATCCGGGCCGACGACCACCACGTGCTGCGGCTGCTCGTCGGACTGCGGGTTGAGGTTGTTCGGCTGGGTCATTGCTCCATCCTGGCGTGGTCGGCGATGCCATGTTTTCCGCCTCCGAGCCTAGCGTTTTCGCGCGGGCGGCCGCGTGCGCTCCTCGGACCCCGAACGCGCAGCGAAACTACCCCTCCGTACGGTGTTCACATGGCGTTCGACGTCGCTCGAATTCGTGGGTTGTTTCCCGCGCTGGGTGACGGCTGGATCCACTTCGACGGCCCTGCCGGAATGCTGGTACCCGAACAGGTGGCCTCGGCCGTGTCCACGGCTATGCGCGCCCCGGTCTCCGGACCCGGTGGCGCGTTCCCGGCATCCCAGCGGGCGGAGAGCATTGTCACCGCCGCCCGCCGGGCCGTCGCCGACCTCGTCGGCACGGATCCGGCCGGGGTGGTGCTCGGGCCGAGTGCTGCCGTCCTGCTGCGCCGCCTCGTGGACGCGATGGCCGAACGGTGGCAGCTCGGCGACGAGGTCGTCGTGTCCAGGCTGGACGAGCAGGCGAATCTGGCGCCGTGGCGGCGCGCCGCCAAACGCGTTGGCGCCATCGTGCGCTGGGGCGAGATCGACATCGAGACGTGCGAACTGCCGGCGTGGCAGTACGAGAATCTCGTCGGCGCGCGCACCAAGGCCGTCGCGATCACCGCGGCCTCCGGCTCCGTCGGCACCCGGCCGGACGTGCCGACGGTCGTGGAGTTCGCCAAACGGGTCGGCGCGACGGTTGTCGTGGACGCCAGCTACGCCGCGCCCTTCATCCCGCTCGATCTGCCCGAGCTCGGCGCCGACGTGATCGTGGTGTCCGCGCAGGCCTGGGGCGGCCCCGCCGTCGGCGCGCTCGCGTTCCGCGACCCGGAGATGCTGGAGCGGTTGCCGTCGGCGTCACTGGACCCCGGCGCGCGGGGGCCGGCCCGGCTCGAACTGGGGCCGCACGCCTACCCGCTGCTGGCCGGGCTCATCGCGTCCATCGACTACCTGGCCGGCCTCGACGATGCCGCCACGGGTTCCCGCCGCGAGCGGCTGGTCACCTCGCTCGGTTCGGCGAAGTCCTATCACGCGGGGTTGCTCGCGCAGCTCAGCACGGAACTGCGCTCGCTGCCGCACGTGATGCTGATCGGCGACGCCATGCGCCGCATTCCCGCGCTCGCGTTCGCCATCGCGGGCAAGAAGGCGCCCGAGGTCGCGGATTTCCTCGCGTCGCAAGGGTTGTGCGCGTTCGCCGACGAGGGCACCAGCGGCGTGTTCGCGGCGCTCGGGGTGGGCGAGGTCGGCGGTGCCGTCCGCATCGGCCTCGCCCACTACTCGAACGTCTTCGAGATCAACCAGCTGGTGCGCGTGCTGGAAGAGCTCCGCTAAACGGTCAACAGCACCTTGCCGAACACGCCGCCCTCGTCCAGGGCGCGGTGCGCGTTCCCGGCCTCGGCCATGGGCACCGCCTGGCCGATGACGGGCTGCACGGTGCCCTGCGCGACCAGCGGCCACAGCCGTTCGCGCACGTCGGCCACGATGCGGCCCTTGTCCTCCACCGGCCGCGCGCGCAGCGTGGTGCCGGCGATGCTGGCACGCTTGCGCATCATCTTGCCGACGTTGAACTCGCCCTTCGTGCCGCCCTGCATCCCGATGATCGCGACCCGGCCGCCGATGGCCAGCGCGTCCACATTGCGGTCCAAATAGGACGCTCCCATGTTGTCCAGGATGACGTCGGCGCCGTCGGTCTCCTTCTTCAACTCGGCGACGAAGTCCTGTTCGCGGTAGTTGATCGTGATGTCGGCGCCCAGCTGCTTGCACCGGTCCAGCCGCTCCGCCGAACCCGCCGTGACGGCCACGGTCGCGCCCAGCGCCTTGCCGACCTGGATGGCGTGGGTGCCGATGCCACCGGCACCACCGTGCACGAGCAGCACCTGGCCCTCGGACAGCCCGGCGTCCATCACGACGTTGGACCACACCGTGCAGGCGACCTCGGGCAGCGCGGCTGCCGGGACCAGGCCGACCTCGCCGGGCACCGGAAGCAACTGCACCGCGGGCACCACGACCTTCTCGGCGTAGCCGCCCCCCGCGAGCAGCGCGCACACCTCGTCACCGGGCTGCCAGCCCTCGACGCTCTCGCCGACCTCGGCGATCGTGCCGGAACATTCGAGGCCGAGGATGTCGCTCGCCCCGGGCGGCGGCGGATAGAAACCCTGACGTTGCAGCAGGTCAGCGCGGTTGACGGCGCTGGCCGCGACGTTGACGAGCACTTCGCCCTTCCCCGGTCGCGGGTCGGGCACCTCGGTCCACTCCAGGTTTTCCGGGCCGCCGGACTCGCGGATCGTGATCGCACGCATGGGCCCGACTGTATGCCTACCCCAGGTTCCGGGCACCGAAGGTGTCGCAGCGGGTGGGGTCGCCGGTCTGGAAGCCGGTGGTGAACCACTTCTCCCGCTGGGCGGAGGTGCCGTGGGTGAACTGGGAGGTGTCGACGCGCCCGCTGCCGAGGTTCTGCTGGATGTAGTCGTCGCCGATGCGGGCCGCGGTGTCCAGGGCGCGTTTGACGTCGTCCTGGGTGACGTCGGTGATCAACGGCTTGCCGCTCTCGGATGGGGTCGAGGTGGCGTGGTTGCCCCAGACACCGGCGTAGCAGTCGGCCTGCAGTTCGAGGCGCACCGAGCCGGAGGTGGGGCCGGTGTCGTTGCCGGCGCGGCGCGAGGTGCCGAGGAGGTTCTGCACGTGGTGGCCGTACTCGTGGGCCAGTACGTAGGCCTCGGCGAACGGGCCGCCCTCGGCGCCGAAGCGTTGCTGGAGTTCGCTGAAGAAGGAGAGGTCGATGTAGACCTCGGAGTCGGCGGGGCAGTAGAACGGGCCGGTGTCGGAGGTCGCGCTGCCGCAGCCGGTGCGCACGCCGCCGTTGAAGAAGTTGGTGGTGGCCTTGCGGTAGGTGCGGCCGGAGCGGGCGAACTGGTCGGTCCAGTAGTCCTGAATCGAGTTGATCATCGCGACGACAGCGCAGTCGTGGTTGCGGTTGGCGTCCGCGCCGGTGCGGCATTCGGAGGCGAGCGAGCCGTTGCTGACCTGTTCGCCGGAGCCGAGCTGGGTGAGCCCGGAGCCGACGCTCGGCGCGCTGACGCCGCCGATCTGGCTGAGCACGAAGTAGATGATCACACCCACCACGCCGAGCCCGCCACCGCCGAGCAGCACGCGGCCGCCCACACCACCGCCGCCCGCGCCGCGAAGGTCGTCGACCTCGGAGGCGTCGAGGCCGGCGTCGTCGTCGAATCTCATAGGGCGGAAGAGTACTGAAAAAGGACCTGGGTGCGGCGATCGCAGGAGCCGCACCCAGGTTCACCGAGGTTGTCATTGGTGTTGGCGGTCAACTGCCTCTCGGGCCGGCGAGCCGTACTGCCGGTGCGGACACGGAGACCGTACCGATGCAGCCGAGAAATTCGCCGTTGATGCGCGAGAGGTTCGAGCGCATGGCGTTGACACCCGTGCTGCTCACAATCGCGACCGGATTGGCTTCAACTCACTCCGGCCGTGGGTACACAGCCGACAGTCAACCGCGAGGGATCTTTCGCCATTGAACCACCTACCCTCTCCCGGTGGCGGTACCGCGAGGTGCCCCGGGTTGTGCGCCTCCGACGCGGTACCGGTCCTCCGATATCAACCAGGATGCGCCTTTCTTTCGCGAGTCTCAACCATTCCGTTATCCCTCTTCCGGGGACAATCCGGACCGCGGCTACTGTTCGGTCATGAGCGAAGTGCGCTGGCTGAGTGCTCAGGAGATGCTCGCCTGGCGGTCCTACATCACCTCGACGTTGAGCCTGCGGCAGCGGCTGCATCGTGAGCTCACCGAGGCGCACGGGATCTCGCTCATCGACTACGAGGTGCTCGTGGTCCTCGACATGCAGGACGACAAGCGGATGCGTATGTCGGAGCTGGCGGCGCTGCTCGGGTCAACCAAGAGCAGGCTGTCGCACCAGGTCGGCCGGATGGAGGAGACGGGCGTCGTGCGGCGCGGGCCGGATCCGGAGGACAAGCGCGGGGTCGTGGCGGAGCTGACGCCGGCGGGAGAGGCCGTGCTGAAGGCGGCGGCGCCGACGCATGTCGCGGGCGTGCGGGCGCACCTGATCGACCTGCTGACCCCGGAGGAGCAGCAGGTGATGGGGCGGGCGTTCTCCAGGGTCCTCGAACACCTGAATGGCCTCGGCGACTGACCGTCTACCCTGGGCGTGTACCGGGAAGCGTGGCAGAGCGGCCGAATGCACTCGCCTTGAAAGCGAGCGTGGGGCAACCCACCGGGGGTTCAAATCCCTCCGCTTCCGCATTGTGAGCCAGGTCGTTGGAAGGGCCTTCAGCCGGTCAGCCCGCGAAGCCCTGCCGCGAGCGCCCACACTCCGACGAGCAGCAGCACCGCTGTGACGGGCAGCAGGACGTACAGCCACGTCATCGACGAAGCTTCGCTGCGGTCGGGATTCTCCGGGTCGTACATCACCGTGATCCGGCTCTTGCGGCGAGGCGCCCGGAGCCAGGGGGTGTCGGTGCCGCTGCGTTGCCGTCCCGTCGCGTCGACGTAGCGGTAGCGGACGGCGGTCCTCGTCTCGCCGTTGGTCTGCCGCCGCGTCTTCACCGAGGTGACGGTCCCGGCGACGTGGATCCAGTCGCGGTGTCGCCTGCGGGTGCGCAGCAGCATGATCACGATGACCGGGCAGTAGGGCACGAGGACGATGCCGAGTCCGATGTAGAACCACGCATCGTCGGTGCTCATGGCGCTCCGGTCTCGGAAGTAGTCGGCGGCCCATCGTACTTGCCCGCCCGAACTTGTTGCTATTCAACGGGAAGTGTCACAAGTCGATCATGATCACTGTCCGTTGTTAGGCAGGATGGGTGAAGTGCAATTTGCGGTCCTAAACCGGCTACCTCGCTAGCCTCATGCGGTAGGCTCGCCCGCGCCGAGTTCGCTCCCAACGTCGGGACGGCGTAACCGCATAGCCCGAATGCGCGTATCGGCTCCCTGTTGCTGCCCTGAGACGGGAAGGACCCATGTCCGAATCGCCAGTAACCGGCGTGCCCGCTGGAGAACCGGACGCCGTTGGCCGGGCACGCGCGCAGCTCCTGCGCATCATCGCGGTCGTCGTGGCGATCGTCGCGGCGCTGGGCGCTGCGGGCGTCGTGATCAGTCTCGTCGGCCCGTCGTCCTGGGCCGTGTTCGTCTCGCTGGCCGTGGCGGTCGCGTGCGTCGCCGTCGTGGTGGTCGCCGCGATCCGGGCCGACGACGCGGTCCGCACGTTCGCCGCCCCGCCCGCGCCACAACCGCCGCCGATGCCGGTTCCGATGCGGCAACCGGAACTGTCGGGCTCCATCTTCGGCGACGACGCCCGGCAGCGGCGCGAGGTGTTCGGCAAGCTCGCGCGGCGCCTGCAGTCCCTGGTCAACCGGGCCATCCAGCGCGTCGACACGCTCGAACGCGATATCGAGGACCCCGACCTGCTGCGCGGCCTCTACGAGGTCGACCACCTCGCCACGCGCGTCCGCCGCCAGGCCGAGAACCTCGCGGTGCTCGGCGGCGGCACCCCGCAGCGCCGCTCGAACGCACCGGTCCCGGTGTACGCGGTGCTGCGCTCCGCGGTCGCGGAAATCGAGCACTACAAGCAGATCACCATCGTGCCCATCGAGGACGTGAGCCTGCACGGGCACGTCGTCGCCGAGGTCATCCACCTGCTCGCGGAACTGCTCGAGAACGCCACCACCTTCACCGCGCCCGACGCGCCCAAGGTCGTGCTGCGCGCGCAGAAGGTCACCGCGGGCCTGGCGATCGAGGTGCAGGACCGCGGCCTCGGCATGACCCCGGAGGACCTGGAGGGCATCAACCGGATGCTGGCCGGCGCCGCGGAGATCGACCTTCGCGAGCTGTTCCAGGACGGCCGCATCGGGATCGCCGTGGTCAAGGAGCTCGCGCACCGGCACAACATCCGGGTTCGCTTGCAGACCAACATCTTCGGCGGCATCGACGCCGCCGTTGTCCTGCCGCACAACCTGATCGGCGAGACGAACCCGGCCACCGACCGCCCGGCCCCGGCGCCTCGGCATGCCCAGCCCGCCGAACCGGTGCGGCTGGAAGCGCAGACGTCACTGCCGGCGCGCGACCCTGGCCATTCCTACGCCCCGGCACCCGTCGCCGTCGACGATTCCGCGGACTGGGGTGCCGTCGACGACGCCCCCAGACCGCCACTGCCGCAGCGCCGCGGCTCCCACCTGCGGCCCGAACTGCTCGACCCACCGGCCGCGACCCGCCCCCTGCCAGGGCACAACACCAACCTGATGGCCACCGTCCAGAAGGGGCTCGACCGCGGCCGCGAAGACGAGCGGAACGAGCCCGGCACCGCGCAAGGAGAGTCGCCCCTATGGCCGAAGATCTGACCTGGCTGCTGAGCCGACTGACCGACAAGGTGCCTGGCACGCGCAGTGCGGTCCTGCTGTCGGCGGACGGCATCGCGAAATCGTGGTACGGGCTCGACCAGGACGGCGCCGAGACGCTCGCCGCGATGGCCAGCGGCCTTTGCTCGCTGTCGCAACAGGTCGGCACCCGGTTCAGCGGCGGCGACGGGGTCCGCCAGGTCGTCGCCGAGCTCGGCGAGATCATCCTGTTCGTCACCGCGGCGAGCGTGGGCACCGTGCTCGCGGTGCTCGCCAGCCGCGAGGTCGACGCCGGCATCCTGAGCTACGAGATGGGACGGCTGTCCACCCAGATCCCGGCGTATCTCGCCACCCCCGCGCGTCAGCAGGCGGCGGTCAACGGGAACTGGTGAGATGAGCAGCCCTGAGCAGGAGCAGGACGCCGTCGAACTCTGGGAGCGCCCGTACACCGTGACGGGCGGGCGCACACACCCCAGCCGCAGTCTCGATCTCATGTCGCTCGTGCGCGCCACCGGGAAGGCCAAGATCCCGGTGGACCGCCTCGGCCGCGAGCACGCGCAGGCGCTGAAACTGTGTGATCGCACGGTTTCGGTCGCCGAGGTCGCGGCCCACCTCAAGCAGCCCGTGATCGTCACCAAGGTGCTGCTGTCCGACCTGATCGAGTCGGGCGCGGTGGCCACCAGATCCCCGGTCATCGCGGAAACCTCCGACCCGGTCCGACTGAAGGCGTTGCTCGATGGTCTCCGACGGCTCTGAAGACTTCCCGGTCCAGTTCAAGATCCTCATCGCCGGCGGGTTCGGCGTCGGCAAGACGACGTTCGTCGGTGCGGTGAGCGAGATTCCGCCGCTCACCACCGAGGAGCGGCTCACCACGGCGAGTATCGGCACCGACAGCGTCGCCGGTATCGAGGGCAAGACGACCACGACGGTCGCGATGGACTTCGGGCGCATCACGCTCGCCGAGCAGAACATGATCCTGTATCTGTTCGGTACGCCCGGCCAGCACCGGTTCTGGTTCATGTGGGACGAGCTGTCCCGCGGCGCGCTCGGCGCGGTCGTGCTCGCCGACACCCGGCGCCTGCAGGACTGTTTCGCCGCGATCGAATTCTTCGAGCGCCGGCGGATCCGGTTCCTGGTCGCCATCAACGAGTTCGACGGCGCGTACCGGTACCAGCCCGGCGAGCTGCGGGCCGCGCTGGATCTCAAACCACACGTGCCGCTGGTCCGGTGTGACGCCCGCATCGGCCGGTCCGCGACCGACGTACTGATCACGCTCGTCGAGCACGTCGCCTCGTTGTTCGTAAACCAGCATGAAAGCGCTTTCCACGCCGATCCGATACGGAGCCAGCCATGACCTACTACCCGCTCGAGGACCGTCTCATGCTCGCGCCGCTGGACCCGGAGGTGCAGCAGCGGATCGCCCGGCTGCGCGCGCTGGGCATCGGCAGCCGGCCGGACCAGGAGTTCGACGAGTTCGCCGCGCGGCTCGCGCACATCACCGGCGCGCCGTACGCGATGGTCAACTTCATCAACGACCGTGAGCAGTACTTCGCCGGCCTGTACACACCGTCGAGCGAGAAGACGGGCGTGGCGCTGGAGGGCGCGCAGGAGTCGGTCGGCCGAGAAATGGGGCTGGACCACGGTTTCTGCCCGCACGTCGTGGTGCGCCGCAAGGCGCTGGTGCTCGACGACGTGTGCGACTACCCGCGGTTCGCGGGCAATCCGGTGATCGACAAGCTCGGCATCCGGTCCTACCTCGGTGCGCCGCTGATCGACCGGACCGGCACCGCGCTGGGCACGATCTGCGTCGTGGCCACCGAACCGCGGCCGTGGGGCAGGCCGGGCCTGGAGACCATCAAGGCGATGGCCGGCGAGCTGACGGAACTGATCCACCAGCGGGAGCAGTGACGGTCGCGGTGGCGCGCGGCGCGCGGCCACCGTCCCGCAGCTTGCCCGACAACCGTTGCGACCACTGGCTTTTCGTCGCCCCGAGCGCCGCTTCGGCCAGTCGCAGCCGCTGCACGTCGGACGTCCCGGCCGGCGAATAGATGTGGTAGGCGTCGCGGACGAACCGCTCGACCTGCCGGTCGGTGTGCAGTCCCTCCGCGGCGTGGATCTCCATCGCCGTACGCGCGGTGTCCAAAGAGGACTCGACGTTGACGAGTTTGGCGTTCATCAGCTCGATGTCACAGGCCACGCCCTCGTCCAGCAGATGCGCCGCGTGGTACGCGACCAGTCGCGCGGTCATCAGCTGGGACTGCATCTGGCCCAGTTTCTGTTTGATGGTGGGAAGTTCGCTCAGCGGCTTGCCGTAGCGCAGCTGCTCGGAGGCGAACTTGACGGTTTCCTCCACAATGGCCTGATGGATGCCGAGCGAGACGGCGGTGAGGTTGGGTCTGCCGTAGAGCACGCTGGAGGAGTACGCGACGGACAGCCCGTCGCCCTCCTTGCCGAGCAGATTCTCCGCCGGTACCCGGCAGTCGTCGAAGACGAGCTCGCCGAAGCTGAACCCGTGCAGTCCCATGGTGGGCCGCTGCTCGCCGAGTGACAGTCCGGGGCTGGAGGACTCCACGAGGAACGCGGACAGCCCCTTCGAACCGGCGCCGGTGCGCACGACCACGCCGTGCAGGTCGCCGACATGGCTGTTGCCGACGAAAACCTTGCGGCCGTTGAGAACGTACTCGTCGCCCTTGCGGGTCGCGGTGGCCGACATGCCGAGCACGTGACCGCCGGAACCCGGCTCCGTGACCGCGATCGTGGGCAGGCACTCACCTGCCGCGATGGCGGGCAGCCACCTGTTCTGCTGCTTCTCGTCGCCGAAGTGAAGGATCTTCGCCACCCCGAGCTGGGAGGCCTGCGCCATCGCGCCCATCGCCCCGCTGACCCGCGAGAGTTCTTCGATGACGATGGTTTTCGCGAGATGGCCGAGCCCCATACCGCCGTACTCGGTGCCGATGGTCACCCCGATCCAGCCCTGTTTCGCTATCCGCCGCGAAAGTCCATAGTGGACATCAGAGGACGCGTCGAGCTCCGGGATCAGCGGCCGGATCTCAGTTTCGGCGAACTCCCGCACCTGTTCCCGGAGCCGGTCGTGTTTCGCCGTCGTGAAATAGCCGTCCGATTGGGGTGCGAGGTTCACTCTGTGCTCCCGTTTGTCCCGTCGCCGCCCCTGTGCGGTCGCCTGGCTACTGCCCGCATTTCAGGAAAGACTCTCGCACAGGCACAGACTGTAAGGTACCGCCTACTTGGTGACCTCAGCGTCGTCCACCCCTTGCTCGGTAACGGTTTTCGCTACGAACCGTAATACACGCAGTTCCGCAAGGGGCCAGTTACCGGGAAAACTCCCTGTTTTCGGCGGGGAACGTGACAATTACCACCAAACCGCCACACTTCCGGGGTTCGGCGTGTATATCGCCCCCGTGTGCCCGGGCCACGGCGCGCACGATGGAAAGGCCGAGGCCGGCGCCCTGTGCACTGCCTACCCGGTCCTTTCCGCCACGGCGGAAGGGTTCGAACAGTCGTGGCACGTCGTACGGGGCGACGATCGGACCGGTGTTGCTGACCTCCAGAACGACCAGTCCGTGCGGCTGAGTGGCAGTACGCAGCCGCAACCAGCCATCCTCGGAAACGTTGTAGCGCAAGCCGTTCTCGACGAGGTTCTGCACCAGTCGCTCCAGCAGCACCGGATCGCCGGTCGTTTCCGCGCGTTCCGCTTCGACCTTCACCTGAACCGGGCCGTTCGGCACCGAGGCCGCGACATGACGAACGATGTCCGCGATGTCCACAAAGGACTTGTCGAGTACCTCGTTCTCCGACTTGGCGAGCAGTAGCAGGCCGTCGATGAGCCGCTCGTGCCGCGCGTTCACCCCGAGCAGGGTCGTGCCGAGCTGGCGGGTCTCCGGCGTGGCCGTCTCCGGATCCATCGCGACCTCGAGCAGTGCGCGGTTCAGCGCCAGCGGCGTGCGCAGCTCGTGCGAGGCGTTGGCGATGAACCGCCGCTGCCCGTCGAAGGACTCGTCGAGCCTGGCCAGCATCTTGTCGAACGTGTCAGCCAGTTCCTTGAGCTCGTCCTGCGGGCCGTCGAGCGCGATGCGTTCGTGCAGGCCGCGGTCGGCGGCCGGGGCATCCGCGATCCGACGCGCCGTCTCGGTGACGCGGTGCAGCGGCTGCAGCGCGCGTCCCGCGACGAGCCAGCCCAACCCGGTGGCGGTGATGACGACCAGGCCGAGCGCGAGCCCGCCTTGGGTGAGCAGGTTGTGCAGCGCGTCGGAGCGGGTGTCCGCCGCGGCCTGTTCGACCAGCGCGCCGGCGGGCGGCGGGTTGTCGGAGGCACCCCCGGTGACCGCTCCGGTGGAGTTGCTGATCACGCGGGTGTCGTCGGGTTGCAGCTGGTGCGAGACCAGCGCGTAGGTCACGCCGAGCAGGACGAGCCCGGCGACCAGGAACAGCCCGCCGTAGATGAGGGTCAGGCGCGTGCGGATGGACAGGCGCTTCATGGGATGCGGTACCCGACGCCGGCCACCGTGCGCACCACCGGCGGATCACCGAGCTTGCGCCGCAGTTTGAGGATCGCCATCCGGACCGCGTGCGTGAACAGATCGGCGTTCTCGTCCCAGGCCTTCTCCAGCAGCTGCTCGGTGGAGACCGTGGCACCGTCCGCCCGCAGCAGTTCGGCGAGCACGGCGAACTCCTTGGGCGACAAGGGGACATAGCGACCGTCGCGGTACACCTCGCGGCGGCCGGGGTCGAGCCGGATACCGGAACGCGAGAGGATCGGCGGCGCTGCGGGCAGCGTGCGCCTGCCCAGCGCGAGGATCCGCGCGGCGAGTTCGGAGAACGCGAAGGGTTTCGGCAGGTAGTCGTCCGCGCCGAGGGACAGCCCGGCGACCCGGTCGGCGATGTCCGCGGCGGCGGTCAGCATCAGCACGCGCATGGTGTGCCCGTTCGCGACGATCGCGCGGCACACGTCGTCCCCGTGCACCACCGGCAGGTCCCGGTCGAGCACCACGACGTCGTAGTCGTGAACCCCGATCCGCTCCAGCGCGGCACCACCGTCGTACACCACGTCGACCGCGTGCGCGGCGCGCCGCAGCTGAGTGGCTACCGCGTCCGCGAGCAGGGGTTCGTCCTCGACCACCAGGATGCGCATACCTCATCTTGCCTGGTGAGGACATTTCCTCCGCGTCAACGTTTTCGGAAATCCGGTGGAGATGCCCCGGCTGGTGGACTGCCCGCCATGCGAATCACAACACGACTGGCACTCGGACTGCTGCTGCTCACGATGCCCCTCGCCGCGTGCGGCGGTGGCGGCGACGATGGCGACGGGGTCGCCTCCGCCGGCGGCGGAAGTTCCGCCGCGACCACCAGCGCCGCGCCTCAGGACGCCACCCAGGCAATGCTCCAGTACGCGCAGTGCATGCGCGACAACGGCGTCCCGAACTTCCCGGACCCGGAGATCCAGGACGGCGGCAGCATCAGCCTGTCGATGCCGGACGGCGTCGACCTGGAGAAGGCGAAGGCCGCGAACGAGAAGTGCCGCAAGTACATGCCCAACGGCGGCGAGGCGGACCAGGCCAGCCCCGAGCGGATCGAACAGGCCAGGCAGTACGCCCAGTGCATGCGGGACAAGGGCGTCAAGAACTTTCCCGACCCGGACTCCAGCGGCGGGTTCCAGCTCAAGGACCTCGACCCGAACTCCTCGACCATGAAGACCGCCGAGGAGGCGTGCAAGCCGCTGCTCAGCGCGCCGGCCGGCGGCGAGACGCGCACGGAGAGCCGATGAGGCGCGTGCTGATCGCGGTGAGTCTGCTGGTCGTGCTCGGTACCGGCGCGGCCGTCGCGTTCTGGCTGATCCCGGGCCCGCCGGCGGCGAGTTCCAGTTCCTCGGACCTGCCGGCGAAGACGGCTCAGGTGACCAAGGAGACGCTGGTGGACACCCAGACCGAGAGCGGCACGCTGGGCTACGGCGCGGAGACCTCCGTGGAGGGCAAGCTGACCGGCACGGTGACGACGCTGCCCGTTCCCGGCACGACCATCGACCGCGGGGAAGCGCTGTACCGCATCGACAACCTGCCGGTGGTGCTGCTTTACGGCTCGCTACCCGCCTACCGCGCGCTCGCGGTAGGCACGGAGGGCGACGACGTCAAACAGTTCGAGGAGAACCTGTGGGCGCTGGGGTACCGCGGGTTCACCGTGGACGACGAGTACTCCGACGCGACGGCGACCGCTGTGAAGAAGTGGCAGAAGGATCTCGGGCTGCCGCAGACCGGGGTGGTGGAACTCGGCAGGGTCGGCTACGCCCCCGGCTCGATACGAGTGGACACGCTCAAGGCGACGCTCGGCGATTCGGTCAAGCCCGATTCGGCGCTCTACACCTACACGGGCGCCGCCAAGATGGTCACGGTCGAGCTGGAGATGTCCGACGAGCGCCTGGCCAAGGTTGGTGACCCCGTGGAGGTCGTGCTGCCCGACGGCAGGACGACGGCCGGGAAGATCGTCGACGCGCACACCGTCGCCGACAGCGATGACTCCGGCGGCTCCGGCCAGTCCGAGGCCACGACGAAGATCGAGGTCACCGTCACCGTCGAGGACCAGCAGGCGCTGGCCGGCCTCGACGGTGCGTCGATGGACGTGCGGTTCACCGCGTCGAAACGGGAGAACGTGCTGACCGTGCCGGTGGCGGCGCTGCTCGCGCTCGCCGAAGGCGGCTATGGCGTGCAGGTCATCGAGGGCACGGCGAGCCGGATCCAGCCGGTCGAGACCGGGCTGTTCGCCGGCGGGCGGGTCGAGGTCTCCGGGCAGGGCCTGGCCGAGGGCATGACGGTGGGGATGCCCTCATGAGCGTGGTCGCGCTGCACGAGGTGTCGAAGGAGTACCCGGGGGTGACCGCGCTGCGGGAGGTCACGGTGTCGATCGGCTACGGCGAGCTGGTGGCGATCGTCGGGCCGTCCGGTTCGGGGAAGTCGACCATGCTGAACTTGGTCGGCACGCTGGACCGGCCGTCCGCGGGCACCGTGCGCGTCGACGGCCACGACGTGGCGAAGCTGACCGACCGGCAACTGTCCGCCTTGCGGGCGGGCCGGATCGGTTTCGTGTTCCAGCAGTTCCACCTGGCCGCGGGAGTGTCCGCTGTGGACAATGTCGCGGACGGTCTGCTGTACGCGGGTGTGCCGATGCGCAGACGGCGGCAGCGCGCGGAGGAGGCGCTGGTGCGCGTCGGGCTGGGCGAACGGCTGGATCACCGGCCGCACGAGCTGTCCGGCGGTGAGCGGCAGCGGGTCGCGATCGCGCGGGCCGTGGTGGGTGAACCGGTCCTGCTGCTCGCCGACGAACCGACCGGTGCGCTGGACAGCGTGTCCGGCTCCGGGGTGATGAACCTGTTGCGGGACATGCATTCCAGCGGGACGACGGTTCTGGTGATCACCCACGACCGGGAGATCGCGGCGAGTCTGCCACGCCAGGTGGTCATGCGGGACGGGAAGGTGGTGCGGGATGCTTTCGCCAGCGCGCCTGCGTCCGCGTGACGTGCTCCGCGTCGGCGGTTCCGGGCTGCGCGCCCGGCCGATGCGGGTTTTCCTTTCCGCACTGGGTATCGCGATCGGTATCGCCGCGATGACCGCGGTGGTGGGGATCTCGTCGTCCAGCCGCGCCGAACTGGACAACCAGCTCGCGGCGCTGGGCACGAACCTGCTCACGGTGTCCCCGGGCAGCAGCATGATGACCGCGGAAACCGCCGCCCTGCCAAGGGAGTCGGTGTCGATGATCTCCCGGATCGGTCCGGTGACGGAGGTCGCCGCGGTCGGCGAGGTGTCCGATGTGGACGTTTACCGGACCGATCAGATGCCATCCGAGCAGACCGGCGGCCGCACGGTGCGGGCCGCGTACCTCGACCTGCCGGACACCGTCGGTGCCACGGTGGCGAGCGGCACCTGGTTCAACGCCGCGACGGCGCGGTATCCCGCCGTGGTGCTGGGCGCGACGGCCGCGCGGCAGCTCGGTGTTCCGGTGGGCGGCCAGGTGTACCTCGGCGGCCGCTGGTTCACCGTCATCGGCGTGCTGAACTTGGTCGCGCTCGCCCCGGAACTCGACCTCGCGGCACTCGTCGGCTGGGACGCCGCATCGTCCTATTTGGACTTCGACGGGCATCCGACGACGATCTACACGCGGTCCCGGGACACGGCCGTCGAATCGGTGCGCTCGGTACTCGCCGCGACGGCGAACCCGGAGGACCCCAGCGGTGTGCTGGTGTCGCGCCCGTCGGACGCGCTGGCCGCCCGCCAGGCGACGAACACCGCGTTCACCGGGCTACTGCTGGGACTGGGCGCGGTGGCGCTGGTGGTCGGCGGAGTGGGCGTGGCGAACACGATGGTGATCGCGGTGCTCGAACGCAGGGGAGAGATCGGCCTGCGCCGTTCCCTCGGCGCGACGCGGGGCCAGGTGCGGCTGCAGTTCCTCGTGGAATCGCTGCTGCTGTCGTTGCTCGGCGGCGCCGCCGGGGTGCTGATCGGGGTGGTCGTGACCGCGGTGTTCGCGCGGATCCGCTGGTGGCCGGTGGTGGTCCCGGCCTGGGCGATGGCGGGCGGACTCGCCGCGACAGCCGTGATGGGCACGGTGGCCGGCCTGTACCCGGCGATCCGCGCGGCGCGGCTACCACCCACGGAGGCTCTGTCGGCGCCATAGCCGGCAGGCGGGCGGGCCGTCGCGGTGTCCATCCCCCACACTGCGGCGGCCCGTCAGGTGCGCCATCAGCTGCCGCGAGCGGCGGCACGGACGGTCACGCCTCCTCGCGTTCCTCGCCCCGCCGCCACAGCAGCGCGACCCCGTGACCGGGCAGCAGCCAGGACTGCACGGCCAGATCGGGCAGGTCCTCGGCCTTGATCCACTTCGTGCTGGTCGTGTTCGAGCGGAACGTGAACGGTGCGATGTTGAACTGGAACTTGCCCGTGCCGTCGATGTCGAGTTCCTTGACCGCGAACGTGATCCGGTCGACGTAACACGGGTACGGCGCCTGCCAGTAGCTGAACCCGTCATCGATGTTCTGCAACGCGGTCGCCCGCACCGAGAGGCTCTCGATGGCGCTGACCGTGTGGTCGTCGCCCGCGATATCGCTCAGATCGCATTCGAAGATCCGCAGATCGCCCATGTGCTGGCGCGGGTTCTGCCGGGGCAGCGGGCCCATGTCCTCGCGGAAGAACGACAGATAATCCGCCCACTGCTGGAACTTCACCTCACGCAGCCGCAGTTTCGCCGACTCCGCCTCATGATGCCTGCCCTCGTGGTCGAGGTAGTCGATGCGCAGCTGCACCGAGGGCAGCATGTCGTCCACGGAACTCTGGAACAGCTCGGGATCCGGCACGAACCACATCTCGAACAACGGCAGCTGGCAACCCGAACTGATCGAGTCACGCAGCAGCGCGTTGCAGGTCGCGAACACGATGAACCGGTCGACGTGCACGTTCTTCTTGAAGCTGTACGTCATGCTCGTGGTCAGGTGGTACAGCTCGCGGTCCACGGCACGTAGTTCGAGATGCACCTCGGTATGCGTGCTGATCGTCAGGTCCCCGCCGAGCGGCCGGCGCCCCTCGCCGCCGAGCACACCGATCATCACGTCGCGGTTGGCGTCGTTCGGCCCGTAGATCGAGTCCAGCAGCACCTCGAGAACCTGGTGAGGCAGCAGCGCCTCCACGATCCGCGGGCCAGATATTCTCGCCAGTTCCGCGGCAAGCCAGCGTCGCAGGACCAGCTCGTACGCGCCCAGCAACCCGCCCGCGAGCAGCAGGACCGGGAAGGTCAGTTCGAGCAGCCGGTGCAACGCGTGCGGAAAGCCGGTGGGCGGATCCCAGAACACGGCGAGCAGCAAGGCGCCGACGCCGAGCACGAGCAACAGCGCGGCCGCCCGCAGCACACCGCGCCGGTGCTCTTGAGGACGTGCTTGATCGCCAGACCGCGTTATGTCCCCAGCACTCACTGCCTCTCCGCCCGGTCGAAAGACCATGATCTACGGAAAGGGGATGAACGGGAAGAGCCGTTCGGCTTACTGTGCCATTTGTTACCAATCCGACCACAGGTAAGTGGCCTAGCTCAGCGATCGAGCCAGCGCGGTTCGTCCTCCCATGCGTAGGTGTTGAGTTCCGCCCGCTCGTCGACGGGTTTGCCGGCCTGCGCGGCCAGGTCGTTGTAGAGGCCGAGCAGGTGCGTCGTCATCGCGGCCCGTGCGCCGCCCTCGTCGCGGCGCTTGAGGAACCAGGCCACCTGGTTGTGGTCGTTCGCGGAGCGATTGTGCAGCTCAGCACTGCCGTAGCTGGTCCGCCGGTACCCGCGCAGCTTGGGCACGAGCGACCGGTACAGCTGCTCCAGCAGTTCGTTGTGGCTGGCCTTGACCACCGCCGCGTGGAACTCCTCGTCGGTCTGGAGCAGTTCCTCCTTGTCCTCGATCGAGGCGGTCTGGTGGTCCCGCGCGCGCTTGGCGATCTCGTCCAGTTCGCCGTCCTCGGCTCGCAGCGCGGCCAGGCTCGCCGCGGTGGCCTCCAGCGCGATCCGCACCTCCATGAGGTCCGAATCGCTGACCCGGTTGTCGATCACCAGCGATTCCTCGCGGTCCGACACGCTCGTGGAGCGGACGTACCAGCCGCGTCCGCGCATGACCTCGACGATTCCCTGTAGTTGCAGCCGTTGCAGTGCGGTGCGCAGCGAACTGCGGGCCACGGCCATCTTCTGCGCGAGCTCCGGCTCGGTCGGCAGGCGGTCACCCGCCTTGAACCGGCCGCTGTCGATCAGTTGCCGGATCTTGTCCTCGATCAGCTCCGGCAGCGGCTTGCGCGTATTCGGGGAGAGCGCCCAGCTCTCGTCATCGATCATCAGCCTCATCCACGAGCTAGCTCATACAGGGGTCCCCGAGCATTCGTCCCAGGCTAACAAGGACGGACAGCAGACGCAAGTTGTCTGTCAGCACGATGTTACTTGACAGACAACAGACTGAGTTGCCACGCTAGGTGTGCCGGGGCGGCGGAACACGGACCACCCGTCCGGTGGTCGTCTCGGCCGACCAAGGAGGTGTTCCCGTTGAGCTCGCAGAATCTGCTTGTTGTCATCTTCCTGGTAGCACTGGTGGTGACCATGATCGGTTGGCGCACGGTGCTGGTGATGACCGTGACCGCGGGCGTCGCACTCGCGGTGATGGGGTTCGTTCAGATTGTCTCGTTGTTCGGAGTGGGCGTGTAATAAGGAGTAACGCCCATCCGGGGGCATGACGATTGATCTGTTGTCAGACATGCCCCCGGTGAGGTGCCCAAGCGGCCTGGTTGTACGTTTGCGCGGTCAAAGAGGTCGCCTCTCCTCCTAGTTCGGAAGCCGCGCAGGATGAACCTCAGCTCTGATTGGCCGGACGCGACGGCGGTGCACAGCGCACTCGCCCCGACGAGCACGCTGCTCGCCGAGCGCCGGGCCCTGTACCACCTGGCCTTCGAGATCTTCACCGAACAGAGCCAGGAACTTCCCGAGGAGCGGCTGGACAATCCGCTGTTCCGCTACCGGATCGGCGAGGCGCTGGCCGGCCGGACCGCCTTCGACGCCACACCGCCGGACGACCTCGCCGGCGTCACCACGGATCTCATCACGGGGCGGACTCGCCTCCGGCTGGTCAGCCGTGCGGACGCCAACGAACGTTTCGCACACGCGATGCGCGTCATCCACGCGCAGAGCGGCGGGCCGGGCGAACCGCCGCGCCTGCTCACCGAGGCCGACGGCGAGACGTTCGCGCGGGCGCGTGCCGTCGCCGAAGCCGGGCTGCGCAAGGCCTACGAAGTCAGCCCGCGGCTCGCCGAGGATCTGCTGCCGCATTCGAGCATGCTCGCGATTCTCGACCCGGCGACCTCCGGTGGTCTGGTCTCCGGGTCCTCGCGCCTTTTCCCCGGGCTGATCCTGATCGACCAGCCTTCGTGCCCGTACGACGTGGCCGAGGCGCTGGTGCACGAGGGCGCTCACCAGAAATTCTTCGATCTGGCCATCACGCACGATTTTCTGGGCGCGGACCTGTCGAAGGACCGGATCTTCCACCCGTCGTGGTCGGGCGCGAGCTGGCCGGTCGAGCAGGTGATCGCCGCTTTTCATGCGTACGCGTGCATGGCGCAGTTCGCCGAGGACGTCATCGCGCGCGGCGAGACCGCGGAACTCGGGCACACGTCACTGTTGCTGTCCGCGCGCGAGCGTGAAGCCGAGATCGGCCGCTGGCTGCTGGGCGCCGAGGACGCGCTCGAGGGCGACGCGCGCTGGTTCCTGCGGACATTCCTGCGCGAGGACACGGATTCGCCGCGTCCCGGGCGAACCGAGTTGTCCGACCTCGATGCCCGCTACGCGCTGGCGCCGCTCGTCCGGGTGGCACGCATGGCGGCGGGTGAACGCGTTTTGCTCGCCCGGCTGGATGAGACGGGGGAGCCGCCGCAGCTTCACTGGCTTCGCGGGCAGGCCGTCGAGATCGTCGAGCAGCTGCGCGCATCTCCCCGGTCGCTGAAGGATCTCGGCGCCGACCACGCGGTGGCGCTCGCCGGGCTCCTTGAATCTTCATTGGTTCTTCCCGTATCCGAAACAATTCCGGAAAAGCGGCGAGCTTAGTTGGCTCCCGGTGCGAAGTCGCCCCGGATGGCGCATTCTTGTACAAGTCCGGTGACACGCGCCCCCACGCGTGTCCAGCGAAAACGACAGGAATACGATGTCGGCGATCAGGACCGTCGTCCGGCGTCCTAATCGGACCCGTCAGTCATTCTCTCAAAGGAGCCTCATGGACATTCGGCGCAGAACCGACGTCCGGCCCGGCCGTTCGGTTGCGCAGCAACAGGTCGACATTAACACGCCGAATGTGCCGCTCGGCCGTGATCTTTACGGCCAGCAGATCACGCGCGTGGATTTCTTCCGTCGGATGCCCACCGGTGGTGGGACGGCCTACTTCAAGCCGGCTCCGACTGAGGACTGAGGTTCCGCCAGCGCGCGGCAATGTGAGCGCATGTTGCCGCGCCCTCTAATGCGCCATTGTCGGCAATCCGACCAGCAGCCACGGACGATCGACGTCACGCAGGACGGCTGCCAGTTGATCGGGCCAACCTTCTTTCGGCCGGATTGCTAACGGGCCCCGGTCGCCATCGTCTCGCAGCTGCGGAGCACCACGGCCGCCGCGCGGCGCGCACTCTCCCCGAATTCCGGGCTTTCCGCCCACCCCCGCCACCGGCGCAGCACGTCCAGCGCGGCAGGACGAATGTCCGCGGCAGGCACCCCGAGCCGATCCGCCGGTTCCGTGCCGTGACCACCCACCAGCCTTTCGGCCTCCGTCAGCAGTTCCGGAGCAAGCCGCGTCCGCCCGCTACGCAGCGCGGCCAGCAGCCGTAGTTCGCGGAACTCGTGCGCCGACGCCAGAATCCGATCCAGTCCCTCCGCCAGCGGCGCCGCGCTCGGCCGAGGCTCCATCCGCAGCACGACATCGAGGCCCAGCAAGGCCGACCGCGTTTTGAGCGCGGCCCGCCGCGACGAGAAGTTCCGGTCGATCGCGTCGCGCAGATCGCCGAGACCGCTCCGCCGCACCAGCTCCTCGGCGAGCGCGTCCGGCGTGTTCGTGCCGCGGCGGACCAACGTCAGCGCCAGCCGGATGCCGAACATGCCGAACCGCTCCAGCAACGGTCCCCGCACCTCGCCGTCCCGCTGGAGAAAACGGTCCGCCGAGAGCAACTGCGCGTCGAGCTCCGCGCGGGGCAACGCGGCCAGCGCGGCAAGTGCGTGGAACTCGGCATCCCGCAGCATGCGGGCCGCGAACGCGACCAGGCCCGCCACCGGAACCACGTCCTGGCACAGTTCGCGGACCTCGGGTTCCCGCCGGTACCGGCGCGCGACCTGGCGTGCGGAGATCAACGCGTCCGGCCGCCCGCCCGCCAGTTCGTCCGCCCGGGACAGCACCACGATCGCGTTCACCGCCGTGGCGCGGGCGATGGGGTGGTCGCGCAGCGTGTGCAGGAAGTCCAGCTCGGCGTTGTGCGGATGCCGGACCAGATACAGCACGGCGTCCGCTTCCATGCAGATGTTCTCCACCGCGGCGCCGTCCTCGAGCGCGGGGGTGTCGAGCAGCGTCGGTTCGTGCCGGGACTGGCCGAACCACGCCATCCCCGCCTGCTCGTCGGCGACCTTCTCGCCGGCGATCGCCCGCACCAGCGTCGATTTCCCGGTCTCGCGCACACCGACCACCGCGAGTCGCAGCGGATCGCCGAACCGGTCGAGATGCCGCTGCAGCCAGCCGACCGCGCGAGGGCTGTCCCGGTACGTCTCCAGCGCCTGCTCCAGCAGGGCTCGGGTGTTCGCGGCGAGGTTCACGCCGTCAGCCCCCGTGGTGCGGCGAGCTGGCGCGGGCTGAGCGAATGCGCGCGCTGCCGCAGCAACGTCAGCTCCTCCATGCCACGCCGGATTTCGTTGCTGCGAGCGGCTTTCTCGGCCGCGTCGGTGTCGATGACCTGCTTGATCGACTTCGCCGATTCGGTGATCTCCGCGCGCAGTTCGTCGGCCACCGCGGACAGCCGGTCCCGCAGCGCGCGATGGATCTGGCGCGCGGTGTCCTTGCTGTGCTTGCCGTAGGTGAGGAAGAAGTCGTCGACGTAGCGGTGCGCGGCCGTTTTCGCGGCGGCCTGCCGTCGCTTGAGCCGGTTCCCGCGTTCCTCGAAAACGCTCTTCGCGCCGAACGCGGCACCCGCGCCGAGCGAGATCGGGTTGATCAGCGGCAGCCCGGCGATCGTGGTCGCCAGGCCGAACATCAGCAGCCCGCTGTAGGAACCGCGCATGCCGACGAACAGCTTCTGGCCGACCCCGAACCGTTCCACCCGCGGCATCCGCAGATCGCCCACCGCGTCGGCGGGCACGTCGCGCGGCAGCGATTCCGGCAGCGCGTCGGCGCGGTGAGGTGCGACCTGTCTGCCGATCTTGCGGGCCACCCACTCGAACCGGTCGAGCAGCCATTCGGAGTTGGTCTCGGCGACCGTGGTCAGATTCTGCCGCAGCCAGCCCTCGAACTCCTCCCACGTACGCGCCGGATCGGCGGCCTCGAAGTACTCGTCGACCTCGACGAGAATCCGCCGCGTCCGGTCGCGCAGATCGAACTCGACGTCCGACAGCAGATCCGACACCTCGTCGGAGAGTAGCGTCTGCCAGCGGCTCGCGTCGCGCTGGAGCTTCTCCAGGCGACAGCCCTCCGCCTGCCAGCGGCTCATCGCCTCGCCGTTGGACTGCTGCTGTGTCGCGTCGAGCTGTTCGCGCAGCGGCTCCAGGAGCGCGTCGACGGTGAGCGCCGTCAACGCGGCCACCGAACGCCGCGCCAGCAGATCAGCCTGGCCGAGGAGATCGCGGTGCAGGCAGCGGATCAGGTCGGCGAAACCGGACTCCTCGTTGAGCGCCTTGTCACCGGTGCGCGCCGCGGCCAGCCGCAGCGTCGCCGACACCGGGAGCACGCTCGCGGGCAGCCCGTGCTGCTGGAGCGCGACGCGGACCCGTTCGGCGACGATGCGCCAGCCGGGCACGAGGTCGATCTTGGTGAGCACCACGATGATCGTCGGGCACAGCCGGGCGACCTGCGCGAGCAGCCGCAGTTCGGCCTGGGTGAGACCGCTGGTGGCGTCCGTCGTCATCAGCACGGCGTCCGCGGACATCGAGTCGACGGTTTCCAGCGTCGCCGGGGCGGGGGTGTCCACGAGCGCGAGCCCGCCGGCGAGCAGTGCGCGGGGCAGGCCGATCTCGGCGCGCACCACGGGTGCGCCGGACCTGGCTTCGCGGTTGGCTTCGGCGCTGACCGATTCGACCGCCACCGGCTGATGGCCGGGGCCCTCGATCGCGCGGCGACCGCCCGTCACGACGGTGGCGGTGGGAGCCTCGGCGTGCTCGACGACGGTGGGTACCACGGTGGTGTGATCGTCGCCGACCGCGCACACCGGGGCGTTGAGCAGAGCGTTGATCAGCTGGCTCTTGCCCTGGCCGGACTCGCCGATCACCACGACGCGCAGTTTGCGCTCCAGCAGGCGGGATCTGCGTTCACGCAGCCGCCGCACGAGGTCCGGGCGGCCTTGGGTGGTGCAGGCCCGGACGGTGTCGTCGAGTACTTCGAGCCAGGGGGCAGCCATCACCCGCGAGAGTGTGCCTTGTTTGGTCACGAAAGGGAAACGGCGGGGTCCGTCCGAAGACGAACCCCGCCGTTGTACGACCGGTGAATGGCCTGCTCGCCCGGGGGAGGGTTAGCTGAGCGGGCCGTTCACCACACTGGGCGCGGTCAGTGGCCGAGAGGCAGGTCGTTGTGCAGGCCGCCAAGGCCGTCGGCCTCGGGCAGCGCGGGGTGCGGGAGAGCGCCGGTCGCGTCGCCCAGCGGGCTCTGCGACACCGCGTCGGTCACCGGGTTGTCGGTGACCGCGTGCTCGATCTGGTTGCCGACCTCGGGCAGCGGGTTCGCCACCGGCAGGTGCGGGAGCTCCGGGTGCACCGGAAGGTCGCCCGGCAGGTCCGTGGGCAGCGCGGCCGGCAGGGCCGGGGCCGCGGGCAGCGCCGGAGCGGCGGGCAGCGCGGGCGCGGCCGGCACGTCGGCGATGTGCTCGGACGCCAGCTCGGAACCGGTGCTGACCTGGGTGCCGAGCTCGTTGCCGCCGGTGGTCACCGCGTCGCCGGCCTGGGCGCCGACGCCGGTCAGGTAGCTGCCGAGGGTGGCCGAACCGTCGGTGATCTGGCTGCCGAGCAGCTCGCCGCCGCCGGAGACGTAGCTGGCCACGGTGCCCGCGGCGACGTCGCTACGGCCGAGCACGTCGGAGTCGAGGCTGCCGCCGAGGTCGCTCAGCGCGTCGCAGCTGGGCAGCTCGCCCGGGGTGCCCTCGGTGGTGAAGGTGTAGCTGCCGAACTGGGAGTCGGTCTGCCCGGCAGCCGCGATGCCGTCGGTGCCGGCCATGACCGCACCGGCGCCCTCGAACTCGCCGCCGGTGTAGGAGATCGTGCCGGCGAAGCCCTCCGCGGAGCTGGTGCTCGCGGTGTCGACGGTGCCGAGGTCCGGCGCGGACAGCTCGGGCGCGTCGAACGCCGGGGCGGCGAACTTGGGCTCCGGGAGCTCCGGAGTGGACAGCGGCAGGTCACCGGTGGGCAGGTCGCTCACCGGCAGGTCGCTCAGGTCCGGCGTGGAGACCGGGAGGCCACCCACGGGCAGGTCGCCGGCGGCGGGGAGGTTGCCGAGGTCCGGAGCCGAAACGGGGAGGTCGCTCGCGTCGGGGAGACCACCGAGGTCGGGGGTCGAGACCGGAAGGCCGCCGAGGTCCGGGGCGGAGACCGGGAGGTCACCGGCTGCGGAAGGCAGGTCCGCGACGTCCGGGGCGGAGACCGGCAGGCCGTCGAGGCCGGGGACCGAGGCCGGCAGGGCACTCAGGTCCGGAGCCGAGAGCGGGAGGTCGCCCAGCGCCGGGGCGGCGGGCAGGTCACCGAGGTCCGGAGCGGAAACGGGGAGCCCATCGAGCGCGGCGGGCACGGCGCTCAGGTCCGGCGTCGAAACCGGCAGCCCGTCGAGGCCCGGAGTGGCGGGCAGCTCGCCGACGCCCGGGACCGAGGCCGGGAGGTCGGTCAGGCCCGGGGTAGCGGTCGGCAGGTCGTCGGCGCGCATGGCGGCGTCGGTGGCCAGGCCGTCCACGTTCGGCGCGGAGGCCGGGAGGTCGGCCAGATCCGGCGTCGAGACGGGCAGGCCGTCGAGGCTGGGCGCCGACACGGGCAGCGAACCGAGGTCCGGCGCCGAAAGCGGGAGGCTGTCGAGACCGGGGGCCGCGGGCAGGTCCGGCGTCGAGACCGGCAGCGAGCTCAGGTCCGGGGTGGAGACGGGCAGGCCGCCGAGGTCCGGGGTGGAGACCGGGAGGTCACCGACGGCGGGGGCGTCGGTCGGGAGCGAGCGTCCAGCGTCGGCGAGGTCCGGGGCCGAGACCGGCAGGCCGTCGACACCGGGCGCGGCGGGGAGCGAACCCAGGTCGGGAGTGGGCAGGCTGTCGAGGCCCGGGGCGGCCGGCAGCGAGCCGAGGTCCGGGGCGGAGACCGGCAGGCCATCAACGCCGGGCACGGCGGGCAGCGAGTCGAGGCCCGGCGCGGCCGGCAGGTCACCCACCTCCGGGGCGGAGACGGGGAGGCCGTTCGCGGCCTGGGCTACCGCCTGCAGCTGGGCGATCGCACCCTGGAGGCCGCCCGCGCCTGCCGGCAGCGAGGCCAGCACGCTCTCCAGCGCGTCCGCGGCCGGCGCTGGGGCGTAGTCGGCGACGAGCGGGGCCACCTCCTGGATGTCCTGCGGCGTCACGTCGCTCAGCCCCGCGCACGCCAGCGCGTGCGTCGGGTCGGCGGCGAAGGCCGACTGGGCGGCGCCGTCGGTCAGCAGGTTCAGCACGAAATCGTGCAAGGTCTGGGCCGGGTGGGACACGAATACTCCGCGGTTCTCGGGGATGAAATGGGGATGGACGGCAGCGCCATCGATGCCGCGACACAACCTAGGGATCGCGCATCCCCCTGGCATCGGGGATCGGTCCCGGTCCCTGCGCCGGGGGTGGCGATGCACCCATTAGGGGGTTAGGGGATGTGCCCCGAACGGACGGCTTTGGTACCAAAGTGCGAACCCCTAGGAGGCAGCACTCCATGCGTTACGTCCTCGGCATCGACATCGGCAGCACCCGCATCAAGGCCGCGGTCTGCCGTCGCGCCGGGGAGTTCTGGGGGGAACCGCAGGTCGCGCTTCGCCCGATCGAGTCCGTCGTGCACGTCGCCGCGGACGGAACAGTGCTGGTCGGACCCGAGGCGCGCCGCCTGATCCCCCACGAACCCCAGCGGATCGCCCGTGGCTTCGCGCGCCGGGTCGGTGACGACGTGCCGCTCGTACTTGGTGACGAGTTGTATCTGGCCCAGTCACTCACCGCAGTCACCGTGGGCTGGATCGTGGACCAGATCGCCCAGGTGGAGGGCGGCGAACCAGGCCGTGTCGCCATCAGCCACCCACCCGGCTGGGGCCCCTACCGTCGCCGCCTGCTGTACGAGGCCCTCCGCGACGCCGGACTGCCCGACGCGCTCCTGCTGCCCAGCCCGGTCGCCGCCGCGGAAAGTCAGCTCGTCCGCGAACGCGTCGAACCAGGGACGACGCTCGCCGTGTGCCGGTTCGGCGGCGAGTACGTCGACTTCGCCGTCCTGCGCCGCGGCACCAGCACCTTCGAGGTACTCGCGCACGCCGAACAACCCGCGCCCGAGTTCGGCGACCTGCTGGCCGACCGCTTCGACGGCAACCTCGCGGCCGCCGCCGAGGCCAAGGAACTGCTGTCCACCCCCGCCGACTTCGACGGCCCCATCACACGCGCCGAATTCGACAATCTCCTCCACCCCGTTGTCCGCACCACGCTGACCCAGCTCACCCGCTACGAGAACCTCGACGCGGTCCTGCTGGTCGGCGGCCACGCCCGGATTCCGCTGGTCGCCGAGGTCGCGGCCGAGCTCGTGGACTGCCGTGTGATCACCGACCCCGACGCGGGCACGGCGGCCGCGCGGGGTGCCGCACTCGCCGCCCGGCCCGCCGCCGAGGCCTCGCCGGAGTCGACCGCACTCGTGCCGCGGGTCACCGGCTTTCCCGAGCTGGACCCGGACGAGGTCTACGATGCCGAACCCGCACCACCACGGCCCCCGGTCGTGATCACCCCACTGGAACCACCCCGCCGCCGGTTCGTGCCGTCGCGGCGGTCCCGTAGCGACAGCGAGGACTCCGCGTGATCCTGCTGGACAAGCCCACCGAACGGGTGTGCGCCGCCATCGTGTCCGGCGAGCTCGCGCCGGTCCGGCTCGCCGTGGTCGCGCCCGGCGCCTACGGCAAGACCACCGTGCTCGAGCACCTCGCCGGCGCCGACGTGAAACTCGTCGACGACGCGCATCTGCTCGGCGACGACGAACTCACCGCGATCCTGCGCTACCTCGACGACGAGCAGGCCGGGCTGGTGATCGCCGCGCGCCCGTACCCCCGGCCCGCGCTGCTGAACCAGGTACTCGGGCGGTTGCGCGGCCAGATCGTGTTGCGCCCGTTCGACCGCACGCGGACCGAGCAGTTCCGCGGCCGCGAGTCCGCCGCGGTGCACGCCCAGACCGGCGGCGTCCCCGGGCTCGTGCGCGCGGCCGACGACCTCACTCTCCTGCGGCACGAGCTGGACCGGGCGAGCGAGGACGTGCTGCGGTTTCTGCTCGCCGCCGAGGCCGGCGCCGGCGCGGACCTGGCGGGTGGGACCGCCGAAGCCGCGCACGCGACCGGGTTGCTCGCCGCCGACGGCACGCTCCTGCCCATCGCCGCCCGCGCGTTGCGTGACCTGATCCCGCACGACCGGCAGATCGCGCTCCGCCGTCAGCTCGTCGAGCGGCAGCTGGCGCGGGGCGGTCCGGTGCTGCGCCTGGTGCTTCCGCTGCTCGACGCGGGCCTGACCGGTGACGACATCGCGGCGGCGTTCGAAGCCGCGGCCGCGGAAGCCGATCCCGCGATCGCGGTGAAACTCCACGAGGCCGCCGTCCAGGCCGGCCGCCCGGTCAGCGCGCGCTGGGCGGAGGCGGCCGCACGGCACGGCGATTTCGACACCGCGCTCCGGCTGGCCGACCAGGTGATCGCCACCGAATCCGCACCGGACCGCGACGAGGCGGCGCGGGTCGCGGGTGTCGCGCTGGCGCAGCGCGGTCAGCTCGCGCGGAGTGCGGAGTTGTTCCAGTGGGCGGGTAACTCCGACGGCCACTGCTTGTCCGCGATCGGTTTCTACGGCACCGGCCAACCGGGTGAGGCACGCCAGGCGCTGGAGAAATGCGCCGCCGGTGGCCCGCCGACCCTGTTGTCCGGTGCGGTTTCCGCGGCCGCGAAGGGCGTCGCGGAATCGGTCACGGGCCAGCCCGCGGTGGCGCTGTCGACGTTGGTGCGCTCGGCGGAGATGCTCGAACCCGTGTCCGCGGACCTGCTGCTGCCCGACAGCCCGGCCGCGCTGGCCGCACTCGTCGCGCTGCACAGCGGCGAGGCCGTGATCGCGGAACCCTTGCTGGAACGCGCGGTCGAGGCCGGATCGCTGGTGACGCGGCACCGGCTGCTGCTGTCCTGGATCGCGATGGTGCGCGGCGAGGAGGAAACCGCCGCCGCCAGGCTCGGCGAGGCCGGCGAGCGGCTCGCGCCGCGTGACTGGTTGTTCGCGGTCGGGCTGCGGGTCGGACTCGCCCGCCGGGCAAGCGATCTGGCCGCGTTGCGCCGGATCTGGGGCCAGGCGCGGGAGGCCGTGGTGCGGCACCCGGTCGACCTGTTCACGTTCCTGCCGCTCGGCGAGTTCGAGGTCGCGGCGGCCCGGCTCGGCGAGCGGGCCCGGCTCGCCCCGCACCTGAGGCAGGCGCGGCAGTTGCTGACGGCGCTGGGCGATCCGCCGCTGTGGGCGACGACGTTGCACTGGAGCGGTTTGCACGCGGCGATCCTCGACGAACAACCCGGCGAGGCGGCCGAGCACGCCGGCGCGCTCCGTGCCGTCGCGGACGCGGGACCGTACTTCGAGGTGATGTCGCGCGCGGCCGAATGCTGGCTGAAGGTGCTCGGCGGCGACGTGGATCCGGTCGCGGTCGAGGACGCCGCGCGCGGGCTGCACGGCGCCGGACTGTGCTGGGACGGGGCGCGCCTGGCCGGGCAGGCCGCGATCCGCACCGCGGACCGCAAGGCGATGGTGACGCTGCTCGACTGCGCGCGGGTGCTGCAGGGCCGTGAACCGTCGGTGACGCCGGGCGCGGCACGGTTGTCGGAGCGCGAACGTCAGGTCGCCGAGTTGGTGCTGGCCGGGCTGACCTACAAGCAGATCGGCGACCGGCTGTTCATCTCGGCGAAGACGGTCGAGCACCACATGGCGCGGATGCGGCAACGGATCGGCGCCGGTAGCCGCAGCGAGCTACTCGCCGAGCTGCGGGCGGAGCTGGATCAGGGCACCACCTGAACGGCCTCGCCGACACTGAGCGAGCTGAAGAACTTCGCCGCGGCCGTGCTGGACAGGTGCACGCAGCCGTGCGACTGGGCGGCCAGGCTGCCCGAGTGGAACGCGACGCCGGTGTTGGTGAAGAACACCGAGTTCGGCATCGGCGCGTTGTCGAACTCCTTGCTGTAGTGCATCTTCTCCTTGTATTTCACGCTGAACGTGCCGACCGGGGTGGGGTGTCCCTTGCGGCCGGTGGTGACCGGCACCGGCCCGTAGGCGATCTTGCCGCCGCTGATCAGCCACGCCTTCTTCGCCGAGATGTCCACGCACGCGCCCTCGGTGATCGAGCAGGGGGTGCCGGTGTCGGCCTTGGGGGTGGTGCTGGTCGGCTTCTTCGTGGTCGTCGACTTGCTGGTGCTCGGCTTCGTCGTGGTCGACGGCGGGGTCGTGGTGCTCGGCGGCGCGGTCGTCGTGGTGGTCGGCGCCGCCTCGCTGGTGGTGGCCGGGGTGCTCTGCACGGCCACGGCCTGCACGTTCGCGTTGCCGCCGGAGCCGCAGCCCACGAGCGCGGCTGCCGCGGCAACACCGGTCAACGCCAGCCAGATCCTCTTCGCCCGCACGACGCCCCCAGGGGTCCGGAATTCAGTAGTTACGCCGACATAGACGCCGTGGGGGCGCCGAAGGTTCGCTCCACTGTGGTCACGATCTTGTTGCTGTAAGGATGGGAGCCATGCGTTACGTCGTCATCGGTGCGGGTGCGGTCGGCTCGACCGTCGCCGCCGAGCTGCAGCTGGCCGGAATTCCGACAATTCTCATCGCGCGCGGCGAGCATGGCGCGGTGATCAGGGAACGCGGTCTGCGCTACCGGCGACCCGGCCGCGAGGAGATGGTGCGGATCCCGGTCGCCGCGAGCTCCGCCGAGGTCGAGCTGACCGATGACGACGTGCTGGTGCTCGCGACGAAGACCCAGCACACCGAGGACGTCCTGCGGGAATGGTCGTGGCGACCGGCGGGCAGCGGGGTCGCGGCCGATCTGCCGGTGCTGTCGCTGCAGAACGGGATGGAGAACGAGCGCGCGGTGCTGCGCCGGTTCCGCACCGTGTTCGGCGCGGCGATCTGGCAGCCGTGCAGCTACCTGGAGCCGGGCGAGGTCGGCGCCGAGGGCGTCGAGAAGGCGGGCCTGTTCTGGCTCGGCCGGTACCCGGGCGGCGACGATCCGCGACTGGAGGCGATCGCGGCCGATTTCCGTGCCGCGGATTTCGCCGTTCAGATCGTGCCCGATCTGCCGCGGTGGAAGGCGGGCAAGCTGCTCGGCAATCTGGGTAACGCGGTGCGGGCGTTGTTCGGTGCGGACAACCGGCTCAGCGCGGCGGCGCGGAACGAGGCACTGCGGGTGTTCCGCGCGGCGGGCCTCACCGCGGCGAACCTGGTCGAAGAGTCCGAAGTGGACGTTTCGGTGGTGGTGTCCCGCCCGAACAGCAGTGGTTCGACGTGGCAGAGCCTGGCGCGCGGCGCCGGCTCGGTTGAGGGGGACTTCCTCAACGGGGAGATCGTGTTGCTCGGCCGGCTGCACGGCGTGCCGACCCCGGTCAACGAGGCGTTGCAGCGCCGGCTGGCGGTCGCCGCCGCTCGCGGCGAGGAGCCCGGCAGCGCACGGGTCGAGGAGCTGGAGCTGCCGGTGCTCGTCAGTGCCGGGGACCTGGCGCGGGAGCTGGCCTCCGCCGAGCCGCCGGTGCTGCTCGACGTCCGCTGGGCGCTCGGCGATCCGCACGGGCACCAGCACTACCTCGACGGGCACATCCCCGGCGCGGTCTACGTGGATCTGGACACCGAGCTGGCCGCTCCGCCGGTACCGACGGAGGGCCGTCACCCGCTGCCCGGCATCGAGGCGCTGCAGGCCGCGGCCCGTCGCTGGGGTATTCGCGAGGGTTCGTCTGTGGTCGTCTACGACAACAGCGGGAACACGGCGGCGGCCCGTGCCTGGTGGTTGCTGCGCTGGGCGGGCCTCACCGATGTGCGGCTGCTCGACGGCGGTCTCGGGGCGTGGCGGGGCGAACTGGAGACCGGGCCCGGCCCCGAGCCCGCACCGGGCGATGTCGAGCTGAAGCCGGGCAACCTGCCGACGTTGACGATGGACGAGGCGGGCGCTTTCCCGGACGGTGGCGTGCTTCTGGACGCGCGCGCCGGTGAGCGGTATCGCGGCGAGCGGGAGCCGGTCGATCCGCGCGCGGGCCACATCCCGGGCGCGGTCAGTGCGCCGACGGCCGAGAACCTCGCCTCCGACGGGCGTTTCCGGTCCCGCGCGGAACTGGCGGGCCGGTTCCGCGACCTCGGCGCGACCGGTCGTCCCGTCGGGGTCTACTGCGGCTCGGGTGTCACCGCCGCGCACGAGGTGGCCGCGCTCGCGGTGGCCGGGATCAACGCGGCGCTGTACCCGGGCTCGTGGTCGCAGTGGTCGAACCATCCCGAGCGGCCGGTGGAAACCTGACCACAAAAGGAGATTCCATTCCCGAATGTGAGTACGTCAATCAGCCACATTGATTACGGTCCGCAAAGCGTTCCTGAGGCTGGTCACCCAATAGAGTCATCTTTTCCCGCGACCGTGGAAAGTGAGAGTCTCTCGCCATCGGTGCAGGGATCGTCCTGGTAGTTTCGGCCGGGCGTCGGGGGCGGCAAGGCGAAGTTTTGTGTGCGTTCGGGTGAATGGGTTCTCTGGAGGGTTTTTTGATGACGCGCACGGTCCTGCGCAGCAGGTCGAGTGACATCCTGTCCGAGGTTCGGCTCGCCGACCGGACGGGCATCGTCGCGGCCAGCGCGCCGCCCACCGAGGAACCGGAAGAGATCACCAAGCCGCTGACCACGTTGTTCGCGATGGCCCCGCCGCCGGTGAAACCCCGGCGCGGCAAGCGGACCGCGCTGTTCGGCTGTGCCGCGGCGCTGTTCCTCGTGGTCGGCTGGATCGGCGGCGGCATGTTCGGGCACGACGATCCCGCGCCCGCGGTCGCCTCGGCGCCGCTACCGGCCCAGACCGCACCGCCCAGCCCGCCGACTACCACCCAGCCGAGCCCGCCGCCCGCGTCCGCCGTGCCCGTGGTCGTGGAGAAGACGACGGTGACGGCCACCAAACGCGTCACCGTGCCGCAGCCGGCCCCGTCGGCCAGCAGCACGAAGACCGCAGACCCACGCAGCGAGCAGGTCGAGGAAGACCCCACGCCGCGGAAGAACCCGGTGGACGCCGTCGACGAGCAGTTCCGGGCAGCGCTTGACCAGTGGGCCCAGGCGAACAGCCAGCGAATGTTCCGCGGCGGCGACCGCTGATCAGGCCGTCAGGAGTTGAGCGCGCCGACCGCCCACGCGACCACCAGCAGCGCGATAATCAGCGAGATCGCGGACTGCAGCATCATCGTCAGCTTCACCCAGCGGCGTAACGGCATCACGTCGGTAGGACTGAACGCGGTCGCGTTCGTGAAGGAGAGATACAGGTAGTCCGGATAGGCGGGCTCCCAGTCCTTCGGCGCGAGCTCGGGACTCGACATCTGCGGGAACATCAGATCCGGGAACTCGGCGGTGCCCGCCGCCCGCCTGCCGGGGCCGCCACGGTCGAACTCCCAGTACCACAGGGAGAACACGACGATGTTGGTCCAGTACACGATCGCCGCGCTCACCAGCACCGGGCCGGGCCGGTTCGCGATCGAGCCGTCGACGATGCCGGTGACCAGGCCGACGGCGGATGCGGTGTTCGCCACGCTCACCACCGCGACCACACCGAGCGCCACCGCCCGGTCGACGGGCGTGCGCCGGCTCACGCGGCCGGGATTGATCAGCAGTAGTGCCACGATGAGCGACGCCGTTACGGCGGGCAGTAACCACCACGGCCGCAACACGAGCTCGTCGGGCAGTAACAACTGCAGGGCGACGGTCGCCACGACCACCGCGGCCGCGGGCCAGCGGTGCTCGCCACGGGTCGCTCCCCGCCATGCCGGAACCGGCGTGTCGTCCGCGTGCACGGACCAAACGTAGCCGTAGCCGTCAGACGTTGGTGATCTCGGCGATGAACGCGTCGACGTCGAAGTGCTCGCTCTCGGTGCCGAACGGCACGACCGCGGCGGCGGCGTCGAGGAACCGCTCGACGTCCTCACGTTCGATCTCGACCAGCGCGTAACCGTCGGGCGACTCGATCTCCAGGATCAGGATGTCCTCGTCGGCCGCCAGGTCGGGGCGCACGCGCACGTCGCCGAGACCGGCGGGCTCGGCCAGCCCGGTCACAAGCAGGTCACGCGCGAACGTCCACTCCACCCAGCGGCCACGCTCCGTGCGGAAGGAGATGTTCACCGCGAACGGCTCGGTGCCCACATAGGACAGTCGAGACAGGACTGGGGCGCCGGACCCGTTGAGGGTCACGAACTGGCTCTGGTTGACGGCATCGGTGCTCACGTGCCACTCCTCGCGGTCTGGGTTCGCGGGGGCGAACGGTTCTGACAGCCAGGAGATGGCGCAGCGGGCCGAGGATGATGCGTCGAACCCGACTTTCACGCGATCGGCTGCAAATGCCGGCAAACCTGTAACACGGACGGGAGTGCGCTGGTTAGCCGCCGTTCAGGGGAACGCCCAGCCCGACCTTGACGCGGTCCATGACGACGCTCGTCGTGAAGTGTCGTACCTCTCCGTTGTCGAAGAAGGTACGCCGCGTGAACTCCTCGAACTCCGTCATGTCCCGGCAGCACACGACCAGCACGAAATCGGCGGAACCGGTGACGTAGTAGCACTGTTGCACGGCCGGATCGGAGAGCACCTGCTTGCGGAACGCGTCCAGTACCTCGATGCGCTCGCGCTCCATCTCGACGCTCACCACGAACGTCATGTCCACGCCGAGCGCCTTCGGCTCGAGGACCGCGACCTCGCGGGCGATGACGCCGGTCTCCCGCAGGCGCTTGATCCGGCGCTGCACGGCCGCGGCGGAAAGACCGATCTCCGCGCCGATGGACTCCGCGATGGTGCGGGAGTCCTCCTGCAACTTGCTGAGAATGGCGCGGTCGAGATGGTCCAGGTCGGCGGCGGGCACGTTTTGCATCCTAGCCGCGCGGCGCGAGCCGAAGGTTGTGTTCGTGATCCGGCGCGGCGAACCCCAGCAGGCGCTTTCCCGCGCTTTCCAGCGCCGACAGATCCTTTTTGGAGATCTTGGCGAATGGCTCGATGTCCAGCACCGCCCGGCCGCGGGCCCGGGTGATGCGCCAGGTGCCGCGCACGAAACCGTTGACGAGCAGGGTGCCGGGGAACATCCCGTTGGGGCTGGCGAAGATCCGCTTCCGGGTCTGGTCCGTCATGACCCGCGAGCGATCGGCGTGGGAGAGCAGGAGGTTGTCGAACTCGGCGATGAAACGGGGCGGCGCCGGGGTTTCGGGGCCGGGGCGGGGCGCGTCGGGCAGATCGAACAGTTCGCGGCCTTCCTCGTTGGCGAACACCGCGAGCCGGGGGCGCAGCCGTGCCACGACCTCGCCGAGCCGGGTCAGCCCGCTCCACGCCTGGATGTCCTGCACGGTGGCGGGTCCGAACGCCGCGAGATACCGCAGCACCAGCTGTTCCGGCGCCGGTTCGGCGAGCGGGCGGCCGAGCCAGTCCTCGGCGGTGACGTAGGTCGGCCGTCCACTGTGGCCCCACACGGCGCGTGGCGGAATCTGCACCAGCGGTAACAAGTTGCGGGCCGCGTGGGCGAGCGCGGCGGGCGGGCAGCCGGGCACGTGCGCGGCGAGCAGCTTGCCGAGTTCCGCGGGAGTACGGGGCGCTTCGGCGAGGATCGCCCTGGCTTCGGTGGCGACCTTCCGCAGATCGACGTTCCTGAGCGGGGGCGCGTAGGTGGTGTTCGTGCGCAGATCCCGGTCGAGCAGCGGCTGGATGAGCGGGCGCAGCATCAGCGCGTCGTCGGCGGTGACGAGGTGCACGGTTCCGCGCATGAGCACGATCCGGACGACCTGGCGGTCGAGGAGGAGGCGGGCGAGTTCGCCCGGGGTGAACCCGTGCAGCCGCGACCACAGTCCGAAGTACGGCGGGAACGGGGCCTGCGCCTGCATGCCGGTGAGGTGGCGCACGGTTTCCCATGCCGTCGCGTTCACTCGCCGCGACAGGAATTGCCGTGCGAGTAAGGCTCTGTTGAGAGCACGTTTGCCCAGTACCTGCATGCCTCAACAGTGGCCGTAGTCCTTCTGGGGGGCAATGGAGTGACCTGGAACACAACTCACCGGTCTACCCAGAGGTAGCCCCTACAACCGTTGCATGAGAAAGGGGCCCTCCGCGGTTCTCGCCGGGCTCGGTGCCTGGCTCCCGCCCCGCGTGGTGGACAACGACGAGCTTTCCCGGCGCCTTGACACCTCCGACGAATGGATCCGTACCCGCACCGGAATCCGGGAGCGGCGCATCGCCGATCCCGATGTGTCCACAGTGGACATGGCGGTGCATGCGGGTGGAAATGCCTTGCGCAGCGCGGATTCCGACGAGATCGACGCGCTGGTGCTGGCCACCGCGACGCCGGATCACCTGTGCCCGGCCAGTGCGCCGCAGGTGGCGGCGGCGCTCGGCATGAGCGGCATCGCCGCGTTCGACGTCGGCGCGGTGTGCAGTGGTTTCGTCTACGGCCTTGCCACCGCGAGCGGGCTCATCGCCGCGGGCACGGCGAGCCGGGTGCTGGTGATCGGGGCGGACGCCTTCAGCAGGCTGTGCGATCCCGATGACCGCGCCACGTACCCGATCTTCGGCGACGGCGCGGGCGCGGTGGTGCTACGCGCCGGCGACGAGGACGAGCCGGGCGCGATCGGCCCGTTCGACCTGCACAGCGCGGGGGATCTGGCGGAGCTGCTGATCGTCCCGGCGGGCGGGGCGAAGCAGCGGTTCTCCGACGAACCGCACGACCACTACGTGACCATGCAGGGCACCGCCGTGTTCCGGCACGCGGTCGCGCGGATGGCGGAGTCGGCGCGCACCGTGCTCGGCGCGGCGGGGCTCGAGGTGGACGCCGTGGACCGGTTCGTCGGGCACCAGGCCAACATCCGGATCCTCAACGGCGCGGCGAAACAGCTGGGCCTGCCGGAGGACCGCGTCGTGGCGAACATCGCCTCGGTCGGCAACACCAGCGCCGCCTCGATCCCGCTCGCGTTGGCCGACGCCTGCGCCGACGGCAGCCTCCGCCAGGGCCACCGCGTCCTGCTCACCGCTTTTGGCGCCGGCCTGACCTGGGGTTCGACGCTACTCACCTGGCCCGACGTCAAACCCGGCTAAGCCCGCCACGTGGCGGTCGGTTCGCGGCGGCCGCGCAGACGTAGCTTCCGGTGCTGCGTCCACAACTCGCGTTCCGTCGGGGAGGCGCCGGCCAGCAGGGCGTCGCTCGCCAGGATGCGGCCCGGCACCTTCTTCGCGTGCTCGGTCAGCCGCGCCGCCTCGTTGACCGCGTCGCCGATGACCGTGTACTCCAGCCGGCTGCGCGCCCCGAGCTGCCCCGCGAACACCGGCCCCCACGCCACCCCGATGCCAAGGTCCAGCTCCCCGGCCTCCCGCACCGCGTCCCGGATCGCGCGGGCCGCGGACAAGGCCGCGGTCGCCGGATCGGCCAGCCGGGTCGGCGCGCCGAACACACACAGTGCCGCGTCGCCCTGGAACTTGTTGACCAGGCCGCCCCGCGCGTCGACCGCCTTCACCACGCTCGCGAACAGCCGGTTGAGTTTGCGCACCAGTTCCTCGGGCGGCATCTGGTAGGCCAGCGCCGTCGAATCGACCACGTCCACGAACAGCGCCGCCGCCTCACGGACGTCGCCCGAGAGCGAGACGCCGTGCTCCAGCGCGTGCGTCGCGACGTCGGTACCGACATGCCGGCCGAACAGGTCGCGCATCCGGTCCCGCTCGCGCAGCCCCGACACCATGCCGTTCACCGACACCTGCAGCTGCCCGATCTCGCTGACGTCGTCGACCAGCACCGTCACGTCCGTCCGGCCGCGGGCGACCTGGTCGAGCGCCAGACGCAGCCGGTGCAGCGGGGCGGCGACGGCGTGCGAGAGCAATGCGCTGGCGACCCCGCCGGACAGCAAACCCACGATCGACAGCATGATCAGGGTCGCCGTGTTGTCAGCGTGCCCGAGATCGGGCGGCGCGGCCACGATGAGCACGCCCAGCAGCGGCACCCCGGACGCGACACCCCAGCTGATCGCCAGCCTCGTCCGCACGGTGACGGTGGTGCCGCGTTCCGG